>Ga0136846_1213395_pt1 | contig 30947 bp, 22 predicted proteins | sample HopSoiMetagenom2_FD_96841 | JGI IMG/M metagenome (GOLD analysis project Ga0136846, IMG submission 96841) | Grasslands soil microbial communities from Hopland, California, USA - 2 Assembly 2016 (version 4) | ecosystem: Environmental > Terrestrial > Soil > Grasslands | place: USA: Hopland...
ACGCCGCCCTTGCCCTTGACCTTCGCCATGTTCTCTTCGCGCGACACGTCGGCGACATCCTCGCCAAAGACGAGAATGCGCGGATCGCGTCGCATCTCGTCCTTCATGCACGCGTTGAGCAGATCGACCATCGTGGTCTCGTTGCCCGAGAACTGCGGGTCGTCTTCCGTGTCGAACTGCTCGCTCGTCGGATCCACCTCAGGCGAGTAGACGTTCACGTAGACCGTGTCGGCTGTAGGTTGCGCAGCCTCGAGCGCCGCATCGGTCGCGGCCTGCACCTCGGCGTCGACTTCCTGCTGGATGCGCTGGATGTCTGCGTCGGTCGCATGCCCTTCGGCGACGAGCCACTTCGGGAACGTGTTGAGCGGATCGACGGCCGCGTCGGCCTCGCGCTCCGCCGGCGGACGATAGAGCACCTCGTCATCCGAGAGCGAATGCGAGTACGGCCGAATGACCTTCGCGTGTACGAGTGCCGGACCCTTCCGCTTCCGCGCGTAGTCCACGGCCTTCCGGAGCGCGTCGTAGCTCGCGATCAGATCACACCCGTCCACTTGCTGGATGTTCAGCCCCGGGAATCCCGTTAGCAACTTTGAAATCGATCCGCCGGGAGTGTTGACCTCCACCGGAACGGAGATCGCGTAGCCGTTGTCCTCGACGATGTAGACGATCGGGAGCTTCAGATTGCAGGCGGTGTTCAGACTCTCCCAGAACTCGCCTTCACTCGTCGTCCCGTCGCCCGTGGTGCAGAGCGCGACCTCGTCCTTCTCGAACCCCTCGGTGACGCCGAGCAGCTTGGATCGCAGGGACGCCTCAGCGGAACCGACCGCTTGCAGGAACTGCGTGCCGGTCGGCGACGACACCGAGACGATGTTCAGCTCCTTCTTCCCCCAGTGGCTCGGCATCTGCCGCCCGCCAGAGTTGGGATCGCTCGCCGCCCCGACAGCCGAGAGCAGCATCTCGGTCGGCGTCTCGCCCAGCTGCAGGCAGAGCGCTCGGTCGCGGTAATAGAGGAAGAACCAGTCATAGCCGGGCCGTAGAACGAGCCCCGCCGCCGTCATTACGGCTTCATGGCCTGCGCCCGAGATCTGGAAGAAGATCTTGTTCTGGCGCTTGAGCTGGATCTCCTTGTCGTCCAACCGGCGCGAGAGCAGCATCGTTCGATACGCGCCGACCAACTGATCCGTAGTGAGACCGCCCGCGCTCTTGCGCTCGGCTCGCGTCTGTATGGCCATAAGCCCGACGAATTCTCCGTTTTGGAGGACCGCTTTTAAGGTAGCACGGAGCGAGCCTGCCGGGACAGTTGATCGACCGCCGCGGAAGGAGCATCCCAGGCAGTCGGAAGGAAGGAACGCAGAATTCGCAGACGGCGCAGATTGCGCTGAAACTGCAAAAGAGCGACACGGCTTTTTCAGAGCGGGTGGTTTCACGCTCGTTTTCAGCGGCTTCAGCGGCCACTCTGCGGCATCTGCGTTCCTCAGGCTCCGCGCCGTCAGAATGTTCCTGGGCCACCTGCGCCCGGGCCTTTAGCCCGGTCTCAACCATGGCACTCGATCTGCGTTTCGCCCCTTTATCTATTCAGACCTCGAGGACCACGATGCGTACGGCAGACGTGCATTGCACCTTTTGCGACCTCATTCATGGCGCTGGGGAGGTCTCGATCTGCTACGAGGATTCCGACGCACTGGCGTTCATGGACATTCAGCCGGTGAATTCGGGCCACGTCCTTGTGGTGCCCAGGCAACATCACGAATCTCTCGTCGATACGCCGCCCGAGCTCGCGATGCACCTGTTCAAGGTCGCGACGCAGCTCGCGAACGTCGTTCGCAAGGTCACCAAGTGCGACGACATGAACATCGTCGTCAACAGCGGCAAGACCGCGGGGCAGGACGTCTTCCATTACCACGTGCACCTCATTCCCCGCCGTGCAGGCGACGGCTTCGACATCCCGCTTCCGTTCGGCGGCTCGGAGATGCCGGATCGCACCCTTCTCGACGCGATGGCGGTCCGCATCATCGCCGCCCTCCGCGATCCCGTTCGCGGCCGCTGGAATGGCCACCACGGCTTCGACGATCGCGAGCAGGAGATTCCGGCGGCCGCGGAATCGGCGGTGGCCTGAGTCACGAACGCTCAACATCCGTGTGACGCGAGTGACTTGTCGACCGTCAACCTCTTGCGAGGCTGGCATACGCACTGCATTTGTATGCGAGCGAGCAGTGCCCGGGAATCGGCCGCTGCTGCGCTACACGGAGGCGAATGAGCGTCAGGAGTCTGCTGCGAGAGCGACATCCCGATAGAGACGAGCGGCCGCCACGGCGGCCTACGAGCTCGGGCCTCCCGAATCGCATTTCCTCGGTTTACGCAACACCCCGCTGCGGGAACGACTCCCGTTGCGGGGTGTCGCTTTTTCCGCGAGGTGAAATTGTCTCGGCGACACTATCACCACGTTCGACTCCCCCGTCTCCCCCGACCCTCACGCCGCGCCAAACGGACCGAGCGCGTGCCCTGCGGCCACCAGAAGCGCGCGATAAAACACGCCATGATGCGTGATTGCGGCCGGCGCTGCGTTTACTGCGCCGCCCCGCTCGAGTTCGACCTCGCAACGATCGATCACGTGTTCCCGCTCGCCAAGGGCGGCATCCATACGCCCGGCAATCTCGTTGCCGCCTGCGGACGCTGTAATCGCCTGAAAGGCGACCTCCTCCCGACCGAGTTCTTCGCCCGTTATCCGTGGGCAGGGCTCAACTTCATTACCTACGCTCGCGCCGTGCATCGAGCACTCAAGCGGTGCGCGCGGCGCGCCGTGAGCCTCGCCTACGCCCGCGCGGCATGACCATAATGCCGCGCCAGAACTTCTCCTCGGGTACACGCTGGGAGCCGGTCATCGGCTACTCACGCGCGGTGCGCGTCGGACCATGGATTCACGTCTCCGGCACGACGGCCACCGGCCCTGATGGAAAGATCGTCGGCATCGGCGACGCGGGCGCCCAGACTCGTCAGGCACTCGCCAACATCGCCACCGCCCTCGGCAATGCCGGCGCCTCTCTCACGGATGTCGTCCGCACCCGCATGTTCGTCGTCGACATCGCCAACGACTGGGAGGCCGTCGGCCGCGCGCACGGCGAAGTCTTCCGCGACATCCGCCCCGCGACGTCGATGGTCGAGGTCGGCGCGCTTATCGATGACAACATGCTCATCGAGATCGAAGCTGACGCCTATCTGGCGGATGCCTAACGATGCGCTTCTGGTGCGAGGAGCAGGAGCGAGCGCGAAGCGCGAGCGACTCCAAATAAGCTTCTCGCGAGCGCAGCGAGCGAGCGAGGCGGTGGATTGTTGAACTGCTGCAAAGCAGCAGTTCAATAATCCACCGGTCTTAAATAGCTCTCGTTGATCGCCGTCGGGCTCACCATCGCCACCGTCGGCAGCCGGCGCTTCCAGTGCGTGCTCTCCACGCGCTTCGCCACCAGCGCCACTTCATTCTGGTCGAAGCCGTGCGCCACGAGATCGGCCGCGCTGTAGCCGCTCAACATCCAGTTCAACAGCTCGTCCGCACGCGCGTAGCTGATTCCGAAATCGCCCTCGTCCGTCTGACCGACGACGAGATCCGCCGTCGGCGGCTTGTCGACGATCACGGCTGGCACGCCGAGATGCCGCGCCAGTGTCCACACCTGCGTCTTGAAGAGATCACCGAGTGGATTGATCGGCGGCGAGTCGTCGGCATGCCAGGTGAAATAGCCGAAGAGGCGCTCCGTCTTGTTTCCCGTCCCGAGCGGAATCGCCCTGTACTTCGCCGAGAGATCGAACAGCGTGATCATCCGCATCCGCGCCATGACATTGCCCCGCCGGCCGGCGTCGGCCTCGGGCGCATGCTGCAGGTAGCCGTCCACGGCAGGCGAGATATCGATCGTCTCGCCGCGAATGCCTAACGCGTCGATCACGAGCTGCGCGTGCTCGAGGCTCGCCGGGCTCGACGTGCGATACGGCATCCGCACACCGATCACGTTCTTCGCGCCCAGGGCCCGCGCCGCCAGGTACGCGGTTACCGCCGAGTCCACGCCGCCGGACACGCCGATCACCGCCTTCTCGAAGCTCCGCTGCCGCATCTCCTCGCGAACGAATTCCGTCAGCCACTCCGCGGTCAGCTCCGGATCGATCTCGAGGGGTGCGGCCGGCTGCCGGCTTCCCGACGGAATCTGCACGATCGCAAACGGCTCGCCCTGTGATTTCGTGGGCCGCGCTGACCCGGGGCGTGCCGCGGGCGATCGCGGATTCTCGATCGTCGGCTCGCAGTCGCGGTCGTCGTAGCGCAGCTTCACCGGCGCCCGGTTGCGCACCGCCTCGAGGCTCGATGCCAGGTGCGGCGCCATGACCTCCAGGTCGGCGACGAGCGGCATGTCGGCGCGTGCGCGGGTGACGTCCGCGAGGTCCAGCGTCCCCGTCACCACCGCCTCCTCCCACAGTGGCCCGCGTCCGCGAACCTCGCCCTTCGGTCCCGCTACCAGCGCGGCGCCCGCGAAGAGCTTGCCTCCCTCGCTGCCGACGAGATTCGCGAGCGTCACGTACACCCCGTGCTCGTCCGCGATGTCGCGAATGAGTCGCTCCCATCGGCTCACGCTCGCCGGACCCGGCACGTCGTCGGTCTTCGGCCACGGCCCTCGTGCGGGCGGGGCAGAGCAGACGAAAATCACCTGTGCCCCATCCAGGGCGGCGATCGTCGCTGTCATGCTGTGCCACGCGTCCTCGCACACCAGCATCGCGGCGCGGCCCCAGGACGTGTCGAACGCACGCACTTCCGTGCCGCGCTCGACGAACCGCTCTTCATCGAAGAGACCGTACGTCGGCAGGAACATCTTCCGATGCACGTGGCGGATCTGTGGCTCGCCGTTGCCGAGCGTCACGTACAGCGCGCTGTTGTACAGCTTGTTGTTCCAGACTTCGTAAAACCCCAGAGTGACATCCAGCGATCTCGGCGATCTCGCCCCAGCCCGGTATGCCGCATCCAGCTCGCGAGCCATCGCGCCTGCCGTCATCGCCTCTTCACGCACCCCGCCCTCGAGGAAGTATCCGGTGAGGGCCGTCTCCGGCAGCGCCAGCACCGTTGGTCGAGGATCGAGCTCCTCGATCTGCGCGAATAGCGTTGCGAGCCGTTCGATGTTCGCGCGAAAGTCCGCTTTCCGCGGTTTGAACTGCGCGATGGCGACGTGCACGAGGGGAGGCATGCCTTAATTGTATCTTTGCTTCGCGCTCAGGGTAGAACACGCCGCATGATGACCGTTCGGCATTGCTCATGGTTTTTCATCGCCGCGAGTCTGGCCGCGTCGGCCAGCGCTCGTGCGCAGAACTCCGTTCGCGTCGCGCCTGCGGCGGCGCAGACCGCGGAGGTCGAAGCCTGGCAGCTCGTGCCGCAGCCGCAATCATCGCTCGTCTTCGCCCGCGACGGCTCGCTCGTTGGCGAGATCGGCCGGCAATTCCGCACGACTGTGGCCCTGCGCACGCTGCCGCGGTACCTCGCGCATGCGTTCATCGCCGTCGAGGATCAACGGTTTTATCAACATGATGGCGTCGATCTGATCGGCGTCGCATCGGCGATCAAGGGAAAGCTCTTCGGTGAGCGGCGGGGCGGCGCGAGCACCATCACCCAGCAGCTCGTCGGGAACATGCATCCCGACATCATCGATCGGCGCGATTTGAGTCTCGGCCGCAAGCTTCGCGAGCAGTCGGCGGCGCGCGAGATGGAGAAGCATTACACCAAGGACCAGATCCTCGAGGCGTATCTCAATCAGGTCGACCTCGGCCACAACTGGTTTGGTGTCGAAGCCGCGGCGCGCCATTACTTCGGTAAATCGGCATCGCGCCTTTCTCTTGCTGAATCGGCGACGCTGGCCGCACTGCCGAAGTCGCCGGTGCTGTACGATCCCACGCGTTTCCCTGCGCGGTCCAAGACGCGTCGCGATCTCATCCTCGGCTTGATGGCCGATCAGGGCTACATCACTCGCGACGTCGCGGAGCGAGCGCGCGCCGAGCCAGTCGTCACGGCGCCAGATGCGGGCATGTCCGCGCCGTCGCAGTATTTCGTCGACGCCGTGCGACAGGCGGCGCAGCGCGCGGGCATCCCTGTCGCGAATGGCGGCTACCGCATCTACACGACGCTCGATCCGGCGCTTCAGCGAGCCGCCGTCACGGCTCTCGTTGACGGCACCGCGCGTGTCGAAGCGCGGCCTGGATATCGACACGCCAAATACGCGGACGCGATCAAGATTCGAGCGCCGTACCTGCAGGGCGCCGTGGTCGTCGTCGATCCTACCAGCGGCGACGTGCGGGCACTCGTCGGCGGCCGTAACTACGCCTCCTCGCCGTTCGACCGCGTCTTTGCCCTGCGTCAACCCGGATCCGCCATCAAACCGCTCGTCTACGCGGCGGCGCTCGCGGACAGCATTCCGCCAAACGCTATCGTGCCCGATACGGCGCTATCGATCCCGATGCCGTCCGGGCCCAACTACCAGCCCGGCAACGCCGACGGTCAGTTCCTCGGCCCGATGACGCTCCACGAGGCACTCGTCAAGTCGAGGAACCCGGTCGCCGTGCAACTCGGGATGCGCGTCGGCATCGACACCATTGCCGCGCTGGCGCAGCGGCTCGGTGTTGCGTCGCCTATGGCACTCGTGCCATCGAGCGCGATCGGTGCCTCAGCCATCCGTCCGCTCGAGCTGGTGACGGCGTACACGGCCTTCGCGAATCTCGGCTCGGTGGTGCAGTCGCGCCTGATCACCCGCATTGACGATCCCACCGGGCGCGCAGCGTACTCCGCCCCGTCGGCGCCGCTTACGCCCGCGCTCGACCCGCGGGTGGCTTTTATGGTGCGCCGCATGATGCAGGACGTCGCGGATCGCGGCACCGGCGCGGCGGCGCGGCAAGCCGTACCCTCGGCGATTCCTGTCGCCGGCAAGACCGGCACGACGAACGACAACGCCGACGTCTGGTTCGTTGGCATGACGCCGGATCTCGTTGGTGCCGTCTGGCTCGGATTCGATCAGCCGACGACGATTGCGGCGGGAGCCGCCGGCGGCTCACTCGCCGCCCCGATCTGGGGCCAGATGATCGCACGTTACTACGCATCGTTAGGCAACGCCGCTCCCGCGCTCTCGGCGGCTTGGGATGCGGTGCCTCCCGGACTGCTCTACGCTGAGCTCGATCGCGAGACCGGTGCGGTCGCGGACTCGCTGACGCCCCCAGCGCGGCGTTACGTCGAGTTCTTCCTGCCCGGCACCGAGCCGCCGGTGCTCAAGACCGACCCCTGGCGACTCCCCCAGTTCGGCGCGCTCGTCTTCCATTAGCGCCGATGGGGGAGCGCCACCGAGGCTAGCGGCTGCCCACGATCGCCGCCGCTTCCTCCTCCTCTTCCATCAACGTCTTCTCCGCCGGGCCGTGTGCCGTGGGCATCGGCAGCAGCGCGATTTCGAAGACCTCGTCCAGCGTCGATACGCAGTGGAAGGTGAGCAGCGAGCGGACGTCCTCCGGGATGTCCTCCATGTCCGCCTCGTTGTCCTTCGGCAGAATGATGTTCGTGATCCCGGCGCGGTGCGCGCCGAGGACCTTTTCCTTCACGCCGCCGATCGGTAGCACACGTCCACGCAGGGTGATCTCGCCCGTCATCGCGACGTCCTTTCGCACGGGCCGTCCCGACATCGCGCTCACGAGCGCCGTCGCCATCGTCGTACCGGCTGACGGCCCATCCTTCGGGATCGCGCCCGCCGGCACGTGCACGTGAACCTCGATGGATCCGAGCCGATCGTCCGGGATCTGCAACGTCGAAGCGTGCGTGGCCGCGTACGTCAGTGCGGCTCGCGCCGACTCCTTCATCACGTCGCCGAGCTGGCCGGTGAGAATCAGCGAGACATTCCCCCAGCCACTCACCTGCGTCTTCTCCGAGTCGGAGCTGCGCTGGCCGAAGCCGTACAGCCGGCGAATCGCCGCTTCGACGAACATGATGTCGCCACCGGCGGGCGTGTAATACATCCCCGTTGCGACGCCGATCTCGTTTTCAGTTGCGGCACGCTCGGGGTGGACGCGCGGTCTACCTAACAGCGTCCGCACCTCCTGCGCGTCGATCTTGCCATCCTCGATCATCTGCTGATCGCCTCCGGCGAGTCGTCGCGCCACCTTGCGCGCCACCGCTCCGATCTGTCGCTCCAGCTGGCGAACGCCGCTCTCGCGCGTGTAGTTGCTGATCACCATCGTCACCGCGTCGTCGGTCATCGACACGTTCTTGTCGCCGAGTCCCGACTCCTCGAACTGCCGTGGGATCAGATACCGCTTGGCGATCTCCGCCTTCTCGGCTTCGGTGTAGCCCGCGAAGTCGACGACCTCCATACGATCGAGCAGCGGCCCGGGAATGTTCTGGATGAAATTCGCCGTGCAGATGAACAGCACCTCGCTCAGATCGAACGGAATGCCGAGGTAGTGATCGGTGAAATTGTCGTTCTGCGCCGGGTCGAGCACCTCGAGCAGCGCGCTCGCCGGATCGCCCTGGAAAGACACCCCGAGCTTGTCGACCTCGTCCAATAGAAAGACCGGATTCTTTGTCCCGCCTTGCTTCATTCCCTGAATAATCCGGCCGGGCATGGCGCCGACATACGTACGTCGATGTCCTCGAATGTCGGCTTCGTCACGCGCGCCGCCGAGCGCCACGCGAACGTACTCCCTGCCTAACGACCGCGCGATCGACTTCGCGATCGACGTCTTGCCTACGCCCGGCGGACCGACGAAGAGCAGGATCGGCCCCTTCGCCATCGCGCGCGACTTCGCCTCCTTCGGATCGGTGATCGTGCGATCGTCGTCCGAGGTGATAAGCTGCGGCGTGGCGTCGTCCTTCGCCGACTTCATCTTCGCGATGGGGAGCTCGCCGGTCTTCGTCATCTCCTCCGCGAGCTGCTGCGCCCGTAGCTGACGAACGGCCAGGAACTCCAGCACGCGATCTTTCACGTCCCCGAGCCCGTAGTGGTCCTCGTCCAGCACCACTTGGGCGTGCTGGAGATCGAGGTTGTCGTCGGAGCGGTTGCTCCACGGCAGCTCGGCGATCCACTCGAGGTAGGTGCGGATCACCTGCGCTTCCATCGACTCGCGTCCCGCTCGCTCCAGCCGTCCCAGTTCGCGTTCGACTTCCTGACGCGCTTCCTTCGGAAGCTGAAGCTTGTTGAGCTTGTCGCGGAGCTCGGCGATCTCCTTCGACTGATCGTCGTCCCCCAGCTCCTTCTGAATCGCCTTCATCTGCTCGCGCAGATACATCTCACGCTGCCGCTCGCCCAACTCCTCCTGGACTTGCGACTTGATCTCCTCCTGCATTTCGAGGAGGCCGATCTGACGCTGGACGTGCACCAGGACGCGGCGCAGCCGCTCCTCGACACTCAACGTCTCGAGCAAACCCTGCTTTTCCGGCGGCGGAAGCTCGATGTACCCAGCGACGAGGTCGGCAAACCGACCTGGATCAGTGACGGCGTCCAGGACCTGGTGCACCACCTCTTCGGGAAGCCCGCGGCGTTCGCCGAGCTCCGCTGCTCGCTCGCGCAGCTCCTTGTGCAGCGCGATGAAGGTTGGATCCTCTTGGTTTGCCGGGTTCATCTCTTCCACGGGCATTACCACCGAGGTGAGATAGCCCTCGGTCGTGGAGTATTGGAGCGATGTCGCGCGCTGCTCGCCCTGAAGGAGGAGCTGCACGCCGCCGAGTCCGCGCTGGATCTGACCGATGCGCGCGATAACTCCCATCGAGTAGAGAATGTCGGGAGTGGGCTCGTCTGTGTTGTCTCGCTGTGCGACGGCGAAAACGAGACGCTCGCTCTTGAGCGCTGCTTCGATGGCGCGCAGGGTGCCGGGCCGGCCGGCCGCGATCGGGGCGGTCAAACCCGGAAAAATCACCGTCCCCCGAAGTGGGAGGACAGGAAGAGTCTGGCGTTGGGTCATAATGCTGACTTTATGAATTGTCGAATTGCGAAACGCGACGTTCAGCAGTGCACGAATCTTCGCCCTGTCATGAATGCGCGTTGATGATGGCGAATTCGCACACTCTATTCCAGCAGTGGCCGCGAGCGCCTAACTCGAAGCAGCATATTGTGTAATGCGGAGTGGCAACTCCGCGTGGCGTGCACGAGTGGAAAGAGCGTCGCTCCGTCGCGTCAGCCTGGCAGGAATTGCAACTTCCCTGAGCGGTGCCGACGTAGTGCCCTGCCGTGAAGGCGTGCGTATCTCCTTTCCAGAACTATGGCTGCGTGCTAGAATGCCACATTCTCGCTTGGCCAGCGGAGTTGTACGTGTTGCTACCCGAGCACCCCGAGTGTCCGACCCAGTAGTTTCGTCCGCAGACTCCGAGCTGCGCGCGCATGTCGAGCGCGTGCTCAGCGATCACTACGAGCTGGATTCGGAGATTGGGCGTGGTGGGATGGGCATCGTCTACCGGGCCAAGGATCGTCGGCTCAAGCGGACGGTCGCCATCAAGCTCCTGCCGCCCGAGCTCGCGTTCCGGAGCGACATCAAGACGCGGTTTCTGCGTGAAGCAGAAACCGCGGCTCAGCTCAGCCATCCCAACATCGTCCCGATCTATACCGTCGACGAGACCGAGGGTCTCGTGTTTTTCGTCATGGCGTACGTCGACGGTGAGAATCTCGCCAAGCGGATCTTCGAGCGCGGTGTGCTCCCAGCCGACGAGGTCCGGCGGATTCTGCGCGATGTCGCCGACGCGCTCGCCTACGCCCACGAGCGCGGCGTTGTCCACCGCGACATCAAGCCGGACAACATCATCATCGCCAGCCAGACTGGCCGGCCGATGGTCACCGACTTCGGTATCGCGCGCGCCGTCAGTGACGGCGACTCGCGCCTCACCGCGACGGGGATGGCGATCGGCACACCCGCGTACATGTCTCCCGAGCAGGCGGCGGGGGAGCGCACGATCGACGGCCGGAGCGACCTGTACTCGTTAGGTATCGTCGCCTACCAGATGCTCGCGGGTGAGCCGCCGTTCGTTGCCGGCAGCACCCCGGCGATGCTCGTGAAGCACATCTCCGAGCGGCCCATCCCCGTCCAGCAGCGCCGCGCGGACATGCCGGATGATCTCGCCCGCTCGGTCATGCTGCTCCTCGAGAAGGATCCGGCGAACCGATTTGCGTCGGCCGCCGCCCTCGTCTCGGCGCTCGACACAGGCAGCGTACCGAACCCGCCAGCGCGTAGCTCCGGCGCCGCCGCGCAGCAGGACTACGGCGACTCATACGGGTCGGGCCGCAGTCAATCGAGTCGGACGAGCGGCGAGCCGGCATATGCAGCCGTGCCTTTCGCCGAATCCGAGCTGTACGCGCCGCCTACGGTTGAGGACATGGCCCGGTGGGAAGCGCCCGCCGTCCAGAAATTCCGCCGCAAGCTCGCGCCGTATCTCTTCGTCAACGGCGTCATCGTCATTGCGTCGCTCGTCGGCGATCGCGACTACTTCGGCATCACCGTCATCTGGAGCATCTACATGGCGTTCAAATACGCCAAGCTCTGGGCCGACGGGTATGACTGGCGAGACGTCTTCCGGCAGCCCCGAGAGCGCGAGTTGCTCGAGGTGGTGGATGACGGCGTGCGCGGAGTTCGCTCGCTCTTCGACAGCAAGCAGCGCAATCGAATCCGCGAGGAGCGACGCGCCCGCAAGCTCGCACGGCGCAGTGGGCGCTCCACGATGGAGCGGCCGATCGCGACGTCCTCGGGCATCGGCCAGCGCAGCGCGTCTGGGCTCAGCCATGCCTCCGGACGCAGCGCGGATCTCATTGGCCAGGCGGCGCGGGACCGCGATGAGATCGCGCGAATCCTCGATACGCTGCCACCCCAGGAGCGGGCTCGTCTCGCGGACGTTTCACGGTCGTCGATGGCACTTTACGAGAAGATCGAGGCGCTTGCGCTCTCCCTGTCCGCACTGGAGCGGAGTCTCGCGCCCGGCGCGCAGGAATCCGTCGAGGCAGAGATCGCGCGACTCGAGGGAGCGGCGAACCCACTCGAGGGAGCGGCGAGCGACGAGCGCGTGCGGCGGCTGGCGCAGCTGCGGCGTCAGCGACGCGCGATGGCGGACCTCGTGAAGCGCCGCGGTGAGGCGGAGGAGAAGCTCGAGACCTGCGCCCTCGCGCTCCACAACATGCGTCTCGACATGGTGCGACTGCGGGCGGGCGCGCAGACGCACGAGAACGTCACCACGCTGGCGGTCAACGCGATGTCGCTCGCCGACAGCGTCGACAGCGCTCTCTACGTGGCAGACGAGATGGGCCGCATCGGGCGTCGGACATCGGCGCGCTCCACGGCCGGTCCGTAGTCGCCGCTCGCCGGCGAACCGCAGCGCTCAATCGTGACCGACTATCTGCACGACCGCGTCGTCGCCGCGGTTGGCGACCAGTACCTCATCGAGGCCGAGATTGGGCGCGGTGGGATGGCCGCCGTATTTCGCGCGCTCGACCTGCGGCTGCACCGACATGTCGCGATCAAGGCGTTGCCGCCCGAGCTCGCGTTCAACGGCGACATCCGGACGCGGTTCCTGCGCGAGGCGCAGACGGCCGCGCAGCTGAGCCATCCGAACATCGTCCCGATCTACACCGTCGACGAGCGGGGCGGCGTCGTCTACTTCGTCATGGCACTCGTCGAGGGCGAGAGCCTCGCCGCGCGACTCGCGCGCCAGCCGCGTCTCTCGATCGACGCCGTGCGTCGCATTCTCGCCGAGGTCGCGGACGCGCTCGATTATGCCCACGCCTGCGGCGTCGTCCATCGCGACATCAAGCCCGGCAACATTCTCCTCGACCGCGAGACCGGCAGGGCCCTCGTGACCGACTTCGGCATCGCACGCGCCGCCGCCGGCGACTCGCGCCTGACGCTCACCGGCGTCGCCGTCGGAACGCCCGCGTACATGTCGCCCGAGCAAGCCATGGGCGAGCGCGAGCTCGATGGTCGCAGCGATCAGTACTCGCTCGGCGTCGTTGGCTATCAAATGCTCATCGGCGAGACGCCATTCAAGGCGGCGAACACGCCGGCGATGCTGGTGAAGCATCTGTCAGAGACGCCGCACCCGGTGCGCGAACGTCGGCCCGATGTACCAGAGCCGCTCGCCGCGGTCGTCGATCGGGCGCTGGCCAAGAAGCCGGAACAGCGCTGGCCGACGGCGGGCGCCTTCCGCGACGCCCTCGCCAAGGCGAGCGTGGACCCGCTGCCGCCGGCGAGCAGTACACCGGCCGCACGCTCGCCTAACGGCGCCGTAGCCGCCGTCCCACTGCGTCCAGGCGAGGTGCTTCGCCGCGCCATGCGAATGAGCGACGACGTGCTGCCAACGTTGCCGCCCATCCCTTTCCCGCCCGTCGGCGTGGGCGCGGGAATGAGTCGGCGCGAGTGGCGCCGATGGGCCCGAGAACAGCGGCGACTCGCCCGCGATACGGCGCTCGGCGCGCTGGCCATGCCGCCAGAGATCGGCACGAAGCAGGAGCTCGCCTGGTACGAGATCGAGCGGCGCGTGCTGGGCTTTCGGCGCCGACTCGTGCAGACGCTCGTTGTCGTGCCGGCGCTGCTCGCCATCAATGTCGCGACGGCGGGGTTTCCCTGGTTCATCTTCCCGTCGATCTACCTCGGGTTGTCGACGCTGATGCGCGCCGGGAATCTCTGGGCAGATGGTGTCAGTCCCGCCACGGCGCTCCGGAGCAATTGGCGCGAGCGCATCCGGGCCTCGTTAGGCCTCATGCCCGGAGCGGAGGACAAGAAGGCATTGCCCCCGCCTGATCCCGCCGCCTCGCTCGTTCCGGCGGATGTGCTGGCTGGCGCGCACGGCGTGTTCGTTCGCCGTGCCGCGGATGACAGCGCACAGATCCGCGACATCATCAGCAAGCTGTCACCACTCGAGCAAGAGATGTTGCCGGGCGTCATGCCGACAATCAAGGCGCTGGTCGAGCGCGTCGCGTCGCTGGCGTCCACCCTGCATCGTCTCGACGCCGACGTCAGCGGCACGTCGCTCGGAGCGCTCGACGAGCGAATCGCGAGCGCCGAGCGCGATCGTGGCGCGTCAGAGAGCGATCGGCGTCTGGCGCTCCTCCGCCGCCAGCGCACTACGCTGCACGATCTGCTCGAGCGCCGGCGCGTGCTGGTGAGTCAGCTGGAGAGTGCAAGCCTGACGCTGCAGAACATCAAGCTGGATCTGCTCAAGCTGCGTTCGGCCGGCGTGGGCGCCGCGATCGAAGACGTGACGAGCGCAACGCGGGAAGCACGTGCCCTCTCCCGCGACATTGCCAATCTCCTCGATGCGGCGGACGACGTCCGCAAGCTCTGAGCATAACGGCGCCGGTCGCGCAACTCCGCGGCGCGAAACGTGTACAAGCCCTCTCTCGCATCGCAACCCGACATCAATTGCGTCTCGCAAGCTCATTCTTTCCGGCTCTCGGCTGCGTTCTGCTTCTGAGTGCGTGCACCGGCTCGGATGCGCGCGCGCGTCCTGGCGGGGCGCCAGCGCCGGAGGGGACGGGCACTGGCGCCACGGATAGCGCGACGCCGCGGCGCGACACCGTCGTCGTCGCGGACTCGATCCGCCGCCCGAAGCAGGCGCTCGTTCCAACGCCCAATCCCGTGCGCGGGTTGTACGTGAATCGCTGGGCGGCGATCGGCGATCGCATGTGGCAGCTCATCGACGTGGCGAAGCGAACCGAGGTGAACGCGCTCGTCATCGACGTCAAGGACGATCGCGGCTTCATGCTCTACCATTCGCAGGTACCACTCGCGAAAGAGATCGGGGCTGACACGACGCGTCCGATGTCGTATCGCCGCATGCGCGCCGTACTCGATACGATGCGCGCGTACGGGATCTATCCCATCGCTCGCATTGTCGTCGCAAAGGATCCGCTCCTCGCGAGCGCCAAGCGCGAGTGGTCGATCAAGCGGAAGCGCGATAGCCTGCCCTGGCTCGACAAGAACGGCCGCCCGTGGCTCGACCCGACACATCCCGAAGTCTGGAAGTATGCGGGCGACCTCGCCGCCGAGGCGGTGAACCTCGGATTCAGCGAAGTGCAGTTCGATTACGTGCGGTTTCCGGACGAGGATCGCCTGATCCGCGAGGCGGTGTTCCCGCTCATGAATGGCCGCGTTCGCGCCCAGGTCATCCGCGACCAGCTCGGCTATCTGCGCACCATCGTTAGGCCACTCCAGGTGCCGATGACCATCGACGTCTTCGGGTTGAGCGCGACGGACACGACGGACATGGGGATCGGTCAGAAATGGGAGCTGTTCGTCGACCAGGTCGACGTCGTCTTGCCGATGGATTATCCGTCCCACTTCGCGCCCGGCACCTACGGGTTGGGCAATCCGAATGCCCATCCCTACGCCACGCTGGAGCACGCGCTGCGTGACGCGAAGGCCCGCAGCGCCGGGATTCCGAATGCCGCGCGGATCGTACCGTGGTATCAGGACTTCACGTTAGGCCCGCCGCGCTACGGCGCCGCCGAAGTGCAGGCGCAGATGCGCGCCGGCCATGACCAGGGGATCGACGGCTGGATGTTGTGGAACCCCGGCAGCCGCTACTCGCTCGACGCCCTCAAGCCCGAGAACGTCGCCGCCGAAGGCAGGTAGCGCCTAACGAGTCAGCAGCGCCGCGAGGGCATCACCAACACGCGCCGGCGCGTCCTCGGGAACGAAATGACAGCCGTCCGTCAACACCTCCAGCGTCGACCCGGGAATCGCCGCATGGAGTCGCTCACCCAGCTCCACCGGTAAGAAGGGATCGTGCCGTCCCCAGAGAATTGCCGTCGGCGCCATGATCTCCTTCAGGCGCGACGCCACTGCCGCGGTATCCGCGCTCTCGAGTGCGAGGAGGTGCTCCATGAAGGCGTCCCGACCGTCGGGGCTCGCGAAGGGCCGGACGTACAGCTCGATGGAGCGAATTCCGCGATCGTGGTCCTGGTAGCCGCGAAGCAGGTCGCTGCGCAGGATGGAGAGCAGCCACGTCGCTGGAAGATGACGCGTCAACGGCAGCATGGCGCGCGCGAGCTTCACATTGCGCGTCGGCCACTCGCCAAAGCCAACCGAGTCGATGAGGCAGAGTCGCGAGACCCGATGCGGATGACGCACGGCCAGCCACTGGGCGATGCCGCCCCCCACGTCGTGCCCAACGACACACGCGTAGTTGATCCCGAGCAGGTCCAGCAGCTCGATGACGCGATCGGCATGGCCGCGAATCGAAACGGGCCGACCGAGTGGCCGATCGCTGCGGCCGTACCCGAGGAGATCCAGGACCACCACGCGGTGCCCGGACGGAACGAGCGGGACAACATCGCTCCAGAGGTGGCCTGAGGTAGGGAAGCCGTGCAGGAAGACGATCGGCTCGCCGGCGCCACGCGTCCCCGCAGCGTAGTAATAGAGCCGAACGCCACTCAGGTCGACGAACTCACCGCGCATTGTCGATCGCGGCGATCGTGGCGTGCCAGTCTGGCGGCGGTGTCAGCGGTCTCTGCTCCAGCGCGGTCTCCGTCTCGAAGGGAAGTGTCCAGCGCGCGCAGCAATCTTACAAAAAGCGACGGGCTGCCGAAATCGGCAGCCCGTCGAGACTTCGTGCACCAGAGCAAGCTCAGAGGCTGCCCGGGGGACGGCGGTTCTGCATCTGCTGACGCATGTCCTCGGCGTTCTTGTCGAAGACCTTTTTCTGGTCGTCGGTGAGGAGAGCCTTGAGCTCGTCACGCTGCTTGCCCATCAGCTCGCCGCGCTTCTGACGCATCTCCTGCGGGTCGCCGCCGCCACTGCGGAGCGCCTGCATCTGCTCGCGGTACTTCGTCTCGATCGAATCGACCTTAGCCTGCTGGGCGGCCGTCAGGGTGATGTCCTTGAACAGCATCGCCGACATGTTCGGCCGGTTACCCCGGCCTCCCTGTGGCTCCTGAGCGCGAGCAACCGTGCTGATTCCGAGGAACATCGCCACCGTCATCATCGCCAACCGGACTTTCTTCATAGCTTCTCCTGAGATTGTTAGGACCGACCTGCCGCGCGTTCGGCCGAAGGGTCTCGGCCGGAGGGCTGCGCTGAACCCACACACCGGCAACTGGACTGAGGCCGTCTCTTTCCGCCCCTAGCGCATGGTTCGAAACCTGCTATGCTTAGCCGCCCTCAGCAGGGCGGTTTCCACGCCGTGCGACGCTGTCGTGGTACCGGACACTCGAGCATCTCGCGAGCGCCCCCAGTGACTTTGCCGCCGCCGAGCACTACCGCCGCACCGCCCATCTCGCCGCTGCCGACACCGGCCGTACTCGCGCCGGTTCGCTTTCCGCTGAGCTGGATCTTCGAGCATGCCTCCGCGCCCATCCGCTACCGGGCGTTGACCGAGGTTGCACGCCTTCCGTCACAGTCAGCCGAGCGACTGTCGTTCCTCCCCTTTACGCATCGGCCAGCGCTGATGTTGGCCATGCTCCAGGCGTCGGACGGAACGTGGAATCACAGCATGCTCACGGTGCCTACCGGCCGCTCCGAGCACTTCGAGAGTGTCGGTACGATCAGCGCGGTACGTCGACTGCTCGAGTACGGCTGGGACAAGGACACGCCACCTCTCGTGCTCGCTCGGCGAGTGCTCTTCCGTCTGCTCGCGGAGGACGAGGATCCGGAATGGCTGTTCGAGTTCGGCGCGAAGGGACCGGCCGACGAGGATCTCGCCCGCCGCGGCCGGGCAATTCTGCGGGAAGCGGCAGCCGCGGCGCTGGCACAGGCGGGCTACGAGGGTGATCCGCGTCTTCGAGGCGCGGCGAAGCGGATCGTCGAGCGCATCGGCTCGTATCTACGATCGCCGCTGGCGCAGAAGCCGTTCGTGCGTGTTGGCAACCAGCACGTTCTCGCGGCGGAGGCGGCGCCGCCGTCCATCTTCGCGCTGTTGATGCTCGCATACATGCCGCTCTTCCGTACAGAGCATCATGACGCGATGGATCGACTCTACTGGCATCTGTCGCAGATACTCCCGCGTCAGGAGCCGGTCCAGCTGTGCGGGAAGAAGGTGATGTCGCAACCGCACCTCGTGCTTGGCGACCTCCTTCCGAATCGCAACGTCGCCGATGCCGATGTGCCGTTCGCGCTGATGTGGCTGGAGCTCGTGGCGCGCCTCGGCTTTATGCGCCGGAACGAGAACTGGTCGAAGCTCTTCGACCGTTTTCTCGACGATCGCGACCACGACGGCGTCTGGCACCCGCACAAAGGGACGAACGTCGCGCGTTCGACGAACCCGCTCGTCTGGCCGATGTATCCGCTCGAGGAGAGTCTCTCGGGCGACGAGCGCTGGACGGACGTGACGTTCCGGATTGGACTCATCGCGCGCGTGATCGGTCGCACGATCGAGATCACCTAACGACGCGGCAGCTGGAGAGCGTTCCGAGGGTTCGCGGCCGGCTGGCACCGTCAGCCATGTATCCGGCCGGTGTCGCCGGCATAACGACGCGCATACTGCCGCTGCGCAGCGGGCTTCGTGTACGCCTCCTGGAAGCCGGCCCGGCGAATGGGACAGCGGTGGTTCTCGTTCACGGGTGGGGCGCGTGCGTCTACACCTTTCGCGATACGGTGCCCGCGCTCGTAGCGGCGGGTTTGCGCGTGATCGCATTCGACCTGAGGGGACACGGTCTGTCCGAGAAGCCCGTCGGACGGGGCAGGTACACGATGGGCGCGATCTGCGACGATCTTCGCGACTTCATGGATGCCGCTGCTCTCGAACGCGCCGATCTGCTCGGGCACTCGCTCGGCGGGGGAGTGGCGCTCCATTTCGCGCTCACCCATCCGGAGCGAATCCGGCGACTCGTGCTCGCGGCGCCAGTCGGCCTAACGAGGATCCGGCTGCCGGCGATCGGCCATCTCCTCACACCGCGGTTCACCGATCGCTTTGCTCGCTACCTCACGCCGCGCTGGCTCACCAACGTCCTGCTCCGCTCGACCTATGGAAAACCGAGTCGGGTGACCGATCGCGACATCGACGAGTACTGGGCTCCGTCACAGTTTCCAGACTACTATCGGGCCGCGCGAGCGCTCCTCGAGGAATTCGACTGGGCGCCGATCGCACCGGCGCGTCTCGCCTCGATCAAGTGCCGCACCCTGGTGATGCTGAGTACCGCGGATCGTCTCATTCGCGGGGCGGAAGTGCCCGCAAAGGCAATCGGTGGTGGCACAGTCCTGACCCTTGAGGGAGCGGGTCACCTGGGGATCGAGGAGTGCGCGGAGGAATTCAATCGCATGGTTCTGAGTTTTCTGAACCAGGTGTAAATTCAGCGGATCACAAGCAGCGATTACATGGCATCGAGTACAACGGAAGCAGAATCGACGGAATCGGGCGGCGACTTCGCCGCCCTCGGACTCACCGGGGCGGTGCTCGACGCGGTTCGCGATGCGGGTTATGTCGAGCCCACCCCGATCCAACGAGAAGCCATTCCGCTCATCCTCCGGGGGCGGGACGTGATGGGCCTCGCGCAAACCGGAACTGGCAAGACCGCGGCGTTCACGCTCCCGATCATCGAGCGGCTGGTGGGTGGTCCACGGCGCACGCGAGTTCTCATTCTCACGCCGACGCGTGAGCTCTGCGTGCAGGTCGAGAGCAGCTTCAGGAAGTACGCTCTCCACGCACCGCTCGCGGTCGCGTCGGTGTATGGTGGCGTCCCGCTCGATCCGCAGGAGAAGCAGCTGCGCGGCGGTGTCGACGTCGTCGTGGCGACGCCAGGGCGATTGATCGATCATCTCGAGCGGCAGAACGTCGTCTTCGATGATCTCGAGGTGCTGGTGCTCGACGAAGCGGATCGCATGCTCGACATGGGATTCGCGCCGCAGATCAACCGTATCGTGAGCGGCGTTCCGCCTTACCGGCAAACCCTGCTCTTCAGCGCGACGATGCCGCCGGAGGTCGAGGCGCTCGCCCGCAAGTACCTTCGCACGCCGATCGTCGTGCAGGTGGGCCGGCGGTCAGCGGCCGCGAATACGGTGAAGCACTACGTCTATCCGGTGCCGCGAGACCGCAAGAGCGCGCTCCTCGCCGATCTGCTGAAGCGCGAAGCGATGGAATCGGTGCTCGTGTTCACGAGAACGAAGCACGGCGCGGATCGAGTCGTTAGGCATCTGGAGCGCGAGGGCATCCCGGCCGCCGCCATGCACGCCGACAAGTCGCAGCCGCAGCGCACGCGGGCGCTCGAGGACTTCAAGTCCGGGCGGACGCGAGTGCTCGTCGCGACGGACATCGCCCAGCGGGGCCTCGACATCTCGGGCATCACCCACGTCATCAATTACGACGTGCCGCAGCAGGCCGAGGACTACGTGCACCGGATCGGCCGCACGGGGCGCGCCGCGAGCGAGGGTGACGCGTTCACCTTCATGTCGCCCGACGAGATCGCGATGGTGCGCACGATCGAGCGCATCATCGGACAGGAGATCCCGCGTATTTCGGTTCCGGGCTTCGACTTCGGGACGGTCGCCGCGGACTGAACTCGGCGTCGCCCGTCAGTCTATGGAACGACGAGCAATCCGACGTCGCCGTTGAAGCTGTCGCGCCGCGTGGGCAGTCCCGGCGGCGCCAGCCACTGACCGCCGTCGAGTCGCAGATTGATCTCGTGGACGCCGGTCGTCACCGGAAGAGTGATATCCCAGAGGTCGCGGCCGCGCCGCATCAGGACGAGCGGCATCCAGTCGCTGAAATCACCCATCACCTCGACCGTCTCGACGCCGCCGACACGGACCGTGATCTTCTGCGTCCCGCTCGCCAGGGGCCGGACCTCGAAAGCCTTGACCGCGGCGATCGTCATTGGCGCGACGGGCACCGTCGTGCGCGGGATGGACGAGTACGACAGCATCAAGCCGAAGTTCGCGTAATTGCGAGCAGGCAGACCGCGCGACGGATTTGCTGGGATGCGACCACCGCCCATTACCGCGGCGACGCGACTCGTTACCCAGAGAACGGCGGTACCGGCAGCCCACCGACGAGAATCCGGCGTCACGTCGTAGGAGTCGCCAAAGCGATAGCCCGCCTGGCCGGTGAGCTCGAGCCAGCCATACGCCCAGTTGACCGAGCCCTCGATGTCACTGAAGCGGGACTGCCGTCGGCAATCAGTGGCCGTCGCCGTCGAAGAGCTCGAGAGCGAGGAGCCCGTGGATCCGGCGAGCGAGAGCGGCTCGTTGCGCGTGCCGCATGTCTGCGTAGTACCGGATGAATCGCGGCTCGCAGCGACTTTAGTAAAGAAGAAATTCGTGTACGTGCCGCTGAACGTCGCGTCCCCGACGCGCGTCCATGCGCCCCCACCTGTGACATCCACGGCGGAGACGACGGCGATGCGCCACGGCCGGGCCACGCCGCCGCCGACCCATATGCCGCCGTTCTGCGCGAACAGCATATGCAATCGGGCCTGCGCATCGAACTGATCGTTCGCGAGTGATTGATCGAAGAACGCGCGGCTGGCGTTGCCGATCACCTCGGCGCGGAAATGATTGATCGTAGGGGTGAGCAGTGTGCCGGAGAGGGTGCCGTCGGCGATCTGCCACTGCTGCCCGGTGAGCCACGCCGAGCCGTGAGCCGCAAGCGCGAGATAGGGAAGATCGACACGAATTCCGGGAGCGACGCTGAAGACGCTCGCCGGCATCTCGCCATCTTGCTGTGTCGTGATCGAGCCGGCCTGCAACTTCGACGCGACCTGTGCCAGCGCTCCTTGCGGGGCGAGCAGCACGAACGTGAGCGCGGCGATGGCGGCCTTCGGCTCGGTCATGATTTACGAGCTCGAGTTCTCAGGCTCCTGGGACGCTGGCGGTATCTTGCTTCCGGGCGTCACACGACCGGGGTAGTCGCGCACCCGTTGCTGAAGCGCGGTTCCCGGATTCTGCCCTGAAAGTATGTCCTGTTCGACGTTCTTCCACAACCCATAGAAGTCGCCGTCACCCGCCCCCCTCTGCCACAGCTGCATTATGGCCGAGGACGCCTCATTGACCGGCACGCCGCGCTGGATGAGATCAGTCATCACCACCAGGGCTCTGGTGAACGGCTTGCCGGAGTGATCGCCGCGAAATTTGGCGAGCGCTTCGAGCGGTACGCCGGACTGCAGCGCCGATACAGCGGAGGTCCACTCGGACTCGTCGAGCGCGGAGCCAAGAGCGACTCGGACATCGAGCTCGGCGTGGAAGACCGATCGGACGGCCGCGATGACCCGACCATTCGGCGCATGCTTGGCGGCTCCTTCCAGCGCCTTGAGCAGGAGCGGCCGCGTCGGTACGCCGGCGACCCGCGCCGAATCAATGATGACCTCGACTGAGAAGCGGGTGTTCGGGTCGAGTCGGGACAGGGGGTCGGGATCCTGTGCGAGGAGCGCCAATGGGTGCATCGCCGCCGCGAGCGCGGTGATGGCTCCCGCAATGAGATGGGACCTTCTCGAGCTCACGACCTTCACGACGCGGATCCTCCAACGAGGACGACCGAGTTGGGCGCACCGAGACCGTCCTCGGGGGCCAGCGGGGCTGTCGGATCAGCGACCCACTGGGAGGTGCCATTCGCGCCGTTGACGACAAACGCGTACACGTGCCGACCCGCGGGAAGCTTCAGGGCGACGCTCCACGTTCCCCCTGTGGGAGTGCGCGTCATCGGTGTTGCCTGTGCGTCCCAGTTGTTGAAGTCGCCAACGACGGCGACCGTGGCCGCGTGCGGCGCCACGAGGACGAACTTGATGACGCGAACCGAGTCGGAAGAGGGCGAGCGGGGGCTGTTGTCAGCAAAGGCCTCAGGCCCTCCGGTCCGATTCCGACCGCCCCGATCGATGTTATGTCCGAAGAAAACGCCGATGCCGATGAGGCCCGCGGCGAGCGCGGCACCGACCAGCGGCGAGAGTGGCAGAGCGCGCGGGGCGACGAGCCACCGCCAGCGTGCCGAGCGCCGCACCGGCAGCGGCTCCTGACGAACACGCGCCATGACGCGCTCGACCGCCATCGGATCGACGGCGACCGCGCGTTTGGCCTCGCGCGCTATCCAGTCAACATACGGATCAGACTCAGTCATCCCGAATTCGCTCCCACCGATCGCGCAGCTTATCGCACGCGCGCTTGACCCGCATCTTGAGCGCGGAGACGCCCGCGCCCGTGAGTGCCGCCATCTCCTCGTAGCTCAGCTCCTCGATGTACTTGAGGAGAAATGCCTCGCGCAATAGCGGGTCCAACTCGTTTAGTACACGCTGAACAAATTCTTCGTCTTCGCCCGACCAGGCCGGCCGTTTGTCAGGCGCATTCAGCAGGAGCGCTTCTTCGCGCACAAAGACACGTTCGCGATGCGATCGCCGCGCGGCAATGCTACGGCACTGATTGACGAGAATCCGGTACAGCCACGCACTGAAGCGATCCCGCTCCTGATACCGTCCCAACGCCCGATAGGCGCGAAGGAAGGTGGACTGCAATGCATCCTCCGCGTCGTCGCGGTTGCCCAGCATCCGTATCGCAAAGCGCGCGCACCGATCGTAGTACCGATCGACGAGCTTCGCATATGCATCAACGTCGCCAGACAGCACGCGCTGCACGTCGGCGGCATCGTCGCTCATGTCTTTTGCTATAACCCACCCCCTTGGCGGGTGCGTCACATCAGCCGTTTATCCGATGAGCCCGCGGTCGGCCACTTACGGTGATGTACATCACGCAACCGTCTGTCTTCAACGCAAATTGTGGCGCGTTCGCTTTTCGGGCCAGCCGGGTGCCCTGTGGTGATTGGTGATTGGTGATTGGTGGCTGGTCGCGAGTGGCGGGTGGCGAGTGATTCGGAACGAGGCGCTCATTTAGCACCTAGCACCTAGCACCTAGCACCTAGGACCTAGCACCAGCCACCAGTCACTCACATCAGTATCGAACCCGGCCGAGGCGAGACAAAAAGAGTGTATCCACCGCCTTACCGCGACGCACGACCAGGCTGAGATTCGCTGCTCCCACTCCGAGTCCGCGTCCATCGAAGGCCATGGAGTCTCGGGACGCGGAGAGGCGGACGCCGAAGGCGCGAAGATCTCGACGCCGCAGAACGAGGGTGTCAGCGCGGGTGAGCAGTAACCCCGAGAGCGTATCGATGCGAACCGCGACAGGAGCACGGCGGTAGATCGCGGCATTACGCGCGCTGAGGAACACCGACGCGGCCTCGCTCACCGCGGCGCGGACGGCGGCGCGATCCGCGGCCGCGCCGAGCCGGACGAAGGCGAAGCCGAGCACGATAGAGACGAGCAGAAGTACGACAAGCAGCTCGGGCAACGTGAAGCCTGCAGCTCGCGTAGCATCCTCGACGCGGCGCCTGCGACGCGTCGCGAAAGCGCATATCATGCGCGGACGTTAGGTCTCCCTCCGACCCCTGATACCATCATTCGATCGCCGGATGGCGCGATCTCACAGTTCACCCTCTGTCGAGGCCACATGCGATCGGTTCGTGTGCTGCTCGTCGGTGTACTGCTCGCCGCTGTACTGCTCAGCTCCTGCCGCGATCCGCGCGCCGAGGCGAATATCGCCGAGGCGATGATGCAGGTCGGGACGGAGATGAGCGCGCTCCGGCAGGACTACGCGGTGCTTCAGAATCAGGTCGACTCGCTCCGCGGCGTCGTCGCGCGCCAGGATACGCTGCTCGCCCACCTCGCCGCAGGGGCCAACGTGCCGCTACCGCCGAAATGAATGCACTTCGGGGCGCCGCTTGCGACGCCGGGCCGCCGCGTCTAGTGTCGTCATCCTCTCCTCCTCAACTGAGACCCAGCATGCATTCCCTCCGGCGCTGGCGCGGTGTGATCCTCGGAGCGGCAGTGATCGCCGCTTCGCGAACCGGATCGCTGATTGCGCAGCAAGCCAACGACGCCGAATACACGGCCAAGATTCGTGAGCTGACGCCGACCGATCCGCGGTGGAAGTTCACGACAGAGCTCGTCGATCATCTTCCCGCGTCGAGTACGGTGCCGACGCCGCTGAAGGTGCTCGGCTACGTGCCCGGGACCATTGGCCGATTGTCGCGCACGGAGGAGCTGAACCGGTACTTCCGCGCGGTGGAGGCGGCCTCGCCGCGAGTGAAGGTCTTCTCGCTCGGGATGAGCGAGGAAGGGCGCGAGATGATCATCGCCGCCGTCGCTGACGAGAATACCATCAAGCGGCTCGACGACTACCGCAGCATGGCAGCGCGGCTGGCCGATCCCCGGGGCGTATCCGACGCGGAGCGCACGCGGCTGATCCGCGACGCCAAGCCGATGTACTGGCTCACGGGAACGATTCACGCCCCGGAAACCGGGAGCCCGGAGATGCTGATGGAGCTGCTCTACCGGCTGGCCGTGGAGGAGAGTCCGTACGTTCAGAAGATTCGAAACAATGTCATCACGCTCATCACGCCGGCGACCGAAGTCGACGGACGCAATCGGATCATCGACATCATCGAAGAGGAGAAGCAGCTGAAGCTCGGACGTGGCGGCATTCCGACCGTCTACTGGGGAAAGTACATCGCGCACGACAACAACCGCGATGGCCTGATGATGAGCATCAAGCTCACCCAGAACATGAACACCGGCTTCCTGCACTGGCGCCCCACGATCATGCACGATCTGCACGAGTCGGTGCCGTTTCTCTATACGAGCACGGGGACCGGGCCATACAACGACGAGTTCGACCCAATCACCGTGGGCGAGTGGCACACGCTGGCCTACCAGGAGGTGAACGAGCTCACGAAGCGCGGACTGCCCGGCGTGTGGACGCACGGATTCTACGACGGCTGGGCGCCTAACTACATGTTGGGCATCGCGCAGTTCCGGAACTCGATGGGCAAGTTCTATGAGACGTACACGTCCGGCGGCGCCGACTGCCAGATTGTGAACCTGCCGGCAGCGTCGACAGCGAAGGAGTGGTACCGGCCGAACCCGCCGGTGAACGGGATCAAGTGGTGTATCCGCAGCAACATCAATTATCAGCAATCGGGCGTGCTCGTCGCTCTCAAGTATGTCGCGGATAACCGCGACACGTTCATGGAGGACTTCGCGCTCAAGGCGACACGAATGGTGGATCGCGGAAAGTCGTCCGCGCCGTATGCGTTCGTGATCCCGCATGATCAGCGGCACGCGGCGGAAGCGGCGGATCTCGTGAACTACTTCCGCAAGGTTGGAACAGAAGTTCAGGTCGCGAGCGCGGCGTTCACAGCGCGCGACATGCCGGCCGTCGTAGAGCGTGGCTTGATTGCGTCCGCCGGCGCGGCAGCCGCGGGTGCAGGAGCCGCCGCTGGACGGGGTGGTCGGGGCGGCCGAGGCAATGACTCGACTGCGCGCGCCGACAGCTCACGCGCGGGCCATCAGGTGAATGTCAGTGCCGGCGACTGGGTTGTCCGAATGGATCAGCCGTACACCGCACTCATTCGCACGGTGCTGGCAGTGCAGCGGTTCCGTCCTGACGATCCTTCCCCTTACGACGACACGGGTTGGTCGCTCGACCAGCTGCGGCATGTGACGGTGTACACGATTGCCGATTCGAATGTGCTAACCAAGCCGATGCAGCTACTCAAGGACGATGCTCGGGTGGGGGGTACGGTTGCGGGCAACGGCGGCACGTTGATCGTCGCGCACGCTGGAGATTGGCGATCGGCCGTGCTTCCATGGAAGGTGGGCGCGGCGAAGCTCTCCGTGGCGGACACCGCCTTTGCGGTGAGCGGCACCACGTATCCAGCCGGTACGTACTTCATCGACAACTCGCCGGCCGTGCGTCAGGCGATCACACAGCTCGGCATGCGGGCAGCTGCCGCCGCGGCGGCACCCAACGTTCGGTCGCACGTGGTCCAGCTGCCGCGTGTCGCGTTCATCCATACATGGATCGAGACGCAGAACGAAGGGTGGGTGCGTCACGCCCTCGAGGAGATGGGCGTTCCGTTCACCTACATGTCGACACAGCGGCTCAAGGAACCGGGGCTGCTCGATCGGTTCGACGTCGTGCTCTTTCCGCACGTGAGCGGGCCGAGTACAGCCATGGTGAACGGCAGGCCTATGATCGGTCCGGCAGTGCCGTGGAAGAGCACTGCGCTCACGCCGAACCTCGGCAAGATCGATTCGACTGATGATATCCGGCCCGAGCTCGGGCTCGATGGTCTGGCCGCGTTGCGGCGTTTCGTCGAGCGCGGCGGCTTGCTGGTGGTGGAAGGGAACACGAGTCGACTTCCAATCGATTTCGGCTTCACGCCCCTGGTGAACGTTGTCGCCACGCCTCGCTTGCTGGCACGCGGGGCAATTTTCCGCGCTGAAGCGGTGACGCACTCGAGCCCGATCCTCTACGGCTATGAGCGGGGTGTCGTTCCGGTGTACTTCAACACCGCTCCACTCTTCTCGGTCGCGAGTGGCCGCGGGGGCGGTGAAGGCGGTGGTGGCCCCGGCGACGAGGAGCGGAGCCTGTCGGTCGCGCAGAATCGTCCCGATCCGGCGCTCGCGCGGCAGACGGCGGCGCAGCGGCCGCGGGTGATCCTGCGATTTGGCACGACCGTGGACTCGCTGCTCGTGTCCGGTCTCCTCGACAACGGCTCGGAAATGGCAGGGCGAGCGGCCGTTGTGGACGCTCCGTTAGGCCGCGGCCACGTGGTGCTCTTCGGCATCCGGCCGATGTGGCGCTACGAGACGCAAGGCAGCTACGCCATGGTGCTGAATGCGCTCGCGAACTGGAATTCGCTCGACATCAACGAGGCACCGCCGCGGGTGGCAACCGACGGTGGCCAGCGCGAGCAGTGAGCATTCGCTAATTACCCCGACGATGAGCCGAGATGATCACCATCGAGTACTGCACGGTCTGAAGCTACGAGCCCCGCGCCGCCAGTCTGGCGGCGGAGATTCGGGATGCGCTGCCCGGCGAAGAGGTGAAGCTGATTCCCTCGCGTGGCGGCCGATTCGAGGTTCTACGTGATGGCGTGCCGATCTTCGAGAAGTCGAGGCTGGGACGTCACGCCAAGCCGGGAGAGGTGCTGAAGCTCCTGGGCGGCGGCCGATGACAGGCGGCCTGGAGTGGTGGATCATTGCAAGTGGTGCCGAGTATCGTCAGGCGGGCGTAAAGAGTCCAAGTCCGGGTGAGGTGACAGGCGATTCCCGCGGTACGGACACGATTCGCGGGCGTGCAAATGGACCGAAAACGTAACTCCCTGCGGGGCTTATATTTACGCTGCCGCTGCTGGGTCTGCGGTGTGGCACTGGCCGTGCTCGAGTAAGATGGGCACCGCTGTCGGTGTCGATGGAGGAGAGATGAAGCGACTCACGATAACTCTGGCTTTTCTGGGCGCCGCGGCGCTCGCGCCTGCGCATGTCGCTGGCGCGCAGGGGCGCGGTGACAAGAAGCCTGCGACAATTCCGGCGGAAAGTCGGCCGCCCGCGGGTATGTGCCGCATCTGGCTCGACGACGTGCCGGCAGGTCAGCAGCCCGCACCCACCGATTGCTCGACGGCAGTGAAGAACAAACCGCAGAATGGGCGCGTGATCTTCGGCGACGATTACGCCAAGGGCGAGAAGGGTGACAAGAAAAAGAATCCGCCACCATTCGTGAAAAGCTTCACGCAACCGCCGCCGCCGCCGCCGCGTCGACCATAGTGCGAACGAGAGCCCGCTCATCGAGCGGGCTTTTCATTTGGGCGCCAACCTTGCACCTTCCGCGTCCGTGACGCGCTCGATTCAGGATCGATACGGGCTTCCGCCCGATCGCGACGCTTTCGTGCAGCTCGAGCCGGCCTCGGGCCGCGTCATCGTCATCGCGCCAACTCGCGCCGCCTGCGAAACCATCGAGCTCGCGCTCGGTCTGCACATCGAGACCTTCCTCGAACGTCAGCACGGCGATCGCGTCCGCGAGCTCGCGCGGAGTGGGCGAGGCTTCGGCATCGTCGCAGGAACCGGGACGGGGAAGACGCTGGCGATCCGGCCGATCGCTGAAGAGATCCTCCGCACGGAGCTCAAGGTCGGCGTCGTGAATCGCGAGCGCGAGGCGACTCCGGAAACGCCGACGTGGAACGTCATCATCGTCACAACGGGCATCGCGCGGCGCTGGTTCGAGGATGGCGACATCCTCGTGTCCGACACCCTCATCGTCGACGAGATCCATCAGACGTCGGCCGAGCTGGAGCTGTGCCTCGCGTTAGGCAAGCGGGTCGGCTGCCGGTTCATCTGGCTGTCGGCGACCGTGGATCCGACTTTTTACCGGCGGTATCTCAACTCGGCCGATGTGCTCGAGGTCGTGGACTTCGACGAGAAGAAAGCGGCCTCGGTCCGCGTCGTCGACAAGGAGCCGATCGAGTTCCTCGACGATCGCTTTCTGCAGCAGGTCGTGCGGCAGCGGCGGGGGATCGCGATGTTCGTCCCGACGCGGCGCGGCGTGGAGGCGGCCGCGGAGCACGTGGAGATCAACGCACCGCGCGTGAACACCGCGTACTACCATGGTGGCGAGCCGATTCGCATCATCCGTCCCTTTCTCGAAGGGGGAGAGAAGAAGCCGTATTTCCTCGCGATGACGGCGGCGGGCCAGAGCGCCCTGAACGTGCGTGGCCTGGATACGGTCGTGATCGACGACGTGCGGTTCTACAACGAGGTGAACCGCGGCCGGAACGTGCTGACACAGGAGCATCTCGGCGCGAACGAGATCCTGCAGATGGCCGGACGCGTACACGGCCGGGTGGAAGGCGGACGGGTGTTCATCCTCTCGGACCGCGAGATCGATTTCGAGCGGCTGCGCCCGACCGCGCCCGAGTTCCAGCTCGGGGGCGATTCGGAGCGAGTGGCGATCACCTGCGCCGCGTTAGGCGTCCGCGCGGACGAGCTGGAGCTGCCGGTGCCGCTCGACAAGCAGGCGTACCGGCGCGCGCTGGCGCTCCTCGAGCGCCGCGGCATCGTGGAGAATGGCCGGCTCACGCTGTATGGCCGAAAGGTCGAAGCGATGCCGGTGGAGCGGCCGTGGGCGGAGCTGCTCGTCCTCGCCGACGACGCGCTGCTGCCGTACCTCGCGGTGATGAGCGCGATCGAGTCGCTGCACCGGATGACGCGTGAGGAGCGGGATCTGGACGGTGTGATCGTCCCCGGCAGCGATCACCTCACGGCCTACAATCTCTACGCCGAGGCATACCAGAGCGCGGGTCACCTCGGCGAGGTGTACGGACTGCCACGCCACCTGTTCGAGGAGCGGGAGATCGACGAGTGGGCCACGCGACGTGGCGTCCTCGTGAAGGCAGTCGAAGATGCGGCACTCGGGATGGCGAGCGTCTATCGCGCGATCGGGCTTCCGCTGCCGCAGACGATGACGAATGCAGGGGATGGCGAGCTGCGCGCGTTCCAGCAGCTGCTCGCGGAGTACATGCCGTTCGAGCTCGTGATCGACGAGGAGACGGCGAGCGGCGAGGAGGCGCGGGTCGCGAAGAACAGTGTCTGCGGAAGCTGGGGCGCGATCACTGGCGACATCCGCTACTTCGCCGACAAGATGGGCATCCCACGGGCGTCGATCGAAGGAACCCAGATCCCGATGGATCTCGTGCGTCGTTATGCGCGGGCCGGTGAGCCGCAGCTGGTGTTCGATGCCGAGCGGAAGCGCGCGCCGCTCGCGCTGCGCCGACGAGTGGAGTACTTCGGCTTCGATCTCGGGACGGAGATCGAAGCCGTTGATGACTTCCCAAACGAGCTTCAGGAGCAGGCGCGGCATCTCATCGCGGAGGCGATGGCCCGCGGCGAGGCACGCCACGTCGCGGTGAAACGCAATCAGCCGCTGATAGACGAGATTCGCGAGGCGTGGCGCCGGTCGGGCGGAGAGACGCCGAAGCTTGGCCTCGGCGAGCTGACGGCGTTGTACGAGGCACGTCTCCGCGATATCACCTCGCTCACCGATTTCAAGCATACGAATCTGGATCTCACGGCGGAGCTCGAGGCGCTCGTTCCGGCGGCGACTCGTGCCCGGTACTCGGTGTTGCCTAACCAGGTTCAGGTCCGTGATCGCGACGTGGAGATCCAGTACGA
>Ga0136846_1236375_pt1 | contig 30942 bp, 31 predicted proteins | sample HopSoiMetagenom2_FD_96841 | JGI IMG/M metagenome (GOLD analysis project Ga0136846, IMG submission 96841) | Grasslands soil microbial communities from Hopland, California, USA - 2 Assembly 2016 (version 4) | ecosystem: Environmental > Terrestrial > Soil > Grasslands | place: USA: Hopland...
ATTATTTAAAAATTGCGTGGCGTAATATCTGGAAAAATAAAAGCTTTTCCTTTCTTAATATCCTGGGACTTACAGCCGGCACAGTGTGTTGTATTTATATCTTATTATATGTACGATCCCAGCATGGTTACGACACGCAATTTACGAACGCTGAATCGCTTTACCGGATAAGAACAGTGATTGAAGGGAAAGGCAGTACTACTCCATTTAATTCTGCCTGCTCCTCACCTCCGATCGTAATGCAGATGAAAAGGGATTTTCCGGAGATTCAGGCTGCCACCAGAGTGGTATATTTTAGCGATGGGTCAAATAACCTGATCAAGAGAGTAAATAATGACAATGGTTTTTATGAATCGAATGGTTATGTTGTGGATTCTACCTTTTTTCAGGTATTTGATTTTCATTTTACGGAAGGCCGGGCATCCACTTCCCTCAACGAACCCTATACGGTAGTGCTATCTTCCGAACTTGCCAGGAAATTATTTGGCAGGGAAACAGCAGTAGGTCAGCAGATCAATATTGCCAACCAATTCATGAAGCATGATTTTAAGGTAACAGGTATTTATGATGAGCATTTTGGAAAGTCACATCTGAATCCACACTTCCTAATGACTATGAATAGTGGAGGAATAGGGGAATTTGTAAGAAATGAAGATGAATGGGCAGGCCAGAATTTTATTTATAGTTATGTTCGGCTAAATCCAAATGCTGATGCGGAAACACTAGAGTCCAAATTTCCAGCCTTCCTTCAAAAATATGGCAAGAAGGACCTTGATCGCCTGGTCATGAAAAAGCAGCTTTTCCTTCAAAAAGTTACAGATATACATCTTCATTCGAAAGGAATAGGTAGCCAGCTCGAGAAAACCACTGATGCAGGATTCCTGAATTTGCTGTTGACCATTGCTTTATTTATTCAGTTAATTGCCTGTATCAATTTCATTAATCTTACGACAGCGCGATCTATAAAAAGGGCAAGGGAAATAGGAGTTAGAAAAGTAGTGGGCGCTGAAAAGAGAAGTTTAATATTTCAATTCCTGAGTGAATCGGTTCTGATCTCCGTGATATCAATGTTGCTGGGGATTCCAATTGTAGCGCTGTTATTGCCGGAATTAAATACATTGACAGATAGTACATTCACTCTTGATGCTTTAAAATCTCTACCAGTAATATCTATTATTCTGGGACTGGGATTGATCACAGGATTACTCGCGGGTATTTATCCGGCAATGTATCTGTCAGGGTTCAACCCGGTTAGTGTTTTAAAAGGAACTTTCCGCTTTAAAGGGTCTTCCATTTTCTTACGGAAGGGTCTGGTAGTGTTTCAATTTGTGATCGCGATAGTTCTGATCGTTAGTGTACTAATTATTTCCGGCCAGATCAGTTTTATGCAGAACCTGGACATGGGGTTTAATAAGGAGCAGAAACTGATCATTCCATTGCAGAACAGGAATTCTCGTGCCCAGTTTACTACGCTGAGAAATGAGCTTTCCTCTCTGAAAGATATCAGTGGAGTAGCAGGATGTAATACCTATCCTTCCCGTATTGTATTAAGTGATTTTATTTTATACACCAAGGGGCATGATATGAGTAGTGGCAAGGTGGCAAAAGCCAACAATGCTGATGAGAATTTCTTCAAGGTAATGGGAATGAAGATACTTCAGGGCCGTAACCTTCGCGAATCTGATACCAGCGGGCAGGTAATCGCCAATGAATTAACCTTAAAGGAGTTTGATATACCAAAAGAAACAGCAATCGGTACCATACTATATGGCAATACTGGTGGGCAAACCCGTGAATTTGAAATAGTAGGTGTGTGCAATGATTACATATTTAATCCGATGAAATCAGAAATGCAGCCGCTCATTACATTCTATACACGGCAGCCAAATTTCATAGTGGCGAGCATGAATACGAAGGATTACAAGGGATTGCTGGCAGGGGTAGGATCAGTTTTCAGAAAGGCACTGCCAGGTGTACCCTTTGAATATTCTTTTTTGGATCAGGATCTTGGGAAACAATACAAGCAGGAGGCTACCCTGCGAAAAATATCCAATTCATTTACCCTGCTAGCGATCGTCATCAGCTGTCTTGGGCTTTTTGGCCTGGCCATGTTCACGGCACAGCAGCGTATTAAGGAGATCGGTGTCCGTAAAGTTTTGGGTGCTTCAGTAACGGGCATCATAACCATGCTTTCAAAGGATTTTTTGAAGCTGGTACTGCTTTCAATTCTTATTGCTATCCCCATTGCGTGGTGGGCTATGAAGGAATGGTTATCTGATTTTGCGTATAAGATGGATATGAGCTGGTGGATTTTTGTATTGGCAGGCATAATAGCTCTTATCATTGCATTTATTACGGTGAGTTTCCAGGCGATCAAAGCCGCTATTGCAAATCCGGTGAAGAGTCTTAGATCTGAGTAAAACTATTATTATGATCAGAAATTACATTAAGGTTGCGTTGCGAAACCTGCGTCGAAACAAAATGTATGCAGCGCTGAATGTAGCAGGCCTTGGTATTGGCATAGCCTGCGGGCTGCTGATCTTCATGATCATTAAGTATGAAACCAGCTTTGATAATTTTCACAGGAATTCGAAGCAGATATATCGTATCGGTACTTCATTCAAGGGTGAGTCTGGTATGTGGTATTCGGCTGGCGTATGCTTTCCTGCGGCAGAAGCTTTGCGTATGGATTTTCCTCAACTGGAGAAAGTTGCAGGCATCTTCAAACGAGGCCAAACCATTGTGAGCACTGGAGATGCGGCAGATGCCCAAAGAAAGAAATTCAATGAAACAAATGTATACTTTGCAGAACCGTCTTTCTTTGAAATGTTCAATTTCAACTGGCTGGCAGGAAAGCCCCAAACAGCTTTGGCCGAGCCAGGTTCCATTGCAATAACTCGTGAAATCGCTGAAAAATATTTTGGGAACTGGAAATTTGCGATGGGTCAAACTCTTACTTTCAATAATAAGGATATTTATAAAATTAATGGCGTTATAGAGGATGTACCGGTAAATACCGATTTTCCGCTTGAGCTGGTGGCATCTTATGCATCGCTGAAGAACACTGGAGTTTCCGGTAATCTCAACGATTGGGTCAGCACTTATGGCTCAGCTTCTGTATTTGTGAGACTGCCTGAAAGTATGACTCCTGAAAAATTCAGCAAGGATCTGGTGAGTTTCAGCAAGAGGCATAAACCTGCTGAATACCTGAATATCCTGGTAGCGCAGCCATTAGCGGATATTCACTTCAACTCGGATTTTGGCAATTTTAATAATCGAACCTTCAGCAAGTCGCTTATTACAGCTATTACACTAATTGGTATATTCCTGATTGTAATTGCCTGCGTTAACTTCATTAATCTTTCTACTGCCCAGGCGGTAAACCGTTCGAAAGAAGTGGGGGTCAGAAAGGTAATGGGAAGCAGCCGGAAGCAACTGGCTTTTCAATTCATTAGCGAGACGGCGATTATTACCGTCTTTGCTGCCCTGTTGGCCGTAATCCTTGCAATTAATTCACTTCCCCTTATTAATATTCTTTTGGAGATTAAATTGAGTATTGCATCGATACCTCTCTCCTTATTGCTGACCTTTCTAGTCGGATTAATTATACTTGTTACGCTTTTTTCTGGCGTGTATCCCGCTCTCATTGTATCTCGATTTAACCCGATAACGGCATTAAAAAATACGATGAATGCAAAGGCAGTGGGCGGACTTTCTTTAAGGCGGACGCTTGTGATATTACAGTTTGCCATTGCTCACCTCCTTATTATTGCAACATTGGTAGTGGTTGGGCAAACAGACTATTTTCATACTGCTTCCATGGGATTTACGAAGGCAGCAATTTTGAACGTTCCTGTTCCAGACGATAGTATCAGTCGCACCAAACTGCAATTTCTCCGGAACGAATTCTTGAAGAATCCGGATATCCAGGGTGTGGCATTCAGTTACAACAGTCCGGCAGATAATGATACCTGGAACAGTGATTTCAGATTTGATCATGCTACCAAAAGCACAAATTTCAGCGCTACACTGAAGTGGGCAGAACCGGATTTTTTTAAAGTCTACAACATGGAATTCGTTGCAGCGAGACCCTATGCGGCTTCGGATACGGTTGCCGGATATGTAGTTAATGAAACCTTGCTTAAAAAATTAGGGATCAGGGATCCCAATCTGGCAATTGGTAAAGAAATTAATTTGTGGGGCGAGAGAAAAGCAAATATTACAGGTGTGGTCAAAGATTTTAATTCCACATCGCTTCGCGAACCCATCGGTCCGGTGTTAATGGGTGCCTGGAAAGATCTTTACCAATTGGCGAGTGTACATATCAGCCCCGGGAAGACAAAGGAAGCGATGGATTTTATTGAAAATACCTGGAACAAAACCTTTCCTGATTATGTATACCGCTATGAATTCCTCGATAAAAAGATCGATGGGTTTTACCGCCAGGAAAACCAGCTTTCTTCTTTATATAAACTGTTTGCAGGTATCGCTATTTTTATTTCCTGCCTAGGGTTATATGGATTAGTCTCTTTTATGGCGGTTCAAAGGGTAAAAGAAGTAGGTATAAGAAAAGTACTGGGAGCATCTGTCGGAAATATTATTTACCTGTTTTGCCGGGAGTTGACTATTTTGATTCTTGTGGCATTTGCAATAGCAGCTCCGGTTGCCTGGTATTTTATGCACAACTGGTTGCAGGATTTCAGTTATCGTATTCCTCTTAGTGCATCTATTTTCCTGGTATCTATTGCAGGTTCTCTGGCTATTGCCTGGATTACTGTGGGTTATCGATCTATCAAGGCTGCAATCATTAATCCCGTCAAAAGCCTGAGAACAGAATAGATTAAATGCTAACCAAACAAAAAATATCGCAATGATCAGGAATTATTTGAAAGTAGCCTGGCGAAATTTGGCCCGCAATAAAGGGTTATCCTTTATAAACATAGTAGGCCTGGCCATCGGAATGGCCTTTGCCATACTTATTGGGCTGTGGATCAAATTTGAATTAAGCTTTGATAAATTCCATGTGAACGGAAGCAGGATAGCAGTGGTGAACAAAAACACTATATTCAACAATCAGAAGAATACACAAATTGGCATAATGCTGCCACTTTATACGGAATTGAAAACTAATTATCCGGAAGTAAAAAGAGCTTCCAGAATGGATTGGAATAACCGCCACAGTATTATGGTGGGTGAGAAGAAGTTAAATAAACGTTGTACCCATGTTGACCCTGATTTCCTGGAAATGTTCACTTTTCCTTTTATAGAAGGTAATAGTAAAACTGCCCTGAATGATATTAATTCTGTTGTGCTAACGGAGTCCCTTGCAGAAGCATTATTTCCCAAGGGGGAAGCAATGGGAAAAACGATACGGGTAGATAATAAATACGATAAGAAGGTGACAGGTGTCCTGAAGGACCTGCCAGTTAATTCTACCATCAGCTTTGATTACCTGGCGCCTTTTGAATTCAAGATCCAGAATGAAAGTTTTGTTAAAGAGAACCTTACAAACTGGGGGAATAATTTTCTAAAAACTGTGGTTGAATTAAAAGAAGGCGTATCAATGGAAGCTTTCTCCAAAAAGCTGGCCCCTCTTGTTACTACGAAGAATAATAAGCTGAAAAATCAGTTCTTATTTCTGCATCCAATGAACAATTGGCATCTGAAGAATGATTTCAAAAACTGGGTGAATGTAGGAGGCAAGATTGAATATGTGCGCCTTTTTGGAATTATCGGCATTTTTGTGTTGCTCATTGCCTGCATCAATTTCATGAACCTGTCTACAGCAAGATCTGAGAAAAGGGCAAAAGAAGTAGGAATACGAAAGGCAGTTGGCTCACACCGTTACCAGCTTATCAGCCAGTTCCTGAGTGAATCACTACTTACAGCATTTCTTGCCTTTTTATTATCATTGGCGCTTGTTCAATTATTTCTCCCGCTCCTGAAAGATATTGGATTTGAAAATATACATTTTGATTTTACCAATATTGGACTATTAGTTTCAGTTTTGGGTATCTGTATTTTAACTGGTTTGCTGGCAGGAAGCTACCCAGCGCTCTATTTATCTTCGTTTGCACCGGTAAAAGTATTGAAAGGATTGTTCAGACAGGGAAAAGCACCTGCACGTTTCAGAAAAGTGCTGGTGGTTTCGCAATTTGCAATTTCCATTGGTCTTATAATCAGCACCATCATTGTGTTTATGCAAATTCAGAAGGCAAAGGAGCGTTCATTGGGTTATGACCCCAACAATTTAATAACAGTGGAGGCTTCGGATGACCTGGCAAAAAATTATCAAATTTTAAAACAGGAGTTGTTGAATACCGGTTTGTTCGAGGCCGTTAGCAAAGCTTCCAGCCCTATGACAGCAATCTATAACTCCTGGGATGATTACAGCTGGGAAGGAAAAGATCCCAATGCTGATATGATTGTTAGTTCTGTGATGACTGAATATGATTACGAAAAAGCGATTAAGTTGAAATTCAAAGAAGGCCGCTCTTTCTCCAGGGATTTTCCTACTGATTCCAATGCTGTTATACTCAATGAGTCTGCTTTAAAAATGATAGGGTATAAGGACCCGTTGGGTAAGACGATGAAACTTGGCAACCAGACCCTTACCATCATCGGTATCACCGAAAATATCCTGATGGAAAATCCTTTTGAGCCGGTAGGGCCAATGGCAATCCTTTTTGTACCTGATAATTTTAGTAATCTTTTTATTCGGCCGAAAGAAGGAGCAGATACCAAAAAAGTGATTGCCGCCATGGCACCCCTGTTTGAAAAATATAATCCATCTCTTCCATTCGAATACCATTTTGTGAATGAGGATTTCAATAGAAAGTTCATCAATGAGAACCATGTTGGCAAACTGGCGGGGATATTTGCAGGTCTGGCTATTTTTATTTCCTGTCTGGGTCTGTTTGGCCTTGCGGCATTTATGGCTGAAAGACGTATTAAAGAAATTGGGATTCGCAAGGTCCTGGGAGCTTCCGTGGCTAATCTCTGGTTATTGCTTTCGAGGGAATTTGTGCTGCTGGTGATACTTGCCTGTATTATTGCATCGCCGATCGCTCTTTGGCTAATGAAAGACTGGTTGCAGAAATATGATTACAGGATTGATATAAATGGATGGATATTTATATTGACTGGATTAGTAGCAGTTATCATTGCTTTGATCACAGTGAGTACGCAGGCGGTAAAGGCTGCACTGACAAATCCCGTTAAGAGTTTAAGAACTGAATAAATTTTGAAGACGAATGAGCAAGTTGAATCCATTAACAATGAAAAGAATTTTTATTCCAATTAAATAAATGCCTGAATCAACTAAACAGTTTAATATGAAAAAAACCTCTCTGTTATTATTATTGCTGTCCTCTGCCATATTGGTAATGGCCCAGGATAAGAAGAATCTTTATATGACGAAAACGCTGAGCAGCGATGCCATTAAAAACGTGGAGTTGCAGACCTCCGGTGGATCCTTAAGTGTGGATGCAGTATCCGGCTCGGAAGCACGCCTGGAAGTTTATATCAGTGGAAATAATGGCAAGGACCTAACCAGTGAAGAGATCAAACAAAGACTGGAAGAAAAATATGATCTTACAGTATCCGTCAGCAATAACAAGGTTACGGCTATTGCCAAACCCAAATCAAAGATCAGCGACTGGAAAAAGGCATTGAATATATCTTTCAAAGCGTATGTTCCAAAGAATGTATCCACTGATCTTTCTACCAGTGGTGGAAGCATTAGCCTTACCGGAATTTCTGGTAACCAGGATTTTTCAACAAGTGGGGGCAGCCTGCACGTTGATGGTGTAAGTGGGAAGATCAATGGCCGCACTTCAGGCGGAAGCATTCATTTGAACAATTCAAGTGATGATATTGAACTGACTACGAGTGGCGGAAGTATCTCTGCAATGAATTCCAGTGGAAAGCTCAGGCTTACAACTTCAGGTGGCTCCCTGGACCTGCAAGACCTTAAAGGTGATATCAAGGCTACTACCAGTGGCGGTGGAATAAGGGGTGGAAAAATTTCAGGTGAATTGTCTGCCCACACATCTGGTGGCAGCATTAACCTGGATGACCTGGCCTGCAGCCTGGAAACATCTACAAGTGGAGGACATATTGATGTGTCCATTGCTTCTTTGGGAAAATATGTCAAAATCCATAACTCTGGTGGTAATATAGATGTTACTATGCCTCGTGGAAAAGGACTTAACCTTGATCTTTCAGCCAATAAGATCAAGACAAATGCGCTGAGCAATTTTAATGGAAAGGCAGATGATGACAGGATTGAAGGCACCATGGATGGTGGCGGCATACCGATAGATATAAAATCCGGGAGTGGCCGGTTATCCATTGCGTTTAAATAAATACAAATAACATGTTATTGGAATTAAAGAACATTTTTAAATGGGTTACAGTAGGCGGTACTCGCACTTTTATTTTAAAGGATGTTAATCTAAAAGTGAACGAAGGAGATTTTATTTCTGTGATGGGACCCTCTGGTTCCGGAAAATCCTCCCTGCTCAATGTTATCGGAATGCTGGATGATTTTGATGAAGGTGAATATCATTTCCTGCATGAGTCAGTACACAAGATGAAAGAAAAGCAACGCTCGGCATTGTACAAGCAGTATATCGGCTTTGTATTTCAGGCGTATCACCTGATAGATGAACTAACGGTGTATGAAAACATCGAGACCCCGCTTATTTATCAGGATATCAAGAGCTCTGAACGGAAAGCAATGGTTGCAGATATGCTGGACCGTTTTCAGATAGTTGGGAAAAAGGACCTGTTTCCTACTCAGTTGTCGGGTGGACAGCAGCAACTCGTTGGTATTGCACGGGCGCTGATCGGTAAACCAAGACTGATCCTGGCCGATGAGCCAACCGGTAATCTCAACTCAAAGCAGGGAGAAGAGATCATGGAGCTTTTCAAACAGCTGAATAAGGAGGGGGTGACCATTATCCAGGTGACCCATTCGGAAAAGAATGCGGAATACGGGTCAAGGATCATTCATTTACTGGATGGAAGGGTTGAGAAAGACGGATTGTAGTTAACAGCTTTCCGAGTTGTAAGAATTTAAGAATTATAAATATGAAAAGATTTTTTTTGATTGCAGGGATAGTTATGTGCGGTTCACTCATGCGCGGTCATTCACAGCAGGCAGCAGGTATTACGTACAACCTGAAACAATGTATTGATACGGGTATTTCCAGAAACCTTGTAGTAAATCAGAATGGATTGCAGGTAAAATCGAGCGAAATAGCCAAAAGGCAGTCGCGATTAAATATGCTTCCAGATCTCAATGGAAGTGCCAATCTGGGTATCAATCAGGGAAGGAGCATTGATCCATTTACGAACGGATATATCAATGAGCAGGTAAATTATTCAAATTATGGTCTGAATAGTAGTGTAATGCTCTTTAATGGCCTGTCGATGCAACACGCCAACAGGCAGACTGCCCTCGCTTTTGAAGCATCCAAAATGGACTGGCAGCAGGCAAAGGATAATCTTGCCATCAATATTATTCTTGCTTACCTGACTGTATTAAGCAATGAAGACCAGCTGGCACAGGCGAGATTACAGGCAGATCTTACTTCCCGTCAGGCACAGCGGCTGGATACATTATTAAAGGATGGCGCCATTAAACCATCCGATGCTTCAGATATGAAAGGGCAGCTGGCCAGTGACAAATTATCAGTTCTTAACCGGGAAAATGCAGTAGAATCGGCGAAACTGAATCTGTGCCAGTTAATGAATATTCAGTATGACAGGGCTATGCGATTGGAAAAAATTGATCCCGCAGCTTATATTGCCAACTATGCGCAAACGCCGGACGAGATATATGAAACAGCGCTTAAGCAATTTGCCCGCGTTAAATCCGAGGAGTTGCGGACAAGGAGCTTTGAAAGTGCGGTGAAGGTTGCCAGAGGGCAATTGTACCCAAGGCTTTCACTGAATGGGAACGTGGGTACCAATTATTCAAGTGCGGCCACTCAGAATACATTTATAAATACTACGGATGTACAGACAAGCAATTACGTAATAATTAATGGCAGTAACAGCCCGGTTTTTGCCAAGCAGAATAATTTCAGAAATGATAAGATCAGGTATTCAAAGCAGTTAAACAATAATGTGGGCAGTACCGTGAACCTAAATCTGAACATACCCTTGTTCAATAATCTTTTCCAGCGTAACCGTGTGAAGCTGGCCAAACTGGATGTAATAAATCAGACGCTCACAGAACAGTCTGTAAAAATCGGATTGCAACAGGATATTGAGAGAGCGCATCTGAACATGACAACTGCTTTTGAGAGCTATAAGACACTGATTGACCAGGTGGCAGCATATAAGGAATCATTTCGTGCTGCGGAGATCAGGTTCAATGAAGGAGTAGGTAATTCGATAGATTATCTGATTGCGAAGAATAACCTGGACCGCGCAAGCAGTAACCTTATTATATCCAGATATGATTATGTGTTAAAAACAAAGATCCTGGATTATTACCAGGGAAGGGCCACCTGGTAAACGTTTATTTTATTCCTACAGAGTATTCGGGGAATTTTATTCAGGATACAATAGGGGAGTAATTTGAAATTTCAATCGGTGAAAAAAACGATAGAAATGATTTTTTTCGGAAGGCCTGGTATCAAAACATTTCCTATATTAGAACTGAATTTTCATAGGATAAGGTTTAAGGTTAAGTTTCATGATTAAGAGCATCTCCGCCTTTGGGCGGAGATTTTTTTGTCCGGGATTTCCCTGAGAAACAGTTTCTGGCCTGGAAAATGATAATTTCTACTATAAATTTTTAAGGATGGAGATTTTTGAAAAAGCTGTGCTTGAACGAATAAGGAAGAAGCTTCTCAGGAATAAGGTAAGGGTTGCTGTTGCGGAAAGCGTTACTGGGGGATTAATTCAATTTGCCTTCTCGAATATGCCGGATGCTTCGCAATTTTTCCAGGGCGGTATCTGTGCGTATAATCTGGGGCAGAAATATAAGCATCTGAATGTTGAACCTATCCATGCGGAGCAGGTGAATTGTGTGTCCTCACAGGTAGCACAGCAAATGGCCATCAATGTAGCGGAAATGTTCAATAGTAATTATGGTATCGGTGTTACGGGATTCGCAACCCCTGTTCCGGAATCAAATAATAAAATTTATGCATTTTATTCAATTACAAAGAACAGCCGGGAAATCGGGAAGGGGAAAATTAGCATCAGAAAGGCAGAAGCAACACTGGCTCAACAAATTTTTACAAATAAAATTCTTTCTGCGTTTTCGAAAATAGTTGGTAAGTAGAATTTGGCAGGCCTTTATTCAGGCTGCATTTGAAACAGCGGGTAAAAATAATTTCTTCCCGCCTTGCTCAAATTCTTACTTCGTAACAAAGAAATCACGGCATAGCCTTTGGGGTCTTTTGTCATTCCCTTATACATAAAACGATTATTTATGAAATCTGATAAAGTATTTACACTTATCACCGGTGGTTCTATGGGCATCGGTCTGGAATTGGCAAAAGTGTTTGCCGAGAATGGGCATAACCTCATTTTGGTTGCCCGTGATCAATCTGAGCTTTCATCCGCTAAAAATCTTTTAGAAAGCAGAGATGTGGAAGTGATAACTATCGTAAAAGACCTTTTTGAACCCAATGCACCCTTTGGATTATATGAGGAAATAAAATCAATGGGCCTTGAAGTGGATATCCTGGTGAACAATGCAGGCCAGGGTGAATATGGGTTATTTGAGGATACTGATATTTTCAGAGAGCTGGCGATAGTTCAACTGAACATATGTTCACTGATTGTACTCACCAAATGCTTTTTACAGGACATGCTTGAAAGGGGTGAAGGAAGGATAATGAATCTCTCTTCTATTGCCAGCAAATCTCCCGGTCCGTGGCAGTCAGTATACCATGGAACGAAAGCTTTTGTTCAATCTTTCACTGAAGCGCTAAGGAGTGAAGTAAAGGATAAAAACATTACTGTCACCGCGTTATTGCCAGGTGCAACTGATACTGACTTTTTTAATAAGGCTGGTATGGAATCTTCAAAAATGGTTGAGGACAAAGACAAACTGGCTGATCCTGCTAAAGTTGCCAAAGATGGTTACGATGCCTTAATGAGTGGTGACGATAAAGTAATCTCGGGCTTTAAAAATAAAGCAATGGTTGCAACAACCAATATGATGACTGACAGTGCAGCCGCTAAAATGATGAAAAAACAACAGGAACCCGTTAGAAAAGAAGACGAATAAAAGCAGGATTAATACATTGACCGGCACAAAAAATCTGTGATGGTTCATGTCCCGTACTAAATGAAGTCAGGGATATGAATTGAAAGTAACTGGACGGCCAGATCCATGGAGGAAAATTGTTAATGAAGAAGAGTTTCGAAGGCTTAAGACCTGACGTTACTCTTTCTCTTTTTTATTAATAAAACTTATTCGGCCATTGGTTTCAAGTTGGGCAGATTCAATTTTCTCCAATTTATCCTCTTTAGTTTCAAGGCGAAGACTTTCCATAAGGTCTGATGTGGTCAACGATGTTTTTTGCAGATTGGATAGCAGAATGGCGCCATTTTCATATATCGTGATTTTTCTTCCTTTTGTCATTCTTTCAAACCATTTGAATTTGTGGGACAGCAGCGCAAATAGCCTATGCAGGATGATCATGGCGGTAGCAGCTGCTATTACTGATAAAAGAGGAGAAGCTCCAACAATACCACGTGCCAAAACTGAACCCATCACAATTACAATGATGGTATCAGTGGATGACCTGCGACCAAAAATACGTACTCCACCCAGCCTTATTAAAATAAGTGTGACAATAAAAATTAAAATGGCTCTAAGGGCCATTTGCAATGGAGTCAGGTCTTCACCCTGACCCAGCAATTCCGTTATCTTATTCATTTTTGCTTAAGAGTTTAATTGCAGTTTTTGGAGACTCAATACCAAGTACATGAAATTCTTTTTCATCGATTTTGTTGTATTGAATAAAAAACTCTTCTATTTCTTTTAGTTGATCTCCCGGTATATCATCGAGAGAATCGATATGCTCAAATTGTTTTGATAGAACTGGTACGAAGAAATAGCGGTCATTCCTGACTTTTTCTTTTTTTGATTTTTGTTCTGCTTTCAGGACACCTATGGGTCTGCACTCAATCATGCATCCGGGAAAACTGGCGAATTCTGATATTATCATAGCGTCCAATGGATCTCCATCTTCACCGGTTGTGGCTGGAATAAATCCAAAATCAAATGGGAATATCATTCCTGCAGGCATTATCTTTTTTAATTTAAAAAGTCCTGTTTTTTTGTCAAAAGCATATTTCTGTGTACTGCCCCTTGGGGTTTCAATTATGATATTTACAGATTTGCTCATATATACAATATGTACAAAACCTGTGCCCTGACCGCTAGTTCCAGCGTGATGATGAGCTTAAAAGGCTTTTAATGGCTTTTGCTTTTTGAGTGTTTTCTCTTTTGCCATTCTCCGGATGAGGTGCCGGGCAAGCTGGTCTCCCATTTTCAATTGTGCGGGTTTAGCGGAAGGAGAAGTTTGAACCGAAATACTTGCTTCCAGTTTGTTTAAGTCAAACAGCAGGCATTCCCAATAGTATTCTTCGTTTGGCGAGTTATTTCCGGGTTGTGTGAGGTTATCCTTGTATTGAAAGATGCGATTAAAATAAAAGTTATTCCTGTAGCTATGGGCAGCAACCGGGAGGCTGGAAGTTTCTTTGGTTCTATTAACCAGCGCTACTGTCACCACAGCGTCTATTCCCCTGCCGTGTATTTTTTTGTATGTTTCATCTTCTCCAAGATCTCTTAAACCAGTGCGTCCAAACTCAGATATTGCAGTTACCGTATTATAGCCCATGTTCAAAAGGGCTGTCCTGAAACTGGTTTCAATTTGTTCCCGGACCACAGAATCTTCGTCGGGCAGAATGGCAACCACCATTATCCGCTGGTAAGGAGTTGGATCAATATGCTGCGTTTTCCAGGTAGTTACCGTCCGGTTGGTACTGCAACCAGCGAGCGTAAGCAGCAATAGTATCAGAAATTCATTTTTCACTTATTGGATGGTTCTGGTTTTATGCGAAGTTACGTGGTTTTGCTCCGGCTTGCTTTTTGATGCCAGACAGTTATATGATATGGATGTTTAAAATTAATTAAAACTTTAATACTTATTTTATGGCAAAGTATTCAAAAGGTGCGCAGAAAAAAGTAAAAAGGGCTATGCATGAGAAGAAGAAGGGAACATTGAAAAGTGGGCGGAGCGGAAAGAAGGTAAAGAGCCGTAAGCAGGCTATCGCAATAGGCCTTTCGGAAGCCAGGAAATCGGGCGCCAAAGTGCCTAAGAAAAAAGGGGCAAAGAAAAAGGCAGCAAAGAAATCTTCTGGCAGAAAAAAATCTGCAGGCAGAAAGAAATCAGCCGGAAGAAAAAAATCAACTGGTAGAAAGAGATCTTGACGCAAGTCGGGATAAATAGCTTAAACAATAATCTATAGACGCCATACTGAACTCCAGTATGGCATTTTTGTAGAAAATAATTCCCCATAACTTTTTATTACCGTGTTCATGAACGAATGATTAATAATAGAAGAGTCATGCATCTCCAATGATAGATCACCTATCGGGGTTTACAGGTAGAAAATTATTAAAGAGTGTAGAATTTTAATTGAGTTATGCACAATTGATTTTGAAGGCATATGGTTTGTGAAAATTCAGAGACAATTGCTTTCAAACTAAAAATTTTAAGTTATGGCAACTAGAAGACAAACGCAGCAACGGGGATTTTCCTCAGTAGACCCCGGACGTCGTCGCCAGCAATCTGGAGGACAGTCAAACCAATATAGTTCCGGCCGCTCTGGTAATCAGTATGAAGAAGATGAATATGATGAGGATGAGGATGATTACGAGGAAGATGACGATCAGGATGTTCAGGGGTCTTATGGTGAAGAGGAAGAAGATTACGGTGATGAATATGACGAGGACGATTATGATGAGGATGAGGACGAGGAGGAAGACAGAAATGTTTATGGAAGTCAGGAAGAAGACGATGAAGATGATTATTATGACGAAGGAGAAGAAGAAGACGAAGATGAATATGCTCATGCAGGTTATGAAGATGAAGATGAGGAGGAATACAATCAGGGCCAGGGACGTAATAATGGTTCACAGAGGCGCCGCGGTTTTGGCGGCAATAGAGGAAGAAGCAATGGCAGTTCCAACTCTTCCCGCAGAGGCTTTGCAGCTATGGATCCGGAAAGAAGAAGAAGAATAGCCCAGGAAGGCGGACGTCATTCTCATGACGGTGATGGAAGAAATGGAAATGGAAGAAATGGTAGTTCTGGCAGAGGCAATTCCGGTCGCCAGAGAAATGGTTCTGGTCGTAATGATCAAAATGATTATGGCCGCTCTGGCAGAGGTAATTCTGGACGTTCCGGTTCATCCCGCCGTGGTTTCGCAGCCATGGACCCTGAAGAAAGAAGGGAAATTGCAAGGATGGGTGGACGTGCTTCACATGGCGGGAATGGCGGAAGCAATAATGGTCGTTCACGCGGTGGCAATTCCGGTCGCTCTGAACGCTCTGAAGGAAATAATTCTGGTCGCTCTGGAAGAAGCAGCTCCAGTCGTTCAGGACGCTCTTCCTCCAGTAACCGGGGAGGGAGTTCATCGAATCGTTCGGGTCGTTCTGGTTCGTCAAGGCGCGGATTTGCTGCAATGCCCAAAGAAGAAGTAAGACGTATTGCCAGGAAAGGTGGCAAGGCTTCCCATGGTGGCGGAAGAGGTCGTTCCAGTCGAAGCAGGTCAAACAGCAGGTAAGACCTGTCTATTATAAATACAGAAAATAGAGCCAGGCGCTCTATTTTTTGTCATTTGTGACCATAAAACAGAATGATATGAAACAAACAAAAAATCAATCGACTATGGCCGGAAAATCAATATCAGGTATCAATGGGGCAAATGGTTCCAATGGTAAACAGGAACAGACTTCCCTGTTGGAAAAATTCTTCCTGGACCAATTGAAGGATATTTATTATGCAGAGCAGCAATTGGTTAAAGCGCTGCCTGAAATGCAGAAAGCTGCCACTACTGAAGAACTGGAAGATGCTTTTGGAAATCACCTGAAACAAACGGAGCGCCATGTAAAAAGACTGGAAAAAGTTTTTCAGGCGATCAATAAGACTCCAGAAGGAAAGAAATGTGAGGCAATGGAAGGTTTATTGAAGGAAGCACGGACTATAATTGGCGAAACAAAAGAAGGTTCAATGACTCGCGATGCAGCGCTGATTATTGCAGCTCAGAAAGTGGAACATTATGAAATAGCTTCTTATGGAGGTTTGGTTCAACTGGCCATAACAATGGGACTTAATCGAGCTGCTGAGGTACTGGAAAAAACCCTGAACGAAGAAGAGGAAACAGATTCCTTATTAACTGAAATAGCAGAGACCTACATTAATATAGAGGCGGAGGAAGAAGGCGTTTATTCCTGGAGCAAAAAAGAAGAAGAGACGGTAGAATAAATATATTATCCAGAGAAGCCATTTTTTAGAGTGGCTTCTCTGGATATATTATTTAGCGATTTTGCGGGTATATTTCCTGTTTATGGGAATTTTTGTTTTCCGGCCATTATATAAAACCTGGCAGTTGGTACAGAAAAAGCTTCGCCTTTTTGTTTTGCCTGCATACTTTTTAGTGACTGGCAAATTACACCGTGGACAGGTCTTTTTTGTATGTATGAGCCAATGCTTTCTTAAAACGAATGCTTTTTTCCATTCAAGGAAATCGAAGCTGTAATCACGGGCTTCCTTAATCAATGCAGATAGTTTTTTCGGAGGAAGTTTTCCGATCCTGCTTTCTGGATGAACCCTGATCCGGAATAATACTTCGTTTTTGATAATATTGCCAACACCAGAGAATATGGTTTGATCCAAGAGGGCATCGCAGGCCATTGTATCGGGTATGTTTTTCAGCTTTGATCTTGCCTTACGTGGACTCCAGGATTCGTTCATGACATCTGACGTCCAGTCATAGATCTTATCCGGATCATCTTCCAGCAACCTTACGGAACAGGCATAAAAATTCAATTCACCATTCGCGAACTTAAGGCTCAATCTCTCAGGAGTGTCTTTTCTTTCATTGATGCGATAACTGCCAAATAATAAAAAATGGATCCGAATAGTATTTTCAGGAAAACAAATCAGGAAGTGCTTGCCCCATGATTTAAAATCTTTTACCGGTTGCCCTACCAGGTCTGGTAGTTCAATTTTTGTATTACCACCTATCTTGATCAGTTTTTTTCCTTTGAATTCCTGTACTGCTTCTTTTAAAATTACTATCGATGGTCCCTCAGGCATGAACGATTTTAATACGCTATGATCCAAAGATGGTTCCAGTTTTGCTTTCTTTCATTAAAAAGGGATGAAATGGCATATTGGATGCTCAGGCTTTCATTATAAAGAATGGAAAGGAGTATTTTATCCAGAAAGGCTGGCCCAACGGCTTTGGTTTGAGTATTACAGCAGTCAATTTCATACACTGGAATTGAATGTTACCTTTTACCGTTTCCCGCAATTAAGTTTTTTGGAGAACTGGTATAATAAAAGCCCGGAGCATTTTGTATTTGCCGTGAAAGTGCCCCGGCTGATTACTCATTATAAACAATTTAATGAGTGTGATGATCTGCTTGCTGATTTTTATGCTACCTGCCGCGAAGGACTGAAAGATAAATTAGGTCCCATTCTTTTCCAGGTAACACCTCAATTAAAATATTCTGAACAAAAATTAAGGCAAATCCTGGATACTCTTGATCCTTCATTTAACAACGTAATAGAATTCCGCCATGCAGAATGGTGGCGCAAAGATGTAAAGGAGGAATTAACTAAAAAAGGAGCGATCTTTTCTGGGATCAGCTATCCTGGTTTGCCAAATGAACCTGTTATCAATGCCAACACAGCCTATTACCGTTTTCATGGAGTGCCGCAATTGTATCACTCGCCTCACACTGAAGTGGATATCCGGCAAATAGCGGAGTTTTTTACCAGCAATGAAAAGCTGGGGCAGGTATTTGTGTTTTTTAATAATACTGCAAGCCTGGCGGCCATTGATAATGCCCGGTTTCTTGAGAGCCTGGTATTAGATAAAAACCGGACTGATCCATATAAAGCCGGGATTTTGTAGACAATCTTGCACTTGATGGGGAAAGCGGCAGATTGAAGATTAATTATAAGCAGGAATCTAGTGGCATAATTTTTCGACATGTATTATGAGTATTCTCTCTTAATAATTATACATTATGGAAATAAAACGTAACGAAGCAACCCTCAATCGCCCGGATGGAGATCGTGTTTTGGACGGAACCTACGTATTTGTTGATATACCATCTTATATCCGCCAGATCAAAGAAGAAACAGCCTGGGAAAAAAATGATAGAAACGGCATTACAGTTTTTAAAAGTGATTGTATTACCACAGTGATAACTGTCCTTCATAAGGGCTCTGCCATAAGGGATAGTGAGATGGAGGAGTTTCTAATTATACAAATTCTGGATGGTAATATCCGCTTTTCAACTCCGGATGGAGATATCGATGCTGTAAAACATCAGCAAATCACTTTTCACCCTGGCGTGAAACATTCCATCGAGGCATTATCTGAATCTATTGTTCTATTAACTACCTTCAATAATAAGGCAATAGAAACACCAGTAAAATAATAAAACAATAGAATCCAGATCCAGTTAGCACAGTTGAAAAGGGTACGGATTAACGCTGATGTTCTACCAGTGAAATTAATTATTTAAGTGCTTTCCGGATTGCGTTGGCAGAATCCAGGTGCATTTGCAGGGTAGGGATTGTATTGTCTACAAATGATTTTATATCTGCATCGTTCACCTTACCTGATGCGTCCTTAAACATATCTATATCTTTTTTGTGGTCGCTTTGCATCGCATCCATAAATGCCTTATCGAAATCTTTGCCGGTTCTTTTCGCCAGTTTGTCTATTTTTTCCTGGTTGTCATTACCTGGACCATCAGGAAGGGTAACATTCCGCTGGGCGGCCAGCGCCTTCACCTTATCATTTGCTGCTGAATGATCATGGATCAGCATGGTCCCGTAATCCTTAACCTTTTTATTAGACGCTTTTTGTTGCGCTAGTTCTCCAAGGCGTACTTCAGTCATGCCGCCGTCGGCTGCTTTGACCAGGAAGGAGGAACTGGCTTCATCGGTTTTCAATGTTTGGGAAGTAGTGGAGTTTGAATCCATTTTTTCTGAATTGGCAGAATCAGCTTTTTCTACGCTGTCTTTTCCTTCATTGTTGCAAGCCAGTAGTAAAAACGGTAATGCAAAGGCAATTGATCTTTTTTTCATAACGATTGTATTTTAATATAAATGTCGGTTTAGCTCTTAGGTCGAAATATTCGTGCCACAGTTATTTATTTTACCATGGGAAGGCCCAAAATTCATATGGAGCCTTGTAATCATATATGTAAAGCGGGTGGCATAATTTATGTCGCATTGCCTGTATGATAGCAACAAAAGCGCGAAAAAAAACGGCAGGAAAATCAGCGGCCCGGGAAAAAGTAGGCTCAAAACGAACCGCCAGGAGTAAAGGAGATATTTCAGCTTCCTATAATTCGGTAAAGGAATATAATGGCAAGCAATATACAGGTATGGCCATTGGCCGCAGCCATAAATGGTACTATGACAAAGGGGAATGGAAGGAAACCAAGATAACTCCTGATCTATGGGAAATATCCTATGCTGTTACAAAACGGAGGGCTGGCCATGCGCCTGAAGGCTCAGGTGTTCCGGTAGGAACTGCTTACCACTGGTATATCATGGCCCACCAGGACGTCCGTAAACTTAATGCAAATGATTATTCCACTGTGCTTTCGGGATTCAAATATAAAGTGGCCCATAAAAGAGCCAGTAGCGATAAATGGAGTGCAACTACAGGCACGCAACGTAAACACATGATCAAATATCTGAAGGAGATGATCGATCAACTGGAAAGTGAACCAGTTGTCATTGAATTTGAATACAATGGAAAAAAATTCAAAGGCGAAGGAACTCCGGTTAAAGAATCCTGTCACGATGGGGTATGTTTTTCCCTTGAAATAAGCCTTAATGGGGAACATGTTGGTATAATTAATCGCCTGAAATCCAGCTGGAAAATGAATGAGGTAAAAGACCAGAAATTCATTGATGCCATTGGCCAGGTAATTCAGCTGTGGTATGAATAACAACCCTAACCTATAATCTTTAAATTTTATTTGTTATGTATTTAGCTTATCGAACCTGTATTGAAGCATGTCTTCATTGCATGTCTATGTGTAATCATTGTGCTTCCTCCTGTCTGCAGGAAAAGGATGTGGATTCCATGGCACGATGTATTCGACTGGATATGGAATGTGCAACCATTTGTCGGACAGCCGCAGAATTAATGACCATGGGCAGCCAGCATGCGAATGCCATTTGCCAGATCTGCGCGGATATTTGCCAGGCATGTATGGAAGAATGTGAAAAGCATACTGCTATGGATCATTGCAGGCAATGTGCTACAGCATGTCGAACCTGTGCAGAAGAATGCCTAAGTATGGTTGCAGCCTGATGGAATTTACCAGTTACATTGGAATAGCCGCAGGGATCTTTACATCAATTTCGTTATTACCGCAGCTGATCAAAATAATACGCGAAAAAGAGACGGAAAATATCTCCTCATTCATGCTTTTTATTCTGATAGCGGGCCTTGGATTATGGATCTGGTACGGGTTATTAAAAAAAGATTACCCAATTCTAATCACCAATTCTTTTTCCTTCCTGGTTAATTCATTAATGATCTACTTTACATTCAGATATAAAAAGAAAAAATAGGCGAACAGGGGATATTCATGGTTTTCCCGGATCATCCCAAAAATTCAGATTGTCTGCTGGCATATCCTTTGTTTCGGTTTCAGTTCATCAACAAATATTATTTACTACTAAAAGTTTAAGTTATGCCTACAACAAAGTCAAAGAAAACCAGCGGCACAAAGTCTTCTGCGGGAACCAGTTCCCGGAAGGCAAAAAATGCTGAAACTTCATCACAAAACGAGAATAGCCAATTGGAGAAATTTTTCGTAGATGCATTGAAGGATATTTACTGGGCAGAAAAACATTTAACGAAGGCACTTCCCAAAATGCAGAAGGCTGCTACCAGTGAAGAGTTGCAACAGGCTATTGAAGATCACCTGAATCAGACAAAGGAACATATTAACCGCCTTGAACAGGTATTTGATCAGCTTGGAGAAAAAGCTCAGGCTAAAAAATGTGAAGCTATGGAAGGATTGACCAAAGAAGGAGATACGGTAGTGGAAGAAACTGAAGACGGTACATCAACACGTGACGTTGGGATCATAGTTTCCGCCCAGAAAGTTGAACACTATGAAATATCCGCTTATGGCAGTCTTATTACGATAGCAAAGACAATGGGACAGGACGAGATAGCTGATATTCTCAGCCAGACACTGGAAGAAGAGAAGGAAACCGATCAATTACTTAGCCAGATAGCCGAAGGCAGCATCAACTGGCAGGCACAGGAAGAAGGTGAAGAAGGTGAAGAGTCTAATGAAGAAGAGGAAGAATAGAAATAAAAATAGCAATTCCTGGTAAAAACGCAAAGGTGCAGTTGGCAGAATGAAATCTGCAACAGAGCGCTTTTGCGTTTTTATATGGGAATATAATGCGTCGCATGGCAGGATTATTGTCGTACTATTCTTAATTAAATCTTTCTTTATGATAAACAGAGATGGTTCCTGTATCAGTCTTTGGCAGGACAATTCCGAGGCATATTTACCTGCCAATCAGGCTGACGTCAAAGCTATGTATGATGTAATAATTGTTGGTGGAGGTATTACCGGAATTACTACTGCCCTTCAGTTGCAAACAGCCGGCAGGAAATGCCTTGTACTGGAAGCTTATAATATTGGTTTTGGAACAACTGGAGGTACCACTGCACATTTAAACACTTTATTGGATACACCATATACTACCATAAGTAAAAATTTTGGGGACGAAAATTCCAGAATTGTAGCTGATGCTGTTAAAGCAGCTATCAGCCTCATTAAAACCAATATTGAAAAATACCAGATAGATTGTGGTTTTTCTGATGCGGATGCCTATCTTTTTGCACAGGATGAGAAACAGGAAAAGGAACTTCAGGAAATATTTAATGCCACAAAAGAAGCTGGAATTACAACAAGTTATTCCGATTGTTTACCTGTTCCCATTCCATTTGTAAAGGCTATTAAAGTTCCTGGCCAGGGAAAATTTAATCCATTGCAATATGTTTATGGAATTGCTGCAGCTTTTGAAAAGGCTGGGGGTGTAATAGTTCAGGATTGCAGGGTAAATGGAGTAGAGAATAACGAATATGTTGAAGCAGAGACAGATAAAGGAGTATTTAAAGGACAGGAATTAATATATGCCACCCATATTCCTCCCGGAATCAATTTGCTGCATTTGCGTTGTGTTCCGTATAGGAGCTATGTTGTTGCTGTGACGCTGAGCAATAATGAGTATCCTAAAGATCTGGCCTATGATATGGTTGATCCTTATCACTATTACCGGGCCCAGGAAGTTAATGGTAACACTTATTTAATAGCAGGCGGAAAGGACCATAAAACGGCGCATGAGGAGAATACAGATAAATCCTTTCTTCAATTGGAAGCCCAGGTGCTGAAACATTTTCCTGTAAAGAATATTGAGTACAGATGGTCTTCCCAATATTTTGAATCAGCAGATGGTTTACCCTATATCGGCCATTTACCCGGTCATCCACAACATATTTATGTAGCTACCGGATTTGGAGGAAATGGAATGGTATATAGTCATGTGGCTGCACTTACTCTTAAAGAGATATTATTGAATGAAGAGGAAAAATATTCAAGTCTTTTTAATCCTAATCGGATTAAACCAGTAGCAGGATTTACCAATTTCATCAAGCATAACGCAGATGTGGTAAAGCAATTTGCCAATAAATGGTTTTCACATGAAGAAATTCAGGAATTGGCAGAATTGGCACCGGGTGAAGGGAGAGTGGTTACCTACAATAAGCAAAAGATCGGGCTATTCAAACATGAAACAGGAGCATTATACGCAGTGAATCCGATCTGCACGCATATGAAATGTGAAGTGAAATGGAATATTGCCGAACGTACCTGGGACTGCCCCTGTCACGGTGCCCGTTATTCATATGATGGTTCAGTGTTAACAGGACCAGCAGACCATGAATTGGAACAAATACGGATCAGATCCCTGCAGGAAGAAGAAAAGCATTGATTATACGGTTGCCTTTTCGGCTGTAAGTAAAGCCATAGCCTGAGCAGCATTCAGATTACCAAGTGGAGAGAATGTTTTTCCTTCTCCTTCCAGGTAATTGGTAAAGAATTTTTCTACCTGGCTGATGATAGTGGAAGGAATATCCTCAATAGAAATCGCATTTTCAAATACTCCCGATTGCTCGGGTATGGCAAGGAACCGGTCATTTCTGATCTGTTTTTTACCGTTTGATGACTGTTCTGCCCGGATGCAGCCTATGATTCTGCAATCCATTAAGCATCCGGGAAAACCCTGAAATTCTGAGATAACCAAAACATCAATTGGGTCTCCATCCTCACCCCTGGTTCCAGGTATAAATCCAAAATCAAAAGGGAACACAAGACCTTCCGGTAATATTTTCATTAGCCTGAAAAGCTTTTGATTTTCATCGAATTTGTACTTAATACGGCTTCCTTTGGGCGTTTCAATCACAATATCCATACGTCTTTCTCAAATTGAAAACAAAAAATCAGCCAGCAGGCTACAGGCACCGGAAAAACCCTTAGAAGAAAAAGGCTGAGGTGAAATGTCCACATATTTTTTAGGAAATCAGCAATCGCAATAAGAAAATAATTAGCTTTGGTCACCGTAACCTCCTGGGTTTGCGTGAGTGAAATAAATTTCTACATTTTATGGGTTCACAAGAGCTTGCCAGTGAATCGATCCGCCAGCCCTGCCTAATACCAAAATAAATATTCGAATAAAGGAAGAGGAAGTAATATGCAAAAGAATATTCTGCTTATTGATGATGATATTGACGAACTTAAGATTTTTACTGATGCCATTAAAGAAGTACCCGGAGATTTTAAGTGTGTATTTGTTACAGGTACCCAGGAAGCGCTGGACATGCTTCAATCTTTTGTTCCTCATTACATATTTGTTGACTTCAATATTCCCAAGATAAACGGCCTTGATTTTTTGTCGTCAGTAAAGAAATCTGACAGGCTGAAGGAAGTGCCTGTATTTCTGTACTCCACCAGCATCAGTAATGAAATGAGCAAGATTGCTGAATTACTGGGTGCAGCGGGCAGCATAGAAAAAACTTTTTCAATTGCCATGCTGGCCAGTGAACTCAAAGTTTTATTGACGGATGGCGCGCGACCAAATTATGTGATGTTAAATGGAAAGTAGGATGTGGATAAATATCGGGTTTGGATTATTTTTTTACCGTAGCCGATTGCTTTAGCTTTGTGCCACAGAGCAACGATGCGTTGCATTGATTATACATTTCCCCATTATTTCCGGTTTAAAAAAATTACCAGCTGATGCTGGAAGATTTTCTGCCCCTATAACATTCTGATACTTACTACCCCCATTACATTGCCTGATTGCTTTTGAGCCCATTACTCAAACCATTAAATGGAGTATTATGAAAAAGCATGTATTATTAGTCGATGATGACAAGGATGAATTATTTCTATTCAATGAAGCCCTGAAAGAAGTTCCAGGCTCTTTCAAATGTACCTATGCCAGTTCTGGTGCGCAGGCGCTTGAAATGCTTAACTATATACAGCCTGATTTTATCTTTATTGATTACAATCTTCCGGTTCTTGACGGAGTGGCAGTCCTTGATGGAATAAAAAGAGACAAGAAAATATCGGATATTCCCGTTTTCCTTTATTCTTCCTCCTTAACAAAGGATGTCAATAGCACTGCAATTTCTCTTGGAGCTGCTGGCTGTATTCGCAAGCCCAATAGTATTGGAATGATGACAATGGTGCTTAAGTCCATTTTCTCGGGATTCAGCCGGGACTTTAGATTTTTGCTACAGTAGCGTGAAGCTATTTCATTTGTTGAAAAATTTCCCCTTAAATAGTATTGCCACAATTTTTTATACGTAATCCCATAAGGTGAAGTGTTATTCCAGAAACAGTAACGAGGCATAAAAATTGTTGTTAAACAATTGAATTAAAATGTGAAGTATGAGAAAGAAACTGCAGAAAAAAGCTGTAACGTTAGCCACAAGCCTGGTGAAGCATATAAGATTAAATACCATATTGCCTTTCCAGGAAAAACCTTCAGTCGATTCGGCTTCGGCTGTAAAAGCAGAACCCGCAGCTGATGATAAACAAAGGCCATTGGTGGCAGCTGACCTGTTCTCTCTATTTACTGCAGATATTATTAAAGAAGAAGTCATTTTTACCCGATAAATATCCGCCATCCTTTACCAGTTGTCAAAAGTTAATCCATAGCTTTCTTCATTCAGAATGTCCTTCCAGTTTTCAATTAATTTTTTATAGGCTTCTCCTACGGGTGTTATATTTCTTTGGAGGTCTACAAGGCCGAGTTCATTGACCACTCCTGCGTCATTGCGCAATGCTGAATCCCAGTCAACCTGGTGCTGCAGACTATACCAGGTAAAACCTATAACTGGAATTCCATCATTTTTCAGGCGGTGTACATTTGCCCATTGCTTCAATAACCATTCTTTTGATGCAGGCATTTTGATATTTGTTTCCGTATGCATGATCGGAAGTTTATAGCGCCGGAAATACTGACTGGTGATCACATGATAGCCAAATATCTCTCCAGCCGCCTGTGTATGTCCATCCGGGAATACCAGGTGCTCATTTGTTACGTAATAGTCATTACCCATAATGCACCGGGCCTTTACCTGGTTTTTGGTAAACCATTCAAATTCATCTTTGCTCATTCCGTGTCGCAGCAGGTATTCATACATCGCAACGTTAAGAGGATATCCATAGGTAAGGTCAAGTGAAAGAAAGCGCTTCTGATTCAGAAATCTGGCAAGCGGTACAGCCAAAGGGTCCATGGCATGGAAATATTCCGAAGATTCACTCTGTATAAATGTTGCTTCCGGTTGTACTTTTAAGATTTCATGCATGGCCAGAACATTAGCCTTGCATAAATGTTTTAAGGCTGTAACAAAGGCATAATCTGTGCTTAATCGTTCATTCCACCAACCATACTGGCCGGAAAACATGGCAGTAATGAAGATCTCATTGATAGGGGTATATAGATGCAAATCCGGAAAGCGTTTGGCAAACGCTCCTGCATATTCTGCAAAATGCTCTGGAAATGCGGGATTTTGAAAATTCTGCAGCCAGTCCGGTACTCCAAAATGACAGAGGTCAACGATTGGGGTTATATGCAATTCCTTCAGTTTGTTGAACGTTTCATCTGTAAAATTCCAATCATACTTGCCAGGGGCGACATGAGCGGAATAGTAAGGTGGACCATATCGTAAAAATTCAATTCCCAAATCCTTGACCAGTTGGAAATCCCTTTCCCAACAGGCATAGTGAAGCGTCTTTTCCATTTCGTCTATCCGTTTGGTAGTTCCATCTGGTAACTGGATTGTGGGGTAACTGTTTTCAATTCCTGTTGCGAACATGAATTTATTTCCTGCCATTATATAAAAATTAAATTATGCTAATCGGTGATTGAAGTATCGGTCAAGGGCGTTTTCCAGCGGTGGCAGTTTAATTCCTTTCTCACTTTGCAATACACTATATACAGGCCTTCTCGCTTTCCAACCCATTTCTTCCGGCGCAAGGCTGATCAATTTATATTTATTGCAACCTCCCCGCTCTGCTATGAGCTGGGCGAAATCCATCCAGGTCAACATGCCTTCATTCGATAAATGCCAGATACCCTGTTCTTCGTCAATGAAAAGATCCAGGGAAATGTCTGCCAGGTCAGGAATGTAAGTGGGAGAGATCATGATATCTTCCGGAACATTAAACTGTTCATTCTTTTTCAATGATCCAAGCACACCATAAACGAAATTGTATTTATCCCAAGGCCCAAAAAATGCACTGGTGCGTATAATTAATGAGGAAGGGCAGGCTATTTGTACTTTTTTTTCTCCCAGTATTTTACTGGCTCCGTACACGTTTAAGGGATTTACCTCGTCTCCCTCATAATAAGGTGTTTTTTTATTTCCATCAAAAACCAGATCAGAGGAGAAGGTCATCAGGCGTAGCCCATGTCTTTTGCAGGCATTCGCCAGAAAATAGGGGCCAGTTGAGTTGATGGCAAAACACTCTTCTTTGTTTGATTCTGCTTCATCTACGTGTACATATCCAGCCGTATTGATAACTGCCCACGGTCTATACCTGTTAATTATATCTTCTACCCCATTTTCATTGGTGATGTCAAGGTCCTGCCGTGATAAAGCGATATAAGGAATAGATCTGCGTTCACAAATTTTCATAAAGGCCTGTCCCAGGGTTCCCGTTTTACCAGTGATAAGCAGGGGAGGGGCTTTACGAATTGGATGCCGACTCTCTGTGGATGAACATTTATTCCACCAGCCTTTTTCTTCCAATAAGGGGTGGGCATGGTTTCCGGTAACACTCAATGAATTGATCATTTTTGCCAGGGCAGTTGGTCTCCGGTGGAAATTCCTTGTATCAAATATCCCGGATTCATAATGATTATTCCTGCAGGTCAATAAACTGTTCCAGTCATAAGAGCCAAGCAATGACCATGCAGTAACACATTTAACCTGGATATTCTGGTCATTTAGCCTGCAACAGGTATCAAAAGTTTCTTTGAACCAGCGCAGTTGTTCTTCTCTTGTGCAATTTAAATGGCATTCCGTTATTCCCAGAGGAATATGGTACCTGTTCCATGCTTCCTTTAACAATTGTTCCAATCCCGCAGGTCTTCCAGCGCGTACTGCTTCTGTATCTGCATACCGCATCCGGTTATTTCCCCCATGACAATGGGAAGGATAATTCTCGATATGCTCATCAAGGTATCTCTCTGAGGTTACGTAATAATTAAACCCCATGATATCGGGGGGGCATTTATTTTCTAAAAAGAATTGCAATTCTTTTTCAGCAATGCCCATTTCCAAAAAATATTTCCAATAGAAATGACTGCTGTCTACTTTCCCACACAAAAGATCATAGGTAAGCCAGCGCCTCTTATTCTCATAGGATGCCTGGTATCGAAGTCGCGGTGTGCTATGCGTTTTGGCCAGATCTTCCGTCTGCACCAGTTGCGCATGAGGGTTTATCGTGCGAATGGCCTGCATGGCAAGAACAGTCCCTTTCAATTGGGTTATTATCATTTTGATAAAACTCAATTCATTCTTGTGATGGGGATACCAGAAACCATATAATCCACTAAACCTTGCCGTGGTCAATGGTTCATTTACAGGAGTATAATTATTGATCCAGGGAAATTGTTTTGCCACTTCCAGCGCATACGTTGCCAGTAGTTGTGGGAAATTTTCATCCAGTAAATGTGTGAATGAAGGACCGCTGCCATGATGAAGCAGACCTGCCACAGGATCCATTCCATTTGACCGGATAGCATCGAGACGTTCCTTTGTTTTTTGCCAGTTAATTATACCGTTATCCCCTGGTAAATGGTTTTCCCAGAGAATGGGATACCTGAGCTTGCGTATCCCTAATGCAGCAATGGCTTCAATATCTCCTGGTCTTGAATAATGCCCTGTTGCTTCCAATTGATCACGGTAAGTATTATTCACCCTGTTCACTGTACATTCCAACCCACCCCAGATCTCAGGTCTGCAATGCTGATACTTTATGTCCATTGATTTGTTGGCCATTTCCCTGAACTGAAATTAATTTTTTATATAGGGTTAATGATTGGGCCACTACCTGGTCCATATTATAATACTTATAGGTAGCCAGCCTTCCGGTAAAATGAACTTTTTTCATGCCTGCTGTCAATAGCTGGTATTTCTTATAGAGTTCTGCATTTTCGGGACGTGGAACTGGGTAATAGGGATCACCATCCTCTTTGGGATATTCATATACGATAGTGGTTTTCGGGTGCTTTTGCCCGGTGAGATATTTGAATTCGGTAGATCTTGTATAGGGATGCTCGTTCGGGTAATTAATTGTTCCGGTGGATTGGTAAGTTTCACATTCCAGGGTTTCAAAACGGAATTCAAGGGAACGGTAGGGAAGCTTGCCATAGCAATAATCAAAGAAATAATCTATAGGTCCGGTATAGATCATTTCCCGGTGGGGTATAATGTCTCTTACCTCTTTGTAATCTGTATTCAGCATGATCTTGATATTGGGATGGGAAAGCATATTTTCAAACATCCGTGTATATCCATGCAGGGGCATACCCTGAAATTTATCTGTAAAATACCGGTTGTCTCTATTATTACGTACCGGAATGCGTGCTGTTACAGAAGCGTCTAACTCTGAGGGATCGAGATCCCATTGCTTACGTGTATAGCCTTTGAAAAATTTTTCATACAGTTCACGACCTACTTTATTCACAACAACATCCTCAGATGTGATAATTCTTTCTTTTAACTCTGCTTTGGATTGAAGGAAATTTTCTACCTCGGAACTGGTCAGGTGCATTCCATATAATTCATTGATCGTATTCAGATTGATGGGGATTGGGACAAGCATACCATCCACACTTGCCAGAACACGGTGTTCATAGGGGCGCCAGCTGGTAAATTGACCGAGGTAATCATATATTTCTTTTGAATTGGTATGGAATATATGTGGACCATATTCATGGATCAATAGTCCATCCTTATTGTAATGATCATAGGTATTGCCTCCAATATGATGGCGTTTGTCTACGATAAGTATTTTTTTGCCCGCTTCACTGGCAAGACGTTCGGCCAGAACTGCCCCTGCAAAACCGGCTCCCACAATTAAATAATCAAACATACTCATTCTCCTTTTGTATTAAGTTGTTCTGCTGTTTTGCTTCAATTTTTGTATTTATATGGTAAAGCATTCTTTCAACAGTATTATCCCATGAATTTGTTTCAAGGAAAGTATCTACTGCTTTTAACCATCCCTGTTTATTTTCCATGGTAAGTTCCTGTTCAATTCCTTTAATAAATTCTGACGCCGTATTCGCTATATATACCAGTCCCTTTTCTCCATAGGGAGATACTACATCCCGAATGGGTGTTGAAACCACGGGCTTGCCGCCAGCAAGGTATTCAGGTGTTTTGGTTGGGCTGATAAAACGGGTTGAATCATTAATGGCAAAGGGCATCATAGCTACATCCCAGCCGGCCAGGTACGTTGGTAATTCTTCATAAGATTTACCTCCGAGATAATGAATATTGGGAGCCATTGGCAGTGTGGAAGGATCTATTTTAACAACCGGACCGATAAGGATGAATTGCCAATCTGGTTTTTCAGCGCTTATGGTCTGCAGTAGATCAAGATCCATCCGTTCATCTATCACTCCAAAGAACCCGATTCGGGGATTAGGAATCAAATACTGATCAGCGGGTTCAATTACTATACTTCTGCTTTTACTAAAATGTTTTTTATCGATACTGCTGGGGAAAGGATAGATGCAGGGATGCAAATCTTTTTTTGCTTCATATAAACTAAAACCTCCGGTAAACACCAGGTCTGCTTTCTCCATTAAGGCTGATTCCTGTTCCTTTAAACGCATTGGCGCATTTTTGAAAGCAGAAAGCTCATCCATGCAATCGTATATCGTTAACAGTGGCGAAAAAGATTGCGAGATCGGAAGCGCCATTGGTGTATAATACCAGAAGATATACCGCAATACTCTGAAATAGTCAAAAAACTCATGCAAGAGGGTCTCCTGTATCCGGCAAGCTTCAGTTTCATCAGTGCCTGG
>Ga0136846_1238415_pt1 | contig 30936 bp, 25 predicted proteins | sample HopSoiMetagenom2_FD_96841 | JGI IMG/M metagenome (GOLD analysis project Ga0136846, IMG submission 96841) | Grasslands soil microbial communities from Hopland, California, USA - 2 Assembly 2016 (version 4) | ecosystem: Environmental > Terrestrial > Soil > Grasslands | place: USA: Hopland...
CGAGATTCGCCATGGGCCATGAGCGCTCTTGCTGACGTTCCATGCTTCGCGCACGGACACGCCACGCTTGCGCAGCTCGCGATAGCCCCTCGATCCCCATTTGCTTCCATGCGTAGCATGCGTAACCGTCGCCGAATCCATTTGTCCAGCTGCTCACGCAGAGGGCTCAGAACCTCGGTCACGCCGAAGTACGCTTTCCAACGGTTGACGCTGGAGAGCGAGAGGTGCCGGTCGCGCAGCAGGTGCAGCAGGTAGCGCTGCACCTCGTCGGCGCTGAGTTGCTCGGGACTTCGCTTGTAGTGCAGCGCCAGGCCCACCACCGCGCCAATGTAGGCCTCTTGCGTGCGCGCCGCCTTGCCGCTGAGCACCATCGCATCGATACATGCATTGCCGAAGAAGGGTAGCCATCGCCGTCTCCTTGATCAATACGGGCACATGCCCGCATCGGTCAAGGTACTGCCAGCTCGACTGGTCGAGCAAACGCCCACCGCGGTAGCGGTTTAGTTCAACGGATCAGATCGCGGCTTCGCGCGATCTATTCTTAATCGTTTAATCGTTAGGCGTCACCGCTCCATAGCCACTATTTACGGGAAAGAAGAGATCTGGCGACTCGCACGTAGGTGCTGACTACGTATGCCACGCCAAGTGCACTTGCGGCAATGAAGACGTAAAGCGCCCATGGGAGCAGAAAGCTCACCACACCGCAGAGCGCTACATACAGCGCGATTCCGCCTACGAGCTGAAGAAGCGCGTAGACGCTGCTGGCGCGAAGGATGAGCAACTGAACTTTGAGATCGTCGCCAAGGTGCAAATACGCCTCGAGGCAAGCGGCTAGACAGAGCCAGGTAGGAGCAGCAATTGAGCAGGCGACTACCGCGATCTTGAGCGCGATCTCCTTCGCGCCAACTTGAGTTAGCGCGACTAGGATGGCGGTCGCAAGCGCCGAGCCAGCAAGAAATGTATTGCGAACAAGTATCGTCCGCTCGTCCGTGATGGAGGTGTCGAGCTTTGCCTTGAGCTGGTCTCTTGCGCTGTGCATGCGATACAGATGATTTTGTGTGACGCCTAACGGAAAGCGAGGGTTCGGCGCGGGCGAGCGACAGTTCATCGCCGGGGCTATGAGTACACAGCGGCCCCGTGAGCTGTCGGTTAGCCCACGGTTCGTTGGACAAGACTGGACCAGTCCTTGCGCCGTATTGCGCCCAGGCGCAATATCGCCTCCTGGCCCACCCTCACGCGAGGGTGAGGACGAGTTCATCGTGCGTGGCTTCAGCGTCAGCGAATGCAGTGTGCCGATGAGGCAGCGAGGTCATGAACTGAAGCGCGTTGGTGTTCGGTACGATGTCAATAAGGCCCTTAGGCGACAGCACAGCTCTGGAGGCAAGAAGGCACATGACCTTTGGCAACGATCGACCTGTCGAGCAGACTTGCGTGATTGCGGGTGGCGAGTTCCACCTCGCCCGTCATGTGCATGAGAGAACAACGCCCCTCCTGAAACCAAGCGATCGCGACAGTGCCAGCGTGGCTGACAAGGCGCGCTTCAGGTCCGAACACGCCATGCTGCAATCCGCGCCACCAAGCCGGTCAGCAACCGGGAGGCGACCTGCGCGGCCCACCGCTTTCCTCCGCTTCCCGCTTCCGGTTTCACAACAAACGGAGTTGATTCCGTGAATCGCCGTTCTTTCATCAAGGCCTCCAGCGCGTTGGCCGGCACCGCCGTGCCGATGTTCCCCCTGTCGGCCCTGGCCGCCGACGAGACGGTCGTCAGCAGCATCCACGACCTGTCGGGCGGGCTCGACATTTATGGCAAGCCGATGGCCGACTGCATGACGCTGGCCATCGAGGAGCAGAACGCCGCAGGCGGCCTGCTCGGCAAGCGACTCAAGCTCGCCACCTATGACCCGCAGTCCAACATGCAGCTGTATGCGCAGTTCGCGCAGCAGGCGGCGCTCAAGGACAAGGCCGCGGTCGTGATGGGTGGCATCACCTCGGCCTCGCGTGAAGCAATCCGCCCGGTGCTCGACCGCAACAAGACGCTCTACTTCTACAACACGCAATACGAAGGCGGTGTTTGCGACCGAAACACCTTCTGCACCGGCGTGACGCCAGCGCAGACGGTCGCCAAGCTGGTGCCCTACGCAATGAAGAAGTGGGGCAAGAAGGTCTACGTGGTCGCTGCCGACTACAACTATGGCCAGATCACCTCGCAGTGGGTCAAGAAGTTCGTGCAGGAAAACGGCGGCTCGGTCGCATCCATCGACTTCTTTCCGCTGGACGTGACCAACTTCGGCCCGACGATCTCGAAAATCGAGGCTGCCAAGCCCGACATGATCGTCTCGGCACTGGTCGGTGGCGCGCACATCGCGTTCTATCGCCAGTGGGCCGCCGCGGGCCTGACGAAGAAGATCCCGCTCGCGTCCACGACGTTCGCTGCTGGCAACGAGCACATCGTGCTGTCGCCCGAAGAATGCGACGGCTTCCTGATTTCATACAGCTATTTCCAGAACCTGGATACCCCGGAGAACAAGGCGTTCAAGGATCGCTTCTACAAGCGCTTCGGCAAGGACTACCCCAACATCACCGAGCTGGCGGTGGCCACTTACCAGGCCTTCAAGCTATGGGCCGAAGCCGTGAAGAAGGCTGGTTCGCTGGACCGCATGAAGGTGATTGCCGGGCTCGAGTCGGGCATCAGCGTCAACGGGCCCAGCGGCAAGGTGTTGCTGGACGCCGAGACCCACCACTGCGTGCTCAATGTGAGCATCGCCGAGGTGAAGAACAAGCAGCTCAACATCGTCGAGACCTTCCAGCAGCAAAGGCCGACCGACACGAGCGCGGTCTGCAACCTGAAGAAGAACCCGAACGACAACCAGCAGTACGTCATCAAGGCCTAAGGACATGGCCCGAAACAACTTACCGTGGCTCTCCACACGGCGCTCGGAGCGCCTTGCATCGCATCCCGGGAACTTGTTCCGGGCCATGCCCTAAGGCTGGCCTCTGACCCCATGGACCTTGCCGTCGTCGTCATCATCCAGGTGCTCTACGCGGTCGCCAGCCTGGTCATCATCTCTGCAGGCCTGGCTGTCATTTTCGGGATGATGAAGGTGATCAACCTGGCGCACGGCGAGTTCATGATGTTGGGGGCGTACAGCGTGATCGGTGCGACCAGGCTGGGTGTGAATCTGTGGGTGGCCATGCTGCTGATTGCGCCGGTCGCCGTGGGCGCCATTGGCGTGCTGCTGGAACGGCTCGTCATCCGCCGCCTGTATGGCCGCATGGTCGACACCATGCTTGCAACTTGGGGCCTGTCCTTGTTGCTGGTGGGCATCGTCACGTCGATCTTTGGCAACACCATGGCCGGCGTTTCGGCGCCACTCGGCAGCTTCTCGATCGGGGCCTATTCGGTCAGCGGCTACACGCTGGTGATCATCGCGGTGGCGGTAGTGCTCGCCGTGGCGATTCGCTGGGTTCTGCTGCGCACACAGTGGGGGCTGATTGCCCGCGGCACGATGCAAAAGCCCGACATGGCCAATGCGCTCGGCATCAGTCCGAGCCGGGTCTACTCGGTCACCTTCGCAGCCGGTGCGGCGATCACCGGCCTTGCGGGCGGGCTGCTCGCGCCGTTGACCGGCGTGGTGCCGGCCATGGGCGGAGCATTCATCGCCAAGGCCTTCATCACGGTGATCAGCGGCGGGCCGGCGATCGTCGCGGGTCTTGTCAGCGCGTCCGGCCTCTTGGGTGCGATCAACCTGCTCGCCACGTTCGCAAGCACGCCGGTGTTGGGTGAAGTGGCATTGCTGGTCGCTGCGATCGTGATGTTGCGGCTGCTGCCACACGGCATCACCGGTCGCTTTTTCAAGGGGTCGCTGTGAACCGCTTCGTCACCTCGTGGGTCAGCGCGGCGCTGTGGCTGGCCATCGGCATCGTGCTGTTGTTCGGCCTGCCGGTCATGCTCGACGACTACACGCTGATCCAGGTGACCATCTACGCCGTGATGTCCATCCTCGGCGTGAGCCTCGCCTTCATCTGGGGCTTCGGCGGCATCCTCTGCTTTGGGCAGACCGCCTTTTTCGGGCTGGGTGCGTACACCTATGCAATCGCCGTGCTGAACATGGGGGAAAGTACGCTGCCATTCTTTCTGGCGATCGGCGTGCCGGCGCTGTTTGCGGCCCTGCTCGGCTATGTGATCTTCTATGGACGGCTGTCCGATGTGTACATGGGCGTGATCACGCTCACCGTCACGCTGATCCTTTTCAACCTCGTCAATTCGACCGCCGGGCCGCAGTGGAAGATCGGTGTCGCGCCGCTGGGCGGATTCAACGGCATCCCGGGCATCCCGACGCTCAACGTGCCAGGCAACGCCGACGACGTGTTGAGTCCGAAAGGTCTCTTCGACGTCACTTTCGTCTGCCTCCTGCTCGTCTACGGCGCGCTGCGGGTGCTGATCGGTTCGAAGGTCGGCCACGTCATCATCGCTGCGAAAGAGAACGAGCAACGCGCCCTGCTGCTGGGCTACGACGTGCGGGCCTACAAGCTGTTCGCGTTCACGGTCGGCGGCGCCATCGCCGGCCTGGCCGGTTGTCTCTTCGCCAACTGGGGGGCATTCACCAACCCGACCATCTTCGGGCTGGCGCAGTCAGCGCAGATCATCATCTGGGTGATCGTCGGTGGCCTGGGCACCTTGGTAGGCCCGATCATCGGCTGCGTCGCGATCGAGTGGCTGACGACGGCAATCGGCACGCAGCAGACTTTCAATTCCAACCTCATGCTCGGCGCAATCCTGGTGGTGTTCGTCCTGGTGGTTCCACGCGGAATCGTGCCCAGCCTGGGCAGCCTCGGCGAATGGCTGTATCGACAGCTGGCGCACAAGCGAATGCCCGCGCCAGCCCCTGCCGCGACACCGGTCCTGCCGCGCAGACCGTGACATGACGCCGATCCTCGAGACCCGCAACCTCAACGTGCGATTCGGCGGGGTGCACGCCACGCGCGACGTCAACTTCTCGCTGGCTGAAGCCGAGCTGCGCTGCGTGATCGGCCCGAACGGTGCCGGCAAGAGCACCTTCTTCAAGTTGCTGACGGGCCAGGTGAAGCCGACCTCGGGGCAAATCCTGTTCCGCGGCCGGGACATCTCGAACATGCAGCCGCACGAGCCGGGGCGCCTGGGCATCGGCATCAAGACCCAGGTGCCCAGTCTCTTCAACGGTTTGAGCGTCTGGGAAAACGTGTGGCTCTCGGCGCGCCGCTCGAACAGCACCGAGCAGGCCGACCGCATCACGCGCGAGACGCTCGAGCGCGTCGGCATGCTGTCGCTGCGGGATGCGACGACCGGGTTGTTGGCGCACGGCATGCGGCAGTGGGTGGAGATTGGAATGGTGACCGCCGCCGATCCACCGCTGATCCTGCTCGACGAGCCGGCCGCCGGCATGAGCGATGCCGAGGTCGCTCGCACCGCGGAGTTAATCCTTGAAATCAACCGCCGACATGCGCTGGTGGTGGTGGAGCACGACATGAACTTCATCCGCATCATCGCGAAGAAGGTCTCCGTGCTGCACCAGGGCACGATCCTGATGGAAGGCACACCGGACCGTATCATGAGCGACCCGCTGATCCAGCAAATCTACCTCGGCAAGAAGCCGCACTGAAGCTGGAGCACGATGCTGGAAGTCTCAGAGGCTGAGAGTTTTTCGAGCGTGCCCGAGCAGCACGTCAAAAGGCGCCTGATCTAGGCGCAAAGCGCAGCCATAGCCGGGCTATGGCGAGCATTTGTAACGACGAGCAGGGGTCTTTTGGCGTGATGAGCGGGCATGATCGAAATACTCTCAGCCTCTCAGGTCTTTCTGCCGGTTATGGGGCCATCCCTGTGCTGTACGACATCGCGCTGACCATCTCTGCAGGGGAGTCCGTGGGCATTCTTGGGCACAACGGCATGGGCAAGACCACGTTGCTCCGCACGCTGATCGGCGCGCTGCGCGTGAGCGCCGGCACGGTGATATTCAATGGTGTCGATGTCACGCACCGCGCGCCGCACGAGCGCGCCAAGCTCGGCATGGCCTACGTGCCGCAGGGCCGGGAAATCTTCCCCACGCTGAGCGCGATGGACAACCTGCGCATCGGCTTGGTCAAGACCGGCGAGCGCACGCTGCAGACGATCGAGTTGCTGCTGGAAGACTTCCCTCGTTTGAAGCCGCTGCTGAATCGGCCCGGCGGTGCGCTGTCTGGCGGCGAGCAACAGCTGCTCGCGCTCGCCCGCGCGCTCGCGGGCAAGCCCTCGCTGCTGCTGCTTGACGAGCCGACCGAAAGCATTCAGCCGTCGATCATCGACGAGATTGCCGAAACCATGGTCTCACTGCGCCAGCGCATGCGGCTCACCATCGTGCTGGTCGAGCAGAACCTCGAGTTCATTGCGGCGGTCTCACAGCGGGTGCTGGTGATCAAGCGCGGCCAACTCGGTGGCGAGATCCCGCTTCATCATCTGGGCGACATGGCCGTCATGAGCCAGTACACCGGCTTGAACGACGCTGCCCGGCACGCCAGCGGCGCGCCCCAGCCGGCACCTGCCTGGTGCCCTTCAGACGCCAAGGCCCCATGAACATTGGCAGCTATCGACTGGTCGAGCGTAATTGCGCGGTCGCGGGCGGCCAACTCTACGTGGCCCGCCATGTGCTTGACGGAACAACGGTCCTCGTGAAACTCCGCGATCGCGACAAGACCGGCATCGAGGACAAGGCGCGATTCGGGCACGAATACGCATTGCTGCAATCGTTGCATGCTCGGGAAATCATCCGGCCGATTGCCCTGCTCGATGAAGAGAAGCGTCCGGCCCTTGTCCTGGACCATTTCGCCGGCGAGAGCCTGGAGACCGTTCTGGCACGCGAGCCGCGCCTCGCTTTGCCGACCGTCCTGCGCATCGCCAGTCAAATGACCCGCGCCTTGGCAGCGCTGCATGCCGCCGACATCGTTCATTGCAACATCTGCCCGGTCAACTTCCTGATCGCGATCGCGCGTGACGATGTCCAGGTACGTTTGCTCGATCTGAGCCGGGCCGCCTCGCGCGAGCACGACACTCGTTCATCCGGACCTGCACCCGCCGCGGGCGACTGGGCGTATGTCTCGCCCGAACAGACCGGCAGGATGAACCGTCAGGCCGACTACAGGACGGATTTCTATTCGCTGGGAGTCACACTGCATCGCTTGCTGACGGGGCAACTTCCATTTCAGGCAGACGACGCGCCAGGATGGGTGCACTGCCACATCGCGAGGATGCCGCCTGCCGTGTCGGATGTGGTGCCGGAGATTCCGCGTCCTGTGTCGGACATCGTGCTGAAACTGCTGGCCAAGACACCGGAAGACCGTTACCAGAGCGCCAGTGGTCTCTTGGCCGATTTGGAACATTGTCTCGCCCAATGGGAGGCGTACCAGGAAGTTGCACCGTTCGTGCTCGCTAAGCGAGACGTTTCCGACCGATTCCTCATCCCGCGCAAGCTGTACGGCCGCACGCGGGAGGCTGCAGCCCTGCTGGCCGCGTTCGAGACGGTCGTCGAGACGGGGGCGCCGATGCTGGTCACGGTCTCCGGCTATTCCGGGGTTGGCAAGTCCGCACTGGTGAACGAGCTGCAACAACCCATCTTGTCAAAGCGCGGCTACTTCAGTTCTGGCAAGTTCGACCAGTACAAGCGCGACATTCCCTATGCCACGCTGGTCCTGGCCTTCGACGGCCTGGTTCGCCAGATCCTTGGCGAGCGTGACGCCAACATCGCGCACTGGCGCGATGCCATTCGCGAGGCGCTGGGTCTCGATGGGCAGCTGATGGTGAGCCTGATCCCCCAGCTCGAGATCGTCATCGGCCCGCAGCCGCCCGTCGCAGACCTGCCGCCGCAGGACGCGCAACGCCGCTTCCAACTGGTTTTCCGGCGATTCATCGGCGTGTTCGCTCGCGCGGAGCACCCACTGGTGCTGTTCCTCGACGATCTGCAATGGCTGGACGAGGGGACGATGACGCTGCTCACCGATCTCGCCATCCACCCGGACGTGCATTACCTCCTGCTGGTCGGGGCCTACCGAGACAACGAGGTCGATGACAGCCACCCGCTGATGCGCGGCCTGGAGGCGATCCGCCAGGCGGGCGGTGCTGTTCAGAACATCGCGCTCGGTCCTCTGGCCCTCGACGAGGTCGCACATCTCGTTGCCGAGTCGCTGCATTGCCCGCCTGGCGAGGCCCGGCCTCTGGCGCAGCTGGTGCTGGAAAAGACCGGCGGCAATCCCTTCTTCACCCGGCAGTTCCTGACCTCCTTGGCCGATGAGTCGCTGCTGCGCTTCGATTCGGACCGGGCCGCCTGGAGGTGGGCCCTGCCGCGCATCCACGCCAAGGGCTACACCGACAACGTGGCCGACTTGATGGTCGGCAAGCTCGCCCGTCTGCCTCAAGACGTTCAAGACGCCTTGGTGCAGTTCGCCTGTCTGGGCAACGCCACAGACGTCGCAACGCTCGGCTTCGTCCTCGAGAGGTCCGCCGACGCCATCCACACCTTGTTGTGGAAGGCGGTGCGGATGGGCCTGGTGTTCCGGCAAGGGGACACCTACAAGTTCCTTCACGACCGGGTTCAGGAAGCGGCCTATTCGCTGATTCCCGAGAGCGCGCAGGCCGCGACGCACCTGCACATCGGCCGCATCCTGGCATTCAGCCTGTTGCCCGAGACCGTTGCGGAAAGAATCTTCGAGGTCGTCAGCCAGCTCAATCGCGGCAGCAGCCTGGTCCATACGCAGGAAGAGCGGGAGCGGATCGCCGAACTGAACCTGCGGGCCGGCCAGCGCGCCAAGGCGTCAGCAGCTCACGCCTCCGCGCTCGGCTACCTCAGCGCAGGCGCGGCCCTGTTGGGGGCGGACTGCTGGGAGCGGCGGCATGAGCTTGCCTTTTCCCTGGAGATCAACCGCGCTGAATGCGAATTCTTGACTGTGGATCTGTCAACCTCGGAAATGCGCTTGGCGGCGCTCTCGACCCGCGCTGCGGACACGATGGAGCAAGCGGCCGTCGCATGCTTGCGCATCGTGTTGTATACGAACTTGAAAGCCGATCGTGGCATAGAAGTTTGTCTCGAATACATGCATCGTGTCGGCATTCACTGGTCGCCGCACCCGACCGAGGACGATGTGAAGCAGGAATTCGAGCAGCTGCGCCAACGGCTTGGAAACCGTTCGATCGAGGAGCTCATCGACTTGCCACTGATGAGCGACCCGGTCTGGCGTGCAACCCTGGATGTACTCACGACGGGACAGGGTGCCGCCTTGTTCACGGACCAGAACCTGCTTGCCCTGATGATTGGCCGAATGTCCAACATCAGCCTCGAGCGAGGTAATACGGATGGTTCGAGCCTCGCCTACGTGTGGCTCGCCATGGTTCTCGGGCCGAGATTTGGAAATTACCAAGCCGGGTTTCGCTTCGGCCAGCTCGGCTTCGATCTGGTGGAAAAGCGTGGACTGAATCGTTTCAGGGCCCGCGTGTACTTGTGTTTTGCGCTTTATGTCAACAATTGGATGCACCCTCTGCGCGCCGGGAGTGCCTTGTTTCGAAAGGCCTTCGAAACAGCGAATGAGAGCGGCGATCTGTCGTATGCATGTTATAGCTGCAACACATTGGTCACGAACCTTCTCGCCGCCGGAATTCCCCTTGGCGAGGTTCAGAGGGAAGCCGACAAAGGGCTCGAATTCACACGGAAGGCCAAGTTTGGCCAGATCGTCGACATCATCACTGCACAGATCAGGCTCGTCCGGACTTTGCGAGGTTTGACGCCCGATTTCTCTTCCTTCAATGATGCGCAGTTCGACGAGGAACGGTTTGAGCAGTACCTGGAAGCTGACCGACGCTTGGCGTTCGCAACGGCCTTTTACTGGATCTGCAAGCTGCAGGCACGCTTGCACGCAGGTGAATACGAAGACGCCCTCGTGGCGGCATCGAGGGCGCAGCGCCTGCTTTGGGTTTTGCCGTCATTCTTCGACGTGGCTGAATACCATTTCTATGGCGCACTGACTCGGGCGGCGCTGTGCGATAGGGCGGCGCCTGGTGAGCGGCCAGAACATCTGAAAGCCCTGACATCCCACCACCATCAGATTGCGCTCTGGGCAGAAAACTGTCCTGAGAATTTCGAGAACCGCATCGCTCTGGTCAGCGCGGAGATGGCCCGTCTCGAAGGCCGTGAGGTCGACGCCGAGCATTTGTATGAGCAGGCCATCCGCTCGGCGCGAGCCAATGGCTTCACTCACAACGAGGCCATTGCCCACGAACTCGCTGCCCGATTCTTTCTGGCACGCGGCCTTCCGACTTCCGGCAATGCCCATCTGGAACGGGCGCACAGCTGTTACACCCAGTGGGAAGCGACAGGCAAGGTCCGGCAGCTCGAGCAAAAGCATCCGCAACTGCGTGCCCATTCCCGACGGATGCTCAACGCGCCTGCCGACAGCGCGACCGGACTGGACATGTTGTCGGTGGCCAAAGCCACGCAAGCCATTGCCGGTTGCATCGAGCTCGACGAACTGATCGACACGCTCATGCACATCGTGCTCGAAAACGCGGGCGCCCAGATCGCCTGGCTGCTGCTGGCCCACGACGACGATCTGGTGCTGGCTGCTGATGCCCATGTCGAGCAGCAGGCCGTTCAGGTGCAGCGGCATGCCGGGGCTGTAAACCCGCTCAATCCCCTGCCCTTGGCCATTCTCCAGTACGTCCGGCGCAGCCGGGAGCCGGTGCTGCTGATGGATGCCGCCGAGCCGCACCCGTTTTCAGCAGAGCCGTATTTTTCGCAACAGCAGCCCAAATCCGTACTGTGCCTGCCCATTGTTCGCCAGTCCGTCCTGGTCGGCTTGCTCTACCTGGAAAACAATCTGGCCACCCATGCCTTCACTCCGGATCGTGTCCAGGTGCTGGAAGTGTTGGCCGGCCAAGCGGCCGTCTCGCTGGAAAATTCGCGGCTCTATTCGGACCTGCGGGAGACCCATGCCCGCGTCCAGCGCCTGGTGGAGGCCGACATCATTGGCGTCTTCTTCTGGAACCTTTCGGGAAGGGTCACGGAAGCGAACGATGCCTTCCTGGGCATGCTGGGCTATAACCGGCAGGACCTGCTTTCTGGAGCCGTGGACTGGGCAGCCATGACGCCACCCGAGTACAGTGCGGCCGATCAAAAGGCCTTGACCGAACTGCATCAATTCGGCCGATGCGCACCCTTCGAGAAGGAGTACATCGGCAGCGATGGCCAGCGAGTCCCCGTGCTGGTCGGCGGTGCGTTCCTTGAAGGATCGCAGGAGCACGGCGTGGCCTACGTCCTCGATCTGACCGAGCGCAAGCGTGCAGAAGGCGAGCGGGAAGCGCGGCATGCCGCAGAAGCGGCCAACCAGGCCAAGAGCGAGTTCCTGGCCAACATGAGCCACGAGATCCGCACGCCGATGAACGCGATCCTGGGCATGTCGCACCTGGCACTGCAAAGCGGTCTCAATGCGCAACAGTTCAACTACGTGCAGAAGGTGCACCGTGCGGCCGAATCGCTGCTGGGCATCATCAACGACATCCTGGACTTCTCCAAGATCGAGGCCGGACACTTGGACATGGAACGTGTGGATTTCGAGCTCGGCGACGTGCTCGACGACCTGGCCACGCAGATCGGGATGACGGGCGATGAGAAGGGCCTTGAACTCATCATCGCGGTCGAGCCGGATCTGCCCGCGGCCCTCGTGGGCGATCCGATGCGGCTCGGCCAGGTGCTGCTGAACCTGGGCAACAACGCGGTCAAGTTCACCGAGCATGGCGAGATCATCGTCAAGGTCGAGGAGATCGAGCGCGATGCCACGAGCGTGCTGCTGCGCTTCGAGGTGCGCGACTCAGGCATCGGCATCACGCCAGAACAGCAGCAGCGGCTGTTCCAGCCCTTCTCGCAAGCCGACACCTCGACCAGCCGGCGCTATGGCGGCACGGGGCTGGGCCTTGCAATCTGCAGCCGCCTGGCGGGCATGATGGGTGGCCAGATCGGGCTGGAGAGTTCGCCCGGACGCGGTAGCTGCTTCCACTTCACGGCTCGTTTCGGGATGCGCGAACCGACGGTCGTGCCGAACAAACTCGCCAGGGCCGACCCACTGCGCGACGTGCGCACGCTGATCGCCGACGACAACGAGATCGCGCGCGAATTGATCACGCAGATGGCAGGCGGCTTCGGCTTGCGCGCGACCGCTGTGGCCGACGGCAATGCCGCACTGAAGGCGATTCAGCAGGCCGACGCGCAGGACACGCCGTTCGAGCTGCTGCTGCTCGACTGGAAGATGCCGGAGTTGGATGGCATCGACTGCATGCTGGAACTGACCCGCGCAAGTCTGCGCCATCCTCTGCCGATCGTGCTGATGCTGACAGCGTTCAGCCGTGACGAAGTGATGCGTCGCCTGGCCGCAGCGCAGCTCATCGCGAGTGCGACGCTGACCAAGCCGGTGACGCCTTCGACACTGCTCGACGCCTGCCTCACGGCGCTGCACCTGCCAGGGCAACAAGCGTTGCGCACCGTACGGCGCGACGAAACGTTCCACAAGAACGTCGCGAGCGTGGCGGGGGCTCGCATCTTGCTGGTCGAGGACAACCCGATCAACCAGGAACTCGCCGCAGACATGCTGAGCAACGCTGGTGTCGTGCTGCGCATGGCCGAAAACGGCCAGGAGGCGCTGGACTGGCTCGAGCGCGAGCCCTTCGACCTCGTGCTGATGGATTGCCAGATGCCGGTGATGGATGGCTATGCCGCAACGCACGCATTGCGCCAGCAACCGCAGTGGCGCGATCTGCTGGTGATCGCGATGACGGCGAACGCGATGGTTGGTGACCGCGAGAAGGTGCTGGCGGCAGGCATGAACGACCACATCGCCAAGCCGATAAAAGTCGACGAGTTGTTTGCGACCCTGGCTCGCTGGATCCGCAAGGCGCCGGGCAGGGCTGCGTCGCCAGCGGATCTGGACAAGCGCGCCGCGCTCGCACGACTGGGCGGCAACGAGCAGCTTTACCAGCGCTTGTTGCGCATGTTCGTCGAGCGTGAAGTGGACTTCGGCAAACACTTCGCCGCTGCACGCAATGCCGCCGACAGCGGGGCCGCTTTGCGCCTCGCGCACGACCTGCGGAGCGAGGCCGCATCGCTGGGTGCGATGGCTTTGTCCTCAGCGGCGGGCGCACTCGAGCGTGCCTGCTCGGAGCCCGCGGCCGCGCACGAGGTCGATGCCCACTTGCGGGTCGTCACGGCGCAGCTCGAACTCGTCATCACCGGGCTGCAATCGGTGCCGGAGGTGGCCAAGGCTTGATCCGAGCCAGCCGAGCCCTTGCAGGGCACGCAGTCGTGCCCCGATTCGGCCACCGATGCACTGCAGGGAGCGGGCGCTTGGCGTCGAACTGTTCGAATTCCGAAACTGGATGCCTGCTTCTTGTTCCTTCAAGGGGGTCGAATGCCGTTGATCAGAATATTGCTGTGCGTGGTGCTTGCAGCGTTCCTGGGCACCTCACGTTGCGCCGACTTGCCGCTTGACAAGCTGAAGCTGCCACCGGGCTTCTCGATCGAGCTGCTCGCGCGCGTTCCAAATGCGAGGCAGATGGCGCTTGGTGACGGCCGGGTCTTGTACGTCGGCTCCGCCAGCGAGGGCAAGGTCTATGCCCTGGAGTTGGACGGCAGCTACCGCGCAGGCCCCGTACGCGTTATCGCGCATGGGCTGCATTTGCCAGTGGGTGTCGCCTACCGAGACGGCAGCCTCTTCGTTTCCGCGGTCAGCCGCATCCTGCGCTTTGACGACATCGGCCAGCGCTTGGCGAAGCCTCCGCCCGCCGTCATCGTCAATGACGACTTGCCGACCGATGCGCATCATGGCTGGAAGTTCATCGCCTTCGGACCGGATGGCTGGCTGTACGTCCCGGTGGGAGCACCTTGCAACATCTGCGAGCCGGACCCCAACCGCTATGCGAGCATCCTGCGAATGAAGCCCGACGGCTCGCAACTGGAGACCTTCGCACGCGGGGTACGCAACTCGGTGGGTTTCGATTGGCAGCCTGGCACGCACGAGCTTTGGTTCACCGATAACGGCCGAGACATGCTGGGCGACGATTCACCCCCGGACGAGTTGAATCATGCACCCCGCCCCGGCATGCACTTTGGCTACCCATACTGCCACGGCGGGTCGCTGCCCGATCCCGAGTATGGCGAGAAGCACGCGTGCAGCGAATTCACCGGCCCAGCCCAAGCGCTCGGTCCTCACGTGGCAGCGCTTGGCATGCGCTTCTATACCGGCACGCAGTTTCCGCAAACGTATCGCGGGCAAATTTTCATCGCTGAACACGGGTCGTGGAATCGCGCGAAGAAGATCGGCTATCGCGTCACGATCGTTCGGCTGCAGGGCCAGCGTGCTGTCGCGTACGAGCCCTTCATCACTGGTTGGCTACAAGGTGACACTGCGTGGGGCCGGCCGGCCGACGTACTGGTACTTCCCGACGGCTCACTGCTCATCTCGGACGATCACGCGGGTGCCATATATCGCGTCCGGTACGAAGCGCATTAGCAATGCTTATGCATTAGCATTAGCCATGCATTTGCCAGGCTCGCTGTGTGCGTGATATCCATGGGGTTTTCCCTGCAATGGAACGGTCATGCTCATCTCGCAAGTGCTACGTCAAACGCTGTGCACCCATGCGCCATGGGCATGTGCTTCGTCGATGATCGAAGGCGGTACTTCGAGCTGGTCATCTTCCGATGACCCACGCCCCTTTCGCCCCGGGCGCGTCGTCGCGCACCGGCCAGCCGTAACGCGCCCGGCGCTGCTCCGGCGGCTCTCGCCACTGCAGTTGCGCACGGATGTCGCGCAGCACGGCGGGCTCCTCCGCGAAGTAGCTGTGCCCCAGCCTGAACAGACTGGTCCCGTGCACACGCACCGTGTCGATGCCCGGCAGCACCAGCACCGGCGGTGCGCCACCGGCACGGCCTTCCTCGGTCAGCCACTCGAGCGCTGCGATCGCCTTGTCCTGGTCGGCCACATACAAGGTGGTGCGCTCGGCCACCATCGGATAGACGCTGGCCAACTGCCGGAAAAGATTCGCGTCGACGTCGGGCGCTGACAGGAAGATCTGGCCGAAGCGGGTGCCCGAATGCAGCGCCGCCTGGGTCGTGGCACGGTACATGGCGCGCAACAACCCGCGGTTGCCCATGCTATGGGCAATGATGTGCACGCGCCCCTTGTCGGCGAGCGCAGTCACCCTCACCAGGAATGCGGCGATGTGCTCCTCGCTCGCTTCGATGGACGACAGGTCACTGACATAGGCGCTGACGGTGCCGCGCGAGGGCCAGCTAAAAAGCGCCGTGATGCCGGGCACCTTCAGGTCGAAGCCCAGTTGCGCCGCGCGGGCGGTCGCCTCGTCGAAGCTTGTGTTGAAGCCGTGGATGTAGACGAGCACGTTTCGATCGTTCGGGTCAAGTCCCGCAAGGAAATTGCGCACGTCCTTCGTGAATGCATCGGGCGCCAGCACTGTTGCCGGGTCCACCTTGATGCGATCGTCGACACCCAACAACAAGCGCCGCCACAGCGGCGAGCCGAGCTCGCCGGGTCGGTGCGTGGACGGGATTCGGACGATGCGCTTGCCGAAATGCGTGTGGTCGTCGAAGTCGCTGCCGAACCCCTTGCCCGGGTCGGAGGCGTCGAGCGGCTTTCGGTTGGTGCCGAACCATACGGGGTAGCAGGTGCCGGAGAACTCCGGCGGGCAAGGCATGTCGCTGCCCAGGCTGCGCATGCGAGGCGTCTCGGGCGCAGCGGCTGCGGGTGGTGTGGCCGGCTCGGCCGAGTGGGTCGGCGCTTGGGGCGCAGCACAGGCGGCCAGCGCGAGCACCAACCCCGGCATCACAGTTCGAACGGAGATCATCGCCCGGCACCTTTGACTGCGTGCACGACACGCCTGACGATGGTACGCCGCGGCGGTGCCGCATGGCGCTCAATGCAGTGTGCGCGGCTCGACGGCCGGCAGCGAAAATTCGCGGCCGATCACTGTCCGTGCGTAAAAATAATTGAGCCGCGCGCGCGTGCTCAGCGCGTCGATGTCCACATGGCCGCCTTCGTCGCAAGGGAAGTAAAAGGCCTGATTCGCCTGGTTCAGTGAGTGGAAGCACAGTTCATATTCAGCGGCTTCGCGGGCGACTGTTGAAGAGGTGTTCATGGTGTGCTCCTGGGCAAGGGTTCGACTACACCCTTGGGTTGCACACTTTTCGATAACGGTTCAAATGCAAGGCTCAACGCACCGTGCTGCAACCACCGTTCGGCCCTTGCCGGAAGCAGAAATCGCCGGTGAGGCTTGAACTCTCCCAAGGCACCTGAACGCGCCCGGTCTCTCTTGCCACGCTCAGGCGCACCTGCTTGAACAGCATTTCAACCGGCAGCCCGGGCGACTGCATGAAGCCGAGCAAGTGCTTCGTATAGAGGCTGTTCTTCTCGCCCGGGTTGTCCAGCGCCACACCGCCGGGCGCAGTCGAAAACGCGACCATGGAGCCCAGCGGCGCCTCGACCGGCGCAAGGCCTGCCGGCGTCGCGCCGCGAAACTTCAGGCGGCGGCCGTCGGGGCCGACGATCTCGGCGCCGGAGAAGGGGTTGTTGCGGCAGGCGTCGAGGATGACGATGTTGATGCCTTGCTGCATCGAGGCAAGCCGTTCGAGCAGTTCGTTGAGATCGGCACTCTTCGCCGCCACCTCGTCCTCGGCGCGGATCTCGGTGTCCACGGGCAACAGGTAATTGCGGCCCTTCACCTGCACCCCATGGCCGGCATAAAAGATGACTCGCACACGCGCTGTGCGGGCGCTCACCGAAAACTGGCGAAACGCTTCGATCATGTCGCGCAGCGACGTGTTCTCGCGCAGCGCGACCTCGAAGCCGAGACTGCGCAGCGATGCAGCCACGGCCTGCGCATCGTTGGCGGGGTTCTTTAGCGCGCCCACCCGATAGGCGCTGTTGCCGATGACGAGCGCAACGCTGCGTTCATCGGCTTTCGATGCCGACGCTGCACCGGCCTGCGCGAGCAAGGTCGGCGGGGCTGCCCATGCCGACGCGCCAGAGGCGGCGAGCATCAGTGCCGCGCAAAGACGACGCCGTGCGGGCTGCATCTCGGTCATTCCTGTGCGGGCAGCGCATCGACAACTGCGACGGCGTCGACGATCGGGCTCGCCTTCAGCTTGGCTTCGACGGTCGACTCCTTGCTGGCGGGAACGCGCACGTAGTAGTCGCCCAACTGGCCCGGTCCAGCGGCCAGGCTGCCCTGCACTTCGACGAGAAGAATGCGGATGTCGGCTTCCTTGGCATCGGGCTTGAAATTCAGCTTCAGGTAAGGGCCCTTGTCGGTCACCTTCGGTGCGATGGCGCGAAGCTGGCTGCTTTCGTCGCCACGGTCGAACATCAACTCGACGATCACCGCGCCCTGCAGCGCGACGACGGCGAGCGCGCCGATGAAAGCGGGCCGCAGCATCGGTTGCGGGGAGATGGATCGAAAGAACTCGCCCACTCGCTCGAACAATGTCGGCGCCGCAGCGCGACGAGCGAGCTGCGGCGCGGGCCCTTCGGTGCGAATGCGGTGCAGCGCGCGTTCCATCCCGACTTCGCTCGACACCTCGGGCACGTCCTCGCGAAGTTTGGTCTGCAGCGATTGGTACCAACGCAGTTCGGCGGCGGCGGACGGATGCTTGCCCAGGTATTGGTCAACCCAGGCCCGATCGGCCTCAGGCAAGGTGCCATTCACGTAGAACGGCAGCAGTTCATCAAATTTCGATTTCATGGTGCAGCTCCAGCAAGCGTTCCGCCGCCTTCGCTTTGCAGCAGCAGCTTCAAACAGTTCTTCAGTTTCTGGCGCGCATGGAACAAGCGAGTCTTCACTGTGTTCTCCGGGCAGGCCTGAACCCCGGCGACTTCGGCCAGGCCCATGCCTTCGTAAAACACGAGGTGGATGCACTCGCGGTGCTCGTCGGAGAGCTTGTCCATGCAATGCCGCACGCCTTTGTGCCGTTGCTGCTGCGCGAGCATCTCGAAGGCCCCCGCCTCTTCTGACGGGACAACTTCGGCGACATCGGCAATGTCTTCGTGTTTATCGTCGGGCTTGCGCGAGCGGAACGCCATGAGCACCTTGTTGCGCGCTATGCCGATCAGCCAGGTGCTGAACTGCGCATCGCCGCGGAACACGCTCGGGCGGCGCCAGACTTCGTAAAGGGTATCAGCCACGATTTCTTCTGCCTGTGCGGGATCGCCGTGCTGTCTCAGCACGTAGGCGTAAAGCCGGCGCGAGAACGCGCGGTAGAGCTCGCGGAAAGCCGCCTCGTCGGCGTGCTCAATGCGACCGAGCAAACGCAATACCTCTTCGTTGTCCATTGTTGGCGCGCCGCGAAGGCGTGAGGCAAGTGGAATGTCATGGTAGTTTGCCTCGAATGGGAAGCAGAGATTCAATGGTTGTCGGGTCGCTGAATCTGGGAGTCACTCGCCGCGGAACTGCACGCGACGGTTCTCCGACGCGTGCGGATCTCGGCCCGGCAGCGGCAGGAACTTGCCCAGGCCGACGGCGCGCAGCCGCGTCGGCTCAATGGAATGCATTGCCACCAGGTAGCGCTTGACGGCATAGGCGCGGCGCTGGGACAGCTGTTCGTTGTAGATGTCCGAGCCGGTCGCATCGGTGTGGCCCTCGATGACCACGTTCTGGATGGCCGGAAGCATGCGGATGCCTTCGGCCAGTGCGTCGAGTTGCGGACGGGCCGAGGGCAGTATGTTGGCCGAGTCGAAAGCGAATTGCACCGGCAGCGACAGTGCCGACACGCGCGGACGGGCCACCGGCTTTTCGGACGGGCTGGTGTCGGTGGTCGCCGCAGCGTATTGCGACTGCGCAGGCTGCGGCTGCACGGCTTGGGCCGACGGTGCATCGTCGAGCAGCCGGATCGAGCGCATCTTCATTGCCGGTGTGGCGTTCTCCGGAGAGGCCAGGATGGCAGCCACATCACTCGGGTCGACCGCGTCGCCGGCACGGTATGAGCGAACGTCCTGAGCCATCGCCGCACCGGCAACGAGCGCCAGCAGCAGGGGGGCAAGAAGATGTCGGCGGACCATGGTGTTCTCCTGGTTTAGGGGGGCACTACTGGGTTGCAACGGGGGCTGGAACGGTTCAATTTTTAGCTTCCGCTCCCCTGTGCGGGGGACACAGGCGGGAAGCAGTTCCCCTCTGTGCATCAATTCAATGCCCGTTCGGGTCTGTCGAAGTGTCGAAGGCAGCCTTTACCGGGGGGGTAATGGGCACTTCAACGGGCACTTCAACGGGCACTTCAACGGGCAAGGCCCTCTTCGGGGCTATGGCAAGGGCTGAATCTCTCCGGCCCCTGTCACCAGCCGTGTCACCACGGGTCGTCCGCGGTAGAGAACGTCGCCGCTGCCGGAAATGCGCGCGTCGAGTCGCTCGGAGACCGCCAGGCGCATTTCGCCACTGCCCTCGATCGCGACATCGGCCCGACGGCTCGCCATGGGCACGGCGTCGTATCGCGCGGAGCCGGCAATGACGATGTGCTGGGTGTCCACCCGACCCCCGCTGATGGTGATTTCTCCCGAGCCGTCCAGCCGGGCATCGAGCGCGCGCGCATCCAGTTTGTCGAGTCGACATTCTTCGCTTCCCGACAACTGAAGCGACAGCGCAGGAGCTGACAGCGGGCCGATGCGCACGCTGCCCGCTCCGCGGGTTTCCAGCGAAGACAAGGATTTGACTTCCACTCGGAATCGAATCGGCAATCGGGTTTGAACGGAACCAGGCCCGAAGCGAATGCGCAAGCGGCCGCCACGGACTTCGGTCACGATCTTTGCCAACACGACTGCCTCCGCTTCGATACTCAGGTGCTCGCGGCCCGTCTGCTCAATCAAGAGATCGCCGTTCGCCTCCCATGACACTGTGTCGAAGCCGCTCACGGCGCGCTCCTCGGTTGCGAGCGTGGCCGCTCGGCAAAGCTGCGAAAGCGAGAGCCCTGCAGCGCCTGCGAAGGCCATCCATCGACGGCGTGAAATCGTATCCATCGCAGACCGAGCCTCAATGCTTGGGCGGCACGCTGCGAATCAGGCAGGTCGCGTTCCCGGTGTCGGTGACGTAGACCGCCTGTCGGTTGCGGTCCGTGCCGCGCAGCTTCAAGCCGGCCGACACGTCCGCGGGCAGCTGCAGATCGCGTTCCTCGAACAGCAACCTGCCGTATTGCCAGCAGCGCACCAGGTACATCGTTTCCCCGGAGGATGGCGTCGTACGGGCGGGGGGCGCTGCATCGAGCGGATTGCGGCTTTCGTCGGCGGCAAGCACCACGGTTGACAGCAATAACGAGGCCAGAACGATGGGGACGAGCCCGCCGCGCTTACTTGGGTTGGACATGGAAGTACTCCTGGGCCAGAACGCCTTTGGTCACCCCGACGAAGACATCGCGCACCTGCTCCAGGCTCTTGGCCGGCAGCGGCTCGAAGTCTCCACTGTTCAGTGCAGGCGGCAAGTTGGGCAGCACGTCGCGCTCCGTGGCGAAACACGCCACCGTCTCCGGCACGGCACGCTTGTTCATGCGGATGTCGAATCGCATCGCGCCAGGAAGCTGCACGCCCTGGGTGGCGTCGACACGGGAATCGTGGTGAAAGCGGTTCGGGAAGAAGCGGCTGATCTTCTGGTTCTCGTCCTGGTGGAAGCAGTACACGTAGGCATCGCGATTGGGTTTGATGCTCAGGCGCACGGCATCGCCGGCGGCAAAGCTGCGGACGTTGTCAACCGAGCCCACTTGCAAGGAGAGCGGGGCGACCGTGGCAACAGCGTTCGGTGCGGCGGATGGTGCCGCGGGTGTCGCTGCGGGTGTCGCTGCGGCAGCTGGAACGGGTTCGACGCGGGAGGCGATCTCTTCATGCTTGGCTGCGATGTAGGCCTGGAAGAAGTCGAAAGTCAGCTTGGGTTCGCGCGACAGGCCCAGTGCTCCGCGGTAACGCGCCACGGCCTCCTTGATTTGCGGGTTGACGATACCGTCCACCGGGCCGTCGTAGATGCGGCGGATGCGCATCTGCTGCTGGAAGTAGCCAATGATCTCGTTCGGGTTCGCGGCCATCCCCTCGTACCAGTCGCGCATCTCGCCAACCACAGCTTCATCCTGGTCGCTGGCGCCGATGCAGCTCCAGTAGGGCACCTTCGCCAGCCGGCCGAACAGTTCGATCGCTGCGAGTTCCACCAACGAGCGCACGGCCTGCGCCTGGCCTTCCTGGGTCGCGGTGGACAAAGAGAAGTTGATACCGAACTTGCGAATCTGCGCTTCGCCGTCGAAGCCCTTGCCCTGCTTGAACAGAATGACGGAATTCCGTGAGCCAACGCCCGGCAGCACCGACAAATCCTGCGTCGACAGCATGGTGAGGTCGATGCCGAGGATGGATGCTTGCGCTGTGGCGGCTGCGCTCAGTGTGAGGTTGGTGCCGAAGCTGACGCCCGCATCGAGGTTGCGGCGCACGACGGTGTCGTCGAACTGACTGATCGAGCCGCGCAGTGCAAACGGCGGGATGACAGCGTATTGCTCGCGGCGCAGCGCCTGGTACAGGAAGCCGATGGTGTTGCCAGAATCCTGGCCATAGGCGACGAGCCGCACGGCGCGGCTGCGGCGCGTCATGTCAGACACCGCCGAGATCAGCATGTCCTTGGTGCCCGTGTTGATCTTCTTGGTCTGGTCGGTGAGGTCTTCGACGATGACCGCAACGTCGCGCACGCCGAAGTCGAGCAGCAGGCTGTCCATGCAGCGCAGGCCACTCGAGAAATTGGTGATCGATTTGTAAGGTGCAGTTGTCGGACCAATCTTGGCCTTCTCGACCTTTTCAGCGACAACCTTGTCGGAGTCGAGCGACGCGCAACCGACGAGCGAGAAAGTCATCAGCGCGACAAGGCCTTGGGTGGCGCGGCGAATGAATGGAGCGTTCATGCGGGTCTTTCGTTGCGGACAGGCTGCCGCGGCGGCCGGATGTTCGACAGGGTGTGTAGCGCAGGGATCACTTGCACTTGTTGTTGGCGTTAATGACGTCGCCGGTGATCACGACAGTGATTTCGCGCGGCTGGAAGCCCGGCTTGCCTCCGGTCACGACGTTGCCGATGTTGACGTTGCCGCAGTCGGCGGGATCGCGCAGGCCGTCACTCGCCACGGTGGCGCCTTCGCGGGCGACAGCGGACGCCTGGCCGCGGCTCCTTGCGCGCTCGAGGGCGAGCTTGGACAAGATCGCCGGGTCCATGTCCAGCGGCTCGGCGAGGGCGGCGGCTTGCACGGCAGCGCAGGCCAGTGCAAGCAGCGCCACGATGGTGGTGATGAGAAGATGGCGTTGCATGTTCAGCTCCCGGTGGCTGATTGATCCGCTGCGTTCAGCGAGGCGGGCCGAAGCTTGTGGCTTCGGCCCGGGTGAAGCTGGCGATTACTCGATCACGCCGACCTTCATGCGCTGCGTGTTGTTGGTGCCGCTTTGGATCTGCGACACGCGGTTGGCCGTCACTTGCGTGAAGTGCGTGCCGACGTCCTTGTCGATCTTGCCCAGCACCAGATCTTGCGTGTTGCCCGTGCCGGTTTGCGACTGGGTGATGTTGGTCGCGTTGACCCGTGCTGTGCCGCCGCTGAACACGCCGCCGTTGACGGTGCCAAGCTCCAGGTTCTGCTTGTTGCGGGTGCCGGACTGGGTCTGATTGATGTTGTCCATGTTGACCACCGAGGTGTCAGCCATCGCGGCGCCGGCGGCAAGGACGAGGGAAGCGAAGAGAACGGACTTGATCGATTTCATGAAGAGCTCCAAAGAATGTTGAGTTGAGGTGTCTGGCTTGACGTTTCTGCCTGAGCCGTACCTTCAGTTGCGGCGCTCTCGATTCCGGTTCAAAGAAATTTCGATCTGCTTTTTCTGGCCGATTTGCTGTGCGCTGGAAGCGCCCAGGCCGCATGACTGGTCGCGACCCTCACCCTTTCACGCACACCACCTGCTTCAAAGTGTGGACGACCTCCACCAGATCCTTCTGTGCATCCATCACCGCATCGATGTCCTTGTAGGCCATCGGGATCTCGTCGATCACGTCCTTGTCCTTGCGGCACTCGACGCCTTCGGTTGCCATGCGCTGGTCGGCAAGCGTGAAGCGGCGCTTGGCTTCGCCACGGCTCATGGTTCGGCCGGCGCCGTGAGAACAGCTGTCGAAGCTCTCGGGGTTGCCCTTGCCGCGCGCGATGAAGCTGCGCGCGCCCATGCTGCCGGGAATGATGCCCAGCTCGCCCTTTTTCGCACTCACCGCGCCCTTGCGCGTCACGAAAACATCTTCGCCGAAGTGAGTTTCCTTCTGCACGTAGTTGTGGTGGCAGTTCACCGCTTCAATGTGGCTCTGGAAGTTCTTGTGGATCACCGACTTCACGGCCTCGATCACGCGGCGCATCATCACCTCGCGATTCAATTGCGCAAACCTCTGCGCCCAACTCACGCTGCGCACGTAGTCGCCGAAGTAGCGAGCCCCTTCCTCGAAGTACGCCAAGTCGCGGTCAGGCAGATTCGCGTTGTTGCGCAGCGCATCCTGCTTCGCGAGCTCGATGAACATCGTGCCGATGAAGTTGCCCACGCCACGCGAACCCGAGTGCAACATGAACCACACCGCGCCCCCCTCGTCGAGGCAGACCTCGATGAAGTGGTTGCCGGTTCCAAGCGTTCCAAGGTGATTGCGGTTGTTCGTCTTCGCGAGCTTCGGGTAGTTGCGGCACAGATCGGTGAACTCAGGTTCGAGCTGCGCCCAGGCCGTGTCCACCGCACCGGGCACCTTGCTCCAAGCCCCTGGGTCACGAGCGCCCGGTGCGCGGCCGTGCGGCACGGCGCGCTCGATCGCAGCACGCAGCGGCGCCAGGTTGTCCGGCAGGTCTTCGGCGCGAAGCGTGGTCTTGCAAGCCATCATTCCGCAGCCGATGTCAACCCCGACCGCGGCAGGAATGATCGCCTTCAAGGTGGGGATGACCGAGCCGACGGTGGCGCCGATGCCCAGGTGCACATCGGGCATGGCCGCAATGTGCTTGAAAACGATGGGCAAGCGCGCCGCGTTCGCAAGCTGATTTTTCGCCGCGTCTTCCACCGGCACGCCGCGGGTCCACATCTTCACCGGCACACCACCGGGGACATCTTCTGTGCTGTAGTTCTGTTCCATGTTCATCTCACTTCAAGAATCACGGAGCTCACTCCTCACCCGTCACCCCCAGAAAGTGATCCAGCATGTGGAAGTGATCGTCCAGGAATTGGTCTTCGAGCGAAGCCAGTTCTTCAATCGATACCCACTCGACCGAAGCAGCATCATCGTCGGCCCTGACCTCGGGCAGTTCTCGCTCGCCCAGATCGAAGAAGTGGGCGTGGGTGATCGTTCTTCCGCGCTGACTGCGGTCGGGGTGATCGAACACAGCAGTGGCCTTCAACGCATGGCGCATCGACATGTCGAGCAAGCTCAGGTGAGTCTCTTCCTTGAGCTCGCGAATCGCTGACTGATAGGCCGTCTCTCGCTGTTCGATGAAGCCGCCGGGCGCTGCGAAGAGCCCCTTGCCCGGCGCCTGACCGCGGCGAATGAGCAACACGCGGTCGTTGCACCTCACGATCGCATCGACCGTGACAAAGATGGGCGGATACGGCGCTGTGGACCACGCTTCCTTGTAGCGCTTGAGCATCTCCCACTCGGTCGCGATGTATTCGAACCATGGCAGTGCGGCCCAAGCGCGCAAGAAATCGAGCGTGCTCCCTGGCGCCTGGCTCACGAGCGCAGCCACGGCGGCTTCGACGTTGCATCCAGCATGGCCGAAGAAGGCATCGCGCAGGGATGTCGCGTCCACCGTGGACACGCGGCCAACGCTCACCAACCGCCAGCCCGAGAAGCTCTTGAGGTATTCGCTCGTCGGGTCCTTGAAGTGGCCGATGAGCACGATGGAGTGCGACTTCCCCCCACGCGCTGCGAGTAAAGCGTCGACGCCGCGCCGCACAACCGCGGTCCATCGGGTCTCATCGTAGTAGTCACGCACCGGCAGGAACAATACCCGCGCTCGATCCGATTCAGGCAAGGCGAGTCGGATCATCTCCGCGCGCTCTTCCCACGTGAACGGATTCTTCGGCGACCTGGCCTGGAACGCAGATCCGATCACGATCACACACAGAGGTGCCGCACCCAGCGCTTGCTTGAGCAAGGCAAGATGCCCGTTGTGAAATGGCTGGAAGCGTCCGATGTAGACCGCGACGTCATGCTGCTCTATGTCTTGGCTCACAGGTGGGGTCCTCAAACGTATTTGGCTGCGATAGGCATTTTCCGGCCGGTGGCGAAGGCGCAGGCGCTCACGCGGATGATGTGTGTCGCTTGCAGGCCTGCACGTTGAAGACTTGGCGCAGATAGGCCAGGAATGTCATGTCGTCGCACAGCGTCTTGCCAGGGCTGTCGGACAGCTTGGCGACGGGTTGATCGTTGCAGCGCGTCAGCTTCATCACGATATTGAGCGGCGTGAGCCCGACGTCGTTTCCGAGGTTGGTTCCGATGCCGAAGCCGAGTTGTGTGCGGTCGGCGAAGTGCCGGTACAGCGCGATGGCCCGCTCGATGTCGAGCCCGTCCGAGAACACGAGCCGCTTGGTGTTCGCATCGATGCGCAGCTTGGCATAGTGCGCCAGCGCCTTTTCGCCCCACACCTGCGGGTCTCCGGAGTCGTGACGCAAGCCGTCGAAGAGCTTGGCGAAATACAGGTCGAAGTCGCAGAGGAAGGCGTCCATGCCGACCACGTCCGTGAGCGCCACGCCGAGATCGCCGCGATATTCCTGAACCCAGGCTTCGAGAGCAGCCTTTTGAAAGTCGCGCAGACGCACTCCCAGTGCCTGGTAAGTCTGCAGGTATTCGTGCGCCATGGTGCCGATGGGCACGAGGTTGAGATCCCTCGCGAGCAGAACGTTCGACGTGCCCTTGAAGTACTGCGGCACTTCGCGCTTGAACGTCATGACGACTTCTCGCTGCCAGTCGGCTGCGAATCGGCGGCGCACGCCAAAGTCGAAGAACTCGAAGGGATTGCGCCTGGCCGGTTCCTTGGAGAAGGATCGCAGCGTGTCGATCTTGGCCTGCAGGCGACGGCGGCCCTCCTGCTTTGCCTCATCCTTGTCGAAGCGGCGGAAGTACAACTCATTGACCAAAGCAAGCACGAAGATCTCGAAGGCCATCACGTGTACCTGCGGCCCGCGCGCCACGATCTCGAGCTTGTCGCCCTCGGGGCGTGCAGTGATGAAAACACGTTGGAATCGGAAGATCTGCAGAAAGTCGACAAAGTCCGACTTCATGAAACGCAGGCCACGCAGATACGTCAACTCATCTGCAGCGAAGGTCAGCGTGCACAGGTGATCGAGCTGCTCGTTCACCTCGCTCGCCAACTCGCTCAGCGGATAGGCGCTCTGGTTGCGGCAGACGAAGGTGTATTCGGCCTGCGTCTCGGGGTGCCGGTGCAGCATGGTTTGCCACATCGTGAACTTGTACAGGTCTGTGTCTAGCAGGCTGGTAATGACGGGACGCATGGTGATCCTTCGGTCGGGTGCTGTGGGCTCAGCCTCTCAGCACGAATCGTTGGCAATCAATTGGGGCAACACGTCGGCGCACGTTGCGAGCTGCACGCCCTTGGCGCGCATGTCGGCCAGGAAAGCCTCATGCTGCGCCTCGAACCCACCCACCGGGCTCATGCAGTCGGTGAGCAGCACGACGCGCTCGGGGCGCTGCCCGGGCAGATGCTGCACGATGTGCTCGGTGGTGGCCTTGACACAGTGGCTGCTGGCTTCACCGGCGATGAGGATGGTGTCGGCGGTGTCCAACTGCTCGATCAACGCCTGGTTGAGTTGTGTGTCGGGGTCTTCATCGTCGGGCACTTCAGCCAGCACGGCGCTGTAGTGCTCGGTCCAGGGATTTGTGCCCTTGGTCACCTTCTGCACGATACCGAGTCGACGCTCCTCCCATACGTTGTAGGCCGCGCGCACATCGGCGTGGACGTTGTGGCCCCAGGTGCCGATTTCGCAGTGCACGGGCCACACCATCAGCGTGTAGCGACCACGGGCTTCAAGTGCATCGAGGTAAGCCAGCGCTCGGGGCAACGCAGAGGGGGCGCGCGGCATGAAGTCGCCAGCGCGGACCTGATCTGCGGTGATGGGCGTGAAGGGGGCAACTGCTGCGCCCTGCCCGGTTTCCCAGAAGGTCGGGTGCGCGATGTCGAAGCGGTGGTGAGAGTCGAGCGTGACGGTGATGCCGCTGATGCCGGCAGTCCCTGCTCGAATCAAATCGGCGATTCGCAGCATGTCGGCATGGGCCCCGGCAACGGGCAGCGCCGGAGCGACAGGGCCAGCGGCGACCGGATCGGCGGGTCGATAAGCTGCCGGCAGATCGCAGAAATCGTTCTGCGGATCGATGATGAGGAGCTGCATCTTGCGCTTCATGAGATCTCCACTGGGTGACGTGAATGAACTATAGGTTTGTTAGACGCGGATTGAATTCGCGCACATGATGTGCACGGCGAGCGCGGCCGCCACGAGCCGGATCGGTATTTGAGGTCCAAACACGATTTGATTGCCTCCTCGTCGGCATATGAGTACAGTCGCCAACTGGGCGGCCAGGATGCAACGCATACCTTAGATGCCGCTCAGGGAGGCATGACATGAGCGACAGCTTCACCCGCAGCGGCGAGCTTACGGACATCGCCAGCTATCCGTCCTGGGCCCAGGACATCGTCGCGGAATGCGACCCGGCTCGACGGCGAGTAGCCGCTCATGAGATCTTTCTCCTGATGCGCGACGCAAAGGTCTCGCCAGCACCGCTCGCCACCTTCTTCGTCGGCGTCTGGCCGGTGATCGAGCAATTCCCGCAATACATGGCGATGAGCCTGCTCAAGGTGCAGTGCGGGCGCGCGCGTGGACATGATCAGGCGCGGCGCTACCTGATCCACAACATCCGCGTGGAGCTCAACCACGCCGACCAGTGGCTCGAGTGGGCGTCCGCCAGCGGTGTGAGCCGCGATGATCTGCTGCATGCGCCGGCGCCGGCCGAGACCACAGCACTGTCGCACTGGTGCTGGCACACCTGCGAACGCGACGCACTGGCGGCGGCCATGGCTGCCACCAACTACGCCATTGAAGGGGTCACCGGCGACTGGGCCGCCCTCGTGTGCTCACGCGACACCTATGAGGACAGCTTCGAGCCGGCCGTGCGCGCCAAGGCCATGAAGTGGCTGAAGCTGCATGCGAAATACGACGACACGCATCCGTGGCAGGCGCTCGACATCATTTGCACACTGGTCGGGACGAACCCGAATCGGGGATACCTCGACCTCATACGGTCGCGCATCATGTCGAGCTATGACTACATGCGAATGACACTCGACGCGTGCTTGACCGCGACGGCGGTGCCGCGCCTGATCCGGTATACGGCTGGCGAGAGCCACCCTCTGGAGCGCCTACGCGACTGAAGTGATGGCAAAACAGCGCCGGCATTCCTGGCCCGTCGTGGCGGCATTCGTCGCCGCGATCGGAGTACAGGTCATGCTGACCACGGCAAGTATCGAGGTCCAGTCCGCAGTCCGCTCGTATGTCTCGGGCGAGAGCCTGTATTCGAAGGGGCAAAAGGACGCGCACATCGGACTTCTCGACTTCATGGATCGTCGACGCGACGAGGACTACGGTCGCTTCCTTGCCGCGCTTGCCATCCCGCTCGGTGACCGGGCGGCGCGCGAGGCGCTCGAACAAAGCCCCCCGGATCTTGAAGCCGCCCGGCGCGGATTTCTCGCGGGGGGCAACCACCCGGACGATATAGGCGGCCTCATCTGGCTGTACCGCTGGTTCAGTAGCTCACCCCTGATGGTCGAGCCGATCGCGACGTGGAAACGCGGCGACGAGGCCATCGATGAGATGCGTGCGCTGGCCGAGCGCATCCATGGCGTCGTGACCGCCGGCAACAGTCGCGCCGTGGAGCTGCCAGCGCTGCGAGTGCAGGTGCATGCACAGAATGCGCACCTGACCGAACTGGAACGCGAGTTTTCCGCGCGGTTGGGCAATGCATCGCGCGCGGTGCAGCAGTCGCTGTTCGTCCTGAACCTCGCGGTCGCCTTCGCCCTGAGTCTTGGCGGGCTCTGGTTTGTGCGCCAGAGCTTGCGCGCACGCGCCGTTGCCGCGGCCGAGGCCCATCGCCAAGCGCATTCGCTACAACAGCTGATCGATGCCGTCGCTGATGCTGTCATCACCGTCGACACACAGGGTGACGTGGTGCTCTTCAACCCCGCCGCCGAACGCATCTTCCGCCGGCGATCCGAAGACGTTGTCGGGCAGCCATTTGCGGAATTGTTTCCGCCGCAACTGCGTGACTTGTATCAGGGACGCTTGCCGACTGTCGCGGATCGTTCGGCCGCATCCGGCACGCCGGGCGCGGTATGGGATCTGTCGGGCATGCGAGGAGACGGCGAGGAGTTTCCAATGGAAGCTTCCATGTCGCGACTCGAAACCGAGCATCAGGGCGTTCTGGTGACCGTGGTGCTGCGCGACGTCAGCGAGCAGCAGGCGGCGCGCCGCGAACGGCAGGCACGCGAAGCCCTGGAAGCCGCCAACCGCGCCAAGACTGAGTTCCTGTCTCGCATGAGCCATGAACTTCGCACGCCGCTCAATGCCGTGCTGGGTTTCGCCGAGTTGCTGGCCACCGATGTAGCGCGGCCACTGCAGCCTCAACAGCTGTTGCGCGTGGAGTACATCCGAAACGCGGGCGCGCATCTGCTCGCGCTGGTGAGCGACGTGCTGGACATGTCGAGGGTAGAACTCGGAGGCATGGCCCTGTCGCTCGGTCCCGTCGACGTGCGTGGCGTCGCCGACGAGGCCGTGGCCGTGGTAACTCAGCTCGCCTTGAGCCGCTGCATCACGCTCGTGAACAAGGTATCGAAAGAGGCGGCGGATGCCGCGGACACCTGCGTGCTTGCGGACAGTGTTCGCCTGCGTCAGGTGCTGATCAACCTGCTGAGCAATGCTTTGAAGTACACCGAAGCGCTAGGTCAGGTGGAACTGTCGCTTGAAAGCTCCGGAGACGAGCGCACGCTGCTCGTTTCGGACACGGGCATTGGCATGACCGCCGAGCAGCTCTCCCATCTCTTTGAGCCGTTCAACAGGCTGGGCGCTGAACGCTCAACTGTCGAGGGCACCGGCATTGGCCTCGTGCTCACGCGTCACCTGGTGGCGCTGATGGGCGGAAAATTGCAGATTTCGAGCACGGCGGGGCAAGGCACCGTCGCACGGGCCAGCTTCAAGAGCGCATCCAAGCCGCCCGCTGCAACTGTGTCGCGGGGAAATACCGCCGTGGTAAGAGCGAAGTCCGCGCAAATCGACGTGCTCTATGCCGAAGACAACGAAGTCAACGTCGAGCTTGTACGGCAAGTGGCGACCTTGCGGCCCGGTGTGGCGTTGCGCATAGCCACCAGTGGTGCACACGCGCTTGAAATGGCGCGGCTCGACCCCCCGGAACTCATGCTTGTCGATATGCATCTGGGCGACATGACGGGGACCGAATTGGCAGCGGCCCTGCGCCGCGACCCAGCAACGGCCGGTATTCGTCTCGTTGCGCTGTCGGCCGATGCACTACCGCAGCAGATCAGCGACGCGATCGAGCATGGATTCGAGAGGTATCTGACAAAGCCCATCAACTTCGGCGAACTCCTGCAGGTGCTCGACACGCACGTAGCGCAGGAGAGACGGGAACAAACGGTATGAGAGGCTGAGAGTATTTCGACCGTGTCCGAGCAGCACGTCAAAAGGCGCCTGATCCAGGTCTAGGCGCAAAGCGCAGCCATAGCTTGGCTATGGCGAGCATTTGCAACGACGAGCAGGGGGCTTTTGGCGTGATGAGCGGGCATGATCGAAAAACTCTCA
>Ga0136846_1231160_pt1 | contig 30926 bp, 26 predicted proteins | sample HopSoiMetagenom2_FD_96841 | JGI IMG/M metagenome (GOLD analysis project Ga0136846, IMG submission 96841) | Grasslands soil microbial communities from Hopland, California, USA - 2 Assembly 2016 (version 4) | ecosystem: Environmental > Terrestrial > Soil > Grasslands | place: USA: Hopland...
GGGCTCATGCCCCCGCGCCCGCCATTTCTCCCGGATGAGATCACGCTCCCGCGCGGCGACGGCGGCGGTGGTGTATTCGTCGGGACGAAGGGCATCCTCACCTACGACACGTACGGCAACAACCCGCGAGTCTATCCCGAGTCGGTGGCGAAGGCGGCTGAGAAGGTGCCGAAGACGTTCCCCCGTGTGGAGGTTCCGCACGAAGTGAACTTCGCGCAGGCGTGCAAGGGGGAGGCGAAGGCGAGCGCGCCGTTCGAGTACTCGGCCCTGCTCACGGAGACGATGTTGTTAGGCATCGCCGCGCTCCGAGCGGGGATCGGCAAGAAGGTCATGTACGACGGCGCGAAGATGGAGTTCACGAATGCGGCCGACGCGAACCAGTACCTGACGAGGGAGTACCGCTCGGGGTGGGCGCTCTAGGCGCTCGCCACCGACCGCCCATCGGCCACCGGGGATCAGCGAAAGCGCCGCGGCTCTCGCTTCGGGGTTACCACCTCGCGCTTCTCGACGCGGAGGTCGAGGTCGGCGATGCCGGCGCGATCGCACTGGTCGCGCCACTCGTCGGCCGCGAGCGCGCCCGACGCGAGAGCGCCTAACGCGTTGAAGGGCGCGATCGACAGGTCATCGCGCTCGAGCAGCACGGGGTGACCGGGCAGGGCACGGACAGCGAACCCGCGCGCGTGAAGCCCAACGGCCATCGCTGCCCCGAGCACGTTGGCCGATTCGCTCCGGCATCCTCCCAGGTGAGCGGCGCGAGCTTCCCGCGAAATTCGTCGCGCACGATGCCGTCGACGAGCGCAAGCTCCAGCGCCGCGACGTCATCGATCAGCGAGATGGCGAGTGAAGCATCGTCGTTGGTGACACCGTTCCCAACCGGCACGGCCTCGAGCGCCAGGATTCGCTCTCGCAACGGCGGATGGGTGTCGTACGGATCGACCTTGCCGTCTGCGATCTCCGTTTCGAGCGCCGTCGCCACGTTGGTGGCAATGTCGGGTGCCGTCACGAAGTGGCGAAAGCCATCGGCAAGCGGGGGCCGAAATCCGCGCTGAAGCGCAGGGACGACCTCCATGTGCCAGTATGGTGCGAACGCCATGCCCGCGCCGTGAATCACCTTGAGCGCGTCGATCGTTGTGGTCGTCCCACTCACGCGCGCCGACCGATCGCTGCGCGCGTCTTGTAGATCCACGGCCCGAGTGCGGTGTCGCCGCCGTGATAGTGCCCGAACTCGTGCGCGAGCACTGCACGCATGTGCGATACGGTGAGCGTTTGCAGCAGCGGAAGTCCGAGACCCATGACGCGTCGGCTCCCGAGTCCCATGATCCCGCCGCGCTGCGCCACCCACGCGTTCATGTCCGGGACGAGATACACTTCGCGCGGCATCGCCTGTTCGACAGAGCGGACCACGTCGTCGAGCGCCGCAAACAAGCGGGGTTGCTCCTCTCGCGTGAGTGCCGGGCCGGGCGCCGTGAACCGATCGATCCGCGGGAGAATGTCCCAGAAGATCGCGCCAGCGCCGACGAGCGAGAACAGCGTTATGCGGTCGACGCGATGGAGATAGACTATTTCGGCATAGGGGACGTAGAGCAGGCCGGCGATGATCGCGAGCGCGAGGATGTAGAAGCCGACGAGCAGCACGAGCGCAAGCAGTGCCCGACCGGCGAGAGACGGCTGTGTCATGGCTGCCGTGAACTGCGAAGCAGCAAACCTGGCTCGAGAGCCGTCAGGATTTCCAGGTCCCGATCATGCGCGCAACCACGGTGAGCAGCGTGAGCGTGCCGCACAACGTCCCGATGACGGCGGCGGAGACGCGCACGCCCAGGAGCGCGCGGCGGCCCCCGAAGTCCGGTCCAAGGCGCGCCGTGCGCTCGGCGGTGGTGCGCTCCGCAATCCCCCACACGCCGAACGAGCCGACGCACAGGAGCGGCAGGCCGAGGAACCACAGGTCGGGGCGAATGAGCCCAACGAGCACTGCCGCGACAATGCCGGTTGCCGCCGCGACTACGAGCTGCCCGTCCGAGGCGCGTCGAGCAAGTTGTGCAGTCAGCGCAAAAATGCTTGCCCCGTCCTCGTCGCGCGGCTCGGGCTCCTGATGGCTCACCTGCGTCTCGTGTTTCGAGTCTATCGACCTGTGCGCCGCTTCCCGAGAGTCAACTCGTCAGGCACCGCGCCCGTCACGCCGAGCTATCAGGCCCGCTCCCGGGATGCCCGGACCGGCTCGCGATCGGAAGGCCGCACCGGCTCCGCCGCCCTCTGTCCGACAGGCAGTGCGGGGGCGCTCCCTTCGGTGAGCAGTCGCGTGACGTACCGCTGTCCCTCCGAGACCCGCTCGATCTCGATCGCGATCGCGTCGACCGCCTGCTCGAGCCGTTCCATCCGTTCCGCGGATTCCGGCGCCACCGGGGCGGCATCCCGACGTAATCCGCCCCGCCAGATCCTGCGTGCGAGCGCGACGGCGATGGGGAACGCGACACTCGCGGCACCGACGACCGAGACGATGCCGATTGCGGTGATCTGCCCCGAGTTGAGACCGAGCGGCGTGCCGACGCTCGCCGAGGCGACCAATCCCGCCGGCGCGCTCGAGAGCTGACGGCCGGTTTCCGCGAGGTCGGTCTCGAGCTGCAGGATTCGGTTGTCGAGCAATGAGATACGCTGCTCGATGCCGGCCTTGTTCACGCCTTCGGCGTCCTCGAGTTTGCCCGCCAGGCTGTTTCGCCGACTGGTCGCCGACTCGAGCTGGTTGGACAGCTCGGAACGCCGCGCCTTGAGTCCGGCGACGTCGCGAGCTGTCATGGGTCGACCCGGCAGCTCGATGATCTGGTCTCCGCCTCCGATCCGAATCCCGCCTTCGGGGCCTCCGATCCGGATTATCGGCGGTCCTGGTGGCGCCGGAGGGGCAGGCGGTGCCGGCGGCGCGGGTGGTGTCGGAACCTGCTGGCTCAATGGCGACATGGCCATCTGTACGAGGGGAAAAACAGCGCGGTTACAGGAAGTCGTGGTCCAACCACATCAGTCGACGGTAGGGGCCGATCTGCGCAACCGCAATGGCCAGGGCCGCAAGGCTGGGGCCGACACCGGCGTTGTTCAAGGCGGCCCCGGAAGCAGTGTCATTCGTTCGCTCCCGAAGCCCAGTTCCCGATTTTCGCCGGGCGACGATATTCTGTCGCATGACCACCAACACCGCGGACACCGAGCTCCGCCCATACTCTCACACGAGCACGAACGACAAAGTGTTCTCGCTCGTGCTGCCCTACCTCCGTGAGGGCGCTCGGCTCGTCGATGTAGGCGCCGGGGAGGGGTATTTCTCCAAGTTGGTCGGCGACCGAGTACAGGCTGACCTCAAGCGTCCGCCGGATTCCGTGCTCGCGGCCTGCGACCTCTTCCCCGAGTTCTTCCGCTACTCCGGCGTTCGGTGCGACCCGATCAATCCCGACGGGTCCTTGCCGTACGCGGACGCATCGTTCGACGTCGCCTGCAGCCTCGAGGTGATCGAGCACATCAAGGATCAGTTCGCGTTCGCTCGCGAGCTGTGTCGTGTCGTGAAACCGGGCGGGGTTGCCATTGTGAGCACGCCTAACGTGTTAAATCTCAACTCCCGCGTGCGGTACCTGCATTCCGGATTCACCGTGCTGTTCGACCCGCTGCACCTCTCGAGCGAGGATCCGCGCCACACCGGGGGACACATCAACCCGGTGCCGTACTACTATCTCGCCTATCAGCTGCGCCGCGCGGGCTTCCGCAGCGTGACGGTGCAGTACGATCGCTTCAAGACGTCCGCGCGTGCCCTGCTCGCGGCATGGGGGCCGTTCATCGGGGTCGCGCACGCGTTGTTTCGCAGGAAGCTCGCCGCCAAGAAGCCTGACGTGAGCATCGAGAATGCCGATCTGCTGCGCGAGCAGGGCAGTGTCTCGATGCTCACCTCGCGCAGCGTGATCGCGATCGCAACGAAGTAGACCTACCAGCCCACGTCCAGTCGCAGAGAGATGGTAGCCGGCGGCGGGAGCGTGAACACGTCCTGCTGAGCGATTTGCGTTTGGCCAAGATACCCGCCTGCGGGATTCAGGCCGGTGTAGCCGGTGCTGGTGAACAGGTTCCGGCCAGCGACCACGACGGACGACGAGTGTGCGCCAATGCGGTTGGTCCACGAGGGTGGAATCGCCCACGCAAGCGACAGCTCCCGCCATCGCACGAACGATGCGTCCTCCATCCACGACGCGGTCCCCTGGCGTGCACTCACGGCGCGAGCCTGCTCGGCCGTGGACGCGTTAGGCGCGTAGAGCGGCTCGCAGACCGTGATGCAGCGCGCCCGGCCGCCCGCGTTGAACACGCGAAATCCGCCGCGATGGTCGATGCGTGCGGCGATCGTCACCGATCGCGGTCCGGTGGCGCCGCTGCTCGGTGGGGCACCGTCGCCGCCCCGCTTTGTTCGGGGCGGTGATTGTTTTCATTCAACCCGACAGGCATCGTGCGTTCGCGGCGATGATTTCCGTTTCGTATCATCGCCGTATGAAAGCCCATGTGCTGACCGACCCGACGCCTGCGCCTCGCCGCTTTAGCCAGTTCCTGCAGGAGGAGCTCGCGATGCGATGTGCGCGCAATCCGAGATATTCACTCCGTGCGTTCGCCCGATACCTCAAGCTCGATCATTCCACACTCTCGCAGCTCCTGCGGGGTCGTCGTCGGTTCACCGCGCGCACCGTCGAGCGGATCGGCGCGCGGCTCTCGCTCACGCCAGCGGTGATCACACAGTACGTGGAGCTCGAGCGAACCTCGCCCGAGTCGTGGGCGGCACGCGAGCTTCGCCAGCTCTCGCGCGACGCCTCGCGGTCGCTTGCGGAGTGGCACCATCCAGCGATTCTCGAGCTCACTCGGCTCACGAGCTTCAGACCCGACGTACGATGGATCGCGCGTGTCCTCGATGTATCGGTGGATGAGGTCAACGTCGCCGTCACCCGGCTCGCGCGAATGGGACTGCTGGACATGCAGTCGCGCACCACGTGGATCGATAAGGCGGGCAACGCCGAGGCGCGCATCGATGGAGAGTCGGTGCACGCCGTGAGCGCGTTCGCCGGCCGAGCGCGGGCGATTGCCGGGTCGAGCGGCGGGCGTCCCGCGCATTACAGCGCCACGACCGTCGCCGTGGCGAGCCTAACGAGTCAGCGCATCGCGGAGCGCGTCGCACAGTTCCGCCGCGAGATCGGCGAGATGCTCGAGAGCATGGACGCCGAGCGCGATCACGTCTACCGCCTGGAGCTGGCGTTCTTTCCGGTGGCGGACCTCACCCCGACGGAGTCATGACCGATGGGACAGCCGGTGGTGCAGTTTCAGATTCTCGCTCGAAATCCGGACGCGCTGACGGCGTTTTACGCCGCGCTGCTCGGATGGCGGGTCAACGCGGACAACGCGATGGGGTACCGGACGGTGGACACCGGATCCGATCGCGGCATCAACGGCGGCGTGTGGCCGATCGGGCCTACTGAAGGACATCCGCTCGTGCAGCTCTTCGTCGAAGTCGATGACGTCGCCGCTTCCGTGGCGAAGGTGGAGCAGCTCGGCGGTCGGATCGTGATTCCGCCGCAGGCACTGCCGGACGGCGATCGGCTCGCGATCGTGCTCGACACAGAGGGCCTATCGTTAGGCTTGATGCAGCGGAGCGGTTAGCGGGCTCTCGTGTGTGAACGCCTGAGTTGGCGCGTGCTTTGCCATTTACCGAACCGCGCCGGCGAGGAGGATGTTTCGACGTCGCCGGCGCAGAGCGAAGCAACGTGGGCGCATTCACGCGGAGGGGACTCATGCGCGCCGGTCGAGTAGCCGTGCTGGTTTCGGGGGCAGTCCTGTTGTGCCTGCCAGTGGCAAAAGGCAGAGCCCAGGTGAAAGTGACGACGTCCAACGGCGACGTCACGGTGTACACGCAGAAGAATCTCGTCGATCATCTCATCGTCGGTGATTCGATCGAAGTCGAGATGGCGAAGCTCGCGGCAATGCGAACGCAGAACACGGCGGTAAAGGACTACGCCACCATGCTCGTGACGGACCACGAGGGGCATCTACAGGCGCTGCAAAAGATGGCGGGGGAGCACGACATCGGTCGACAGGCGCTTGCATCCGACACAGCCGGCGCCGCGGCGATCCGCGCGCTGACGAACCTGCAGTCCATGGCGGCCGACTCCGGTTTTGACCGTCAGTTCGTCCGTGACCAGATCGAGCACCACAAGCAGGAGCTCATCGCGGTCAAGATGTTCGGCGGCGCAGCGAAGGATGACGACCTCAAGGATGATCTCAAGCGCGTGACGCCGTTGCTCGAGCGTCACCTCGCCCGCGCGCGTGCCGTGGCGGCGCAGCTCGGGATGCCGGCGGACACGACTGCGAGCCCGGCAGCGGCGACCGTTACACCGAAAAAGCCGTAACTCGCAGAACGCGTCGCGGTGGACCGGCGTCGTCGTCGATCGTCGTTGTGGAATCGCTACGATCGTTAGGCACCGGTTCGCCGTTTCACGTGCGGTAGCAGCGCGATGTCAATCGACCGAGAAGGCGGTCTCGTAGTGAACTGAGCGCTCGTCGTAGCGAGTGAGCAGCGGCTCCGCGTCAGGCGCGATGACCGCGCGCGTGTAGTCCTCCCCGGCGAACGCCCGGACGGCCGCGAGGTCGTCGAACCGCGTGATCGTCACGAACTCTTCCTCGGCCCCGTCGCGACGTCGGAGCAGCGTCGCGCCTCGAAACCCGGGAACGCGGTGGATGCCGGGCAGAATCTCGGAGCGCAACATCGCCTCGTAGGCCGCCGCGTGCTCGGGCTTCGTCCATCCGTGCCATACTCGACTGATCATTGCTGATTTTCCTGTCTGATGTGCACCATGGGCTGGCGGTTTTCGGCTACCCAGCGCGATGCATCGATGCGCAAGGAGTCTGACCCCATACGGAGCAGATTAACGCACCAGGTCGAAGCGCAGGGAGGCGGAGCGGGGGAGTGGTAGCGTATAAAGATCGCTAGTGCCGAGGCCGGTCTGGCCGCGGTAATTGGTTTCCGGATCGAATCCCGAGTAGCCGGTAAAGGTCAGGAGGTTCCGCGCGATGAGCGTGGTGGAAAGGCGCGCGAAGCCGTGGCGGGATGCCCACCCTGGAACGAGCTGCCACGTCACGCCAAGCTCTCGCAATCGGAGAAAGCTCGCGTCCTCCACGAATCCGGCGCTGGCGCGATCGGCGGAGATCGCCCGGCTCTGCTCGTCGAGGTCGGCGCCGGGATCGTACAGGGCCCCGCACACCACGAACTCGCAGCGGCTGTCGGCCGTCCCGTTGATCTGACTGAACCCGCCCCGATAGTCGAGCAGCGCGCTGACAGTCACTCGACGAAACGCGACCGTCGACGTTAGGCCGATCTCGCGTGTTGGCGTGCTCGAACCCAAAAAAACCGAGTCGGGAAGAACATCGACCTCCGCGGGCGTGATGATGCCATTGCCATCGTCGTCGTGCGTGCGAGTGGGGTTGCCCCAGATCCCCGCAACCGGATGTCCTACGACGTTCCGAGACCGTACCCTCGGCACGAGCACGGGCGAGACTCCCTGATCGCGATTTCCCTCGCCACCATCGAAGCGGTTGGCGAGAAATGACATCGTGAGCCGCGCCGACCACTCCACGTCGAGTGATTTGATGATCTCGGCAGACAGTGCAGCGTCGAGCCCCGTCGTGTGCCACGCGCCATTCGGCACGGGCGTGCCGAACAAACAACAGGTGAGCGCATCCGTGGAGCTCTGCCGGTACCAGGTGGCGTCCATCCAGACGCGCTGAAACAACATCGCGTCGAGCCCCACCTCCGCCTCAGCGATTCGTTCAGGAGACACTTCACCGGCGAACGGAAACGATTCGTTCGGAGCGGAGAAGTAGGACCGGAAATCGGCACTGCGCCCCCACGCCCCGCGAAGACGAACACGTGACAGCCAATCCAAGTGCGGGAAGAACGGCTCATCGCCCAAGACCCACGCGGCATCGGCCGACACGAACGTCGCGGGCGCGAACGTCGTCACCGTGAACTCGGGAATGGTGGTCTGGTCACGCCTAACGCCGACGGCAATGAAGCGGCGATCGTCCCAGGCCAGGCGCTCACTGGCTATCAGACCTGTGACTCGAGGTTTCGTGTGGCTGGTCACCAGGGTCGCAGTGATCGGCAAACCGTTGTAGACCACGGCAAGCGAATCGGCCGACCGCCTGGACGCGCGAAGCCACTCGATACCGAGGTTCGTCTCGGTCTTGACCGATCTGGCGAGGTCGAACGACGCGGTGGCGTTGGCGCCGAGTGTTGCGTTGCGATCCCGTGCGTTCGAGCCCTCGACCTGCGTTCCCGCGGGGGATCCCGCGAACGGTGGTACCTCGATTGATCGAGCGTCGTCGCGGCGAACGTCCTCACCGCCAGCGATCGCGCGCGCGCTGAGCCAGCCCTCAGGCCTCCATGTCGCGGTCAGCGCCGCCGTCGCTCGGCCCACCCGCTGATCGGTCGGAACATCCGCCAATGGCGCAAATCCATCAGTTCGATATCCGCGATTGACCGGATCATCGATGGCGTTGCCGGCCAACCCGTTGAAGAGCTTTCCGCCTCCCACGTCACCCAGCGGAAGGGCTGTAAGCGAATGCGTGTACGATGTGTGGAGAGCAAGGTCGAGCGACCGAGCTGGACGTACGTCCGCGTTCAGCCGCAGTGCATAACGGGTAGCATCGTTAGGTTCGAGAACGCCCTGCTCATGGTCGGCAGCCGCGCTGGCGGTATAACCAATTCCGCCGAGGCCACCGGAAAGACTTGTTCCTACCCTGAAGCGTGTCGCCGTTCGGAACGGGCTGGCGTTCTCGAGCGGACTCCAGCTCTGTAGCGGACCGGTTGAACAGGTGCCGAGCGATGCGCCCGCCCGCGTGCAGGTTGGCTCGCCGGTGATGCCGGAGCCCGTCGAGTAGTTGGCGGGATACCCGGTAATGTCCGTCGACAGGCCACCCTCGCCGTAGGTCGACCACGACAGTCGATGGCTTCGCGATGGCGCTCGCGTGGTGACGCGAATGACGCCACCAGCGCCGTTGGTTCCGTACAGCGCGGACGCGGCAGGACCGCGTAGCACCTCGATGCGCGCGATCTGATCGAGCTCGATGTCGTCCAGGCGAGACGGCTGCTGGCCGCCGATCGACAGCCCCAGACCGTTCTGTGTGGCGTCGACGTGGATGCCGTCGAGGATGACGATCGGTTCACGCGTGGCGTAGATCCCGGTCGCGCCGCGCAACCGCACACGCGAGCCGGCACCGACGATTCCGCTCGAGCGCATCACGCTCACTCCGGGAACGCGCGCCTCGAGCAGCTCGGAGAGTGTTCGGGCGTGGGAGGTCGCAATCATCGCCGAATCGATGACGCCAACGGATGCGCCGAGCGAGCGCGGAACCTGCTGGCTCCCGTAGCTCGTGCCCTTTCCGCTCACGAACGGCAGCGCTATCACGTTGCCGACCTGCACCGTGTCCGGGCGCTGCCCCATCCCGGCGCGCGACATCGCGAGGAGCAACACACCAGCGGAAAGCGCAACCGAACGATGCGGAAGGACTCTGACCCCAAACGCATCATTCAAACGCGCGGCGCAAGTCGAGGGAGCCACGTAGCAGCGGTGTGGTGGAACCGAACGGTGGGGTCAGACGATCATCGACCGGTTCGTGAATTGAAAACAAAAAACCTCGGGCGGCCATGGCTGCCCGAGGTTCTGATAGGCCAGCGTGACTGGGTCAGGCCTCGACGAGCTCCGTGCGTTCGATCGACTCCTTCAGCGGTACGCCCTGGTCGGCAGCGATCGCGAGCACCTCGCTCGCCATGAGCACACCGCGGTCAACGAGCGCGCGGGCGATCGCGTCCAGCGCGACCGCGTGCTTGCGGACGATCGACTCGGCGCGCGACGCCTGATTCGCCATCAGTGCGCGCACCGCGGTGTCGATCTCGCCCTGCAGCTGCGCGGACGGTGCGCCGTTGTGTGCCGACGGATCGGCTGACACGAGACCCACCTCTTCGCTCATCCCGAACTCGGCGACCATCCGGCGGGCCACGCTCGTGGCGTGAACGAGGTCGCTGCCTGCGCCCGACGTCACGGCCTCGGGGCCGAGGAACACGAGCTCGGCCGCTCGGCCGCCTAACGCCTTGGCGATGATGCCCTCGAGGTAGCGGCGCGAGTGCAGATGGCGATCGGTGTCGGGCGCGAAGTGTGCGGCGCCGAGCGAGCGGCCGCGAGGCTCGATGGTGACCTTGTGAAGGCGATCTTCCGGGCACGTGATGATGCCGACCACCGCGTGTCCCGCCTCGTGCAGCGCTATCAGGCGACGCTCCTCGTCCGACACGACGACCCCGGCCCTCACGCGGCCGAGCAAAATTTTGTCGCGCGCCTGGTCGAGGTGCGAGCGGGTGATCGCGGCGCTCTCGGCGTGCACGGCAATGATCGCCGCTTCGTTCAGAAGGTTCGCGAGCTCGGCGCCGGAGTAGCCGACGGTGAGCGTCGAGAGCTCCCGCAGATCGACATCGGTGTCGAGCGGACGCTTCGCCGCGTGGACCTTGAGGATCTCGAGGCGATCGGCGGCTGTCGGCATGCCGACTTCGACGACGCGGTCGAAGCGGCCGGGGCGACGCACCGCGGGATCGAGCATGTCTTCACGGTTCGTCGCGGCCATCCACACGATGCCCTCGCTGCCGGCCATGCCGTCCATCTCGACGAGCAGCTGGTTCAGCGTGAGGTCTTCCTCGCTCGTGCGGTTCGGACGACCTCGCTTGCCGCCGATCGAATCGAACTCGTCGATGAAGATGATGCAGCGGCCGTGATGCCGGGCCTTGGAGGCCAGGTCGCGCACGCGCCGCGCACCGACACCGACGTACATCTCGCCGAATTCGGAACCGGACGCTACTAAAACCGGTACGCCTGCTTCGCCCGCCACCGCGCGCGCGAGCAGCGTCTTGCCCGTTCCCGGTGGGCCGACGAGGAGGACGCCGGACGGGCAGCGCGCGCCCATCTTCTTGAAGCGGCTTGGGTCCTTCAGGAACAGGATGACGTCGTGGAGGTCGGCTCGCGCTTCCTTCGCGCCGCCCACATCCGCGAGGGTGAGCTGACGGTCCTCGGCGACCTTCTCGAACTTCTTCCCGCCGCTGACGACGCCGGCGCGGAGTCGCGCAACGAGCATGAGCGTGACGCCGATCAGGACGAACGAGACGACGAACGAAACCGGATCTTCGGGAAGGCGTCCCGGGCCTTCGACTTCGACGCGGGCACCGCGTGCGGACCACCGCTCGAGGTCGCCGAGACCGACGGCGCCCTTCTGGACCTCGGCGCTGACCCTCGTGGTGTTCGCGGAGCCGATATGCCGTGGGCCCGTGAGCTCAGCGACCAGCCGCGTCCCACCGTCTTCGACGGACAACCGTCGAACCTGGTGCGCATCGAGCGCCGTGGCGAGCTCGGAGTATGGGACGCCCGGCACCGGCACGTCGGTCTTGCGGTGTTGCACCGCCTTGAAGACGACGAACGAGACGGCGATCGAAGCGACCGCGACAACGGCGATGGTCCAGCGCGGCGTTCTGCCGAAGCGCTGGCGGAGCGAAGCGAGTACAGCTGAAAAACGGCGCATGCGTGGAGACCGGCGGGCAGGTGTGCTCAATGGCCTCGCGTCACATAGCGAGTCGTGAGCTCATGTCCCGAGACGACGACGCGCAAGGGGCGCCGTCACAACTATGAATGAAGAAGGCGACGAGGAACGTGAAGTTCGCTCGCCACCGAAATGATCCGCGGCACCGGAAGACGGAGCCGGCGCAGAAAAAAAGAAGCGGCCGCGGAACGTCTAAGCGGCCGCCACTCTGTCACCTACTATAGCAGCGCGTACGAGTCGGCGCGAGTCGAACTTCAGTGGGTTTGCGTGGTGGTGTTGGCCGGTGGGTCTACACCGGCGCGATGATCGTTGGCCTTGTGACGTTGGTCACCGTCGACCGACGGAGAGCCGAGTCGATCACTCGTCAGGCACGCGCTCGAGGTCACCAACAAGCAGCAGAGCTCGGCTGGGTATCTGAGCGGCGCCCTCTGCTGTCTCATACGTCGAAAATACGACGAAACGCCACCTCCCTCGTTAGGACACCGGTTTCTTCGCGACGTTCCCCCACCCGTTGTTATCGCGATTCAGATCCACGAGCCGCTTGTCCGGATCGAGCTCGATGCCGGTCAGCTTCTTCCCGACGAACCGGTACCGCCTAACGTAGTGGCTCGTGTTCGTGCTCCACACCTCGGCGGGATAATCGTAGTTCTCCGCGGAGCCGTCGCTGAACGTGAAGCGCGCGTGGATTGGGAGGACGCCGCGGGCGCGGTTGCCGTACATCACCGCCACGTCCATGGTGTCGCCGGTGGTCTTCGTGACGACCGTGTCGATCGCCTGGTCGAAATGCGGGTTCTCGAAGAACCACTCGCGCCAGAACCAGTCGAGCCGACGGCCGCCCACGTCTTCCATCGTGCGGAAGAAATCGGCCGGCGTTGGATGCTTGAATGCCCAACGCCGAGCGTACGTGCGGAACGCGTCGTCGAATGCGGCGGGGCCCATGATCTCCTGGCGCAGGAGCTGGAGTCCCACGCTGGGCTTCACGTACGCCTCGAGCCCAAGAAGCGCCGGGTTGATGCGGTCGGGGTTCACCTCGATCGGGCCGTCGACGTTCTGCTTCATCGCGCCCTCGACGTACTCGCGCTCGCCTAACGCGCGCGCCATCTGATCGCCCTTCTCGGGATACCGCCGCGCCTCGGAAAACGTGTTGATGAAGGTGTTGAAGCCTTCATCCTGCCACATGTGCATGCGCTCGTTCGAGCCCACGATCATCGGGAACCACATGTGCCCGATCTCGTGCGTGACGACGTTGTACAGGTCGTACTTGTCCTTGCTCTTGTTCTCCATCGCGACCATCGGGTACTCCATGCCGCTGATCGGGCCTTCGATCGCCGTGATCTGCGGGTACGGATACTCGAGCCAGCGCTCGGAGTACTCCATGATCGACATGCGCGACATGTCGGCGGCGTCCTTCCACGTGTCGACGGCGCTCGGTCGGTAGTACGCGTACGCCATCTTCCCCTTCCAGCTGGACGCATCCCAGATGAAGTCGGGGCTCGCTGCCCACACGGCGTCGCGGACGTTCTTCGCGTGGAAGCGCCACGTGAGCGTGCCGGATTTCTTCGTTCGCGCGGCGCCGCTCTGGAGCTCGGCGGCTGAGACGATCTGCACGGCGGAGTCGCTCTTGGCGGCCTTCGCGAGACGCGTGATCTGCGTTGGAGTGAGGACCTCGCGCGGGTTCGTCAGCTCACCGGTGCCCGCGACGATGTACCCGGCCGGCACAGTGACCGCGACATTGAAGTCGCCGTACTCGAGGTAGAACTCGCCCTGGCCGAGGTACGGCTCGGTGTTCCAGCCGCGGACGTCGTCGTAAACTGCGACGCGCGGGTACCACTGGGCGAGCTCGTACAGTGCGCCGTCGTGGCCCATGCGGTCGGCGCCATGTTCGGGAATGAGGAAGTGCCAGGCGACGTCTAAGGTGGTCGTCTTCCCTGGCGCGAGTGGCTCGGCCAGGTCGACCTTCATCATCGTGCCTTCAACGCGCGTTTTGAGGCCGGTCCTTGCTGGTGCGCCGGAGCGCGTGGAGATCTGGTCGAAATGCTCCACCATGTCGCCGCCCTCGAATCCGCGGGCGCCGAAGCGGGACTCCTGCGGGAAGATCAGCGAGTTGAGCGACTTGTCCTTGAACGCGTTCTGCTCCATCTGCATCCAGATGAAGCGCAGGGTATCGGGCGAGTTGTTCGTGTAGCGGAGTCGGAGCTTGCCTTCCAGCGTTGTCTTCGCCGTGTCGAGGGTTGCTTCGAGATCGTAGTCGGCGCGGTTCTGCCAGTACTTGGGACCGGGAGCGCCGGAGCCGGTGCGGTAGAGGTTGGGGGAGGGAAGCGTGAGTGGCGCGAACATGGATGTGTCGCCTACGCCGATGCTGTCGAACGCCGGGCGGGTGGCTTGTCCATGCGCGCCGCCAGGCAACGTGAGCGCGGCGGTCGCGAGCAGCACGCCCGCGGCACGAGAGAAAGCCTGCATGAGAGTTCCTAGAAGTCGTTGAGCGTCAGAGCGCACGTAAGCGCTTTGGGGTCATACACGACAAGTGCCAGTTGGGTCGCGTGGCCCGGACAAGTTTGGCGGGCTGCGCCTTAATTCACAGTGACGTTTGTGGCTGGAGTTCGTATCCGGCACACCTTTCCTTCGAACCACCTCGATGACCGCCACCACCGACACCCACACCGGCACCCACGAGCTGAAGCGCGTTCTGCGACTCGGCGATCTCGTGTTGTTCAACGTGGTCGCGGTGCTCGGGCTGCGGTGGGTCGCGACGTCGGCGAAGGCGGGGCCAAGCTCGCTCGTGCTGTGGCTGGCGGCGGCGCTGCTCTTTTTCATTCCGCAGGGCATGGCGGTCATCACGCTGGCGTCGCGGTTTCCGGAAGAGGGCGGCGTGTACGCGTGGACGCGCCGCAGCTACGGCGAGTGGAACGGGTTCCTGTGCGGCTGGTGCTACTGGATCAACAACGTGCTGTACTACCCCAACCTGCTGATCTCGACCGCGGTCATTGCGACGTACGCGATCGGGAAGGGCGGTACCGCGTTAGGCCAGAGCTGGCCGTACGTGCTGTCCGTGTCGCTGGTGGCGCTGTGGCTCGCGGCGGCGCTGAACATCGTGGGCCTCGGGACGGCGAAGTGGCTGCACAACGTCGGCGGCCTGGCCACGTACGTGCCGGGCGTCATGCTCATCCTGCTCGGCGTCGTGGCCTTCGTCACGCATCCGAGCGCGAACGCGATCACGGCCGCGACGACGGTACCGGATGTCACCGACTTCTCGACGCTCAACCTGTGGGCGTCGATCGCGTTCGCGTTCGCGGGGCTCGAGCTGTCGTCGACGATGGGCGAGGAGACGGCGAACCCGAAACGGGACCTCCCGCGCGCGATCGTGATTTCGGCGCCACTCGTTGCCGTGGCGTACGTCCTCGGTACCCTGTCCGTGTTGTGGCTCGTGCCCACGAAGGACATCAACATCGTCTCGGGTTTCTTGCAGGCGATCACTGCGGGCAGTGCGGCGGCGTCGCCGGCGCTCGTGTGGATGGCTCCCGTGGCGGCGATGCTGTACACGCTGAGCAACGTAGCGAGCGTCGGCGCCTGGCTTTCGGGGCCGGCGCGGGTGGCATTCGTGATCGGGCTGGATCGCTACTTTCCGCCAGCGTTCGGGAAGGTGCATCCCAAGTGGCGCACGCCGTACGTCGCGATTCTCGTGCAGGCGGCGCTCGCCACGGTTTTCCTGGGGATCTCCCAGCTGGGGAAGGGCTCGACCGTGGAGCAGGCGTATCTCGTGCTGCTCGACACGCAGCTGCTCGTGTACTTCATCCCGTACATCTATCTGTTCCTTTGTCTCCTGCGGCAGGCGCGGGGGGCGTCGGGGGAAGGGCAGTTGCCTGGCGGTCGGGCGGGGGCGACGCTCGCGGGCGTGGGCGGGCTCGCGATCACGGTGTTCGCGATGGTGGTGGCGTCGATTCCGCCGGCGGATGCGCCGAGCCGGTTCGCGTTCGGCGCGAAGGTGATCGGCGGCGCGGCGGCGTTCGTCGCGCTCGGCGGCGTGATCTACTGGCGCGCACGCGGGAAGCCCCGCGCCTAACGACAGACGCGCGCACGACACGCCAGGCCCGGGCTGTCGGGACGCGCGCACGGCCCGCGCGCCACTGACGCGCCGGCGTGATGCTGGTCGCGGATCACGTTAGGGTCGCCGGCCGTTCCGCGAAAGACTACATGACGTTGGATCGCGACCGACATCTAACCGGTCAGCCAAACGGGCTCGGGTTTGCGAGCAGTCGTTAGGCGCGAGTGTTCGACTCGACGGCCAGTTGGTGATGCGCGTCACGGCGGGTGCATCCCGACGTGCGCACCTTCCGCGCTTCGCACAGCGATCGTTAGGATCGCTCACATCAGCGGCTCGCGCCGGAGTTCCCGCTCCGGTGTCCGCCCGCGACGGCGTGCGCGCCGACGCCACGCCGCCCAGATCCGGGGAGAGGCTTATGCATCCGGCCACTCGCTCCACGTGCTGCCTGCTGTCATTGGCAGCTCTCGCCGCCTGCAGCGACGACAGCACGCTACAGCCCACCGCGCCAATTAAGGGGCCGCCAACAGGCGTGTCCCTCGCCATGGCGCCAGACCCGACTGCCCACACGGCGTCCTCGGGAGGCGCAACGACCGTCGACGACGCGACGAGCGGGGCGTTCTCCCATGTGTCGCCGAACATCGCCGCGGGGTCCGCGGAGTTCAATCTGCACGTAGACGGCGACGAGGAGTTCGAAGACGCCTTCACCGTCAACGACCCCACGTCGACCCACAACGGCCTTGGTCCCGTGTACGACAACGTGTCGTGCGAGGGCTGTCACGCAGGCGACGGTCGAGGACGCCCGCCCGCGCCTAACGAGATCGCCGAATCGTTCCTGATTCGCATCAGCTATCCGGGTCGGGACGCGACGACCGGCGCGCCGAATCCTGTGCCGGGCTACGGCGGCCAGCTGCAAGAGCGGGCGATTCCCGGAGTCGAGCCCGACGCGAGCGTATCCATCGCGTACACGGAAGTCGCGGGCACCTTCGCCGACGGCACACCGTACTCGCTTCGGGTGCCGAGCTACTCGTTCTACGGCAGTTATGAGGCGCTGTCGAAGAAGATGCTGTTCAGCCCGCGGGTGGCGCCGATGAACTTCGGGCTGGGATTGCTCGAGGCCATTCCCGAGGCAACGATTCTCGCGAAAGAAGACCCGAAAGACGCCGACGGCGACGGTATCTCCGGGGCGGCGAATCGAGTATGGGACGCAGCAGCGAACCGGACTGCCATCGGTCGCTTCGGCTGGAAGGCGGGTGTGCCGAACGTCGTCCAGCAGACGGCGGGCGCGTACAACGGCGACATGGGCGTCACATCCCCAATGTTCCCGGCGGAGTCGTGTGAGGGCGATCGACCGGAATGCGCACGGCATGCGCCCGAGGTCACGAGCGACGTCGTGCTCGCGGTCGCGCGCTACATGCAGACGTTAGGCGTCCCGGCTCGCCGCGATCTCGACGACGCCCAGGCGACGCAGGGCGAGGCGATCTTCTATCAGGTCGGATGCGCTGCGTGTCATACGGCGACGGTCACCACGGGAACGCTGGCCGGCGTACCGTCGGTGTCGAACCAGGTGATCCACCCGTATACGGATCTCCTGCTGCACGACATGGGGCCGGACCTGGCAGACAATCGCCCGGACTTCCAGGCGAATGGCCGGGAGTGGCGCACGCCGCCGTTGTGGGGAATCGGTCTCGTTCAAACGGTGAACGGCCACTCGGACTTCCTACACGACGGCCGTGCGCGCGGCCTCCTGGAAGCGGTGCTCTGGCACGGTGGCGAAGCGAAGAAGTCGCGGGACGCCGTGCTCAATCTCCCGGCGAGCGCTCGCGCGGCGCTTATAAGGTTTCTCGAATCGCTGTAGAGGGACGGCGACGGGCGACGGGCGCCCGTCCCCCGTCGCCGATGGCAACGGCTCGTCACGCCATAGGACGGCGGAGCAAGCAAATCTTGACCGGTCGAGCCCCTCTTGCCATCCTTCCAGTCACATGGTTACTGGAAGCCGATGACGAAGCCACCGATCGACCTGCTGCAGGGCACCGTCGACGTCCTCATCCTCCGCACGCTCGCCTGGGAGCCAATGCACGGCTACGGCGTGGCGCGCTTCATCCGCCAGCGCACCGAAGGCGTGCTGACGATCGAGAGCGCCGCGCTCTATCAGGCGCTGCACCGCCTCGAGCGCAAGAAGTGGATCCGGGCCGAGTGGGGACTGTCCGAGAACAATCGCCGGGCGAAGTACTACTCGCTCACCGCGGACGGGCGAAAGCAGCTGCGTGAGGAGGCCGCGACGTGGCGCAGCTACGCCGAAGCGGTCTTCAAGGTACTGGAGCCAGTGTAATGGGCCGGCCGCGTCGCTACCTGCGGTTCCCGTGGCGCTCCTCGCCGCGCCTTCGCGCCGACCTCGACGAGGAGCTGCGGTTCTACTTCGACATGCGCACGCGGGAGCTCGTGGAGCAGGGCATGAGCGACGCCGACGCGCGGCGCGAAGCAGTGCGCGAGTTCGGCGACGTGGAATACACCAAACGCTATTGCCTGGCGGAGGACGCCATGAGCCGTCGAGAGGAGCGCCGCACGGATTACGTCGCGGAGCTGCGGCAGGACATGATGCACAGCTGGCGCACGTTCCGCCGGTCGCCCGGGTTCGCGGTGATCGCGCTGCTGACGCTCGCGTTAGGTATCGGCGCCAACACGGCGATCTTCAGCGTCGTGAACGGCCTCCTCCTGCGCGACCTGCCGTACGGCGAGCCGGACCGGGTCGTGCGGGTGTGGGGCGCGCACAAGGATTCCGGCGTCGATCGGAGCCAGATCTCGGCCGGCGACTTCATCGATCTCCGCACGCGGCAACGCTCGTTCACGGCGTTAGGCGCCTTCGCCTGGGGTGGCGGCACGTACATCGGCACCGGTGACCCCGTCCGCCTGTCCGGCGCACGCGTGGACGCGAACGTGTTCCGGGTACTCGGCGTGCGACCCTACCTCGGACGCACGTTCGCCGCTGGCGAGGACTCGTCGGGCGTCAACCCGACGATCGTGCTCGGCTTCAGCGTCTGGCGCCGGGTCTTCGGGGGCGCCAGCAGCATCGTCGGGAAGACGGTGAACATCAGCGGACGATCGAACACGGTCATTGGCGTGCTGCCGCCCACGTTCTTCTTCCCCACCATGGCAGAGGCCGAGATCTTCACGCCCCTCGACCTCACGCCCGTGCTGCGGGACGTCAACCGCAGCCGGAAGTTCCACAACCTCGGCGCCATCGGGCTGCTTCGCCCCGGTGTGACCGTCGCGCAGGCCGGAGCAGAGTTGAAGGGCATCACGGCGCAACTGGAGCGGGACTTCCCCCAGTCCAACTCCAACATGACGGTCGCCACGGTGGGCATGCGAGACGCCGTCGTCGGCGATACCCGTCCGGCGCTGCTCGTGCTGCTCGGGGCGTCGCTGCTCGTCCTGCTCATCGCCTGTGCGAACGTCGCGGGTATGCTGCTCTCCCGGGCCGTGTCGCGACGCCAGGAGCTCGCCGTCCGTGCCGCGTTAGGTGCCGGCCGGGCCCGGCTCGTGCGACAGATGATGACGGAAAGTCTCATTCTGGCACTGGCCGGTGGCGCGATTGGCCTCGCGGTCGCCCTGTGGGGAACGCATGCGCTGGTCGCGTCGGCCGGGGACCGCTTGCCGGCCGCCAGCCAGGTGACCGCGGATGCCACGGTGCTGCTGACCGCGCTGGCCGTTTCGGTCGCGAGTGGCGTGGTGTTCGGACTCGTGCCTGCGCTCGCAGCCTCGCGCGGCATCCAGCTCGCGCTCAAGGAGTCCGGGCGAGGTACGAGCAGCGGCGTAAGTCGGCATCGGATGCGAACGGCACTCGTCACCGGACAGCTGGCACTGGCTGCCATGCTGCTCGTCGGCGCGGGTCTCCTCGTGCGGAGTCTCGTTGGGCTGCAGAAGCGCGACCTCGGTTACTCGATCGAGTCGACGTTGACGTTCGAGATCTTGCTGGCCGGCGATCGATACGACAGTGGGGCGGCGCAGGACCAGTTCTTCGACGCGCTCTACACGCGACTCGAGGCATTGCCCGGGGTGGTGGCGGTTGGTGGATCGGGAAACATTCCGCTGCGCGGCGGCGCATCGGCGTCGCTCGCGATCGATGGCCGGCCGCAGCCGGAAGGCAGGCTGCCGGAGGTGGGCTATCAGCCCGTGTCCGACAATCTCTTCAAGGCGATGGGCGTGCCCCTCAAGCGCGGCCGCACGTTCGGGCCGCAGGACCGCCAGGACTCACCGCCCGTCGTCATGCTCAGCGAATCGGCAGCGCGCGCGTATTGGCCTAACGGCGACCCGATGGGGGCGCGCGTGCGGCTCGGGCCGAATCCTAACGATCCGTGGATGACGGTCGTCGGGATCGTCGGCGATGTCCGCATGGGTGTGGACGGCGAATCCCGTCCGACCGCCTACGTGTCGGGCCGCCAGGACCACTGGGGTGGCATGGCCGTCGTCATGCGGACGACCACCGAGCCAACGTCGCTGCTGCCCGCGGTGCGCCGTGAGGTGCGTGCGCTCGATCCGACCATTCCGGTGTCCGATGCGTACTCCATGAAGCAGGTGCGGACCCAGGGTCTCACGGATCGTCGTTTGCCGATGCAGCTCATGGCGGCGTTCGCGCTTCTCGCGCTCGTGCTGGCGGCGGTCGGGGTGTATGGTGTGATGGCGTACTCGGTCGCGGCACGCACCCGTGAGATCGGCGTGCGCGTCGCGCTCGGCGCACAACCGCGGAACGTGTTCGGCATGGTCGTACGTCAGGGCATGGGCGCCGCGGCGGCGGGACTCACGCTTGGCCTGTTGGGTGCTGCGGCGTTAGGCCGGGTGTTGACGAGCCTCCTCTACGGCGTGAAGCCGACCGACGTGCTCACGTTCGTGGGCGTGGCGGGGGTGCTCCTCGCCGTGGTGCTCGCGGCGTGCCTCGTGCCGGCGCGGCGTGCGCTGCGCGTGGATCCGTTGGAGGCGTTGAGGAGTGAGTAGATAGCTCGTTTACGGACTTCCCAGGAGTGAGGCAGCCGTGAATGTCGCGGAGATCGATCGCTGACCATGCATCACGAGATGTATGGCCAGCGATTGAGCTCCATGTTTCGCCTGTCATCGCCGGACGTGGCGAGTCCGTAAACGGGCTGCCCTGTAAGAGTTCACGGGTTGGCAGTGGTAAGTCGCTTCGTTTTGAGTGGCACTTTCGCGCGCTTTAGTATGTGCTGGAGTGCTGACCCACCTAACGCGACCCCCACACCGGCCAACGGTCCACGAACGGAGCGCCGAACGTCAGACCGTTATAGCCACCGGTGCCATCGACGTTGGCGGTCATCACCATGATTCCACCACCCGCGACCAGCTCCTCCCACGCGAGCTTCTTCCCGTCAGGCGACCACGACGGCGTGATGCACGGCGCACCATAGCCGGGGCCCGTGAAGTCGAAGACGTTTCCGCTGCCACCGACATCGGCGATGTGAATCCCGCATGACGTCGCGGTCGGATCTGTTTGGAACGCGATCCGCTTGCCGTCAGGCGACCAGGCCGGTGCGGAGGTGTTCGTTAGGGTACCGGTGAAGAGCGGCGTCGTCACCTTGGTCGTCACATCGGTGATGAGAACGCGCCACGCACCATTGGCGGCGCTCACGTAAGCGATGCGCGTGCCATCGGGCGACCACGCGGGAGCCGTCTCCTGCGCGAGGTCATTGGTCGTGAGGCGGAACGGCATTGCCCCATTCGCCAGCATGACCCAGATGTCGTACGAGCCGTTCTTCGTGCTCGCGTACGCGATCTTCGTGCGATCCGGCGACCACGACGGATCGATCTCCTGCGATGGCGAGAACGTGAGCTGCGTGACGCCGCTGCCGTCCGCATTCATCGAGAAGATGTCGTAATTGTTGTTCGCGTTGGCCTTCGTGAACGCGATCTTCACATGATCGCGCGACCAGGTGGGACGATCGCCGTCGGTCGTACGGCGGTCGGGGTGGTATCGGAGCAGGCGGCTGTGACGACGACCGCGGATGCGAGGACTGAGGTGGCGAGGCGGGAGGCCGCGGAGCGCGCACCGCGGGCGGTGCCGGTAATGGAACGCATGGTCTTCTCCAGAGCGCGTTGGCGCTCGACACGTCGGTTGACTGATGGGGCGAACCCCGTGAGGTCGTCCGCTCGCAACTCGGCGCGCGGATCGACGCGCTGCATGATGCGGCACCGAATCACGCCAAAGTCACACGAGAATCACCATGCGTAGGTGCAGTGTGGCGAATGCCTTAGCTGTCGTTGTCGCTGCCGCGAGCCTGTGCGCTCGTGCGTCACATGCTCAGAAGAGCTCGAAGCCGGCAGCGGACATCGTGCTCGTGAACGGTCGCGTCTTCACGGCAGATCCGCGCCGACCGTGGGCTCAGGGTCTGGGCGTTGTGGTCGTCGAGAACCCTACGCACTTCACCGATGGCCCCGACCGGATACATGCGCGGTTCGGCGACGCGCGGTCGGGCTTCTATCAGCCGTTCGCTTCACTCCCGACTGATGGTATTCCGCTCGGGATCGGATCCGACGGCCCGCTCAATCCTTTCCTCAATCTTCAGTGACGCGGGAGTGCTCAGCTCACCAGGCGCCCCAGGAGCCGCGCGACCCACACGCCCGCAGCGATGAGGCCGACGATCAACAGGATTGCGGCCAGAATAACGAGGACCACGATTCCCCGGCTTGCCCCCTTGGTCTTGGACGGCGTCGCGAGGTAGCGCTCGAGCAGATCGACATTGCGGCGGTTCGACTTCATGCCGAAGTCGAACAGATCACCGAGGACGGGAATGACGCCAACGAGGCTGTCGAGCGCGATGTTCCCGAGCATGCGGATGAGGACGGATGCAGGCACACCTTCCTGCGCCGCTACCATAAGGATGTAGCTCGACATGAGTCCGCCAATCATGTCGCCGACGCCAGGAATGAGGCCGATGATCGGGTCGAGCCCGATGCCAACGTTCGTGCCAGGGACACGAATGAGATCATCGAGCAGGCGCGCGAGACGCCGAGCACGAGTCACGCCGCCGCCCTTGCCGAGCGCCGTGCCGGGGGGAGTGGAAACGCGTGTGGTGCGTGACGGGGAAGCCATCGTTATTCGTCTATTCAACTATCAGGCCGTTTGTCATTCCGAGCGCAGCGAGGAATCGCAGTCCTCCCGGTAACGGGGCCGAGCCCTCGGTCGGGACGACCGTCCCCGGCAGTCGCCCGTCGCCCGTCCCCGGCAGTCGTCAGCCGCTCTTGATGCGCCTAACGACCGCATCGTACCGCGGATCCGACCGCAGCGGCGCCAGCAGCGAGTCGGTTTCGATCGCCTCGGCGCTCACCTCCCGACTCGCCCCCGCGCACTCGAGCGCCGCGAGGGCGTTGGCCTTGTCGCCCACCTGTGCGAGTGCGCGCGCCTGCGACAAGCACACGCCGCCGTCATCCGGATGGACGAGCCGGGCGATCTGGAGCGCGTACGCCGCGTGCGCATAACGTTTGGCGTCGAAGAAGTCCCGAGGGACGTAGAACGACATGTGCATGAAGACCCGCTCCAGGGCGCGCCGCGCGGCGATGGCGGCGGTCGAGTCGTCCGTGCGGGCTGCGTCCCGGCGCAGCGCGTCCAGGTCGAGTCGCTTGCGCGCCTGGTCCATCGATGGTGGTGATGGCGCGGCCTTCAGTTCGTTGATGAACGCGACCAGCGCGGTACCAAGCTTCCAGTCTCGCTCGCCGATGGCCGCTTCGACGCCTGCCATACGACGCACGCGTGGGTCCCGCTCGAGCGCGGCCAACCTAACGGCGGCAGCGTTCACGTCCGCGAGCCCGTCGAAGTCGGCACGGACGAGGCGATACTGCCGGGCGGCCGCCGGCGCGTCGCCGGCCGAGTCGACTCGGGCCGCTCTCGCGAGCCACGCTCCGTACAGCGAATCGATCCACGGCTGTTGGCGCGGCTTCAAACCGCGGCGCATTGCCTGGAGCTCGAGCCATTCGACGGCACGGGTCGATAGCTCGGTCGGCGGCCACTGATGTCCGCCGTCGAACCGCTCGACGTGGTGAATCGCGCCAATGGTGTCCAACTCGGCGTCGAATGAACGGAGCTCCTCATAGTTTGGGTCGCGTATGCCGATCGTCCCGAACAGCACGGGCGACGACTTGCCGATGTTCGACTCCATCCACGAGCGCCCTCCGGGAACCGCAGCGCCTGCCCCAACGATGCCGGCAACGGTGCCGGGAAGCTGCGTCGTCATCTGCCAGGCAAACCGTGCCGTGCCGGAAAAGCCGACGAGATAGAAGCGCCGCGAGTCCACGGACAGCGATCGCTGCGCGTCGTCCAGCATGGCGTTCATCGCCTTGTAGTTAGGCTCCGCCGGGCCATCGCTGAGCGTGTTGTACGAGCTGATGGCGATGTAGCCAAGCCGTTCCGCGACTGGCTGAAATCGCTGGAGCGGGACGAGGGCGCGCCCGCGCGGATCGAGCAGGAAGAGGACCGGCCATTGTCGTTCGCGCGTGAAGGACGACGGCAGGTACAGTGCATAACGCTGGGTGGTGTCCGCACGCGCCGTGATACGCTGGATGACACGCCCTGCTGGAAGGGTCGCGTCGATGCGATGCGTCGCGGTGTCCATATGCGCGAGCGCCGAGTCCGACGTCGTCCGCTGCGCCGCGAGCTGCAACGGTGGCGCGAGCAGCATCGCCAGTATCAAGGATGCTCGCGGCCTGAGGACGAAACAGCGATCCGGCATTCGCATGGACTCCGCCTTACGCGATCCCGTCGCGGATAATGTGCACGACGCCCTCGAGCGCGTCCGCGTTAGGGACGGTGCCCTGCGCCAGCCTCGGCGAGCCGCCGCCTCTGCCTCCCGCGGTCGTGAGCACCGGTTTGAGAAGGCGGCCGGCGTCGACGCCGGCGTCATCGGCCGCGGCGACGAGGACCGTTGCCGATGACAGGACCGCGGCGACGAACACCGTCTTCGGCAACGACGCAAAGGCCTGCGCCAATGGACGGATGTCTTCCAGTGAGCCGCCATCCCGACGGAGGACCGCGACGCGCACGCCGGCCGGCGTTGGCGCGGTCATCTCGTAGAGTGCACGGGCCTGGTGCACGGCGAGCTCGCCCTCGAGTCGCTTGCGCGCGGCCATGGTGTCACGAAGCTCGGCACTCTGCGCGGCGACGAGCGCGGGTGCTTCGGCGAGCGATGCCTTGACCGACAGCGCGATGGCGGAGAGCGCCTCGAAATCGGCGCGTGCCTGACGAACGACTCGCGCGCCGCAAAGGAACTCGACGCGCATCTGTTTGCGAATCCGCTCGGTCCCGCGGAGGGTAATCGCCCCGATCTCACCCGTGGCGCGCACGTGGGTGCCGCCGCAGGCGCTGCGATCGAGGTCGGCGATGGTCACGATGCGCAGGGTGCCTTCTCGGGGCGGTGCTTTGCGAAGACCGGTCGCGGTGGCTGCATCCTCGAAGCTCACGTTCACCGGCCGATTCTCCCACACGATAGCGTTCGCCCGTCGTTCGGCTTCGCCTAACTGGGCGGCATCGATCGCACCGACGTCGAGGTCGAGTGACGAGCGATCAACACCGAAGTGGACGGAAGCCGTCTCGTAGCCGAACAGCGTGGCGAACACCGCGGACAGGAGGTGCTGCCCCGTATGCTGCTGCATGTGATCGAAGCGTCGTCGCCAGTCGATCTCACCGCGCACCGCATCGCCGATCTCGTGGCCAGACAGTGGCGCGGCGAGCACGTGCGCGATACGCTCATCCTCGTCGACGACGTCGGCGACCTGCGCCCCGCCTAGCGAGCCGAGGTCGTAAGGTTGGCCGCCTGACGTTGGGTAGAAGGCGGTTCGGTCGAGATACACACGCTGCCCGTCGGCGGAGACCTCAGTGATGCGTCCGTCGAATGCCTTGGCGTAGGCGTCAGTATAGTAGAGTCGGGAGGTCATCTGGCTCGCGCTATGCTCGGGCCGGGTGGCAGTGGGTCGTGCATCACCAGCACGGAGGGATTGCCCATGTCGTATTCGGTGAATGTTCGAGCGGTTGCCTTCCTCGCCGCGACGTCCGCTGCCATGGCGTGCGGCGGCGATCGTCGCACTCCCAAGGTCGACACGTCGGCCGGATCGGTGGGCGTCGACTCGGCGCCCGCGTCTGCCACGCCGACCGCGGTGCTCACCGACGAGAACGTCTTTGCCCTCCTCGATACCGCGTTTTCGGCGATGATTGCCACCGACCAGCTCGCGAAGCGAAAGACGACCGGTGCAGTGAACGACTTCGCGTCCAGGGCCCTGAGCGACAACGAGGCGACGAAACGCGGCATCAAGGCGACGGCCGACGATTTGAATATCGCGCCGGTGCTACCGGACCGGGATGTCATCCGTGATCAGCCGGAAGCGATGCGGGACCTGGAGTCGAGAACCGGGGCCGACTTCAATCGGGCGTATCTGGACCGTGTAATCCAGGTACGAAAGGATCTGATGGATGAGATCGACGACGCGCTCGAGGATGGCGAGGTACGTCAGGAGCCGGTAAGGAAATTCCTGAGCGACGTGCGTGTGAATCTCGACGCCGGTCGGAAGGCGGCGGAGGACCTGCGGTCGAAGCAGGGGTGACCGCTCGAAACAACGACGGCCTCGGACGCTGACGCGTTCCGAGGCCGTTCGCGTTGAGGTTCGTGCGAACTCGGAGGGGGCACTCAGTTCCCCGCGCCGCTGACGAGTCAGTAGCGCGGGAGGATCGACCCGAAGACCGTCGCTACTTCTTCTTCGCGGTCTTCTTCGCGCCGCCGCTGCCGGCGCGCTTCTCGGCCCGCTCGATCTTCCCGAGCCAGGTTTCCGCGGCAGCGAGGGCTTTCTTCTTACTGCCGTGACTCGCGTCGCCGAAGAACGCGCGGTGCTTCGGGCGCCACGTACCGTTCTTGTCACGCGCATAGCCGAAGCGCGCGAAGAAGCCGTGGGTGCGAGTGGTCTCCTGGTCGATCCGGCTGATGCCGGGGCGCTTGGCGCCTGACGCGGCGCGCTTGCGAGTAGTGGTTGCCATGACCCCTAAGATAGTGTCACCTGGCGTCGAATCCAATAGCGGTGCCTAACGGCCTAACGTCCTAACGGGAGAAACACATTTGCGTGCCCGCTCGTCGTTAACCTGCCGTTAAGCTAGGTGCCGATCGACGCGTCGCGCGCGCGGTGGGTCCTTGTCATAACGCGGGTGGCGTCCACAACGTAACCCACCGCCGTTCGCCGGCGGTCGTGGTTTCGCCCAAGTCCCGGCGTCAGGCGGTGTCAGTTAGATGATCCCAATTCCCTTCTTCGGCGGTCAGTCGTCCGGCTCAGCGCTGCTGGTGCTCGTGGCGGCCCTCGTGCCGCCCGTCATCGCGTGGTGGAACGATCAGCGCCTGGTAGCCAAGGCCGACGATCCGGCGCTGCCCGAGCTGCTCTCGAACCGTCGCCGAGTAAACGTTCGTAGTATTGCCATCGCCGCCGCGGTGATGATCGTGGTCGGCGGAGCCGACGCCGCGTGGGGCATCCCACTTCTCCTCGTGCTCCTGATTGCGGCCGCGTATCCACTCCGCACGCGCGTGCTCGGCGAAACGTGGGGATTCGGCGCGTATCTCTGGCGCACCGCGGCTTCCATCGTAGGCGGGTTTGGTTTCTGGATCGCCGTGTCCTATGCGCCGACGATCGTGCGCTGGATCATCGGGAGGCTCGGCACCGAGCGACTCTGGCTCGTCGCGGCGCTCGCGGTGATCCTCGCCGGGCTGCTCTTCGCGTGGGAAGCGTGGTATCCGCGCATCTGGCTCTGGACCCATGCGGGTGAGCCGCTCGCGAGCGCCGAGCTCACGCCGCGGTTCGAGGCAATAGTGCGACGAGCGGGCACGATCGTGCCGTCGGTCTATCGCGTGGGACCCCAAGGTTCGCGGTTCGTGAACGCGGTGGCGCTGCCGTCGGTCCGCCGGCCGTCCGTGGCGCTCGGCAATGCGCTGCTCGATCTCCTCGATCCCGACGAGACGGCCGCGATCTTCGCGCACGAGGTCGCGCACTTCGATCACTTCACGCCGCGGTACGTTCGACGCGCTCAGCTCATGAACCGCGCGCTCATTGTGGCGGGCGTCACGTTGCCGCTGGTGGCGGCGCTCGCGCGCGTGACGTGGGCGCCGTGGATCGGCTGGGTGTGGCCGATCATGGTGCTCGTGGCCGTTGGCCGTCGCGCGGCGAAAAGTCAGCAACACGAAACGGAGAGCGATCTCCGCGCCGCGGCGTTATGCGGCGATCCCGAGGCCCTGGTGCGTGGCCTCGTGAAGCTGCACCTGCACGCGCGGATCCCGCGGCGGTACGACGTGGACATGGAGCGCGTCGCGTCGCATCCCAGCCTGGTTCGTCGCATCCAGGCGATTCGCGCCGGAGGGGCGGCGGCGTTCGAGCAGCTTGGCGCCGCGACCGTCATTCGGTCGACGCGCGAGGGCAGCTGGGTCGTTCTCGAGGACGCGCGCTCGTACTGGCTGGACGGCGTGCCGGAAGGCACCGATGCGCAGCTGCCCGCGCTGCGTGAGGCGTCGTCGAGCTACCGTGCGGTGAATTACCAGGACCTGGCGGAGCTTCGCGTTTCGGCGGCGGGCGACGCCAGGACGATCACGGCACGCACGCGCGCGGGTGATCGGTGGAGCGTCCCGATCGCGGCGGACGGCGTGGCGCGTGTTCAGCGCGCGCTCGACGTTGTCGATCTACGTCTCGGCAGGGCGGGTCCAGCGCCTGCCAGGGCGACGCCGAAAATGATCGCCCTGGCAGCCTTTGTCGTCGCGTCCTTCGGTGGCCAGGTCGGGGTCGTCCTCGTGCCGATTATCATCGCGCTGTGGAAACCGGGTGCGGCGGCCTTGGCGGCGCTGGGCGCAATGAGCGTCGCGCGGGCGGCGATCGGTTCATTCATGGGCACGAGCTGGCTGGACGCGGACCTCGTTCGCGTCGGACTGGCGGCAATGGCGTTGGTGGGGGCGTTCGCCATCTACACCGCATGGCGCATGGTGCGAGCCGGCGAGGCGACCAGGAATTTGCGATTGGCGATGACCGTGCTGGTCGGATTGGCTGCCGTCACCGGCGGAGCCGTGATCGTACAAGCAGTGCAGATGCGGTCGCTGCCGCTTTCGGGCGCTCCGGTGGTAGGCGCTTTCGCTACTGCTCTCTTCGGACTCGGCGCCGGGCTGTTCACGGTGCCAGCGCGGTGGAGTCGGCCGGCCGGGTATGCGGGGCTGGTGGCGGCGTCAGTAGTCACTGCGCTCAGCGTGGACCGTCGCGCACTGGCGCTGCGCCATGCGCTTGCGGAGGTGACTGCACGGGCGACGCCGCGGTCCGAGACACCGCTCGACGGCGAGGCGTATTCACTGCGCGTGTCTCCGGACGGCAGTCATTTTCTCGCGCTGGTCACGGCATACCGGCCCGGCGTGAGAGCACGACCGCACCTGGCGACGGGCAGCGTTGGCGGGCTTCCTCGAGAAGTTGCGGGTGCGGACGCTGAGTTCGTGGATAGTGGCAGGCTCCTCGTTGTCGCGGCGGTGGATCGCGGGGTGGAGCTGCGGCTCGAGAGCGCGGATAGCAGCGGCGTCGTGTGGGCCGACACGCTTGCTGACGCGTCGCTGACGGATCCGCGTCTTATGATCAATCGCGATCAGGGCACCTGGACGGTGCTCGGCGGCGACACGGACAACGATCGCACGGCGGTGTTCACCGGCCGGATTGGTGAGAAGGGTGGTGCGCTGCGGTCGTCGATCCCGGATACGATCCCGATGAGCGGGGAGCCGATCGTGTTCGATGATGGTGCGACGCTGATCGTGCCGACGTATCGCAGCCTCGTGGCCGCGCGGCGTTCGCCGGCGTTGTCGTTATGGACGCTGTCGTTCCTCGGCGTGGATATGCCGGCGATGGAGCTCTGGCGTGTGCATGGAGACAGTGTGCGGTCGCTGACGTCGGTGCGCGGGACGCCGCAGTGTGGCGAGCCAGTCGGCGGCAAGGCGGCGTGTGCGGTCCATCGCCTGAACGCGACGTCGTTCTATGTGGTTGGCGCGAGCGGAACTGTGGAGGAGGTGGCGGAGCTGCCGGTCAGCGAGTTTCGGATGGCGACGGTTGGCCCGGGGCTCCGCGTGGCGTCGTCGACGCTTGATCGCGGGATCGTGGCGATCGACCTTGCCGCCAAGCGCCTCACGCGGATCGACCTGCCGCCTAACGGCCCGTTTGCGGGTGAGGTGCGAGCGGGGCCGGGGTGGGCGGTGACGCTCGAGTATGGGAGGAATCAGAAGTCGGTTGTTAGGGCGTATCGGGTCGAATAGCAGGGAGACGGGAGAACGGCGGCTGGTTGCTGGTTGCTCGTGCTGGCTGCTGGCTGACGCTGGCTGACGAAAACCCTCGGGATGCCTCACGCTGTGTGAATGGCATCCCGAGGGTTCTCCGTTTCCCGTCTCCCGTCTCCCGTCTCCCGTTATCGCATACTCACCGCTTTCGTGCCTAACAAGGCTTTCGCTTCCGCCTGACGCTGATCGAGCTCGGCTCTCAGCGTCTTGTAGCGGTCGATCGCGTCGCGGCCGATCTTCTGGTCGGCTTGCGTGGTCATCGAGTAGAGGTACTGAATATGTGCCTGCAGCTCCGGCTTGCTGTAGCGGACGGCCGGTGTCACGAGCTTTTCGCGGAGCGCGTCGAGGCGGCGGAGTGTGTCGGCGGCGGCGCCGCCGGCGTTCTTGAGGCGCTGGCGGGCCGACTCGACGTTCGCGACGAGCTGGTTCACCTCCGTCACCATATCGCGAACGCGCATGTTGTGCTGGAACTGCTCGCGGAGGTCGGCGATCGTCACACCGTCTTTCGCCTCCCGCGGGTCGATCAGCACGGTGAGCGGTTGCGTTGTGGTCTTCCCGCCGGCGGCGAGTCGGACGGTGTAGCTCCCCGGCACGACGACCGGCCCGCTCCCTCGGCCGCCTCCGCCACTGGGCTCGCGGCTCGGGTCGACCGGTGGGGGGAGCGTCAGGTCCCACGTGAGTCGGTTGAGGCCGGGGGCGTTAGGTAGACGCGCGGTTTCGGCACCATCGCTCGCGAAGCGACGAATCACCGTGCCACTCCCGTCCACGACCTCGAGCGTGATCGGGCCCGTCGTACCGTTAGGCACCCAGTAATCGATCATGGCGCCCGGGGGCGGGTACTGCGGGTCCGCCGGGTTCGACCGGTTGGATTCGACGCCACCGAAGCCAGCGGTGTACCGGAATCGGTACGCGTCTTTCGGTTTGAAGAGATAGGGACC
>Ga0136846_1239204_pt1 | contig 30921 bp, 31 predicted proteins | sample HopSoiMetagenom2_FD_96841 | JGI IMG/M metagenome (GOLD analysis project Ga0136846, IMG submission 96841) | Grasslands soil microbial communities from Hopland, California, USA - 2 Assembly 2016 (version 4) | ecosystem: Environmental > Terrestrial > Soil > Grasslands | place: USA: Hopland...
GATTGTCGCCGTTCCAGTCTGGTCCAGGATTGCCCGTGCCCCAGTACGTGAGGTTCAACTCGGGATCGTACGAGCCGGTCACCCAGACGGCGCCGCCGCCGTGCTTCCACGAATCCCCTGCCCAGCTCTCGTGTCCTGCATCGCCGGGGCCCGGGATCGTATAGAAGCGCCACAGTTCCTTGCCCGTCGAGGGATCGTAGGCGGCGATGAAACCGCGGACGCCGAAGTCGCCGCCCGCCGGGCCGATGATCAGCTTGTCTTTGACAACCTGCGGCGCGACGGTGATGACGTAGCCGGCCTCGGGCCGCGCGCCCTCGACGGCCACATTCCAGAGCGGACGTCCGCTTTTGGCGTCCACCGCGATGAGATGGCCGTCGATCGTCCCCATGAACAGCCGTTCGCCGAGGATCGCCAGGCCGCGGTTCACGCGTCCGCAGCACGGGCGTGCCTGCGGGGAGGGTTTGTAGCTGTACGTCCAGAAAATGCGCCCTGTCGTGCCGTCGAGAGCGACGATATCGTTGGGCGCCTGCACGGTATACAGGACGCCGTCCACCGCCAGCGGCGTTGCCTCGAATTTCTCGAGAGACTGCGCCTGGAAAATCCACTGCAGTTCCAGGTTCTTGACGTTGGCCGGTGTGATCTGCGTGAGCGGCGTATGGCGGCGGCTGGAGACGTCGCCGGAGTAGGTGAGCCAGTTCTCGGGTTCGGCGGCCGCGCGCACGATGCGGTCCGACGTGACCGTGCCCTGCGCGTGGAGCGCCGCGCCGGTAGCGATCGCGAAGGCGGCGACCGGGAGCACGAACAGTCGTCTGGTCATGGCTGGCCTCGCAGGGTCGTCAGGTACGTGACCACGTCGGCCACTTCCTGGGTATCCAGGATTCCGCGTGCCGACGGCATCGGAGATGTCTTCACCACGGCGAACTCGCGCAGGTTTGCCCGATCGAATCCGCGAAGCCGGCCATCGTCTCCGAGAACCTGTACCGAAAACGTGGTCTGGTTGAGCAGGCGCCCGGTGACGACCGTGCCGGCCCTCGTCACGAGACGAACGAAACGGAAGCTGGGGCTGAGCGACGCGCTGGGCTCGAGGATCGATTGTTCGAGTTCGAGCGGACGCCGCAGCAGTCCGATGTCGGACAACGCCGGCGCCATGTACGACGTGTTGTTGTGGCAGCTCGCACACTTCCCCTTTCCGTCGAAGAGCATTTTGCCGCGAGCGCTGTCGCCGGCCGTCACCGTCACGTTGTCGCCGGCCGCGGTCCCCCGCAGGAACGCGACGATCATGCCAGCTTCGAGATCCGAGTAGTTGTTGGGCGGCATCGCCGTCCCGGCGATGCCCGCGATAATAATCTTCACGAGCTCTTCGTCCGTCGACGCGCGCTGAAAGCGTCCGGTCATCAGGGCGACGCCGCGCACCGCGTCGCCTTTGGCGCCGTGGCAGGTCGCGCAGCTGCCCAGATACAAGCGGGCGCCGTTCTCGAGTTCGGAGCGCGTGTAGCTGTGCTGGGCGGACAGCACGCCCGCGGCGATCAGGACAGCTGCCGCGGTCGCGATGACACATCCGAAGACGGGACGGGCTTTCATGGTGTCGCTCTCCGGCTGACTTCCGGGTGGACGGGAAGTCTAGCACCGTCCTTACACTCGAACCCGCAAAAGTGATAGCGTCGTCCGCATGAGCGATCAGGATTTGCAGGCGGAACTGGACAGACTTCGGGCGGAGAACGAGCAGCTCAGGACGCAGCGAGGGCGCAGTGTCGGCCTGAAGGTCAGCGAAAAGGGCGGTGTCTCGGTGTATGGCCTGGGGCGGTTTCCCGTGACGCTCTACAAGGAGCAGTGGACGAAGCTCCTGGCGATGGCTGACGAGATCCGAACGTTCATCAAGGAGCACGACGGCGAGCTCAAAACCAAGGGTGACTGACCGCCGCCGCCTACAGGCGGCAGTGAATGGACGACATCGTCGGGTCGTCCGGCTCGTAGCCGATCCGCGGCGACGCGAACACGCGATCGGTCAGGGCCATCGCCCTGACCTCGTCCAGTTTGAAAATCTTCCAGCCCTCCGCGTGCCCAGAGCGGCTGAAGCCCGACACCTGATAACCGCGGAGCAGCTCTCCGCCATCCTTGCCGATTCCATGAATGTGCGGCTCGATGTCGCGAGTGCCGCCATCGTAATGGAATCGCATGACCTTGCGCTGCTGGACGGCCTGGCAGACGAGCGGGTGCATCGCTACCAATATATGACTGAGCCCGCCCGGTTTCACGACGAGGGTAAAATTCGCGCATGGAGATATTCAAGGCTGCGTTCGCGGTCGCGATCCCGGTAGTCGTCCTGAGTCAACCTGCCGTCGCGCGGCAGCGCGGGACCCCGCCGCCGCAGGGGCTTCGCAACGCGACGGTCAGCGGCATCCCGGACGTCGTGGCGAACGGTGCGGTATGGACGCGCGCCTGGCAGGGCACCGACAACGCCGATGGTCTGGTCGGCCTGGACGATGGTGGATTGCTGTTCGCGCAGGAGCAGCCGAACCAGGTCAGCAAGCTCGACGCGAGCGATCGCGTCTCGGTGTTTCTGCGCGACACGCATGGCGCGGGGGCGCTGTCGATTGCCGCCGACGGCCGCATCCTCGCGGTCGAGAGGACGTGCACCGATCCGGGACGAAGTGCCGCCGCGCCCGCCTGCACGGAACCCACCGTGGTGGGCGTGCTCGCGCCGGAGCGAAAGACGATCGCGGACAATTTCGACGGCAAACCGCTGGGGCGACTGAACGATCTCGTCGCGGACAAAAAAGGCGGCGCGTACTTCACCGTCGGCGGTGCGTTTTACGCCAGTGCCGATGGACGTGTGACCAGCCTTGGCGACGACATCCGCGCCAACGGTATTATCCTGAGCCGCGACGATCGGATCGTCTACGTGACCAACGGCAACACCATCCTTGCTTTCGATGTGCAGCCTGGCGGCACCACGGCGAACAGGCGGCAATTCGCGACACTCGAAGCGGGCGGTACCGGCGACGGCATGACGATCGACGCGGACGGCCGCGTGTACGTCACATCGGGTCCCGGCGTTCAGGTTTTCGACGTCGACGGCAAATATCTCGGCCTGATCGCGACGCCGCGAAGCGTGATCAGCGTCGCATTCTCGGGTACGGACAAGAAGACGCTCTACGTCGTGGGGAGCGGAGCGCTCGGCCCGGACGGCCGGGAATTCGTGACTCCGCAGGGCGTGCGGAACAACGCGAAGACCATCTACAGGATTCCGATGATCGCGCAGGGTTTCAAGGGACGCGCAAAATAGAGGCTCGCGGCTCCTTGCCCGTACCTCGTGACTCGCAGCCCGTTGCTGACGAGCCACGAGCCACAAGTGACGAGCCCGAGCCGCTAATAGGTGACGCGCACCCGGTATTTCAGCAGCGCCGTGCCGTCCGACGCGACAGGGACGGCAAACTGCGCGGCCCACGCAGACGTCTTGGTCCATTCGTGCGACGACTGCACCATCCGCCAGGTGCCTCCGATGGGTTCGTTCACTTCCACCGACACGGGCGTGGCCTTGTGATTACGTAGTGTGATCTCGTATTCGATCTCGTAGACGTTGCCCGCGATCTTCTGAAAATCGGTCTGCTTGCGTTCGCAGACCACGTCGAACGCGTTTCCGATCTTGAGATTGACGGCCTCGTCCTTCGGCGTGTGATCGACGCGATCCTCGCCGACAAACTGCACGCCGCCTTTTGAATCCGATTGATAGACTCGCACCGTGCCGGCGGGCATCGGCATGCCCAGCCCCGTCTTCTCTTCGTTCTTGAACTGGTAGTACACCTGCACGACGTCCTTGATCGGCGCACCGGGATGCTGGGCGTTGTGATAGTAGAACGCCTGGCCGTCGACGACGTAGCGTTTCTGGACAGGAAAGGCCGTCGCTCCCAGCATGCTCACCTGCTTGGTTTCACTGTTATTGACCGTCGTCTTTCGCCCGAGCGTGTAGAGGTGATAGTCGGAGAACGCTTCCTGCGCCATCGGCGACGGGGCTGCGGCCATGTCCTTGCGCATCGATTCGGCGGCCATACGACCGATCGCCTGGCGGACGCGGTTCAGATCGCCCGCCACGAGCTGCAGCGAGGCGTTCTTGAACGACGTGCCGCTGCCGTTGACCACGGTCACCCAGCCGTCGATATCGGCGGTCTTGTCGTCGCGCGCGACGGTCAGCACGTAATCTGCGTTCCACGACAGCTTGCCCGCGAGGTACGACGCCTCGACCCGGTGGCGCGTGCCGCCCGTGTTGTTGAGCGTCCAGATGAGCGTTGGACGCGAGTAGAGGTTTCCGGGGAGCTCCGGAAACCTGATGTGGTCGGCCTGCAGGCCCGTAATGATTTCGCCGCCGATCTGCCAGACCGGCGCGGCGTTGTAGCTGAGCAGGCGGGCGGTCACGTCTTCCTCGCGGGTCGAGCTGTCGGTGCGCCGAGTGCGCACCAGGGTGACGTCGCGGCCGACGTACTTGCGCAGCAGCTTGTCGGGTTCGAGCAGGTCGTACTCGTAATTCTGTTCGAGCACGCTCACGCGCGACGGCTCGCTGATCGATCGAAAGTGCACGGTGGCCGGATTGACTGTGGCGGCGATGTCCATGAAGTGCAGATCTGACGTGCCGCGGGCAATCTGGAGGTTCCGCACATCCCGGACAAGTGCGATGTCGGAGTTGTAGACGGTGACGGCCAGTTCCGTCTGGTCATCGAGCGTGGTCGTCGCCGCCGCATCCTGCGGCGGCCGCGCCGCGGCAGCTGCCGGAGGCGGGGACACACGCTGAGCGGAGGGCATCAGTACGCCGAAAGCCAGCAGAAGCGGGGCGAACGCGAGCGTGCGGGGTATGGCCGACGAGATGGGCAATGACATGGAACGGCTCCTTTCCCTCTGAACGGAGCCGCTGGAATTTCTTGCAGAGCACACGGCCCCGGCAGACAGGCCGCCCAAACGCGATCTCCAGGCGGTTTAGCGGGAAATCCAGGTGGCGCCGGCGTCGGTCGTCACGAAGGTGCGGCCGTCCACGGTCGACACGGACGCGACCCGCCCCCCGGCATCGACCGTCCGTACGCCTGACAGATCCGTCATTTCCGGAAACGGCAGGCGGCGCCACGTGCGGCCGTCCGTCGTGAGCAGCACCACCCCGCCGCGGCCGACGAGCCAGCAGACGGTGGCCGCCGGCGCGGCGCCTGCGGTCAGGTCTGCGGCCGCGTCTGTGGCCGCAGGTTCCCAGGTCGACCCGCCATCGACGGAGTGCTGCACGGCTGCGCCCGCGATTCGCCATCGCACCGCCGGGTCGGGTGAGACAATCTCCGCAACGACATTGGCAGAGCGCATCGCTGCGGCCGCACCAAAGCGTGCCGCCGCGGGCGGAGCGGCAGCCGGCGGAGGTGCTGCAGTCGAAGCAGGTGTGGCCGGAGCCTGCGCGACCGCGGCCTTGTCCTTCGAGAGATCGTTGGAGGTCGATTCCTGCTCGGCCTTTTTCGCGGCGGCCTGCGCCGACGGCGATGCCGCCGCGTCCCTTCGTGCGCGCGCCTCGAGTGAGCTCTCGGCCGGCGGCAGCCTCGAGGGAGCCTCCTGCAAAGGCTTTCGGGTTTCTGGCGGCGGCGGCGCGGGGACAATCGACGGCGACTGAACGTCGTCGCGAGGGGTTTCGATCTGTGGCGGCGCCGGTTCGCGCACCAGCGGGACGTCGCGCCCGTTGATCGGCGCGCCGAGGTTGCCCGGAACCGCGAACCACACGGCGAGCGCGGCCGCCGCAGCGGCGACGGGCACGAACCACGCGAGCCATCGCCGCGACGTACGAACGGGCTCGGCTGGCGGCACGGCCGAGCGGATCCGCGCCAGTGTCCCGGCGAGATCCTGGCAGCGCACGCAGTCCGCGACGTGCAGCTGGACGCTGTCGAGCGTGCGTCCCGACAAACCGCCGTCGGCCCAGGCGGCCAGTGTTTCGGCGTCCAGACACGCGCTCGTCGCGCCGCCGGATGCCGGCGTTTTCAGCGACTGCCTCAGCAGTCTGTCGACCGTCTGGTCGCGTTCGGGACTGTGCACGATCTTCTCCTCACCCAGAACGATCGGCGCCGGATTTCTTGCGCGCGGGTGACGCGACGCTGCTGTGAGCCGACGCGTCGCCAAGGACGAGCCGCAGATCGAGCGGCCCTGCATCCTCCGACACGCTGGCAAAGCACTCGGCGATTTCGTCGCGGCCCAATCCGTGGCCCTTCAGCTGATGCTCAACCGCTGTCCTGAGCGCGGCGCGCGTGCGGGCCAGCTGCCGTGACGAGGTCGCTTCGCTTTCGCCCAGGAGGCGGCCCGTCTGGGCGAGCGTGAGCTCCTGGGCATAGTAGCAGGCCAGCCGGAGGCGGTCCCGCGGGGGAAGCACGGCAACGGCGTCGGTGAGCGCACTTTGAATCAGCTGAGAGTACCGACGTTGTTCAGGATTGATCGCGGCTCCGGCCGGCGCCCGGAGCGCGGATGAAGATTCCTCTTCGGGCAGTGCTTCCAGTCGGCGGTGCGCGCGAAGACGGTCAACGTGGCGCTGAGCCAACACGGCGCGAAGCCACGTCGTGAGACTGCTGCGGCCGTGGAAATAACGGAACAACGACTGCCGCTCGCCGGTGTGATCGCCGCATCCGAACAGGTCCGCGTACAGCGAATCCGCCAGGTCGCGGGCGCCTCCCCCGGGTTCCAGCGCGTCAGCGGCCCGGTAGAGAAGCGGTCGCTGGACGAGCACGAAATGTTCCCACGCCGGTTCGTCGCCGCTCGCGCACGCACATGCGAGCGCGAGGTCTTCCAGGTGCAGCGATGAGAGGTACCGTTCGAGCTCGCGCGCATCGGGAGTTCGTCCGGCGAATACCCGCCCCGCGCTGGCCTGGAGCACCCTGCCAAACCGTTCGGGGGTGACGCGCCACCGCCCGCCATGCGCCCGCCGGTGGAGTCGCGCGACCAGTCGTTCGTCAATCGACACGCGTCAGCCCCGGGCGCGATCGTTCACGGCCGCCATTACCGCTCCAGAATCTGCATGGTCTGGTTCATCACGAGCGTCGGCCAGGCCTGCTTCTCCGGGTCCGTCGGGATTGCGGTGATGGTGTAGCCCTGGCTGCCGTCGACCGCCGCCGTGAAGCGGTAGCCGCGCCTGTCGGCGCCGCCCGCGAGGAGGGTGTCCTGTTGAAGTTCCTCGAGGGTGGCGTAGCGGGAGTGCGACACGAGGTAGTGTCCTTCCGCCTGCCCGATCGCGAGCAGCTCAGCCCTGATGCCGGCGACATCAATTTGCTGCTGGGGAGGCGCAGAGGACCCGGGCGTGCAACCCGCGGTCAGTGCGAGCGCCAGCAGGACGGCGATGGTCGGGTCCGTTCGCATGGTGGAATCGTCTGCGTCAGGGACGAGAATACACCTGTTGCCCCGGCAAGCGAGGTGACGTGCGCCGGCGGTGATCGAGGTCTGTCAGACGCGGTATCATCCAGCCGTATGAACAATGTCAGGTGGATGACGTGGGCCGCCCTCGCAGGTGTGATCGCGTCTCAAGGCGCCTCACCGATTGTCGTCCACGGATCCGCGGATACGCGGGCTCTCTCCCTCCTGCAATCGGAGCTGCAGCGAAACTTCCAGACCTTGAAGCAGCAGGACGCACCCGCCTACTTCATGAGCTACACCCTGCACGACACGCGCTCGACGCGGCTGTCGGCGTCCTTTGGCGCGATCGATCGAATCGACGAGTCGCACAACCGCTTCGCAACGGTTGAAGTGCGGGTCGGCAACTACGATCTCGACAACACGCATCCCATCCGCGGCGATTCACGCGCCATGGGCCCGCGCCTCGCCCGGGTAGCCCTGCCGCTCACCGACGACGAGCAGCCGATCCGCCTCGCGCTGTGGCGCGCCACCGATCGCACGTTCAAGCAGGCGAGCGAAGCCCTCATTCGCGTCAAGACGAACGTCGCCGCGAAGGTCAAGGAGGAGGATCCGTCGCCGGATTTTTCCCGCGAGGACCCGCAGACCTACACCGGCGATACGGCAAGTTATTCGCTCGACGCGAAAGCCTGGGAAGCGCGGCTCCGCCGGATCTCCGCGCCGTTTGCGGAAGACCCGCTCGTGTTCCGCAGCAACGTCTCACTGTCGGTCGACCTGGACAATCGCTACTACACCAACAGCGAAGGCGGCCAGATCGTAACGGGCGACGTCGCCTGCCGTCTTTTCATTCAGGCCGTGACGAAGGCTGACGACGGGATGGAGCTGCCGCTGTACCAGAGCTACTTCGCCAGCTCGCCGTCGGGATTGCCCGACGAAAAACAACTCATCGCCGATGCCCGCGCGATGATCGACATGCTGGCGCGGCTGCGGAAAGCGCCGCTCGTCGACCCCTATTCGGGTCCCGCCATTCTGTCCGGACGGGCCGCCGGCGTCTTCTTCCACGAGATTTTCGGGCATCGTGTCGAGGCCAACCGGCAACGGAACGCCGACGATGGACAGACGTTCGGCAGCAGGGTCGGCCAGCCGGTGCTCCCGTCGTTCCTGAGCGTCGTGTTCGATCCGACGCTGCGGAAGCTGGGCAACGTGGAGCTCATGGGCCATTACCTGTACGACGACGAGGGCGTCAAGGCCCGCCGCGTGACAGTCGTGGACAAAGGGATCCTGAAGACCTTCCTCGTGGATCGCGCGCCGGTCAAAGGATTCGCGCGTTCGAACGGTCACGGCCGTGCCGAGGCGGGATTCGTACCGGTGTCGCGCCAGTCGAACCTTGCCGTCGAATCCACCCGGAGCGTGTCCACCGAGAAGCTGATGGAAATGCTCAGGGACGAAGCACGCCGGCAGGGCAAGCCGTTCGGCCTGCTCTTCGACAACATCGAAGGCGGATTCACCAATACCGGCCGCGGCTCGGCGAACGCGTTCAATGTGCTGCCGAACGTGGTCTTCAAGGTCTACACGGACGCATCGCGGCAGCCTGAGCTCGTCCGGGGCGTGGATCTGATCGGCACGCCCCTCGCGGCGTTCGCGAAAATCGTGGCGACCGGCGACAAGGTGGACGTCTTCAACGGCGTCTGCGGCGCCGAGAGCGGCGGAGTGCCGGTGTCGGCTTCATCGCCACCGTTGCTCGTGAGCGAGGTCGAAGTGCAGAAGAAGGCGCAGTCCCAGGAGCCGTTGCCGATTCTCGCGGCGCCGAGAGCGATGGGGAAGTCCTGACATGCGGATGACGTTCGCCTCGATGTCCCTGCTCCTCCTCGCGCTGTCATCCTCGTCGCATGCGCAGGAATCCGTGATTCTGTCGGCGCTGCGCGACGAGTTGACGCGATCGATGGCCGACCTGCGGATGAAGGGCGAACCGGCGCCCTATTACATCGAATACGAGATCGACGATATTTCCTCCATGCGTGCGATCGCGAGGCTCGGCGGCATCGTGGACGACCAGTCGGACCACTCCAGGACGCTGCGGGTCCAGGTGCGTGTCGGCGACTACGCGTTCGACAGCTCCCGGTTTGTCACACAGGATCGCGGTGGCGGGGCGGGGGCGAGCACGACGATTCCGCTCGATGACAACTACGACGCCATCCGACGCGAGATCTGGCTGGCGACCGATGCCGCGTACAAGCGGGCGGTCGGCGTGTTTGCGAAGAAGAAGGCCGCGTTCCAGAATCGCACAGCCACGGACCAGATCCCCGATTTCTCGCGCGAGACGCCCGTGCAGATCATGTTGCCGATCGCGGCGCCGTCACCCACGGATCGGAAGTGGGTCGATCGCGCCAGACAGCTGTCGGCGGTTTTCATCTCCAGCCCCGAACTGGAGTCGTCGGAGGTCTGGATTTCCGAGGCCCACGGCAGCAGCTTCTACGTGAACAGCGAAGGATTCAAGGTGGTCACGCCGGTGTCGACGGCGTATCTGCGGATCTCTGCGGACGCCCGGGCGAGCGACGGCATGACGGTGCCCGATGTGTTTGCCGCCGTCGAGAGCCGTTTCGAGGACTTGCCACCAATGCCGGAGCTGCTGAAACGCGCCGGCGAAGTCGCGGCACGTGTGAAGGAGCGGCGCACCGCGCCGATCGGCGAGGAGTTCACGGGCCCGCTGTTGATTGAAGGAGAGGCCAGTGGCGAACTGCTGCGTCAGACGCTCGCGCCTCTGATGCTGGCGCGGCGGCCGCCGGACGCCGAGAACCCCCGGTTCGCCCAGGGACAGGGTCAGGCGACGCCGTTTCTCACACGCATCGGCTTGCGCGTCCTCTCGGAGTCGTTCTCGGTCAGCGACACACCATCCGTCAAGGAGTTCGACGGCCGGCCCGTCGCCGGTGCGTACGTCGTGGACGACGAAGCCGTGCCGGCAAAAGACGTGACCCTCGTGGAGAAAGGGCGGCTCGTCACTCTTCTGACGAGCCGGACGCCGCAGAAGAACCTTCCGCAATCGAACGGCCACGGACGCAGCGGGAGCGTGCAGGCCGGCGTCTTCCAGGTGCGCAGCACGCAGGCAAGTCCCGCGTCGTCGCTCAAGACGAAGTATCTGGATCTGTTGAAAGCGCAGAGCAAGACGTACGGCTACATCGTGCGGCGCGTCGCCGCCCCCGGCGATGTCGCTGGCGGCGGTCCCGGCGGCCCCGTGATCCTGGAAGCCGTGAAGGTCGCGCTGGACGGCAGCGAAGAGCCGGTCCGGGGCCTGCGCTTCGGCAGTGTTCCGTCAACGGCATTCAGGGACATCCTGGAGGCCTCCGAGGAACGAGTCCTCCACAACTACCGCGTCGACGCCGGCACGGCAGCCTCCATCATCGCTCCGAACCTGATCTTCGAAGAGCTGGAGCTCCAGCGAACCCGCGAGATCGTGCAGAAGCCCCCGGTGGTGCCTTCGCCGGCGCAATAACCGCTCGGATTCGCGGGATGCACGTGCAGATACGGATCCGCGTCCGGCCGCACGGAGCTGCCCGTTTGTTGCGGCCGTTTTCGGGTTTCTTTCTTCAAAATGGACGGCCGTAGGGCCATACTGCCAGGAGATTGGCGTACTGAACATGCAGCCGCCGCACCGCTCATGAAGATTCTGGTTGCCGACGACGATCCGATCTCCAGAAAAGTGATCCGGACGTGCCTGGAGGACGCCGGCCACGACGTCACCGAAGCCACAGACGGCGCCGAGGCGCTCGAGATGATTTCCCGGCCGGACAGCCCGCGGCTTCTGGTGCTCGATCGCACGATGCCGCACGTCGACGGCATGGATGTGTGCCGCGCGATCAGGAAAAGGGCCCTCGAGCCTGACGTGTACATCATCCTGTTGACCGGCCGCGGCGAACGGGAGGACATCGTCGAAGGCTTCGAGGCCGGAGCCGACGATTACATGACCAAGCCGTTCGACGCCAACGAGCTGCGGGCCCGCGTACGGACCGGGGCGCGTATCGTCGAGCGGCAGACCGAATTGATCGCGGCGCGGGAGCAACTCCGGTCGGAGGCGATGTACGACTCGCTGACGGGACTGCTCAACCGGTCGGCGTTCTTCGACATCTTCGAAAAAGAAGTCGCCCGCGCCGAACGGTACCAAACGCCGCTCGCCCTGATCATGGCCGATCTCGATCAGTTCAAGGAGACCAACGACCGGTACGGCCACGTCGCCGGCGACATCGTGCTCGAGGAAACGGCGCGCCGCCTGCGGACGTCGCTGCGGGTGTCCGATTCGATCGGCCGCTACGGCGGCGAGGAGTTCGTGATCGTGGCTCCGGGCTGCACGGCGAATGCGGCGGCCCTGCTGGCCGAACGTTTTCGCCTGTCTGTTGCTTCAACGGCCATCACCGTGCCGGACGACAGCATTTTCGTGACGATGAGCTTCGGCGTCGCGGGGACCGACGACATGAAAACCGCCGATGCCCTGCTGCGCGCGGCCGACGATGCGCTGTATCGAGCAAAGCACAGCGGCAGGAACCGGGTGAAGAGCGCGCAGAACATCGGATAATAGCTGCACGATGTCATCGGGCCCGGGAATCCGGCGCGGGTTGATCGCAACCGTCGTCGGTACTGTTCTGCTCGCGGGACAGGCGGGACAAGCGGGGGAGGCGGCGGCGGTCAGCGTCGAAGTCGCGGCGCGTTCGGTCAGGCCTGGAGAGCTGGTTGTCCTCACGATCGCGGCCGCGGCGGCAACCGCCGTCAACGTTCGTGTATTCGGCCGGATGAGCGCGGCGTATTCACTCCGCCCCGGGACCTGGCAGGCGCTCGTCGGAATCGATCTCGATCAGAAACCGGGTACGTACACCGCAGCGGTCGAAGCGCGCGCCGGCACGGAGATCGCGAGGGGCAGTGCGAGGCTGTCCGTGCGCCCGCGAACGTTTGCGACACGTACGCTGCATGTCGATGCGGAATTCGTGAACCCGCCGGACGCGTTGATCGCGAGGATCCAGGCCGAGGCAGCGCTCATTCGGGAGGCGACAACGCGGTCTGGTTCGGAGCGCTTGTGGAGCTCGCCCTTTGTTCGGCCTGTGCCTGATCCTGCCAACAGTCGATTTGGAACGAGGAGCGTCTTCAACGGCGAGGCTCGGCGCCCGCATGGCGGCGCCGATTTTCTGAGTGCCGCCGGGACGGTCGTTCACGCGCCCGCCGGGGGGCGGGTCGTGGTGGCGCGAGAGCTGTTCTTCACGGGCAACACGGTGATCATCGATCATGGGCTGGGGGTCGTGTCGCTGCTCGCGCATCTGTCGTCGATGGACGTCGGCGAGGGTGAGACGGTGTCGGCTGGCGACCTCGTGGGGCGTGTCGGGGCGACGGGGCGGGTCACGGGGCCACACCTACACTGGGGGATTACCGTGGCTGGCGCCAGGGTGGATCCACTGTCGGTGCTGGCGCTTCTCGGATCTCAACGCGACAAGTAGCGGTTTTCCGGCAACATACCCGGGCAGAATCTTCCGTTGACACTAACTAGACTGACGTGTCAGTCTTGTTCATGGCCACGCGACGCGTCCTTCTCGAGCCAGATGCCAGACGCCGCCAACTGCTGAGCGCGGCGACGACGGTGTTCGCCCGACGAGGCTACCGCGCCGCCGGCGTCTCAGACATCGTCGCCGAGGCAGGTGTCGCGCGGGGGACCTTCTACCTCTACTTCGAAAGCAAGGCGCAGGTGTTTCTCGCCATCGCCGACGATTTCTACGATCGTCTCGAGATCGCCATCGCCGAAGGCGCCGCCGGTGTGCCAGCGGCTACGAGCGACGGTCGGTCCCTTCTCCGCGCCAGCTTCCATCGCTGGTTCGAGTTCTTCCATCTCCACCGGCTCGCCGCCACCGTGATGCTGAAGGAAGGTGCCGCGATCGATCCGCGATTCGATCGTGGAATCGCGGAGCTCCGCCAATCGGCGTACACGCATTTCGCGGAGCGCGTCCGCCGCTTCCAGCAGGCAGGCCTGCTGCGTTCGACGCTCTCGCCCGAGATCGTCTCCCATCTGCAGGTGGGGATGTTCGAAGAGCTCGTCAAGACGTTTGTCTTGAACACTGAGCATCCCGACATCGACGGCCTCGCCGATCAGATGGCGGACTTCGAGTGGAACGGTGTGCGGCCCCGGCCGCGTGATTGATTCAGGAGGATGTATGCGCGTGCTCGTGTGTCTTGCCCTCGTCGCAATCGGATGGGCGCCTGCGCCGGCCGCGGCGCAATCCGCGCCGGATTTTTCGCAGCTCCAGGTCAATGTCGGAGAGAGGGTCTACGTCACGGACATGACTACCGGCGTCGAGGTGAGCGGTCCGCTCACCTCACTGACGGCGGGGGAGCTGGGCATCAACGGCCACGTCTTCGCGCCCGGACCGGGACTGAAGATCGAGAAGGCCGGCGACCCCGTCTGGGACGGCACGCTCATCGCCGCGGGTATCGGCACACTGGCGGGGACTACGATCGGTTCCGAGGCGTGTCTCCATCACTCACTGTGGCCATGCGCCATCTCAGGCGCCCTCAGCTACGGGTTGATTGGCGCTCTCATCGACAGCCTGCACAAGGGCCGCACCAGGATCTACAGGAGCCCGTCGGGCGTTCCCGCGGCGTCGCTCCGCCTGATGCCTCTGGCCGATGCGCGGCAGAAAGGTGTCGCGCTTGCGCTTGCCTTCTGAGGCACGAAGTCGCCATATAATCACGGCCTCCCGATGCAACTCTTCGAATGGCCCGCCCTGGCCTGGCTGGCGCTGGCGATCGTCGCCGCGATCGTCGAGATCTCGTCGCCGCACTTCGGATCGGTGTTCGTGAGCGCCGCTGCTCTGGTCGCGGCCGCCGTGGCGGCTTCGTCTGGCGGAGCGCTTCTGCAGGTCGTCACATTCGCGTTCGTCATCGTCGGATCGTTCGCCGTGCTGCGGCCATGGTTTGTGGCGCGTGCGGGCGGACGCGGGATCCCGTCGCGCACCCAGCAACTCGTGGGCAGGGACGCCGTCGTGACGCACGAAATCGATTCGACGACCGGCGTGGGACGCGTGAATGTCGGCGGCGAGGACTGGGCGGCCAGAAGCGCCGGAACGCTCACGATCGGCACCCGTGTCCGGGTCACGGGCGCTGACGGCATTGTTCTCGAGGTAACGCGCACATGATTGTCTTCTTGTTTGTGGTGGCGCTGTTCCTGCTCGTCGTGCTGATGAAGTCGATCAAGATCGTCCCGCAAAAGCAGGTCAAGATCATCGAACGTCTCGGAAAGTACCACGGCACCGCCGAGGCCGGCCTCAACGTCATCCTCCCGTTCGTGGACTCGGTGCGCAACACCATCGACATGCGGGAACAGATCACGAAGATCGAACCGCAGCCCGTCATCACGCGCGACAACGTCACGATGGAAGTGGACGCGGTCATCTACTTCCTCATCGTCGATCCTGTCCGGGCGACGTACGAGGTGCAGAACCTCGGCTGGGGGCTCGAGCAGATGACGCTGTCGGCGCTGCGGAACGTGATCGGCCAGCTCGATCTCGATCACACGCTGTCGTCACGCGACAGCACCAACTCGCAGCTTCGCGCCGCGCTCGACACCGCCACCCAGCAGTGGGGCGTGAAGGTCATGCGCATCGAGCTCAAGAACATCAACCCGCCGGAAGAAATCCGCCTGACGATGGAAAAGCAGATGACGGCCGAGCGCACGCGCCGCGCTGTTGTCACCACCGCCGAGGGCGAGAAGTCGTCCGCGATCCTCAGAGCAGAGGGGCAGAAGCAGGCGCTGATCGTGAATGCGGAAGGATCCAAGCAGGCGGCCATCCTCGCCGCCGAAGGTCAGGCCGAGGCAAGGCTGCGCGTGGCACAGGCCGAAGCGCAGGCGATTGAGGTGGTGGCGCAGGCCATCGGCGGCGCAGGCAATCCGGCGCAGTACCTGATCGCGCAGAGGTATCTCGAGTCGCTCGGCTCCATCGCCACCGGCGCTCAGAAACTCGTGTTCCTGCCGTATGAAGCCAGCGGCATCATGGCGTCGCTCGGCGGGATCCGCGAACTGCTCAGGGCCGAACCCGCGAAATAGGACGGTCAGCGCACCGATCGGATGTGGTGCGTGATGAACGACTGAATCGCGGTTTCGTCCGGAGTCGTGAACAGCACGCCGGCGCGGTAGCAGAGCGCCCGGCCGGCCGAGGGTGGCTCGAGCCGCGCCCAGACGATTTTTCCGCGGCACACGACCGACGTGTCGCCCATCGGCAGCGACACTTTCACCATGCGGTTCGGCTTGAGCGCCGTGGGTGAGATCACCTGCGCCCCGGTCATCGAGAGATCGACCAGCAGCGTGGCGCTGCCGTCGATCTGAACCTGTACGTCTTCGTTGAACGCCTGCCGGCTCGCGCGCCTTGGCGGATCGTGGAGCGCCGCGGGCGGCGCCATCACCACCACCTGGGGCGTCATATCATCGGTGGTTCCGGCTGCCGCGCCCCTTCCGTCCTCGTCCACCTCGAACTGCGGCTGCATCAACTGCAGCTCGAGTTCGCGAATTCGCTGTTCGGCCGCGTCGTAGAAGGCCTGTTGGCGCGCCCGCTCCTCGACCTGTGCGTCGCCGGTCGACTGCCGGAGTGCGTCGAGCTCTGTGGCCAGGCTGTCGCGCTCGGCGGCAATCACGTCCCGCTCACGCGTCGCGACCTCGAGCCGGACGACGTCTGCCTGCCATTCCTTCATCAGCCGGGTGTGTTCGGCGTCGAGCGCGTCGGCGCGTGCGAGCGCCGCGGCGTTTTCGTCGCGGCCGGACTCCGCGTCAGCCCTGAGTTCCAGGGCGAGCGCGTCACGCTCCTGTATCGCTGCTTCGGCGCGCGCTTCGGCCTCTTCGCGTGCTCTTTCCGCCGCCTCGAGGGCGCTCGTGTCCGTGAGCTGCGTCTTGCGGGCCCCTTTCAGCTCGCGAACGGCTGCATCGCGCTCCTTCTGTGCGGCCTCGGCTTTCTGCTCGGCCTCTTGACGGCCCTGTGTCGCGCGGGATAAGGATTCCGAGTCGATCTGGCTCTGCTTGCGGGCCGCCTTCAGATCTTTGAGCGCCGCGTCGCGCTCCTTGTGGATCGCCTCGGCCTTCTCCTCGGCTTCCTGGCGGGCCTGGGTCGCTCGCGCCAGCGCGTCGGTATCCGCCTGGTTCTGCTTGCGCGCCGCCTTGAGATCTTTGAGCGCCGCGTCGCGCTCCTTCTGTGCTGCTTCGGCCTTCTGCTCGGCCTCCTGGCGCGCCTGCTTGGCCCTGGCAACCGTGTCACCGTCGGTCTGGGCCGCCTTGCGGGCCTTGTCGAGCTCGAGTACCAGCGTCTCCCGCTCGCGCGTCGCATCGTCTGCGCGGGCAATGGCCTGATCGCGTGCCTGCTCGGTTTCCTTCCATCGTTGTTCGAGCGCGTCGGCGCGTGCGACGGCCGCTTCGATTTCCGCGGATCGGGAATCCGCGTCGTTGAGGGCTGCGGCCAGCAGCGGTTCGAGCTTCGCCTGCGCGTCGGTCAGTTCGGCGATCGTCGCGCGCTCGCGGGCCAGCTGTTCGTTGAATTCGTCTTTTGCGCGGCGCAGCTCCTTGTCGCTGGCTTCCGCGGCGACCGCGAGCCGCCGGTTCGTCTCGTCGCCCGCCCGTTGCTGCGCCGTGTCCGCGGCTTCTTCCGCCTGGGCCAGCGCCGCCTGCGCCTGCTCCACCTCGCGGCGCAACGACTTGAGGGCCGCGCGTTCCGACTCGAGTGCGGTCTTGGTCTTCTGGACGTCCTTCTGATATGTGCTGCCGGCGTCTCGTTCGGCCTTGAGGGCCGCCCGCGTGTCGTCCAGTTCTTTCTGAAGTGTCGCGTTCGTGGCCCGTGCGTGATCGAGATCCCGATGGAGCGCGGCGGCCGTCGTCCGTGCCGCGTCGATCGAGCTTCTCGCTTCTGCGCGCGCCGATTCGACTTGCGCCTGGCCATCGGCCTGCGCTTCGAAAATGGCGCGGCGTGTCGCGGCCTCGGCTTCGTCCATGGCGACGCGCGCCAGGTCGATGATCAGCGATTCGAGCGAGTCGCATTCGTCCGGGCTTGTGAGCGCATTCTCGAGGGCCAGGAGCCGCGTGTCGAGATCGGCGCGCAGCGCATCAAGCTCGGTCCGCGAGCGCTCCGAGAGGTAGTTTCTCAGCGCGTCAGGCGAAGAGCCTGTTCCGGAAGGCGAAAGGGTAGCAGTATTCATGCGATCGCGTGGCAGCAGGTGGGCTTGCGCCCTCATTGAATCAGTGCAATCCGGGAGCCAGACCTGGCGGCGTTTTGTCGTCGCGTGTGCTGGCAGCGAGCTCCGCGCAAGACAGGCATGTTCTTCACGTACCAGGTTCAGCACGCGCCGAGGGGCCGGAACGGACGCGCAGCCCGGCCTGTCCCAAAGCCGGTACTCAGCGACCAAATTCGTAAGCGCAGTTGCGGTCTTGTCGATCTCCAGCCGAGTGGAGGACTGTGCAGATCCGTTCAATCTGGCAGTTTTCCAAGCCTTCGCGACGGGCTCGGCCTTCGTACCACAAGGGGCCGTTAGGCCTTCGCCTTGCAGCGACCACGACGGTACTTAAGAGGCGCCCGACGAATGGCTCTGATCCTGGCGGTGGATCCCCAACAGCGGCAGCAGGCGGCGCTCGCCTGCCTGGCCCGCGAGCTCAACGACCACGAGTTGTTGTCGGCGGCGTCGTGTGCCGACGCGCTCGAGGCGCTCGACCGCCGTACGCCCGATCTCGTCCTTCTCCCTGCCCTGCTGCCGGAAGCGGAAGAAAGCGAACTGCTCTCACACCTGCGCAGCAAGGCCGGCTCAGACGTTCAGGCGCTGACCATGCCGCAGCTCAAGCTGCCGGACTCCGCGCCGCCGCAATCCCAGTCGTCCGTGCATCCGGCCTGGCTGAACCAGATCCTGCATCCGGCGGACGATGCCACCGACCAGCCGGGCGAGGAGTGCGAGCCGGCTGTCTTCGCCGAGCTGATCAGAAGCTATCTGTGGCCCGTGGAGGAAGCCGTCGGCGCAGTTGCCGACGCTGCCAAGGCAGTCGCCGAAAAGCAAAGCCAGCAGCTGATCGCCGCCGCGCGTGCCACTGTCACATGGGTGAGGAATCGTCGTCAACGGTGGAACAACCAGCCGCCCGCGATCGCCATCAACGCGCCGCCGCTCGACGTATCGATGCCCGTTCCGCCGAAGCCCGTCGCCGTGATCGCGCCGCTGCCGATCGAGCTGCCGGTGTTTCGGGAGAGTCGATCGACCGGTATCGCGGCAGACTCGCCGTCGTTCGACGTGGAATCGGCCGATGACAGGCAGCCGCGTGAGCTGTTTGGTCACTTCGAAAGTCACACGGAAGACGTCGTAGACGAGGGGCCGGGCGTTGTCGCACGAGCGATGGCGTTCGTCAAAACCCTCAAGGATGTGAAGAGGCCGGAAGCGCTCGATTCCCTCGGTCCGACGATCGTGCGATGGCTGCCAAAGGCCGCCATTCTCGCTGTCGTGTTGACGATCGGCGTGACGGGGCGGGCGTACTGGGCGAGGACGAGCGCAGCGCCGAAGGTCGGCACCGCCATGCTCGAGTCGCTTCCGAGTGGTTCGCAGGTCCTGGTGGACGGTCAGGTGATGGGGTTGACTCCGTTGACAGCCACGCTGCCGGCGGGGACGCATCGTGTGGACTTCAAGTACCGCGGGAAGGCTCGGACGATCGACATCGTCGTCACGCAAGGCGGAAAGACTTCCGAGCTCATCGACTGGTCGGCGAAGACTGTCGGACGTCTGCAGGTCAACACCGAGCCGTCTGGCGCGCACGTTCTGGTGGACAACGTCTCGCGAGGAGTCACGCCGTTGACACTCGATGATGTGCCGCTCGGCGTCCATACCGTGGTGCTTGAAAGCAGCGGTGGGTCGATCAAGCGGTCAGTGACGATCAGGAGCGACGAACCGGCGTCGATGACCGAGACAATCTATCCCGGATGGCTCAAGGTTTTCGCGCCGTTCGATATCACGATCTCTGAGGGATCGAAGGTCTTGCGGCTGGACGACCGCGAGCAGGTCATGCTGCCGGCCGGCCCGCACGACGTCCGCTTCGAGAACCGCGCGTTTGCCTACCAGGAGACGCGCCACATCGAAATTCAGCCGGGCATTACCACGCCGCTCTCCCTCGTGGCTCCGCACTCGACGCTGACGCTCACGACCTCCGCGCCGGCCGAGGTCCTCATCGACGGCGTCAGCGTTGGACAGACACCGCTCACCGATTACTCCATTCAGCTGGGCACACGCGACGTTCAGATCAAGAGCGCCGCTGGCGACAAGAGGCTTTCCATCCCCGTCACCACGAAGCCCGTCGTCATGGACATCGACCTGGCGAAATAACGCTCGAGCCGGTCGAAGGTTCGGACCGTTGAATCCCATGAAAGTTCGTTGTGTGATGCAATTAAGCTGTGATGGTCATGAAGCCGCTGACCAGCCTGGGCGTCATCCTGCTGTTCGTGCTGGCAGCCGCGGGCGAGGATGCCGATGCCTTGTACCGCCAGCGCGAGGATCTCGCGAAGGCGACGCAAGCGGCACAAATCTGGAGCAGCCACGCCGCGGACAACTACGAGGCGGCATGGAAGCTGGCGCGGGCTGCCTACTGGATTGGCGGGCATGCACCCGAAGGCGAGCGCCGCGCGGCGCTCGAACGCGGCATCATCGCGGGCGAGACGGCAGTTCGGCTCGCGCCTGACCGTCCGGAAGGACATTACTGGCTCGCGGCGGACATGGGCGCGCTGGCGGAGTCGTTCGGCCTCACGCAGGGATTGAAATATCGTTCCCGAATCAAGAGCGAACTGGAACGCGTGATGGCGATCGACGCCGGATGGGAGCAGGCGTCGGCGGTGACCGCACTTGGGCGGTGGTATTACCTCGTGCCGCGGCTCTTTGGCGGCAGCCGTTCGAAGGCAGACGAGCACTTCCGCCGCACGCTCGAACAGTTTCCCACGAGCATCACGGCGCTGCTGTTCCTGGCCGAGTCTCTGACTGCTCAGCACAAGACCGCCGAGGCTGCCCAACTCCTCCAACGGGTTCTCGACGCGCCGATCGAGCCGGAGTGGGCTCCGGAGGATCGCGATTTCAAGCGGCAGGCAGCCGAACGGCTGCGCGCACTGGCCGCGGGTGCACCGAAGCCGTGAAGCTTGTCCTCGTCGCTGCCCTGGTCGGCGCGGTCCTGACCGTCTCGGCGGCAATCCCCGCGTCCGATCTGCCGCCCGGGCTTCGCGGCCTGCTGTCAAAACAGCTCAAGTTCACGCCGTCCGAACTCGCGGAGCTCGAGACGGGCAGAGTCGTGGCGCATCGTCTGGGCGGCACAGCGCCTGGCGAGGTGGGCGCAGCGGGCGCTGTGCGCGTGCAGGCGCGCAAGGAGGCGTTCGTCAATCGTTATCGCGACATCGTGAACTTCAAGCGCGGCCCGGATGTCCTGGCGATCGGTCTCTTCCACGATCCACCCTCTGTCTCGGATCTCGCATCGCTTCCGCTCGATGCCCGAGACGTCGACCTGAGATCCTGCCGCGTCGCTGACTGCGACATCCGGTTGCCTGCGGCCACGATTGCGAGGTTTCAGCATGACGTGAATTGGCGCTCGGCCGGTGCCGATGCGCATGCGGCGGCCCTCTTCAAGGAGGTACTCGCTGACCACGTCCGTGCTTACATATCCGGCGGCCCCGGCCTTATCAGCGAGTACGACGATGAACCCCGTCCGGTCCGCCCCGTAGACGATTTCTCCGCCCTTCTGATGGGTGCGTCCTACATCGAGGAGCTAGTACCCGGCTTGGCGAGACATCTGGCGGCAGTATCGTCGAGTCCGCTCCCGGGCGCCGAGGACATTCTGTACTGGTCAAAAGAAAAGTTCGGCAACGCGGCGCCATTTGTGACGGTGACTCACGTCGTGATCGCGCAACCCGCGGCAGAGAGCGTCGTCATGGCGTCGAGAGATGTCTACTCGAGCCGGTACATCGACGCTTCGCTGTCGCTGACCATCGCAAGCGATGCGGCCACCTCCGGGCAGGCCTTCTATCTCGTGTACGTCAACCGGTCGCGGGCCTCCGCTCTCAAGGGCGCCTTTGCGGGGCTTCGTCGATCGATCGTCGAACGCCGGGCGCGAGCCGCTCTGGAAGAAAACCTGAAGCTGACCAAGGGGCGGCTGGAAGGGGAGCGGCGCAGATAATGGCTTCCTCGTGCTGTCCCGTGTGGACGGCGTTCGCCGCGCTGTCGTTCACGCTATTGGCCGGCTGCCGCCCGACGCCATTACCCGCACAGCCGGCACATCTCGTCACACGCTCGCACGTCACGATGGGGACCGAGATCGAGGTGACAGCCTGGACGGGTGATGAGAATCGTGCGGACGCCGCGGCTGTGGCGGTGTTCGGCGAATTCGACCGTCTCGACGCGATGTTGAGCGTGTGGAAGGACGCCAGCGACATCGTGCGTCTCAACGCCGCTGCCGGCGACCACGCCGTTCCCGTGAACGACGAAACACGGGAAGTACTGAGAGTCGCGCGCGAGGTCAGCGGCCTGACAAACGGCAGGTTCGACGTGACGTTCGGCGCGCTGTCCGGCCTGTGGAAGTTCGACAACCAGGACAAGGACGACACCATCCCCGATCACCGCGAGGTCCTCAAACGCCTGCCGCTCATCAACTACCGTGATGTCGAGGTTGACGATCGTGCGGGGACGGCGTTCCTGAAACGGAAAGGCATGCGCGTCAACCTTGGCGGCATCGGCAAGGGCTACGCCGTCGATCGCTCCGTGGACATCCTCCGGCGCAGCGGACTGCGCGACTTCATGATTCAGGCGGGCGGGGATATGTACGTCGCCGGCCGCCGCGGCGATCGGGCCTGGCGTCTCGGCATCCGCGATCCGCGGGGGCCGGCCGACAGCAGCTTCGCCATGCTCGATCTTGCCGACGGCACGTTCAGCACATCGGGCGATTACGAACGCTTCTTCATCAAGGGCGGCCGGCGCTACCACCACATCATCGATTTGACGACTGGCGAGCCCGCGCGCGGGTGCCGGAGCGTCACGCTGGTGACTGAACGCGCCGTCATCGCGGATGCTCTTGCCAAGGGTGTGTTCATCCTTGGTCCGGACGAGGGCATGGCCCTGATCGAACGCACACCCGGTGTGCAGGGTGTGATTGTGAGCGCCGGGAACGAAGTGCTGGTATCGTCGGGGTTGCGGGGACGGATTAGGCTGTTGGCGCCGCCGACGGACGCGCCGTGAAATCGCTGCGCCGCCGGATGATGATCCAGTGGGGACACTTCTTCTCGTCCATGTAGAGCCGCTCGCAGTCGTCGCAGCGCACGCATTCGCTCTTGATGATTTTCGGCCCCTGGATCGCCCCCCATTGGCAGGCCTTCTCACACGTCTTGCACGTGTTGCATTCCTTCCATCGCTTGATCCGGAAGACGGTCAGGTTTGACAGCAGGCCGAGCGCCGCGCCGACCGGACACAGGAACCGGCAGTAGACGTTCCTGACGAACACGGTCGCGACAAGCAGGACCGCCAGGCCGATCCACATGATCGCCGACCCGTGAAAGCCGAACATCCAGAACGGCTCGATGTACCGGTAGATCATCCGGTCGCGCGTGATGACGAAGTAGAGGATCGCGGCGCCGAGGATGCCGTACTTGATGAGCGAGGCGCGGCGTTCGATCCTGAGCGGGACGTCATACCGCCACTTCGGGGGGATGACTGCGTCCATCAGCTGCGTCAGCGAACCGAACGCGCAGACCCGCCCGCAATACAGGCGTCCCCACAGCACCGTTGAGGCCAGCGTGAACGTCGCCAGCAGGTACCAGGCAAGGCTGTACCTGAAAATCGGCAGGCTCCAGTCGACGAGCGCGAAGATGTTGACGATCGAGATCAGCTGGCTCTTGGCGAACCCGAGATAGAGCACGGCGGCGATGAACGTCACGTGTTTGAGCGCGACACTCTTCCGAAAGAAGCTGACGAACGCGAGCACGGTGAATGCGACGAACAGCCCGAGATCCCAGGCCTGGGCGCCCACCACCTCGCGCCAGCCGGGCACCTTCTCTTCTTCATCGTCGAACTGCCAGCCGCCTGGCGAGCCCGGCGAGCCTGGGGGCGATGCCGCGGGCTGCGCCGCTGCCTGCTGCGCCGTCGCACCCGCGTGAGCCGCGCGGGAGAGTCCCAGGGTGAAGAGGACGGCGACCAGGATCAGTATCGCCGGGGGGCGTCGTGGCATTATTTGGCAGGCTCTGGCGGGGCGAGCAATTGCCGCGCCACCCGCCGTGCACTGTTCCTGACGGCGCGCGAGGCGCTCGTCACGCTGATCGTCGCCCTGGAGATGGCGTCGATGTCGGAACCGACCTTGAAGGCGTCGCGAATGTTCTTGCCCCGGAACTGGGCGGAGAACTGAGGCGTGTCGACTGAGAAATTGCCGTAGGGTTCGTGATGCTCGGTCACGATCACGCCTGTCAGGATGCCTTTCGTGTCCATGCCCACCAGGATCTTGATCGGCCCGTCGTATGCGCGCTCGAACGGCTCCAGCTCGGTCGTCCAGAACGCCAGCCCGAGCAGCGTCTGGCCCGATCGCGCATCGCCGCTGAAGGCCTTGAAATGCGGCGGATCCCCCGCTTTGGGAGAGAATGCCGTAGCAGCGGGGAACAGGCGCTTCAGCAGCTGCTCCTGCTTGGGATCGATCGCCCCCTGGGCGCCTGCGACGGCCCTCGGGGATACGGCTCCCAACGCCCCCGCGGCTGCGATGAGTAAGGCGAGTACGACCGTTTTGCTCACGTTGTGCACCGGTTCCTCACAAGCGGCGCCGATTATATCGTGTATAGTTCGTGCCCATTCCGGAGACCCGCCAATGACGAGAACTTACGCCGGCGCCCTGGCTGTTGTGACAGCACTGCTCAGCCTCGGGATCACGCGATCCGCGTTCGCCCAGAGTACCGACAAAAACCCGCTCGCGCTCGTCAAGAGCTTCAAGTGCTCGTTCCCCGTCTACTCCGTGGGAGCGTGGAAAACCGGGGAGCCCCAGGCCCAGATCAAGCAGGCCGACCAGTTTACGTTGACGATCGACGATATCGACACGGACAGCGGCAGCGGGCGTGTCACCGGCACCGCTGGTCCCGTGGAGGTCACAGCGCTGCTCACCGTCAGCAGCCTGCACTTCATGGAACGCAGCGTGACCGGAACACTCAACGTCACGACCATTTTCGTCTCGGAGGGCGGCGGCAAGAAGTTCCGGGCCGTCCACTCGCGGCACGACTACCTGCCGATGAGTATTCCGGGATTTACCTCCGAACCTACCGTGACGCAGAACTACGGCACCTGCGAAGCCGCGCAGTGAATCCGCCGCTTCTGGAGCTGGTCTTGGAGATTCGCGCACAGGTGAACGCACCCGTCGAGATCGGCCGCGTAGGCCGGGGCCGACGCCGAATTGTGCCAATCGTCGGTGGCACGTGCCAGGGGCACGAACGCTTTCGTGATCTGCTGACCGGGCGAGTGCTGCCCGGTGGCGCCGACTGGCAGATCATTCACGACGACGGGCTGACCGAAGCGGACGCGCGCTACACGCTCGAAACCGATCGAGGGGATCTCGTGTACGTGCAGAACCGCGGTCTCCGCCACGCGCCTCCCGACATCATGAAGAAGCTCCTGGAGGGCGAGAGCGTCGATCCGTCGCTTGTCTATTTCTATTCGACGCCGACGTTCGAAACGGCGGCTCCGGCTCTGCAGCCGCTGACACGCTCGATTTTCGTCGGCGCCGGCGAACGCTATCCATCGGACGTGGTGATACGCTTCTGGAAGGTAGGATAACCGTGGGTCTCCAGGAGCCAGCCGCCCTCGCGACGCTTGTCGAACAGCTGCGAACGGATTCGCCGATTGCGGTCCTCGAGGGCGCCGAGCGCCAGCTCAAATCGATTCTCCAGCAGGAGCTGGCGGCATCACCCGACGGCCCGGCGCTGCGGGAGCTGGCGTCGCTCCAGCAGCGCCTTGGATTCTTGCTCAAGTACAAATCCTACGCCGTCAAGGCGGCGAGCCCGCTCGGCTACTCCGTGTTCCTCCAGCAGCCCGGCGAGGGCTTCAGCTTCCAGCAGCACGTCGTCCATAAGACGGAGATGTTCTACTTTCTCGACGTGCCGCCGGGCGGCTTCGTATTTTTGTGTGACTTCGCCGAATGGCAGCAGATCTACGACCGCGACGCCTTCCTCGCGTGGCTCGATGGCAAGCCCGACGAGCGCTACGAACGGTGGCGGTTCGTTCCGCAGCCGGGCGACGTGATTGTGATCGACCGCCTGAACGTAGTTCATTCGGTGATCGGTTGCACGCTCGTGGAGTTTGCCACGGTCTCCACCGACATGGTGGATCGGCTTCACGATCAGAACGAGAAACGGCCGGTGCCGGCCGAATTCACGCGGCCGCTGACCGAAGATCGGCTGCGCGGATTGGCGTGGCCCCACGCGTCTCATCGCGTGACCATGGATCCGGGCGGACATTCCCGCCGCGCGATCCCCGTGCAGCGCGTCGCCGGTGGGGTTCGTACGGTGCTGGACGACGGCGTGGTATCGGCGTCCACGTACCGGTTCGACGCCGGTGCCGCGAGCGGGCTCAGCGTCGACCCTGTCCGCGCGACCAGTCTTCACGTCGTCCAGGGCTCGGGCCGGCTTGTGCTGGGCGACGCCTGGGAAGTGGCGCGGCCGTCGCCACCCACGCTCGCGGCGCGAGCCGGCGATCTCTTCTTCGTCGCCCCGGGCGGCCGCTATGGATTCATCAACGATGGTGGCGAGGCGCTGATTGTGGCGGAGCATCGGATCCCGGCCGACGTCGCGTTCGTCCAGGGAAGCGTTCTTTAGTGGAGGTCCGTATGGCGAAGTTTCTGCTGACAGTTTCGTACACTCCCGAGGGAGCCAGAGGCTTGATCAAGGATGGAGGAACAAAGCGGAGACAGGTCGCCGAGCAGGCCATCAAAAGCGCCGGCGGCAAACTCGACGTGTTCTACTTTGCTTTCGGCGCGCACGACGCCTATGTCATCGCCGACGCACCCGACCACGCCAGCATCGCCGCCGCGGCGATTGCGATCAATGCAAGCGGCGCGGTGCGGAGTTCCACGACCATCTTGATCACACCTGAAGAGATCGATCAGGCGGTCAAGAAGAGCGTGACGTACAACCCGCCGGGACACTAGGCGTTTTGCATGTGTGTGTAGCGACACACAAACGGAACAGACTCAGAGAAACGCGTTGGTGAGGATCAGGACGGCGGCAATGGCGCCCGCCGCCTGCCACCAGAGCTCGGCGCGCTCTTTCAGGACGAACGTGCCCGCGCACAGCACGAGGCCGGCCGCGAAGAGGAACTGCCAATAGAGCTCCTCGCGGCTTTCTTCGGCCTGTGCTTCGAGGCTCGCCACGGCGCGGCGCTTCACGCTTTCGATAATCCGGAACGCCACGTCGCGATCGGGTTCGTGACCCAGCTCGAAGTACTCGCCGCCCCCGGCGCCGGCGATCTGCCGAAGCGATTCTCGATCGAGCCCCGCGTGGATCGTCGCAGGCGGTATCGTGCCGTCAGCGCGCGGCGCTTCGGGAATCAGCCCTCCGCCGATGGTGCCCACGCCCACGACGTTCACGGGGATGCGCTTCTGGCGTGCGGTCTGGAGCGCGATCGCGACGTCGCCCGACCAGGCCTGGCAGTCGGTGATGACCACGAACCCCTTCGGGTTCTTCACCTTTCCGAACAGCTCCTGATCCTTCTCGACCAGCTGCACGCCCCAGTCGATTCCCTTTTCGATGTTGGTGTCCCAGGTGGGGTTGTCCTCGAGCCTGAACGGCGAGTGCTCTCCAAGATGATCGAGGAAGAAAAAGAACGAATTCGGATCCTTCGTCAGGCGGACCTGCGGTGCCACCGTATGGGCGAACAGCGCCAGCGCTACGCGATCGCCCTTCCAGCTCAGCGCGTCGGCGAACACGCGCAGGAACTGCACGGAGCGGCGCCACCGATCGGGCTTCACGTCCTTGACGTACATCGAGGCCGAGCCGTCCTGCAAAATCACGATATCCGCCCCGGCCTTCCGCACCACGACGACGCGCGCCTGAGGGCGCGCGAGGGCGACAATGCAAAGGCTCGCGGCAAGGATGAGCGCGAGCCAGAACGCGAGATCACCGAAGAGCGTGAAGCGCTCGCGCACCGGCACGACGCGCAGTTGCGCGTAACGTTGCGTGTCTGCCCTGCGGCGGACGACCTGCACGATCCAGAGCACCAGCAGCACGCCGGGCACGGCGAGCAGCCATAAGTACAGCGGCTCACCGAACGTCAGCGTATTGAAGTCGATCCGCGTGATCACGCTGCAATTTCTCCTCCGGCCGGCTGCGTCGGCCGGGATCTTCCCCTAGCCCTTGCGCCGCGTCGCCGAAGCCTTCCCCGCGACGCCCTGATCCTGCCGCTCCTGTGAATCGAGCGGGATGTAGATCTTGAAGTCGCTCATCGTGCTGTCGAGCGTCGGCGGCGCGCCCGCGGCGCCGTCGGGCCCCTTCATGACCAGGTCGCCGGGGCCCGGCTTGCGTTTGCCCTTGTCCACTTCGTCGCGCAGGCGGATCAGGTATTCGTAGTTGAAAGCGGCATCTTCCTGGCGTGTCGTGTTCTTGAGTACGGCCTGATAGGCGTTGATCCCCGCGTCGAGCGCCTGCATCGTCGTCGCCTTGTCCTTCGACTGCGCCTGGCCCGTGCGGTAGACCGCGTTGGCCACGACGAGCTGTAGCGCGGCATTGTCGGCGGCGACGGCGCCAACAGGATCGGTCTGCTGGGGGATGACGGCCGCGTAGGACTTCTGCCAGTAGTGCATCGAGGCCCGCCGTGCGCGCACGTCGTTGAGCGGTCCGTTGCCGACCCACGGCAGGTGGCTGCCGTATTCGTAATACCGTTCCGCCTCGTCGAAGGTCTGTTCCACGCCGTCGTAGTTCATCGTGGTGATGTTGGCCTGTGCCTGCGCCACGTCGCGCTCGAGGAATCCCACCTTCGCGAGCACGGCTCCGAGCAGCGCCAGCAGAACGGCGGCCGCGAGCAAACCTGAAATACCTTTCATTGCGCTCCTCCGAACCCTTTCGAACCCTCGTTATGGAAACGTCCTGAACGTTCTGAATCCGAGCTTCATCACGCCCGCCGAGAGCCAGAGCATGACGGCCACGAGCGCGTAGCCGTCGAACCGCGGCCGCTGGGCCGTGTACTCGCGGACGTCGATGCGGCCGGTCGCGATCTTGTTGATCTCAGCCTCGGCGCGGAGGATCGCATCCTCGCTGTCGGCTGCGTAGAAACGTCCGCCTGTCCGTTCGACCAGCGGTTTCCACAGTTTGTCGGTCGGGATCTGGCCTTCTTTCAGGTCGAATCCGGTGCGAATCATGAACACCGGGATCTTGTACTTCCGCATATCGTCGATGACGGTTTCGATTGGCTTGCCCTTGATGTTCTTCTCTTCATCCCTGCCGTCGGTGAACAGGACCATGGCGTTTCCGGATGCGTTGACGAAGTCGAAGGCCCTGAACAGCTGCGTCGCCTGATTCAGGCCCTGGATGATCGTCGTACCCCAGTCGTTGAAGTTGCCCCATTCCTTCGGGCTGCTGATCAGCCGGATGCTCAGCAGGATGTTGTCGTAGTCGGTCGTGAACGGCGTGACGACGTACGCTTCGTTGCCGAACTGGATGAGGGCGATCAAGTCGTGGTAGCGGCCGTTGATCCGCAGTTTCATGAAGTGCTCGGCGGCAGCGACCGCCGTGTAGAACGCGCGGTTCTCGGGCGTCTTGAGCGACTTGGTCTCGAATTTCATGACCATGCTCGACGAGCCGTCGACGAGCAGCGCGATGCGGCGTCCCGGATACGACGTTTCCTCCCGCGTGAACGCCGTGTGCGGATCGGCGAGCGCGACGGCAAAAAACGGCACGCCGAGCATGAACACCAGGAAGGCCGCATGACGCAGCGTCGAGAAGTGCGAGCGGAGCATCGAGGGGAGAAGAGCAGGCAGCGTGACGTGCGTCCGTCCGGCCTTCTGCGAACGCAGGCCGCGGGCGAGCAGCATCAACGCGGAAATCGACACGAGGACCACGAGCACCAGAACCGCCGTCCACGTTTCGTCGAAGTGCAGGTCGTTCCAGGACAGGCGAATCCAGTCGCCGAGGGCGTCCCGGACCATCGAAATCAGCTCTTTCAGCGGGACCACACCATGCTCCCGGCATCAGCGGCGGATCTGGCCAGCGCGCCGGCGGTGCGAACGGGCCAGAAGTGCGCCACGCGAAGTTTCTTGAGTGCGTCGGTGCCCCGCTCCAGGGCCGCGTCGAGCGCGGCCGTGTCGAGCTGTCCGTTCCGGCCGTACCGAGCAGCCCGCAGTACGGCCAGCGATTCCTGCAGCTCGGTCAGCAGCTGCTCGGTGCGGGGGGCGGGCCTCCTGCCGTTCGTGTCGGCGAGCTGCGTGGCAATCGTGGCCGACGTCGTCGAGGCCGACACCAGCGCGCGCTTGGGCCTGAGCAGCCCTTTTCGAATCGCCAGCTGACCGTCTCGGGGAACGACGTGCCGCTCGACAATTTGCTGGGCGAGCGGCCGCCCAAGCGCCACGGCCGAGGCGATCCGGATCACCGCCATGGCGCGTCCCGCCAATTCGGCGCTCCAGCCTTCGCGCGCCACCTCCTGCCGGATCCTCGCGGCGGCACGCGCGCACCCGCGTAGCACCGTGGCCGGCGCGAGCGGACGGCTGGATGCCGGCGTCCGGACGCGGTAGCGGCCGAATACCCGAACGAGCGCGAGGCCGAGCAGGACTACCGCGAAACCAAATGAAATGGCCGAAGCCACGAATGCGGCAGAGGATCGAAGACGCCGCGTCTCAATCTCGGCGAACGTATCCGGGGTGGTATCGCGAATGTCCGCGGCCTTCTTCGGGACCAGGGAGTTGACGCGCATGGCGAGCGCAGGCAGGGCATAGGTCTGATCGCGCCCCTGCGATCCGCCGCCAATCGAGGACTGGATGTGGTACGTGATCTTCACGCCCGGGATGTCGACGTCCTTCCCGAAGAAAACGTCGCCGATGAGCCGCGTGGTGTACTCGTACTGGATGTAGCGGAGCGGCGGCGTGCGGATATCTTCGTGGCGCACGCCCTTGACGACCTCGAATGGCTGCAGGGCCACCGTCGTGGGCTCGAGCTGATTCAGATCCGGCACCACCTTGACCGCGTTTGTCTCCACGATGCTGCAGGTCAGCGTGACCGTGAATCGTTCCCCGATGTTCACGGCATTCCGGTCGGTCTTCCACCAGCAGGCGATCGGCTCGACCTCGATGTCGCCGGGTGCGTGCGGCACAGGCGCCGGGCGTGGCGCCGCCGTCTTCGGGCGCTCGGCCGCAGCCGGCGGTTTGGCGGGTGGTGGCGTCTGGCTCGCCGGCGGGCTCGGCGGGGCCTGTGCGGAGAGCCCGGCCACCGCGCCTCCAACGACGAGTACCACGAGCACGACGAACACGCCTGCAGCCGATCTCGCTCTCATGTATCCCTCAACTGAACTTGCGCAGCCGCCGCTCGCGGACGAACTCCACCAGCGTTGTTTCCATTTCCC
>Ga0136846_1235388_pt1 | contig 30919 bp, 28 predicted proteins | sample HopSoiMetagenom2_FD_96841 | JGI IMG/M metagenome (GOLD analysis project Ga0136846, IMG submission 96841) | Grasslands soil microbial communities from Hopland, California, USA - 2 Assembly 2016 (version 4) | ecosystem: Environmental > Terrestrial > Soil > Grasslands | place: USA: Hopland...
ACGCTCAACGGCACGCTGTGCGCCGTACCGCGCACGATCGTGGCGATCCTGGAGAACCACCAGCTGGCCGACGGCTCGGTGCGCGTACCCGAGGTGCTGCGTCCGTACCTGGGCGGCCGGGAGCTGCTGGAGCCGGTCGCCAAGTGACCGCAGCCGCCGGGTCGTTCCCCTACCGGCTCGTCGCGACCGACCTCGACGGAACGCTGCTGCGCTCCGACGACTCGGTCTCGGCGCGCACCCGTGAGGCACTCGCCGCGGCCACCGCGGCGGGCACCGCGCACATCGTCGTCACCGGCCGGGGAGTACGCTGGACGCGGCACATCCTCGACGAACTGGGCTACGAGGGCCTCGCGGTCTGCGGCCAGGGCGCACAGGTGTACGACGTCGGGGCGCATCGGCTGCTGACGTCGATCACCCTGGACCGGCAGCTGGCCTCGCTCGCGCTGGCGAAGATCGAGGCGGAGGTCGGTCCGCTGTTCCTGGCGGCGAGCCGGGCGGCCATCGACGGCGAGGTGCTGGTCGGGCCGGGCTACTTGGGCGTGGGCTCGCTGCCCTTCGTTCCGCTCACGGACCCGTCGGACCTCTGGACCGAGCCGCTGGGCAAGATCTACATCCAGCATCCGACCCTGTCCGCCGACGAGCTCACCGCGGTCGCCGCGCGGACCGCAAGTGGCTTCGTCACGGTCACCATGGCCGGCGAGGGGATAGTCGAACTCCTCCCCCTGGGCCTGTCCAAGGCGAGGGGCCTGTCCCTCGCGGCCCGTCGGCTGGGTCTGAAGTCCGCGGACACGATCGCCTTCGGCGACATGCCCAACGACATCCCCATGTTCAGCTGGGCGGCACACGGGGTGGCGATGGCCAATGCCCACGCCGAACTGCGGGCGGTGGCGGACGAGGTGACGTCGTCGAACGACGAGGACGGCATCGCGGTGGTACTGGAACGGTTGCTGGCGTAGTCCCCCGCGCTGCCCGGCCGAGGGCCGGGGGCCTGGGAGGGCGGCCCGCGCGAAGTGACTCGCGCGCTCGAAGTGGCCGCCCCGGGCAGCTCCCCCGCTGAACGCGCCCGCCGGAGGTAGTGGCTGCTCCGGCGCCCGCCACGGGCTGCCCTGAAGGAAGCCGTGCGGACCGCCGTGCATCGGCGTCGCCCGGCTCCGCTCCCAGAACCGACACCAGCCACCGGATCTTCGACATCGGACAGATCCGTCGTACTGGACACAACTACTGTGCCCGTACGCCGAGTCGGGCGCCACCGAATAAAACTGGTGAGCGGACTCCAGGGCCGGTCGGCCGCGCTACTTCCGGCGCCACCAGCGGCGACGCGACCTGCTGAAGAACCAGCCGGCCGGGGGCTCGTCCGACCGCCAGGGCTGCGGCTCCGGCGCCTCGTCGCGCCACCGCGCCGCGAGCATCCGGGCGCGGGCGGACGGTTCGGCCGTACCGGCGGAACGTATGAAGTCCTCGTCGAGAACCAGCTCGTCCCAGGCCTCCTCGGAGACCTCCCCGGATCCGCCCGGTCCGTCACCCTGGCCTTGCCCCTGCCCCTTGCCGGGCCCGTGGCCCCGTACTGCCTTCCCCGCCATCCCCGTTCCTCCTTGCCCCGCGTCCCCGTTTTGTCCAGTCTGCCCGGACACGCGTGAAGTCTCCGTCAGGAGACCGCACCGCGCCCCGGGCTGTACGGACTTACTCCTCGCCGGTCGGGGTCAGCGTGCGCAGCTTCTGGCCGGCGTACCAGGTGGCGAGGACAGTGACCGCGATCAGCAGGACCGTCGCCGTGGTCAGGCCGACGTCCGAAGTGACCAGGTCGCCGCCCGTGACCTTGTGGCCGATGGCCAGCGCCCACTGCTGGACACTCAGCGTGCGCGCGCCGGGTACCAGGGAGCCGAACAGGGCCTCCCAGACCAGGGCGTAGACGAGCCCGAAGACCACCGCGTGCCTGGACACCGTGCCGAGCAGCAGGAAGAGCGCGGCGTAGGCGATGGAGGCGACCAGCGCGGCGACCGTGTAGGCGACGGCGACCTGCTGGCCGTTGCCGTTGAGGATGAGCCCGGCGATGAACGTCGGCACCGCCGAGAACGCCATGGTGACGCCGATCGCGACGATCAGCTTGGTGTAGATGATCTTGGGCCGCTTGAGCGGCTTGGAGAGCAGGTACACCACGGAGCCGTCGTCGATCTCCGGGCCGATCGCGCCGGTGCCCGCGATGACACCGATGATCGGCACCATCGTGGCGAGCGCGAGTCCGCCGAGCACGTCCGCCGCCGTCTGGTCGTCGGCGCCGACAAGGGCGCGTACGGCGACGGAGATCACGATGAGCAGCAGGGGCAGCGCGCCGAGGATGAGGGCCCGGCGGCGGCCGAGCAGGGCCCGGTAGGTGAGCCGGGCGACTGTGGGGTCGTACATTTTCGGCCTCCTACGCGGCGACGAGATACGAGAACACGGATTCGAGGGACTCGTCGGACGGCGAGACCGTGAGCAGCCGGATGCCGTGATCCCGGGCGACGCGGGGCAGCAGGGCGGTGAAGCGGCCGAAGTCGACGGCCTCGATGCGCAACGCGCCCTCCGCGAGGTCCACTTCGATGCCGGAGGTCGAGGGGTCGGCGATCAGCGCGGCGGCGAGGGCCCGGTCGTCGCTGGAGCGTACGAGGTAGCGGTGCGGGCGGTCGGTCATCAGACGGCGGATGCGGCGGAAGTCGCCGCTGGCCGCGTGCCGTCCGGCGACGACGACCTCGATGTGGGCGGCCAGCTGTTCGACCTCTTCGAGGATGTGCGAGGAGAACAGGACCGTGCGGCCTTCGTCGCCCATACGGCGCAGCAGGTCCATGAGCTGCATGCGCTGGCGCGGGTCCATTCCGTTGAAGGGCTCGTCGAGCAGCAGGAGCGACGGTTCGTGGACGAGCGCGCTCGCCATCTTGACGCGCTGGCGCATGCCCTTGGAGTACGTCGAGATCTTGCGGTCCTGCGCGTACTCCATCTCGACCGTGGCGAGCGCCCGCTGTGCCGCCTTGGCGCCCAGTCCGTGCAGCTCGGCGTTGGCGACCACGAACTCCTTGCCGGTGAGGAAGTCGTACATCGCCTCGCGCTCGGGGACGATGCCGATGTGCTTGTAGATCTGCTCGTTGCGCCACACGGGCTGTCCGTCGAGGGTGACGGTGCCGGTGGAGGGGGCCAGGAAGCCGCCCATCATGTTGATGAGGGTGGACTTTCCCGCGCCGTTGGGGCCGAGGAGGCCGGTGACGCCGGGGCCGATCGTCATGGTGATGTCGTTGACCGCCACCACGTTGCCGAACCAGCGCGAGACGTGGTCGATGTTGAGCGTGGTCACAGTCCGACCTTTCGGTAGCGGCGCATCAGAAGGCCGTAGCAGCCGGCGACGAGACCCAGGACGACGAGGAGGAAGACCACACCTTCGCCGGCGCCGGGGCCCACCCCTCCGGGGTAGGAGGACTTCGCGCCCAGGAAGGCCGTCTGCACCCCGTCGATGAGCGTGATGGGCGAGAAGAGGCCGATCCAGGGAACGACGCTCGAACTGCCCCCGTCTCCCAGGGTCTGCGCGTCGGCGATGGCCTGGAGCGTGGACACCGCTCCGTAGGAGATGGTCAGTACGGCGATGACGGCCGCGATGCCGAAGCCGCGGCGCGGGGTGACCGCCGAGATGACGAGGCCGATACCGGCGAACAGCAGCGAGAGCAGTGCCACGGAGACGAGCCCCTGGAGGAATCCCTTGGTCTGGTCGGTGAAGTCGAGCTTGGCCAGCAGGGCCCCAACGTAGAGCACGACCAGCGGCACCGCGGTGATGATGAACAGGGCCGAGGCCAGCGCCGCGAACTTCGCCCGGACGTAGTCGGCGGTCTCGATCGGACGCGAGAAGTACAGCGGTACGGTCTTGAAACGCAGGTCGCGGGAGACGGCCTGCGGTGCCTGCGAGGCGACGTACAGGCCGATGACCGCCTGCATGACGATCGCGTAGTTCGTGTACTCGACGGGCAGTTCCTTGGCCTTGGTGGCGACCGTGACCGCCACCATGATGGCCGCCGGAACGCACATCACCGCGAACAGCACCATCGGCAGCACCTTGGACTTCACCGAGCGGCCGAGGCCGTAGGCGCCGCGCAGGGACTGCGAGTAGAGCGAGCGGCGGGCGTACGCGCGGCCCAGGCGCGGGCCGTCGTACGAGCGGTAGCCGATGTTGTGGATACGGGACTGGGCGCCCGCCTGTGCCGGGGTCTGCTCAACCGCCATGGCCGACCGCCTCCTTTCCCGCGCTGTGCTGTGCGGTGCTCTGTGGTGCGGTGCTCTGCTGGTCGTCGGTGTCCGTGAAGACCTCGGAGATGTGGTGCCTGCGCTGTTCCATGCGCACCAGGCCGAGGCCGAGGTCGGCGACCGTGTCCCGGACGAGGTCGTAGGTGTCCTCGCCCTGCGCGGTGAGCAGCAGGATGTGTCCGGCGCCGGGCAGGCCGCTGCCGTCGTGGGTCTCCACCCCGCGCGCGTGGAGCGCGTCGCGCACCGCGGCGGTGCCGTCCGGGTGTTCGTCGGTGTCGGTCACCTCGATGGCGAGGATGGCCGTGGACTGGGTGAAGTCCGTGGTGGAACTGGACCGCAGCAGCTTGCCGCCGTCGACGACCACCACGTGGTCACAGGTCCGCTCCAGCTCACCGAGCAGGTGCGAGGTGACCAGCACCGAGATGCCGAAGTCGGTGTGGATACGGCGGATCAGGCCGAGCATCTCGTCGCGGCCGACCGGGTCCAGGCCGTTGGTCGGCTCGTCCAGGAAGACCAGCTGCGGGTCGTGGACCAGGGCCTGGGCGAGCTTGACGCGCTGCTTCATGCCGGTCGAGTAGCCACCGATGGGACGGTAGCGCTCCTCGTAGAGCCCGACATGGCGCAGGGTGTCCGCGGTCCGCTCGCGGGCGGCCGTCGGCGGGAGCCCCGACATGCGCGCCATGTGCACGACGAACTCGGTGGCCGAGACGTCGGGCGGCAGGCAGTCGTGCTCCGGCATGTAGCCGACGCGCTCACGGATGGCGCCACCTTCGGTGGCGACGTCCAGGCCGAGCACGGTGGCGCGGCCCTCCGTGGCGGGAGACAGACCCAGCAGGATCTTGATCAGGGTGGACTTGCCGGCGCCATTGGCGCCGACGAGTCCGGTCACACCGGGTCCGATGTCCATGGAGAGCCGGTCGAGCGCGGTCACCCGGGGGAACCGCTTGCTCAGGCTTTCGGTCGCGATCACAGTCACATCCATGACGGTAGTGGCGCACGCCACATCGGTCGTCAACCCGAAGAGCTGTCTCGGCATCCACCTTCAGTCGTACGTGCCCGTAGGGGTACCCCTCAGGTAGAACAACCGGTGACGGGTTATCCACAGACAGATGTTCGATTGTTGACGCGAGCTCTCACCGGTGCCAGATTCGCGAGGTCAGATCAGGCAGGGCAGGGCGCGGGTACATAGCGCGGTCGACGGGGACAGTGAGCGGCGGCAATGGCGACGGCGGAGGCGGGCGCACTCGGCGCGGAACCGACCGCGTTCAGGCGGGTGAAACGGCTCGCGTACGAGTGCGCGTTCCGGCTGGACGACGAGTCGCCGCACGTGCGGCGCTGGACGGAGGCGATGTGACGGTCGACGGGGCGCGTGAGCGACGGGTGCGGACGGGCGGGATCGAGCTGTGCGTCGCCGAGCTGGGGGACCCGGCACACCCCACGGTGATCCTCGTGCACGGTTATCCGGACTCCAAGGAGGTGTGGTCGGCGGTCGCCGCGCGCCTCGCCGGCCGCTTCCACGTCGTGCTGTACGACGTGCGGGGCCACGGCCGTTCGACGGCGCCGCGTCCGCTGCGCGGCGGTTTCACCCTGGAGAAGCTGACCGACGACTTCCTGGCCGTCGCGGACGCGGTCAGCCCGGACCGGCCGGTGCACCTGGTGGGGCACGACTGGGGCTCGGTGCAGGCTTGGGAGTTCGTCACCGTCGCGCGCACCGAGGGCCGGATCGCGTCGTTCACGTCGATGTCCGGGCCGTCCCTCGACCACCTGGGCCACTGGACGAAGGGGCGCCTGAAGCGGCCCACTCCCCGCGCGGTCGCCCAACTCCTGGGCCAGGGCCGTAGGTCCTGGTACGTGTACGCGCTGCACACGCCCGTGCTGCCCGAACTCGCCTGGCGCGGCCCGCTCGGCAAACGCTGGCCGAAGCTGCTGGCCCGCCACGAGAAGGTCTCAGAGGCCGGCTACCCGACCGCTTCCCTGCCCTCGGACGCGGCCAACGGAGCCTGGCTGTACCGGGACAACGTCCGGTCCCGGCTGCGCGGGCCGCGCACGGACGCGTACGCGCACGCGCCCGTGCAGCTCATCACGCCGCTGGGGGACGCGTTCCTCTCCGAGCGGCTGAACGACGGACTGGAGCAGTGGGCACCCAGGCTGGTGCGCCGCACGCTCGACGCCAGGCACTGGCTCCCGCGTACCCGGCCCGACCAGGTGGCCGCCTGGATCGGGGAGTTCGTGACCACCACCGAGGCCGGGCGCCTCCCGGCGACGCCAACGGGCAGGTACGCACAGCGTTTCGGCGGTCGGCTCGTCCTGGTCACCGGCGCGGGCAGCGGCATCGGACGGGCCACGGCCTTGGCGTTCGCCGAGTCGGGTGCCCGCGTGGTGGCCGTCGACCGGGACGCCGAAAGCGCCTCCCACACAGCCGAGTTGGCCCGTCTGCTCGGCGCCCCCGAGTCCTGGGCGGAGCCGGTCGACGTCACCGACGAACAGGCGATGGAGAAGCTTGCCGAGAAGGTCGCCACCGAGTACGGCATCGTCGACGTGCTGGTGAACAACGCGGGGATCGGGCTCTCCGGGTCCTTCTTCGACACCACTCCGGAGGACTGGAAGAAGGTCCTGGACGTCAACTTGTGGGGTGTGATCCACGGTTGCCGGCTCTTCGGGAAGCAGATGGCCGAGCGCGGGCAGGGCGGCCACATCGTGAACATCGCGTCGGCCGCCGCCTACCTGCCTTCCAAGGCGCTGCCCGCGTACAGCACTTCGAAGGCAGCGGTGCTGATGCTCAGCGAGTGTCTGCGTGCCGAGCTCGCGGGCCAGGGCATCGGCGTCTCGGCGATCTGCCCCGGGTTCGTCAACACGAACATCACAACGACCGCGCGCTTCACGGGAGTCGACGCGCAGGAGCAGGCCCGTCGGCAGAAGCGGGCGGCGCGTCTGTACCGGCTGCGCAACTATCCGCCGGAGAAGGTCGCTTCGGCGGTCCTGCGCGCGGTGGTACGCAACGAGGCGGTCTCGCCGGTGACGCCGGAGGCCAGGGCAGGGCGTCTCATGTCCCGTGTCATGCCCGTGGCGTTGAGGGCGCTCGCACGGATGGACCCGCCGCTGTGAACCAGAGACGACAAAAATACGCATACGTAACCAAGTTGACCAAGTGCCCTAAAACGCCGCCCGGTTGTCCACAGTTTCTTCAAATCCCTTGTGGATAACTGCACTTGGCTGTGGATCAAACCTGGTGAACAAAATCATGTGCGTGATCGCTGTCTCGCCGCTCACTCTTACTGGATGGACGAAAGACGCACCGTGAAGGTGTCGAAGTACCTGTCGAAGCATCTGCGGCACCAGCCGGAGCGGATCGGGCTCACCCTCGACGAGCGCGGCTGGGTCGAGATCGACACGCTGATCGCGGCCGCCACGGCCCACGGCTTCCGGTTCACCCGGGAGGAACTGGACCACGTGGTCACCGCCAACGACAAGAAGCGCTTCGCTATCGACGGCACCCGGATCCGCGCCAGCCAGGGCCACAGCGTCGAGGTCGACCTCGGGCTGCCCCCGGCGACCCCGCCGCCGTACCTCTACCACGGCACGGTGGGCCGCTTCCTGGACGCGATCCACTCCGAGGGCCTACGGCCCATGAACCGGCATGCCGTGCACCTCTCGCCCGACCGTGAGACCGCGACCCGGGTCGGAGCGCGCCGAGGCCGGCCTGTCGTGCTCTCGGTGGACTCGGCCGCCATGCACCGCGACGGACACCTCTTCCACGTCAGCGCGAACGGCGTGTGGCTCACGGAGACCGTGCCGCCGCGCTATCTGCGGTTCCCCGGCCCGCACTGACGACGCCGAGTCATGTTTCACGTGAAACATGAAGGGCGCCTAGGCTCTGACGCATGAGTCTGTGCCTGAGCACCGTGATCCTGCCGTACCGCCGCTGGCACGAGGGCGGCCGTGCGACCTGGCAGCGCGCGGAGGAGCTCGGGTTCCACACCGCTTTCACGTACGACCACCTGTCCTGGCGCACCTTCCGGGACGGCCCCTGGTTCGGTGCCGTACCCACGCTCACAGCCGCCGCCACTGTCACCGACCGGCTGCGCCTGGGCACCCTGGTGACCTCCACCAAGGCTTTTTCACCTATCGCGGCGTAACCTGGGGGAATTCGCTTTGGGCCGGGGAAGGCACTGGCACTTCCGTACTCAGATGCCGATGAGTCGGACTCGGTCGCCGCACAGCCGGGCCATGTCGTCGACATCGGAGGGCAGAATGACCACTGGGCCCGGCTGCCGCAGAGCCACCTCGGCCACGGTCGCGTCGATCGCGTACTTGTGGCCGTGCAGACCGGCGGCTTTGAGCAGTTCCGCGGACGCCTTCGCCGCGTCCTCGGTCACCGGCTCGACTTTGACGCGGGAGAGTGCCCACCGCAGCCGAGGCATGTTCACCCGCCCGTGGCTGACTTCCACGATGGTGTTGGCTCCGATGACGAAATCGGCACCCACGGCATGGAACACCTGGAACATCGCGAGGATCTTGCGGTCCAGGGCGATCCAGGCGGAAAGCCCCTGGGAGTCCAGGACGACCGTCTCGACATGCTCTTTCACGCCGCGCCGGCCGATCCGCCCGTATCCGTCGTCCCGAAGATCCTGGAGCGCGCCTCCGCCAGTTCCTCCTCGGTGAAGGCCCCGTGCTCCTCCTGATGACGCTGCAGGTCGGCACCGAGCAGTTGGTGCCGCAGCTGACGCGCCACCGCCTCGGCGACGTAACCGGAGACGTTGTCGGTGAGCTTCCTGAGTTCGGCGACCTGCTCGCTCGGCAGCGTCACCGTGATGCGTGTCGTGTCCGCCATGACCCGAGCATACTGCGATATGCGCCCCATGGCCGTCTCGCTCGGCACACGTCCGCACGCGGGCGCACCATACCCACTGCCAGCGACACCAAGGCCATGCTTGTCGAAAGGGAACAGCCGCCGGCATCCGGGTTTGAGCAAGGCTGCGCCGACCCCCCATGATGGACCTGCCTGGTGAGCGGGACGCGGTGAGGGCCGCCTGGAACACGATGGGGCGAATGAGCGTGGCACGGGTCGTCGTACGAGAACCACACATCAGCACGAGGATCACGCCACCGCTCGCCACACCGGAGGCAACCGCCTTCGCGGTCGCCCTGCTCGACGGCGGCTGGGCGGCGGTGTTCCTGCCCGGCGAACCCGCCCGCCTCGGACGGCTGCTGCTCTGGAAGCCCACCGGGGCAGCGGCGGCAGACGGCACAGTGCCCGAGGGCATCGAATCCGAGTCGGCCGAACTGGTGCTGCCGCACGGTCGGTCGGTCCGACGCCGCAGAGTCGAGGGCTACGCGCTGTCCGTAGCCGTCGCTGTCGCCGCCCTGGCCGACGCCCGGCCGGCGCATCCGTCCGCCGCGGCCTGGCAGGCCGCCTCCCGCTTCGCACTGCGGCTGCTCGCCGACGGCCGTCTCCATCCGGCCCTCACCGAGGCCGGCTACGACACGTGGCAGGCGGGTCCCCTCACCGTCGTACAGCGGCAGACGCTGGACGCCCTCGGCGCCGCTTTCCCGCCCCACGCCCACTGCCTGCCCGAGCCCGGCCCGGCTCCACTGCGCATCGCGGAACCAGTCGCTCTGGTGCGCCAGTTCTGCGACGCGGTCGCGGACGACCTGGTCCGTACTCCGGCCGCGCCGCTCGCGATGGGGGCGCTGCCGTACGCCTGGCGCGAGCCGCGTGCCGCGCCCGCGCTGCGGGAGTGGGCCGAGGAGACCGCCGCCGCGTTCACCGCCGATGTCGGCGTCTCGCTGCGGGTCGACCTGCCCGAAGGGCGACGTCGACAGTTCCGGGCCGTCCTGCAACTGCACACCGCGGCCGATCCGTCACTCGTCGTGGAGGCCGCACGGCTCTGGCGCGAACCGGCCGAGACCGATCGCCTTCTCGGTCCTCGCGCCGAGACCGAGACGCTGCTCGCACTGCGCCGCGGTGCCCGCGTCTGGTCACCGCTCGACCGGCTGCTGAGGGACGCCGCTCCGGACCAGCTACGACTGACCGACGACGAAGCCTTCGACCTGCTGGGCGACGCCACCGACCTGCTGCGCGCCACCGGTATCGACGTGCACTGGCCTCGCGAGCTCGTCAAGGCGCTCACCGCGACTGCCGAGATCGGGCAGCGCACCGCGCCCGGCTCCAGTGCCGGCGGCATGCTCGACGCCGACGCCCTCCTCGACTTCCGCTGGCAGCTCTCGCTCGGCGGCGATCCGCTCACCGAAGCCGAGATGGACGCCCTCGCCGAGGCCCGCCGCCCCCTCGTCAGGCTGCGCGACCAGTGGGTGGTCGCCGACCCGAAGCTGGTGGCCCGCGCCAGACGCCGCCGGATGGAATCGCTCACTCCCATGGAGGCACTGGGTGCCGCGCTGACCGGCGAGGTGGAGCGGGACGGGGAGACGATCACCTGCGCTGCGGTCGGGGCGCTCGGCGACCTCGTCGCCTGTATCCGCGACCCTGAATCCCGCACCCCCGCCACCCAGCCCGCCGCTCTGAAAGCCACGCTGCGCGACTACCAGAAGCGCGGCCTGGCCTGGCTGGCGGAGATGTGCGGGCTCGGCCTCGGCGGCTGTCTGGCCGACGACATGGGTCTGGGCAAGACCATCACCCTGCTCGCCCTGCACCTGCACCGCCAGACCGACCCCGCCACCGCGGGCCCCACCCTCGTCGTCTGCCCCACCTCCCTGCTCGGCAACTGGCAGCGCGAGGCCGCCCGGTTCGCGCCGGCCACCCCCGTGCGCCGCTACCACGGCGGCGACCGCCACCTGAAGGACCTGGCCGGGGACGAGATCGTCCTGGTCACCTACGGTGTCCTGCGCCGCGACCGGGAGACCCTCGCCGAGAGCGCCTGGTCGCTGATCGCCGCCGACGAGGCACAGCACGTCAAGAATCCCTACGCCGTCACCGCCCGCGAGCTGCGCGCCCTGCCTGCCCGCGCCCGCGTCGCCCTCACCGGTACCCCGGTGGAGAACAACCTCTCCGAGCTGTGGGCGCTACTCGACTGGACCACCCCCGGACTCCTCGGCCCGCTCACCGCCTTCCGTGACCGCCACGCCCGCGCGATCGAGTCGGGCGAGGACCCGCAGGCCGCCGAACGGCTGTCCCGCCTCGTCCGCCCGTTCCTGCTGCGCCGCCGGAAGTCCGACCCGGGCATCGCACCCGAACTGCCCGCCAAGACCGAGACCGACCGCGTCGTGCCGCTCACCGCCGAGCAGGCGAGCCTGTACGAGGCGGTGGTCCGCGAGACCATGGCGAAGATCACCGAAGCCGACGGTATCGCCCGCCGCGGACTGATCCTCAAGCTCCTCACCGCGCTGAAGCAGATCTGCAACCACCCCGCCCAGTACTTGCGCCAGTCCACACCCCTGCACGGCCGCTCGGGCAAACTCGACCTCCTCGACGAACTCGTCGACACCATCACCGCCGAGGGCGAGTCGGTACTGGTCTTCACCCAATACAAGCAGATGGCGACTCTGCTGGAGAGACATCTCGCGGAACGAGGCATCCCCACCCTCTTCCTGCACGGCGGCACGCCCGTCACCGCACGCGAGGAGATGGTGGAACGCTTCCAGCGAGGCGAAGTGCCGGTATTCCTGCTGTCGTTGAAGGCGGCCGGCACCGGCCTCAACCTCACCCGCGCCACCCATGTCGTGCACTACGACCGCTGGTGGAACCCCGCTGTCGAGGACCAGGCCACCGACCGCGCCTACCGCATCGGCCAGGACAAGCCCGTCCAAGTCCACAAACTCGTCGCCGAGGGCACCGTGGAAGACAGGGTGGCGAAGCTGCTGGAATCCAAACGGGCGCTCGCCGACGCCGTCGTCGGCTCAGGCGAGGCCACTCTGACCGAACTGTCCGACGCCGACCTCGCCGAACTCGTCGCCCTGGGGAGGCAGTCATGAGCCCCTCGGTCCCCGGCCCGCGCCGCGCACCCGGCCGCGGCAGGCGTGCCTTCGCGGCGACCTGGTGGGGCCAGGCGTGGGTGACGGCGCTGGAGGACTCAACCCTGGACTCGGGGCGGCTGTCCCGCGGACGCACCTACACCCGCCAGGGCATGGTCGGCGCGGTCACCATCGCCCCCGGCCAGGTCAAGGCCGCCGTCCAGGGCAGCCGTCCGCGCCCGTACCGCTCCGCCGTCCACCTGCCCGTCCTCACCGACACCCAGTGGGACACCCTTCTCGACACCATCGCGGCCCGGGCCGGGCATCTCGCGGCGCTCCTCGACGGTGAGATGCCCGCAGAGCTCATCGACGACGCCCGCCACGCCGGCGTCCCCCTCCTCCCGCAACCCACCGAACTCGACCCCGAGTGCTCCTGCCCCGACTGGGGCCACCCCTGCAAACACGCCGCCGCGCTCTGCTACGCCATCGCCGCCACCATCGACGACGACCCGTTCGTGCTGTTCGCGCTGCGAGGCCGCGGACGGGACGACGTCCTCGCCCAGCTGCGCGCACGCCGGGCAGCGGGCCGGACCACCGACGCCCCGCCCGCTCCGGCCGGTGTCCACGCGGCCGGCGCCTACGCCGCGTGGACCGCCCCGGCCGAGCACGATCGGGGGTGGCCCGGCCTGCCCGAACCATCCGCCCACGCCGCCGCACTGCCGGTCCCCCCGCCGTCCGGCAGCGGTCTCGCCGGCGTGGACCTGGAGCGCCTGATGACCGATGTCTCGGCACGCGCGACACGGCTGCTGTCAGGCGACGCCACCACCCTGCACCTGACCCAGCACCAGGACGCCGTACGCATCGCCGCGAGCGGCCCCGGCCCCGAGTGGTTCCACCACCTGGTCCAGAACACCGGCGCCAACCCCACCGCCTTCGCCCGTCTCACCCGCGCATGGCGACACGGCGGTCCCACCGGCGTCACCGTCGCCGAACAACACCACAGCCCTGATCCGGCGGTGATGACAGCAGCCCGTACCGCCCTGACCACGGCCCTCGCCGAGATGACCGACGTCCCCGTCCGCCTCAGGACCTGGCGCAACCGCCTCACCCTCCCCGGCCACGGCATCCAGCTGCGCCTGGGCCCCGACGCCCACTGGTACCCCTACCGCCAGGAGAACGACGGCGAATGGTGGCCGGCGGCACCGCCCACCACCGACCCCGTTGCCGCGCTCACCGCGATCTGGCAGCGCACCGGGATGTAGTACAAATCCCTCAGCATGCTCTCAGTCACCGGAGCATAGGGTCGTAGCCATGCGACTGAGCACCGTAATCCTTCCCATCCACGGGTGGGGCGAGGGGCAGAAGGTCTGGCAGCGCGCCGAAGACCTCGGCTTTCACACCGCCTACACCTACGACCACCTCTCCTGGCGCACCTTCCGCGACGGGCCGTGGTTCGGAGCGGTACCCACGTTGACCGCAGCAGCTACGGCTACGCAGCGTATGCGGTTGGGTACTCTCGTAACCTCAGTCAAGGCTTTTTCACCCATCACCGGCTGACCTGGCCTTCCGTATGCAAGGAAGTGTCGACGGTCACGCCATACGGTCCCGTTGGCTCAGGTCGCCAGATGCCCCACGAAGATCCCGATGAGAATCCGGTCGTCGTACGTGGCGATCGGCAGCGAGAAGTGGACCCTGTCGCGGTCCCAGAGCCGCTTGCCGTGCCACTCGCATCGGTAGATGCCGTCGTCGTAGCCGACGTTGCGTTGTTCCCACGCCTTCGCGTTCTTCTTCGTGTTAGGGCTCTCGGGTGAGATGTCCAGACCCAGCGCACCGAACCTCCGGACAACCTGTGTCTGGTCGCCGCTGCATTCGGCCAGTGTCCGGGTGAAGTGGTCGTCGAGGGCGCCCAGTAGCTTCACCAGCCAGGGCAGGACTTCGGCGTAGGCGCCCTTGAAGTGGTGCAGTCGCAGAGAGTCGGCAAAAAGCAGCTGCGGGAAGGCGTCCGCTGTGAAGGTGAAGAAGCGCTCGGCCGAAACGTTCTCGTGGGTGAGGAGACCGCGCCAGAAGACCGGTATGTCGTCGGGGTGCCGTAGGACGTGCACCTTTACCTCGTCCTGGCCGACCTCCGTCGTCCGCGTGACGGTGACCCATCCGGACGGCCAGTCGGGTTCTGTGGCGTACGGCACCAGGAGACAGGACATGGCACGGCCCACCGCTGCACGTGCCAGAGCGTGGGCTATGCCCCAGGACGGCTCTTGCCAGGGGCCGTCGGCCACCTGGACCGGCTGGGGCAGATCCGCCTCGTCCGGTTTTACACACCGACACTTGCTCACCAGTTGCTGTAGAAGAGCCCGCTGGTCACGGGGCAGTCCGCCGTCCGGGGAGTACAGGGCGTCGATCAGCGTGACCGAGGGCTGGCACTCGACGTCGTACGCGGGCTCCATGATCGCGGCTCTACGACCGTCGGCAAACGGCTGGAGCACCTTCGCCAGGGTGTCGAGGGCATCCCGCAAACTGGAGTCCGTCAGCTCCCGCCAATCGAAGCATTCCTCGGCGACTACGACGCGGTAGTCGTCGGCATCAAAGGCCGCGGATACACCGGATAAGTCCTGTCTGTTTTCTTGTCCGCTCCTACCTGCCGCGTTGGGCACGAGCCAGCCTCCCGAGGTCGGTCTCGATCTGGTCGAAGAAACCGCTGGGCCAGTGGCTGAGCTCACCCTTGTCGTTGATGTCAATAGGCAGGGCCCGGTCGTGATCGAAGTAGTGGGTGATCATGTCCGCCGCTGGGAGAGAGCGATCCTGGGCAACGGCGAGCCGGGCTCCGTTGAGGACGTGGTCACTGTGTGTCTCCACCACGACCTGCACCCCGCTGCCCGCCACCCGCGCGAGGAACCGGCCCAGCCGGGACTGTCCTGCTGGATGCAGATGCGCCTCGGGGTTCTCCACGATCAGCAGGTCGCCCGGCTCGGTGAGCAGCCCCGCGACGATAACCGGCAAGGCGTAGGAGATGCCGAAACCGGTGTTGGTGGGGCGGATCTCCTCGCCGCTCAGGCCCATCTCACCGAACCGGATCGTCGTGGCCATGATTCCCACAGCCATCCGTGCGGTGATCCGCAGCGGCCGGATAATCTCCGAGGCCCATGACTCGGCCTGGACCCTCAATTGCGGTCCGGCGGCCTCTGGGTGGTACAACGCATCTCGGACAGCCCTTCGAGTGCTTACCGCGCGGGACTCGCGCAGGGCCAGGACCTGTGCGGTGAACTCGCCGCGCACTCCGACTCCGATTCGATCGGGTTCCTCGGCGGACACCGACAACGTGTCGCGGGGGCCGAGACGTTCAGCGCACAGGTAGGTGAAAGCAGGATCGGCGACGGCCGGTCCGATACCGGGCACGTGCGCCACCGGTAGCCGCCGCACATCGAGGTGTAGAGCCTGCTCGGCGTCGGGCAGCCCAAAGCCGTACACCCATGACTCGCCGTCCGGGCCGCCCAGCCGTACGGTGATCTCCCGCGCCTCGGTCGTCCAGTTCAGCACGTCCCGGGCCTCGCCGAGGGCCAGTCCGAGCGGACCGTTCAGCCGGACCGTGCCGCCTGCCGCTGCACCCGACGTGCCTGCCAGCCTCGCCAACAACAGGGACTGGAGCACGGTGCTCTTGCCGCCGCCGTTGACTCCGGTAAGGACGGTGAAAGGGCGCAAGCCGAACGACTCCGACTCGAACCGCTTGAAGCCCCGGATCTCCAGGGAAGTGATCACAGGCCGGCTCCCGCGTCCGCCACGGCGGCCTTGAAGCGGTAGTCCACCCGGAACCGGTCAGCGGTGGAGGAGGTGATGGCGTTGAGGTAAGCGACGTCGATGGTCATTCGCTCACGGGCCGCCTTCACAATCGCCGTGCGACGCGTACGCAGGTCGGCGGTCTTGTAGTTCGGGTCAGCCAGGGCCATGGACCAACTCTCGAACATGGCACGGTTGATCGGACGGCGGTAGTCGTCGTTCCTCGGCCACTTGCGGAAAGCGTGCTCGCCGAACACAAGGTAAGCGTGAGTCATCGCCCGCTCGAAGGCGGCCTCCAGCGCCGCCACCCGCTCGTCCGGGACCTGCTTCGGATCGTCCAGCATCTCGGTGGCGTCCATCAGGAACTGCTCCATGACGGGCCGCTCCTGGTAGGCCTCGATCCCCTTCAGCCAGAACGCGGCGAACCGCAGGGCCATCTCCCGGTCGTTCATCCGGATGTGGTCGGTGAGGCGGCCCCCGGTGGACTTGCCGAAGGCATCCGTGTGAGTCATCCGGTACAGGATGTCCCGGCTGCGCGGGCTGCTCATGCAGTGCCGGATCTCCTGGGCGTTGAGCGGGGTCCCGCCGGTGTTGATCCGCTTGAAGATCTCGTACGTGACCCCGCGCGGTGTCGTCGGGTCAATCACGTTGACGATCAGCTGGGTGTTGTTGATCCGCCGCTGGGACGGCACCGGGAGATCACTGAAACGCAGGTCCTTAAGATCGTTCAGGTGTTCCAGTTTCCCGAGGGCGAAGCCGTTCTCTCCACCCCGGACGAACGCATGGAGCGTGGACAGCCGTTGAAGGCCGTCGACGACGCGGAACGATCCGTCCACGTCCTCCGCGAAGTAGAACGCGGGCAGCGGAATCTGCAGCAGCAGCGACTCGACCAGCAGGGACTTCTGGTCGGTCCGCCAGACCTGCAACCGCTGGAAATCCGGAGCGAGCTCGATGGAGCCCTCATCGATCTGGTCGAGAATGTTACGCAGGGAGAACTGGCTGGTGTTCACCCGGATCTGGTCCGGGTTCCACGGTCGCTGGATCCGGGTCGTGTCGTCGCCGGGGTCCTCGACCTCGATGCCCGTGGCGCGTCCGTCGAACACGTCCTCCACCACGTCCGGAGTCGTCTGCGTGCCGTCCATAGCCATGCGGGCAATCCTAGGGGCCGGTTGCCCGGACAGGAGGGCGTCTGCCGATCTCCTCCACTTTCCCCGGTAGGACGTGGCCCTGGCCGACGGCAAGGGCGAGTACCTTCGTCCGGCAAGGATCACATAGAGGGCAATATGGCGGCTGACGCGGCCCCGGGGCAGCTGCGCAGTGTTGCGAGCAGTCGCTGCCGTGTGAATGGTGACTACCGACGGCCGGTGAGGAGCGCGCTGAGGTGGTCGCCGATCACGGAGACACCGGGGCGGGGTGCGTTCGCGTAGTACCAGGGCTTGCGTCGGCGCAGCAGCGCCTCGCCGTGCTCGCTCCAGGTGAATCCGGGCTTCCGCAACAGCTTCCGGAATACAGCGTCGGCTGTCTCCGGATGAGCGGCAGCCAGTCGGCGGATCGGCAGTGGCGCGATCGACTCCTCGCGCAGGTACGTGCGCAACAGGTCCTGGTGCTGCCTGCGGCCCGCGAGGGCCGGGTTCGCGAAGAGCTCCCGCAGCATTCCATAGTCCGCGTAGAAGTTGAGCCCGTCGACCTCGTCGTAGATGACACCGATGGTGTCCGAGTCCGCCAGTTCTCCCGGTAGCTCGAAGAAGGGCAGGTCCAGGCCGGGTAGCCGCCTGCCTCGGGCACGGTCGGGCTGTCCGGCGACGGCGGCCACTTGGCGGTGGCGGTAGTAGGCGTTGAGGAGGTCCTCGGCTTCGGCAGGCGGACGGACCAGTTCGTCGCCACCGCAGAACTCGACGAACGCGGCCCGGTCCTCCCGCATCCGCTGCCATCCCTGCTCGATCTTCACGGGGTTGCGGAAGACCAGTTCGGGCCGGCTGGTGGCCAAATGGAGAGCGGTCTGGGCTATCTCGGTGGCGCTGGACTTGGGATAGCTCGACATCGCCCCGGACACCAGCCACGCCCCGCATGCCGAGTGGACAGGTACGAGGCAGGTATGCAGGAAGCTCCCCTTGGACACTCCACGGAACGCCGCCCGCCCCGCATTGGAGTACGTGCGGTACTCCAGGTCGTCGACCAGGTTCAGCAGGACGACGGCATCCTTCTCCTTGCGCTGGATCTCGAAGATGCCCTCGACCTGGTCACGCCAGCCGAGCAGCATCTCCCGGTCGACCGCGGTGAAGTCCTTCCGTCCCGCGACGAACCGGTCAACCACGGTCGAACCGTCCGGCAGGCGGTACCGCAGGATGAAGTGGTCGATGATCCGGATCGCCTCGCCCTCGTCCAACTGCCGCTCAGGCCCAGCGGCTTCCAGGAGGAGAGGCGTCAACCACCGGTCGAAGCGGGCGCTCTGCCCGAAGGCGACCAACTGCCCTTTCAACTCGGCACTGCGCTCGATGAGGTCGGTCAGCGACGGCTCGCCACCGCCCTGATGCGTGCCCTGTACGACGTCAGCCACGTTCAGCCCTCCCAGACCAGCCGGTTCCACGTGGGGTGTGAGTGCCCGACCTCAACCGGCCCAGTGACGGTACGCATCGATCCACTCCGCGCCCTCGGGCGCCGGGCTGGGCAACGGCAGCTCCAGGATTCCGATCGACTGCCGCACGCCGCCGCGAGAGCACAGAGCGACGATCCTGCCGTCCGGCGTGAGGTCGATGCCCCGCACGGTCACCTCGACGCCGAGAACCGTGGTGGTGAAGGGCAGGCCGAGGTGTTCCTCAAGCATGGTGAACAGACCGGTCAGCTGCTCGTCGTCGTTGTAGGCATCGACAGTCGCCTCTTCGATCAAGGCCTCAAGCTCGGCCGTGTCCAACCCGCCCATGGGGCAACACTAGCGACCCTCGGGCTGACACTGGGCGGCCATGGCGCTGCTGGTATCCCACTTTCGGGACGACGAGGACGGATGGTGGCCCGTGGCACCGGCCGACACCGAAGCCGGGAGCTACAAGTTCACGTCGCCGAACTTCCGGCACCCGGTGGCCCTGGCCAAGGAGCTGATCTCCCTCGACGACGTGTCGAACGGACGGATCACCCTGGGCGTCGGCGCGGGCGGCACCGGTTTCGACGCCACCGCGCTGGGCCAGGACCCCTGGACGCCCCGGGAGCGCGCCGACCGGTTCGGTGAGTTCGTCCCCCTCCTCGACCGGCTGCTGACCGAAGACGGCAAGGACGGCGTCTCCTACCAGGGCGACTACTACTCGGCGCACGAGGTGCGCAACATCCCGGGCTGTGTACAGCGCCCCCGGCTGCCCTTCGCGGTGGCCGCCACCGGGCCGCGCGGGCTGAAGCTCGCCGCACGGTACGGGCAGGCGTGGGTGACGACCGGCGACCCGCGGCTGTTCGAGAGCGGCACGCCCGAGCAGTCGGTACAGGCGCTGCGCCGGCAGGCCGAGAAGCTGGCCGACTCCTGCGCCACGATCGGCCGGGACGTCAGCGAGCTCGACCGAGTCCTGCTCACCGGATTCACCCCGGACCGGGGGCGTCCGCTGGAGTCCGTGGACGCGTTCGTCGACTTCGCGGGCCGGCATCAGGAGGTGGGGTTCACCGAGATCGTGATCCACTGGCCCATCCCCGACTCCGACTTCGCGGCCGACGAGCGGGTCTTCGAGCGCATCGCGACGGAGGCACCGGCGCAGCTGCGCTGACCCAGGACCCTGACAGGGCGGCCACTCACCTGTGCGGGCGCCCGCACGGCCGTGCGCGCTCATACGCGAGAATGGCCGGGTGACCTCAGCGACCCGAGAGCCCGAGACCCCCGCCGCCGCCCTTCCCATCCGGCTGATCGCCACCGATCTCGACGGCACGCTGCTGCGCGACGACCAGTCGGTGTCCCCGCGCACGGTCGCCGCGCTGGCCGCCGCCGAGGCAGCGGGCGTCGAGGTCTTCTTCGTCACGGGCCGCCCGGCCCGCTGGATGGACGTCGTCAGCGAGCACGTCCACGGTCACGGTCTGGCGATCTGCGGCAACGGCGCCGCCGTGGTCGACCTGCACGGCGGCCCCGGCACCCACCGCTTCGTGAAGGTGCGCGAGCTGGCCAGGGACAACGCGCTGGACGCCGTACGGCTGCTGCGCGACGCCGCGCCGGGGACGGTGTACGCCGTGGAGCAGACCTACGGCTTCCACCAGGAGCCGGAGTACCCGAAGCTGCACATGGAGGTGCCGGACAATCTTGCGCCCGCCGAGAAACTGCTGGCCCCGGGCGGACCGAGCGACGGTGAGCCCGTGCTCAAGATCCTCGCCTACCACCACACGATCGACCCCGACGCGTTCCTCGCCACCGCCCGGATCGCGATCGGCGACCGTGCCAACGTCACCCGCTCCAGCCCCAGCGCCCTGCTGGAGATCAGCGGTCCGGGTGTCTCCAAGGCGAGCACGCTGGCCCTGTCCTGTGCTGAGCGGGGCATCGCGGCCGAGGAGGTCGTCGCTTTCGGGGACATGCCGAACGACATCGAGATGCTCACCTGGGCGGGCCGCTCATACGCCATGGGCAACGCGCATCCCGCCGTCCTCGCGGCAGCCAAGGGTCGGACCGCGCCCAACAACGAGGACGGGGTGGCCGTGGTGATCGAACGGCTGCTCGCGGAACGCCTCTGAGGGTCCCGCCACCCGGGACCACTCCTACAACTGCACCCCGCGCGCCGTCAGCCATGCCGCCGGGTCCACCCCGGACCCCAGTTCCGGTGTGACGCGCACCTCGAAATGCAGGTGCGGGCCGGTCGAGTTGCCGGTCGTGCCGGTCTGACCGATCCACTGGCCCGGGGTCACCCGCTGACCCTGGTCGACGGTGACGGCGGCGAGGTGCGCGTACTGCGTGTAGTAGCCCCCGGGGTGCTCGATCACGATCTCGATGCCGAAGGCGCCTCCGCACGACACCGACACCACGGTGCCGGCGCCGACCGCCCGCACCGGGGTGCCGATCGGTACCGCGAAGTCCTGCCCGGTGTGCCCGTTCGCCCATCGGTCGCCGCCGCTGCCGAAACTCGCGGAGAGTTCGTACGTCTCCACGGGAGTGACGTACTCCGGCATGGTCCCAGGGTCCGGCTGGTCGAGCCGGACGGCGCCCCGGCACGAACCGGCCGCGACCGAGGCCTCGGCCCTGCCCTGGAGCGTCCAGCGGGCCTCTTCGAGCTTCGCCTCGATCGTCCGCTTCAGCTCGGCGATCTCGCTGTTGCGCCGCTCCAGCTTCTGCCACTGCGCCGCCGCTTTCGCCTCGTCGGCGGCGAGTCGGGCCTCCGCGCGCCGGCTCTTGTCGATCGCGTTGTTGACGGCGAGATCGGCCTGCCACACGGCTCGCTGACCACGCATCAGCTGCTCGGGGTCGTCCGCGAGGAGCATCTGCGCTGTCAGCGGCAGACCGCCGCCGCTGCGGTACTGGCTGCGGGCGATGCGGCCCAGGTCCTCGTGCAGGACGGCGATGTCGCGCCGTTCGCGGGCGAGGAGATCCTCGTACCGCCGTGCCCTCGCCCCTTCCGCCTCGGACTCACGCCGCCCAGCCTCGTACCGCTGCGTCACCACGGCGGCATCCGCGTACAGCCGGGTCACCTCGGAGCTGAGGCCCGAATCCGTACCGGCGTCCGGTCCGTCCCCGTCCTCGGCCAAGGCGGCCGTGGGCCGGGCGACCAGCATCGTGAGCGCGCACAGGAGCGCCGGAACGAGCAGCGGATGACGGCGACATGAGCCCATGTCAGCGATCGTGTACCGCAAACCGGGCCCGGTGCCTGTTCAAGTCGTACGCCTGGGGGACTTGTTGCCACGAACGGCTCAGCAACGGGGTCCACGGCAGGCTCAGTACGGGGCCTGCCACACCACTTTCGTACCGCCGCCGTCGGAGCCGCCGCCGGGTCCGTGCCCGCTGGCGCCGCCGAGCGACTCCGCCCGCCGTTTCAGGTTCCCGAGTCCGCTGCTCCGACCGCCCTCGGGGATGCCCACACCGTCGTCGGTGGCGGTCAGCCGTACCCCCGGCCGGCCGTCCGGCAAGGTCACGTTCGCGTCGACGACGACGTCGATCCGGGACGCGTCGGCATGGCGGAAGGCATTGGACAGCACCTCGCGGAGAGCGGCGACGAGGTTCTTGCCGGTCAGGTCGCCGACGGCGGTGTCGATCGGGCCGGCCACCCGGAGCGAAGGCGGGAACCCGAGCGCCACGGCGGCCATGTGGATCTCCCGCTCCACCCGCGCGGACAGCTCGCACGCGACCTCGCCGGGGTCGTCCCGCAGCGCGAAGATCGCGGTGCGGATCTCCCGGATCGGGACGTCGAGTTCGTCGACGGCCCTGCCGACGCCGCTTCGCACCTCGGGTGCCACCGACCCGCGCTGGGCGCTTTCCAGCATCATCCCGGTGGCGAACAGCCGTTGGATGACGAGATCGTGCAGGTCACGGGCGATCCGGTCGCGGTCCTCGTACACGGCGAGCCGTTCCCGGTCGCGCTGAGCCTCGGCCATCATCAGCGCGAGCGCGGCCTGCGCGGCGAACTGGACGGCGAGTGCGCGCTCCGTCTCCGTGAACGCGCGCTCTCCCCGCGCGCGGGGCATGCCGAGGCTGCCGACGACACAGCCGTCGCTCTGCAGGGGCAGCAGCATGGTGGGCCCGTAGTCGCGGGTGAGGCCGGTGTCGACGGCCAGCCGGGGGTCGGTGGCCGCGTCCGCGATGAACACCGGCTCGCCGTCGAGGAGTTCGGCGACGACCTCGCTCTGGGGCGCGAGGACCACACCGAGCGCGTCGAAGGGCCGTTCCGCGTCCACGGCGACGATCTCCAGGCCGCCCTCGTCGGCGGGCAGCAGCACGATCCCGGCCGCGGCCCCCGAGAGCCGGCGGGCCTGTTCGGCGACGATCCGGAGGGAGTCGTCGATGTCGCCGCCCGACAGAAGTGCGGTGGTCACGGCCACGGACCCGTCGATCCAGCGTTCGCGCTGCCGGGCGGCCTCGTACAGGCGGGCGTTGCCGATGGCGATGCCCGCCTCGGTGGCCAGCACGCGCACCAGGGTCAGGTCGTGCTCGGTGAACGGACCGCCGCCGCGCTTGTCCCCCAGATACAGGTTCCCGAAGACCTCGCCGTGCACCCGGATCGGCTCGACCCACCGGACGGTCTCCTCGTCGACGCCGTTGTGCACGAAGTCGGCGAAACCGGTGCCGTCCTCGGCGAGGACCCCGATGGCCACGCGTCCGGCGTCCACCAAGGCGGTCGCCGTCGCACAGATCCGCTCCAGCGTGGCATGCGGCCCGAGCCCGCTCCCGACGGCCCGCATGGCTTCCAGCAACTGCGGCACGCACGGCTCGGGACGAAACCGTAGGTCGGACATCCCGTGAGCCTAATGAGTACTCTTTGCCCGCTAAAGTCGAGTTTGTGGAGCCTTTGACGGGCAGGGGATCAACGCCCCGCCGCTGCCGACGCCAGTTGCTCGGACTGCGCCTCCCGCTCCGCCATCCCCCGCAGCGGCCCGTCGACGGCGACCAGTTCCGCGTACGTCCCCCGCTGCACGACTCGCCCTCCGTCGAGCACGATCACCTCGTCCACGGTGTCGAGACCGGCCAGCCGGTGCGTGATGAGCAGCGTCGTCCGGCCCTCGGTCGCGGCCAGCAGGTCCGCGGTGAGCGCGTCGGCGGTCGGCAGGTCGAGGTGTTCGGCGGGTTCGTCGAGCACGAGCACCGGGAAGTCCGCGAGCAGCGCCCTGGCGAGCGCCAGCCGCTGCCGCTGCCCGCCGGAAAGCCGCGCCCCGTGCTCGCCGACCAGCGTGTCGAGGCCCTCCGGCAGCGACTCGGCCCAGTCGAGGAGCCGCGCCCGCGCGAGGACGCCACGCAGGTCGTCCTCGGTCGCGTCCCTCTTCGCCAGCAGCAGGTTCTCGCGCACGGAACTGTCGAAGAGGTGCGCGTCCTGGGCGCACAGCCCGACCAGCCGCCGTACGTCGTCGCCGTCCAGCGCGTACGCGTCCACGCCGCCCAGCGTGTAGGCGCCGGCGTCCGCGTCCAGGAACCGCAGGAGCACCTGCGCGAGGGTCGTCTTGCCCGAGCCGGACGGGCCGACCACGGCGATCCGGCGCCCTTCGTGGAGGGTGAGGTCGAGGCGGGCGAGCGCGTCCCGGTCCTGTCCGGCATGGCGGGCGGCAAGCTCCCTGACGACGACCGGGAACGGCGACAGTGGTGCGGGGAGCGGCACTTCGGGTTCGCGTACGGGCTCGGGCGCGTCAAGTACCTCGTACACGCGCTCCGCGCTCCTGCGCACCCGCTGCCGGTACCGGACGGCGAGCGGCAGCCCCAGGACGGCCTCGAAGGCGGCCAGGGGAGTGAGCACGACAACAGCCGTCGCCACTCCGTCGAGCCGCCCGTCGGCGACTCCTTGGGCAGCCACGAGGGCGGTGGCCGCCACGGTCAGTCCGGACAGCAGCGCGGTGAGCGCGTCGCCGAGCGCGGTGGCCGTGGCGGCGCGCGAGGCGATCCGGGTGAGCGCCGAGTCGGCCTGCCGGACCTGCTCGGTACGTCCGTTCAGGGCTCCCGCGACCGTCGACTCGGCGGTGCCGGTCAGCAGGTCGGTCACCCGCGTGGCCAGTGCCCCGCGGGCCGGCGCGAGCCTGCGTTCCGTGCGCCGTGCCACGGCACTGGTCACGAGGGGAACGCCGACGCCGGCCGCGAGCAGCCCGGCGGCGAGGACCGCGCCGGCCTCCGGCAGCAGCCACGCCGTGAACCCGACGGAGGCGGCGAAGACGACAAGGGCGGCCCCGGCGGGCAGCAGCCAGCGCAGCCAGTAGTCCTGGAGGGCGTCCACATCGGCGACGAGCCGCGACAGCAGGTCGCCGCGCCTGGTCGTCCGCAGCCCGGCGGGCGCCAGCCGCTCCAGGCGCCGGTAGACGGCCACCCGGGTGTCGGCGAGCATCCTCAGCACGGCGTCGTGCGACACCAGCCGCTCGGCGTACCGGAAGACGGCCCGCCCGATCCCGAAGGCCCGCGTCGCCGTCACCGCGACCATCAGGTACAGCACGGGCGGCTGCTGCGAGGCCCGTGAGATGAGCCACCCGGAGGTCGCCATGAGCCCGACAGCACTGCCGAGCGCGAGACTCCCGAGCAGCAGCGCGAGGGTGAGCCGCCCGCGCCGGGCCCCGGACATGGCCCGCACCCGGGTGAGCACACCGAGACGCTCCGAGGGAGCACCGGGCACGAGTTCTTCCTCGTCGAGCACGGGGATATGTACGTCCCGCGAGCCGCCCACAACGAGCCCGTCACCGCCGAGGGAACCCCCGGCCGGCCCAGAACCAGGCAGGTGAGCGGGCCCGACGGCCTCCTCCAGCCGCACCACCCGGTCCGCCACTCCCAGCAGCGCCGGCCGATGCACGACCAGCAGCACCGTCCGCCCGACGGCCAGCCGCCGTACGGCAGCCACAACCTCGCGCTCGGTCTCCCCGTCCAGCGCGGCCGTCGGCTCGTCGAGCAGCAGCACGGGCCGGTCCGCGAGAAACGCCCGGGCCAGCGCGAGCCGTTGCCGCTGCCCGGCGGAGAGCCCGGCCCCGTCCTCGCCGAGCACCGCGTCGATGCCCTCGGGCAGCGCCTCCACGAACTCCAGCGCACCGGCATCGGCCAGTGCCCTCCGTACGGCGGTGTCGTCGGCGTCGGGGCGGGCAAGCCGTACGTTCTCGGCGATCGACCCGGCGAACAGATGCGTGCGCTGCGGCACCCAGGCCACCCGCGAACGCCACTGCTCCAGATCCAGGCCGGCGAGGTCGGCGCCCCCGACCGTCACCCGCCCTTGCGCCGGGCGCACGAACCCGAGCAGCGCGTGCAGCAGCGTCGACTTGCCCGCACCGCTCGCCCCGACGAGCGCGACCGTCTCGCCGGCCGCGACAGCGAAGGACGCGTCCGTCACCGCGTCCACCGACCGCCCGGGATACCGGACCGTCACGCCCTCGAAGGCCACACCGCCCTCGGGAACCGTCCCGGTCCCGGACTCGGCAACGGGAGTCTCCAGGACGGCGAAGATCTCCTCGGCCGCGGCCAGCCCCTCGGCCGCCGCGTGGAACTGGGCGCCCACCTGCCTCAGCGGCAGATACGCCTCGGGCGCGAGGATGAGAACGACCAGACCGATGTACAGGTCCATCTCGCCGTGCACGAGCCGCATACCGATGGTCACCGCGACCAGCGCGACGGACAGCGTCGCCAGCAGTTCCAGTGCGAAGGACGAGATGAAGGCGATGCGCAGGGTCCGCATCGTCGCCTGCCGGTACTCACCGGTGATCCGCCGGATCGACTCGGCCTGCGCCTTGGCCCGGCCGAACACCTTCAGCGTCGGCAGCCCCGCCACGACATCGAGGAAGTGGCCCGACAGCCGGGACAGCAGCCGCCACTGACGGTCCATGTGGGACTGCGTGGCCCAGCCGATCAGCACCATGAAGACCGGAATGAGCGGCAGGGTGCCGACGATGATCGCGGCCGACACCCAGTCCTCGGTGACGATCCGCGCCAGCACGGCAACGGGCACCACGACCGCGAGTCCCAACTGCGGCAGATAGCGCGAGAAGTAGTCGTCGAGCGCGTCGACTCCCCGTGTCGCGAGGGCGACCAGCGACCCGGTCCGCTGTCCGCCGAGCCATTCGGGCCCGAGCGCGACGGCCCGTTCCAGCAATCGTCCGCGCAGCTCCGACTTCACTGCCGCGCTCGTTCGGTGGGCAGCCAGCTCAGTGAACCAGGAGACCACCGCCCTGCCACCGGCGACGGCAACCAACAGCATGAGGGGTGTACGGAGTTCAGTGACCGACAGTCCGTGCTGGAAAGCGCCGACCACCACCTCGGCGATGAGCATCGCCTGCGCGACGACCAGCCCCGCGCCGACCGCACCGAGACCGACGACCGCCAGCAGGAAACGGCGCGTGGCACCGGCGTACCGGAGGAGCCGTGGATCGATTGGTTTCACGTGAAACATGCCCTTCGGTCCAGGGAGGCGGGTTCGCGATGTTTCACGTGAAACATCGCGAACCCGCCTTCCGCAGACAAAGACGACTCAGTGCGCGGCGTCGGCGAGGTGCTGCGTACCGATCCGCTTGCGGAACACCCAGTACGTCCAACCCTGGTAGAGCAGGACCACAGGGGTGGCGATCCCCGCACACCACGTCATGATCTTCAGCGTGTACGGGCTCGACGAGGCGTTGGTGACCGTGAGGTTCCAGTCCGGGTTCAGCGAGGACGGCATGACATTCGGGAAGAGCGTGAGGAACAGCATCGCGACGGCTGCCACGATGGTGACCCCGGAGAACGCGAACGCCCAGCCCTCACGCCCCTTCCAGGTCGCCCCCAGAGCGGCGAGAAGGGCGAGCACGGCCACGACCTCCGCGGCCAGGGAGCCGCCGTCGCCCTTGTCGGCGTGGGTCCAGCTCAGGAAGACGAGCGCGACGACCGCGGCCAGGGGGCCGACGCGCACCGCCAGCTTCCGGGCCCGTTCCCGGATGTCCCCGACGGTCTTGAGACCGACGAACACCGTGCCGTGGAAGGTGAACAGTGACAGGGTGACCAGGCCGCCGAGCAGAGCGTACGGGTTGAGCAGGTCGGCGAGAGTGCCGACGTACTCGAAGTCCGCGTCGATCTTGACCCCGCGCACGATGTTGGCGAAGGCCACGCCCCAGAGGAACGCCGGGAGGAGCGAGGTCCAGAAGATCGCGGTCTCCCAGTTGCGCTGCCAGTTCTCCTCGGGCCGCTTCACGCGGTACTCGAAGGCGACGCCCCGCACGATCAGGCACACCAGGATGAGCAGCAGCGGCAGATAGAAACCGGAGAAGAGGGTGGCGTACCACTCGGGGAACGCGGCGAAGGTCGCGCCGCCCGCCGAGAGCAGCCACACCTCGTTGCCGTCCCAGACGGGCCCGATGGTGTTGATGAGGACCCGCTTCTCCGCCCGGTCACGGGCGAGCAGCTTGGTGAGGACACCGACCCCGAAGTCGAAGCCCTCCAGGAAGAAGTAGCCGGTCCACAGGACGGCGATGAGGACGAACCAGACGTCGTGAAGTTCCATGGCGATTCCAGCTCCCTGGGCCTAGTAGGAGAAGGCCATCGGCTTGTCGGCGTCCTGCGGGTCGCCGCCGATCTTCGTGGGCGGGTTGAGGTCGGCCTCGGTCAGTTCGGGCGGCCCCGCCTTGACGTACTTCACGAGGAGCTTGACCTCGATGACGGCGAGAATCGCGTAGAGCGCGGTGAAGACGATCATCGAGGTGAGGATCTCCCACTGCGAGACGCCGGGGGAGACCGCGTCCCGAGTCTGGAAGATGCCGTACACGACCCACGGCTGACGGCCCATCTCCGTGAAGATCCAGCCCCAGGAACTGGCGATCAGCGGGAATCCCAGCGTGAGGACGGCGATGCGCCAGTACCACTTGGTGAACTTCGGGCCGAGCGCCTTCCCGGGCAGCAGCGAGAGGCGCGGCACCTCGTCGTCGCCGACCCGCAGATGCTGCGGCAGCATGAACTTCTTGCGGGTCAGCCAGAGTCCGGCCAGCCCGATCGCGAAGGACGTCATGCCGAAGCCGATCATCCAGCGGAAGCCCCAGTAGGCGACTGGGATGTTGGGCCGGTAGTCGCCCGGCCCGAACTTCTTCTGCTCGGCCTTGTTGACGTCGTTGATGCCCGGGACGTACGAGCTGAAGTCGTCGTTGGCGAGGAAGGACAGCAGGCCCGGGATCTCGACGGCGACCTTGTTGTGGCCGGCGTCGACGTCACCGTAGGCGAAGACGGAGAAGGGCGCGGGCGACTCACCGTCCCAGAGAGCCTCGGCAGCGGCCATCTTCATCGGCTGCTGCTTGAACATGACCTTGCCGAGGAAGTCACCACTGACCGCGGTGAGCAGACCACCGATGACGACGGTGACCAGGCCGAGCCGCAGCGAGGTCTTCATCACCTCGATGTGCTTCCCGCGCATCAGATGGAAGGCGGCGATGCCGACCATGAAGGCGCCACCCGTGAGGAAGGCCGCGGTGAGGGTGTGGAAGACCTGGGTCAGCGCCGTGTTCTGGGTGAGGACCAGCCAGAAGTCGGTGAGTTCGGCGCGGCCCTTTTGCTCGTTGATCCGGTAGCCGACGGGGTGCTGCATCCAGGAGTTGGCCGCGAGGATGAAGTATGCCGACAGGATCGTGCCGATCGAGACCATCCAGACGCAGGCCAGGTGGACCTTCTTCGGCAGCTTGTCCCAGCCGAAGATCCACAGCCCGATGAAGGTGGACTCGAAGAAGAAGGCGATCAGCGCCTCGAAGGCCAGCGGGGCACCGAAGACATCGCCGACGAAGCGCGAGTAGTCGGACCAGTTCATGCCGAACTGGAACTCCTGCACGATGCCGGTGACGACACCCATGGCGATATTGATCAGGAAGAGCTTGCCCCAGAACTTCGTGGCCCTGAGGTACTTCTCCTTCTCCGTGCGGACCCAGGCGGTCTGCAGGCCGGCGGTGAGCGCGGCGAGGGAGATCGTCAGCGGGACGAACAGGAAGTGGTAGACGGTGGTGATGCCGAACTGCCAGCGGGCCAGAGTCTCCGGCGCGAGAGCGATGTCCACATCTCCTCCTTACGGGCCGTGATCTTTGCGGCGGTCTGTCCCGGTCGCCGACCAGCACGAGAGGGACAAACGGGACGCGCTTGTGAACGCGTTCACATTCACAAGCAATTATGGCGCATGCCCGTTCGACCCGGCAGACGCGGGGGGTGCTCAAACAGCCTCCATCCACCCCGGAGGGCGGGATTCACGGTCGCCCGGGCAGCAAAACGGCACGTCACCCGGGTTGAGTGACGTGCCGCACACGGCCCGCCGGACAGGCTCCGGAGCGACCTAGAACTCCTCGCGGAACATCTCAGCGGCCTTCAGAAAGATGTCGTTCGCCTCGGCCTCGCCGACCGTCACCCGCACCCCCTCGCCAGGGAACGGCCGAACGACCACCCCGGCCCGCTCGCACGCCCCCGCGAAGTCCACCGTGCGCTCCCCCAGCCGCAGCCACACGAAATTCGCCTGGGTGTCGGGCACCGTCCAGCCCTGGCCGCGCAGACCGTCGACCACCCGCGCGCGCTCCACCACCAGCGAGCCGACCCGGCCGAGCAGCGCGTCCTCGGCCCGCAGCGAGGCCACCGCCGCGTCCTGGGCGAGCTGGCTCACCCCGAACGGCACGGCCGTCTTGCGCAGCGCCGCCGCCACCGGCTCGTGCGCGATAGCGAACCCGACCCTGAGCCCGGCGAGGCCGTACGCCTTGGAGAAGGTCCGCAGCACACAGACGTTCGGCCGGTCACGGTAGAGCGTGACCCCGTCCGGCACCTCGACGTCACGGACGAACTCCTTGTACGCCTCGTCCAGCACCACCAGCACATCACGGGGCACCCGGTCCAGGAACCGCTCCAGTTCGGCCCCCCGTACGGCCGTTCCGGTCGGGTTGTTGGGGTTGCAGACGAAGATCAACCGGGTGCGGTCGGTGATCGCGTCCGCCATCGCGTCGAGGTCGTGCACGTCCCCGGGCGTCAACGGGACCTTGACCGACGTGGCGCCGCTGACCTGCGTGATGATCGGATAGGCCTCGAAGGAGCGCCAGGCGTAGATCACCTCGTCGCCGGGCCCACTGGTGGACTGGATCAGCTGCTGTGCGACACCGACCGAGCCGGTGCCGGTGGCGATATGGGAGAGCGGCACGGCGAAACGTTCGGCCAGCTCGCTCATGAGCTCCGTACAGGCCATGTCCGGGTAGCGGTTGAAGGCCCCCGCCGCAGCCGTCACGGTCTCCAGTACGCCGGGCAGCGGCGGATACGGGTTCTCGTTCGAGGACAGCTTGTAGGCCACCGGACCGCCGGCCGCGGCCGGCCTGCCGGGCTTGTAGGTGGGGATACCCTCCAGCTCGGCGCGCAGCTTGGGGCTTGTCTCGCTCACCGCAGTCCTCCTCG
>Ga0136846_1215058_pt1 | contig 30916 bp, 35 predicted proteins | sample HopSoiMetagenom2_FD_96841 | JGI IMG/M metagenome (GOLD analysis project Ga0136846, IMG submission 96841) | Grasslands soil microbial communities from Hopland, California, USA - 2 Assembly 2016 (version 4) | ecosystem: Environmental > Terrestrial > Soil > Grasslands | place: USA: Hopland...
GTAGTCACAGGCAACTAGGCCGCGAGCGCCAGCAGCAGGAGGCCGCCGATGACGACCGCGATCCCGACGTACTGGTTCACCACGAGCCGCTCCTTGAGGAAAATGACCGAGAGTGCAACTGCGATCGCGGGGAAGACGGCGCTCGCGGCGAGCACCACCGACAGGTAGCCCTTCGTTGCCCCTGCTGAGTAGCTCGCCACCCCCATCAGGTCGAACGCGCCGGCGGCAGCCGCGGCGACGTACGCGATGGTCGTTGCGCTGGCGACCTTGTGGAACGTTCTCCGCCGCGCGAACAAGAGCGGGAGGTACACGAAGACCAGCACCACGCGGGTCGTGAACAACGTCGCGACCCAGTCGTTCGAATCCTTCGCGATCACACCCAAGATGAAGCCCGCAACGCCGAAGCCGATCGCCGATCCGACCGCCCACCACAAACCGGGGGGCCGCTCGTGCAGACCGGCCCGCAGCGCCGGAAGGTTGGCCGATACCAGGAACACACCGCCGATCGTGACGATGCCCCCGAGGACGGCGACCGGCCCCGAGTGCTCGTTGGGCAGAAGCAGCACCGCGAGGGAGAAGCCGACCACGGCGTATCCGGCGCCCACCGGCGATACCACCGCGACCGGTCCGAGCTCGAGCGCCCGGTAGTGCAGCGAGTACGCGATCATCGCGATCACACCGTTCGCGAGCAAGAACCCGACGAGGCCGTGGAGCGACGAGAACCCATCGCCGTTCACGACGAACAACGCCGTCGCACCGGTGATCCCGATCAGCTGGCTGACGGCGAGCGCGGGCAACGATCCCAGCCGGCGGCCCGACACCGCTGCCAGGAAGTCGGTCGCGCCCCAGCCGATCGCGGCGAGGAGCCCGTAGATCACGCGGGCGGCTTCGCTTCGGCGAGCGCGTCGACGGCCACCGCGCCGCGCGGGCGGACCAGCAGCGGGTTGGCCTCGAGCGACGTCAGCCGGTCGCGGAGATCATGCGCGGCGCGTGCGATCGATGCGACCGCCTTCGCGAGCGCGCCGAGGTCGTGCTCGTCCGCGTCTAGACCGCAGCGCACCGCTTGCGACGCCACGTAGGTTCGAGCCTGTGCGGTGGTCAGTGGCGCCGCGACGAATGTCGCGGCGCCCGCCTCGGCGAGCGCCCCACCGGGACGGATCGTGATCGTAGCGCCGAACTGCTCGTCGACGATCGCGCCGACGAGGACCTCGTGGCCGTCCACCATCTCCTGCACCAAGACCTTGGGCGCCTTCGCGCCGGCGCGCCCGGCGGCCGCCAGGACCTCGGCGGCGGCGACCTCGACCTCGGCCGGTCCGCGGAGGCCGAGCCGCACGCCGCCGAGCTTGGCCTTATGCGGAAGCTCCGGCGCCAACGCTTTCACCGCGACCGCGCCGCGGATCTTCAGTGCCGCCTCGGCGGCCTTCGCCGGCGTGGCGACCACGGCTTCGTTCGGACGCCGCACCCCGTAGAGCTCCAGCACGGCCGCGGCGGTCGCCTCGTCCACCGGCCCGGATGCCCGACGCAACACCCGGAGCGCCTTCGCGCGGTTCTCGTGCGCCGACAGCGTGGGGACGGCCCGCGTCCGCACCTGCTGGTACTCGAGCACGGCGGCGATCGCGTTCGCAGACGCGCGGTGCCCCTGCAAGAAGGGCAACGCCTTCCACTTCTTGGTGAAGGCTTTGGCCTCGTCCGTGTAGGCGAGCGGGCTCATGCACAACGACACGAACGCGACACCGGTCGAGCGCTGCAGCTCGATCGCCTTGGTCAGCACCGGGTCGGCCCAGGGCGTCTCCCCTTCGAGCCGCGGCGGGAACGCGTCGAACGCCACGAGCCCGACGCCCGGATCCTTCGCGAGCGCTCCCAGCGCGTCGACGAACATGTCGGTCTCGACGGCGGCCTGCCCAGTCACGTCGAGCGGGTTGTTCTGCGACGCGAACGACGGCAACGCCGTGCGCAACGCCCTCTTTGTTGGTGCCGCGAACTCGGGGAGCGGCAGGTCCGCGGCGCCGGCCGCCTCGGCGAAGAGGGTGCACGCCCCACCGGACTGCAGCGCCGCCGCCACACCTTCGATAGGCAGCTTCTTGACGTGCGACAACAGCACCGCAGTCTCGAACATCGTGACCGGGTCCTCGACCAGGACAACGCCGTGGCCGCGCAACCACGCGTCGCGCAGCCCGGTGTTGCCCGCCAACGCGCCCGTGTGCGCGATGATCGAGCGCAGCGCCGCTTCGGACCGTCCTTGGGGGGCGCAGATCACGACGGGCTTGCGCGCGGCGAGCAGCGCGTCGAGCCCCCGCCCGATCCCCGCGACGTCGCGCATCGTCTCGATGTAGCTGGTGACGACCTTGGTCTTCGGGTCGGCGGCGGCCCACGTGAAGAGGTCGCCGAGCCCGAGCACCGCCTCATTGCCGACGCCGAGGATGATCCGCAGGCCCACCGCACGGTCCGACGCCATCTGGTTCATCGTCCAGGCGACCGTGCCCGACTGCGAGATCACGCTGATGCCGCCCTTGACCGGGTCTGCGGGTGGCGTCGTCCCGTACGGCGCCACTTGGTCAACATAGTTGACGAACCCTTCGACGTTGGGTCCGAGGACCGGGATCTTGGTTCGAAGCGCCACCTCACGAAGCTCCGCCTGCAGCGCGCGGCCCTCCTCGCCGGCTTCCGCGAAGCCGCTCGACACCACCATGATCCCGCGCACGCCCCGGGCGCCGCAGTCGTCGATCATGCGCACGACGACACGTGCCGGCACGACGAACACGACGAGGTCGACGCCGCGCGGCAGCTCGCCGATCGACGACAAGCACGGCCGGCCCCACACCGTGTCGTACTTCGGGTTGATCGGATAGAGGTCGCCGGCGTAGCCGATGTGACGCAGTGACCGCTCGATCTCCGGCGCCCACGAGTCCGCCGACTCGGACGCGCCCACGATCGCGATCGACCGGGGCGCCAGCAGCGGGCGCAGATCCCAGGACGGCACGCGGTCAGCCCTCACCGCGGAACTTCGCGTCACGCCAGGCGATCGCGGCCTTGAGGCCGTCGTCGGCGGTGATGCGGCGGAACTCGTCGCGCGTCGGCAGGTTCGTCGTCTCGATGATGACGTCAAGCTCAGTGTTGGCGGCCAGCGCCGCGCGGAGACCCGCCACGTCCCACGAGCGGTTGACCGCTCGCTTGGTCATCTGCACGACGAACGGCTCGTTCTTCGCGATCTCCTCGGCGAGCGCGAGCGTCGCGTCGTCCAGCTCGTCGCGCGGCACGACCCGGTTCACCAGTCCGATCCGCAGCGCCTCGTCGGCCGGCACCCGGTCCTCGCCGGTGAACAGCAGCTCCTTGGCCTTCCGCACGCCGACCACCCACGGCAGGAACATCGAGACGACGCCCGAGCCGAACCGGATGTCGACATAGCCGAACTTCGCGTCGTCGGCCACGACCGCCAGGTCGCAGGCGAGCATCAGGTCGGTCCCGCCCGCCAGGCAATAGGACTGCACCGACGCGATCACGGGCTTGGGGCAGTCGAGGATCTCGAGCATCTCGCGGACACCCCCGGCCAGGCTCGCGTGCCAGGCTCGCGCGTCCAGCTCCCCCTCGTCGGCGTCCTCGTTCAGGTCATACCCGGAGCAGAAGGCGCGCCCGGCGGCGCGCAGGATCACGACCGACACGCCGTCGTCGGACCCCGCCTCACGGATCGCCGCCGAGATCCCCGAGATCAGGTCGTGGTTCAGGGCGTTGAGGGCCCCGGGCCGGTTCATCGTCAGCCGCCGAACCGGCCCGATGTCCTCGACCAACAGAACCGGTTCGGCAGCGTCGCTCACGGGTACCCCTCTTCCCTGGATTCACCTGTTCGGGCGAGGCCCGGATGCTAGCAACGCCCGCTCCGGCACACCGCGAGGGGAGAACCGGGGCAAGGAAAGGTGCGTACTACAGGGTGGAGAGAGAGGTCCCGCCCGCGCCGCCAGGGGCTAGGCACAAAGAGGGATGCCTTCGGCGCCTTGCATAGTGCGGTCGACCTATGGTACTCAGCGCCATCGGCGCCAGGGTGGACGGCCACCCGCCGGCCGCCGAACATGAACAGGAGGGGACGATGCGGCATCCCAGGGACATCTCCCGGCGTCAGTTCCTGACGCGGGCCGGCGGCGCGGCGATCGCGATGCCGAGCCTCGCGGCGATCCTGGCCGCGTGCACGAAGCCCGGCTCGACGACGCCCGGAGGCAGCGGCTCGGCCCTCGACAACATCCCGATCGCGACCCTCGACAACCCGGTCACGCTCCCGATGACGCAGGATCCGATCGCGTCCAACGCCCCGATCGAGTCCGGACCGCTGGTGCTCTACAACTGGGCCGACTACATCTACAAGAAGGTGGTCCAGGACTTCGAGGACAAGTTCCAGGTCGACGTCCAGATCACGACCTACAACAACATGGAGGAGGGCATCCAGAAGGTCGTCAACGGCCAGGTGGCCCCGGATGTCTTCGTGCCGACACCCGGCTACGTGCGCCGTCTGGTCGCCAAGAACCTGCTCCAGCCGCTGCAGCACGACCTGATCCCGAACATGTCGAACGTCTGGCCGACCTATTCGAACCCGGGCCCGTACTACGACGTCGGCTGGCACTACAGCGTTCCGTACACGATCTACACGTGGGGCGTCGCGTATCGCCGTGACCTCGTCGACGACGCCGTCGTTGCGCAGCAGGGCTGGGAGGCCCTGTGGAACCACGATTACGCCGGCAAGATCAGCCTGTACGACTCCTACGGCGACACGCTCGCGATCGCGATCTTGCGCAACGGCAGCCTCGACGTGAACTCGCAGGACCCCGCCGTGATCGACGCGGCCAAGCAGGCGGTCCTGCAGACGATCAACGACAACCAGGCACGCCTCACGATCAACGGTGTCTACGCCAAGCTGCCCGCCGGCGACTACACGGTCGCGGAGGCCTGGTCGGGCGACATCGTCGGCGCGCAGTGGTACCTCCCGAACGGCGTCGGCACCGACGTTCTCGGCTATTGGAAGCCGGAGGACGGCAAGACGATGATCAGCAACGACCTCCTGACTATCCCGAGCGTCTCGAAGAGCCCGCGCCTCGCGCACGAGTTCATCAACTTCATGCTCGACGACAAGGAAGGGACCCTCAACTTCACCGGGTGGAACGGCTATCAGCCGCCGTTCAACTCCATCCAGCCGGACACGCTGGTGCAGAAGGGGATCGTTCCCGAGACACTGACCTCGGCCGTGGTCACCGAGGAGATGTTCAAGAAGGACCTCACGCCGTACGAGCTGCCGTCGGACATCGACCAGATGTGGCTCGACGCGTGGACCGAGATCAAGGCGGGTGCCTGAGATCGCAACGGAAACGACCGCACCGGTCGGTCAGGAACAGGCGGAGGAACCGCGGCGGCGCCGAAGGCGCCGCCGCGGCGACCCGGGAACATCGGACGAACGATCGGGCGTTTGGTATCCGAGGTGGTACTGGCCCTCATTCATCGCGCCCGGCACCATCGCGCTGATCTTCCTGTTCGTTCTGCCGTTCTACGTCGTCTTCTCGGTCGCGTTCGGCACCGTCGACTTCAACAACTTCGGCACCGCGGTCCCGTACTACGCGCCGTGGTGGTGGTCGTTCCACACGTTCAACGGCACCCTGCAGCAGTTCTACGCGGGCTCGCACATCTATCAGGACCCGCTGTTCCGCACGTTCGAGTACGTCATCGCGGCGAGCATCATCTGTTTGGTCGTCGGGTACGCGGTCGCGTACTACACGGCGCGGTTCGCGACCAAGTACAAGGGCCTGATCCTGATCTTGCTGGTCTCGCCGTTCTGGATCAGCTACCTGATGCGCATCTACGCGTGGCAGGGCCTGCTCGATACCGACGGACCGATCAACGTGATCCTCGGTCCCTTCGGCTTCCGCAACACGAACTTCCTCGAGGGCAAGCCGATCACGATCATCCTCGGCTTGGTCTACGGCTACATCCCGTTCATGATCTTGCCGATCTACGCGTCGCTCGACCGCATCCAGGAGAGCCTGCTCGAAGCGGGTCGTGACCTCGGCGGGAGCGGAGCACAGACGTTCTGGCGCGTGACGCTGCCGCTGTCGCGGCCGGCGATCCTGGCCGGCATCGTGATCGTGACGCTGCCGATGTTCGGCGACTACTACACGAACGACCTGCTGGGCTCGACGAAGACGTCGATGTTCGGCAACTTGATCAGCCAGCAGACCGAGGCGACCGCCGGTTCGACGCGCGCCGCGTCGCTCGTGTTGATCCTGTCGGTGATCGTGCTGATCCCGATGATGTACTACCTCCGCGAGACCAAGCGCCAGGTGGAGCAAGCATGAGCATCGCCGCCGCCCCCGAAGCGCCGGTCCGCGGCATCCGCGGGTACTTCCGGAACCCGTGGCGCAGGCCGCGGTTCCTGCAGGCAACGACGATCGGCTACCTGCTGTGGTCGCTGCTGCCCGTGATCATCGCGGTGATCTTCTCGTTCAACGCGGGACGCTCCCGTGCGTCGTGGCAAGGTTTCGGATTGCGCTGGTGGACCGCCGACCCGACCGACTCGATCCTGCATGACGCCGAGATCCGCGCCGCGATGTTGCAAACGTTCAAGCTCTCGATCCTCACGGTGATCATCGCGGTCCCGCTCGGCACGCTGTTCGCGATCGGCATCGACCGCTGGCACGGACGCCCGGCGCGCGCCGCGAACTTCACGATGCTGCTGTCGTTCGTGGTGCCCGAGATCATCCTCGGCGTCTCGCTGTACATCCTGTTCACGAGCCTGTTCAAGAACTTCATCCCCCTCGGGACGAACGCGCAGCTGCTCGGTCTAATCGCGTATCAGGTGAGCTATCCGGTGATCATCGTCCGAGCTCGATTGCTTTCGATCGGACCCGAATACGAAGAAGCGGCGATGGACCTCGGCGGTACCCCCAACCAGGCGATCCGTCGCGTGTTGTTGCCGCTGTTGACGCCGGCTATCTTCGCGAGCGTCGCGCTGGTGTTCGCCGACACGGTGGACGACTTCGTGACGGTGCAGGCGCTGTCGGCCGGGTCGACGAGCCAGACGTTGGCGATGAAGATCTACTCCGCGGCGCGCGCGTCTCCGACGCCGGAAGTGAATGCCGCGGCAACGGTGATGCTGATCTCGACCTTGCTCGTGATCGCTGGTGGCGTGCTGTTCTACAAGCGGTTCAGCAAGGGTCAGGAGCTCGGCGGAGCCACCGACTTCGCGCAGCTGTAAAGCGGTTGACGCGCGGGCGGCGCACCTCCACGCAGAAAGGTGTCACACGGTTGACACCCCCATCGCTTCAATCGCTTGACGCTCTGACGCTTGTCAGAGCGTCAAGTCGTTGAAGGGGACCGCCCGACAACGTGTTGACGGATTTCTGCGTGACGGATGGCCCCGGTGGCGTCAAGCGCGTGACGACATCGCGAGCGAAGGTGACGGCTCAGACGCGGCGGGCGCGCGACGCCGATCGCTGCGATCAGGACGCGTCGGCGGCGACGTCCAGCTCCGCCTCTTCCAGGACCGCGGTGCCGCCCTCGGGAAGCACGCGGAGCGAGTCCTTCGGGAACTCGACGGTGACCGCGTCGCCGGAGTGGTAGCGCTCGTCTGAGCCGGTGTTCGGCAGCCACGCCTGGATCGTCTGGCCGGTCGCGAGGTGCAGGATCACCTGCAGCGTCGAGCCGACGTAGATCGTGCGCTCCACCATCGCGGGCAGCCGGTTCTGGCCGCTCGTGCCCTGTTGCTCGATGATCACGCGCTCGGGGCGGATCGTGACCTTCGCGTCGCCGGCCGTGTCGGTGTCGCCTTGGCCGGCGATCAGCGTGAAGTCGCCGATCGAGACCTTGCAGCCGCCGTCCGAGACACCGCCGGCCTTCGCGTCCATCAGGTTCGAGACACCTAGGAAGTCGGCCACGTACGCCGTCGAGGGCGACTCGTAGATCTCCTTCGGCGGGCCGACCTGCTCGACGCGGCCCTGCGACATCACCGCGATTCGGTCTGACATCGTGAGGGCTTCTTCCTGGTCGTGCGTCACGTAGATGAACGTGATGCCGACCTCTTCCTGCAGGGCCTTCAGCTCGATCTGCAAGCGCTTGCGCAGCTTGGCGTCCAGGGCGCCGAGCGGCTCGTCCAGCAGGAGCACCTTCGGGTTCAAGATCAGGGCGCGGGCGAGCGCGACGCGCTGCTGCTGGCCACCGGACAGCTGGTTCGGCCGGCGCGTGGCGAACTGCGACATCTGGACGAGCTCGAGCGCCTTGCCCACGCGCTCGGTCGACTCCTCCTTCGACGACTTCTGATATTTGAGCCCGAACGCAACGTTCTCCTCCACGGTCAGGTGCGGGAACAGCGCGTAGTTCTGGAACACCGTGTTGACGTTGCGCTTGTGCGGGGGGGTCTGCGCCATGTCGACCTCGTCCAGGAGGATCTGGCCTTCGGTCGGGCGCTCGAAGCCCGCGATCATGCGCAGGGTGGTCGTCTTGCCGCAGCCCGACGGGCCGAGGAGCGAGAAGAATTCGCCGGGCGGCATCTCCAGGTTGATCCCCGCGACGGCGGTGAACTCACCGAAGCGTTTCACCAGGTCGACGAGCTGGACCTCTCCCCCTGCCATAGCTGGCGGAGCATACCGTTCGGTGCCCAGGGTGAGTCAACCGGCTACTGCGAAGGGAGACTCGGTCCGATCCGAGGACGTGCTTAGGTCGCCGGACCGACGACCCATCCATGGCCGTGACCGGGCCCTAGCAAGACGAAGCGCCGAAGCGGACACGGATCCGTGGAAGGCTTGAAGAACCGCAGCACGCCATCGGAGATGACCCACGAGTAATCGCCCGCCTCTGTCCCCTGGCACGAATCGAACAGACCCGTGATCAAGACCGACGCAGGGACGAGACGATAGCCACCGGCGCCCACCGCGTTTCCCCTCGAGAGGGAAGCATCTCCGTCGTCCCTGAACGTGAGCACCCATGTGCCGACCGCGTGCAACCGCTGAGCGCCTGGGTCACGCGGCCCAAGGACGAGCGTGTACGTTCCAACGATCGGGCTCGGCGAGTGCGCCTTGATCGACGGACTCAGCGGCCCGACCGGCTCCTTCCGGTTCGATGTGGACAGAAGCTTCGGAAGTGCCACCAGGAGCCCCAACGCCATCACGCCGACGACGACGGCGCTGCCGACCCGGCGCAACGTACGACGTCGGCGGCCGCGTTGGAGCGTGACCGAAAGCTTGCGCTCGATCTCGCTGTCCGTGAGCTCGGCGCGAGCGCCGAGACCCGAACGCAGCCGCTCATCGATCGTCACGGCCCGTCACCCCCCGGTGGTTCGTTGAGCAGATCTGCCAGGTGGTTCCGCGCCCGATGCAGGTCCGATCGAATCGTGGCCTCCGGACGCTCCAGGATGTGCGCGATCTCGGCGACCGGCAGATCCTCGAAGTAGAACAGCACGATCACAGCTCGCTGGGTGTGGGGAAGCGTATGGATCGCGGCGACGAGGTCGACGTCCGGCAAGGCATGCTCGACCTGTCTTGGCTCGGTCCGCTCGACCAGCGCTCGGACCTTCTCTCGCCGTGCCGCTCGTACAGCCATCCGGATCGCGACCCGGCGCACCCAAGCCCCTGGGCGCTCGTACGTGGAGATGCGCCTCCAACGGGCGAACAATTGGATGAAGGCGTCCTGGGTCACCTCCTCGGCGCGGTCTCGATCCCGGAGGATCAACTCAACCGTGCGAGCGACGCTCGGGTACTCGGTCCTGAAGAACCCCGCGAATCCCTCTTCGGAACGGCTCCGATCAGGCCGGCGCTCAGCAACGGTGTGACCGTCGGCCGGTTCCACAGAAGATGAACCCCCGGTTCTTGACCCCCGCATACTTCGTTCCGGACTCCCATCCTTACTCAGGCCCGACCACGCCGAGAGGTTGCAACTTTTCCGCCGACCCCGGTCTGTGTCTAGCCGAGAGTCGACCCGGCCATGCGGCACGGCTTGGGGCTCCGAGTGTCCTTGCACCGTTACTCGATGGGAGGGACCATGCGCCGCTTGATGAAGCTCTTCGTTCCGGTGGCAGGCACGATCGTCAGTGTCGCCCTGGTCGCATCGCCTGCCACAGCCAACATGCAGGTGAGTTCCGTGAATCATGTGGAATACAGATACACCGACTCGAGCATCTGTCCGTTCGACCTCAGGGTGCATCTGCACGGCTCGTACAAGAACGTCGACTACTACGACAACACCGGCTTCCTCTACAAGACGATCGACACGCCCGGGGGCGGCGAGCCCTTCGCAGTCTCCTATAGCGCGAAGGGCACCACGCTTACGCAGCGGAACGACGCCTTCTCCACCGTCGTCATCTACAACCACGACGGTACGTGGACGTATACGGAGCGCGGCCCGGTGAATAAGTTCACCGCCCCGGGGGTCGGTATCGTCCTGTTGGACGCCGGCATCGCGAGCTGGTCAGAGCCCGACGAGACCCTCCTCTTCATGGGGGGCCCGCACCAGGCGGCCAACGGCGACTTCGTCGCGTTCTGCGCCGCCTTCGGCTGATCGTTCTTAGCAGTGCCCTACGCGCTCGATCGGTCCTGGCCGGCCAGCTCAACCGATCATGCTTGGTTCTTGTCCTGGTCTCGCGGCCGTCTCCGCGCGTTCCCTTCACCCTTCGCGTCAACCGTCGGGGCGGCTCACCAGCCGATACGAAAGCGGGGCCTCCGACCCGAGGGTCGAAGGCCCCGCCCGTACCCCACTGAGGCGGTTATGCCACGCGGCGTTCGTTCACGTCGCCGGGGCGATCGCTATCCGTGGTGGCGCGCTCGGAGCGGCTTCCGAACAGCGCCACGACGCCGCCGATGAACGCGATCACCGCGCCGGCGAGCGACACGTAGACGCCGTAATCCGCGGAGAGCGCCTCGTTGTTGATGTCGGCGAGCCACATCCCGATCTGGGCGATCGCGAAGATCGACAGTGCGATGCCGAGCAGGTCGGAGTCGAACCACGAGTCCAACCGTCTGTTCGCCCACATCAAGAGCCCGGCGATCAGCAGCGCGACGCCGAGTGCGCCCACGATGCGGCCGTCGACCAGGCTGTAGCCACTCAGGCCCGACGTGGTCGTTTGCACGCCGAAAACCGTCGTCCCGCCTGTCCCCGTCGCCCAGTCCAACAAGGCTCCGACGATCATCACGATGGACCCGATCACGAGCGCCGGTGCGGCCATGCTCGGGCGCCCGCGCACCTCGCGGCGTCGCCCCTGCGCGAAGCGGTCGTCACGTTCGGATTGCATAGATACCTCCCTCTAGCCGCCGGAACACTTCCGCGGCTGCGTGAGGGGTACCCGAAGGTGGGAGCAGGCAACCGTTCGCCTCGACGGATCTCAGGACCCCTCCGCACGGCGTAGACCAGGCCCGTGAGTGGCTGGCCGAGCGGCCGTTACGGGCTCTCGAGGGGACGTGCCATGCTGCCCGCCATGCAGCGGCCTGTCCCCACGGCTGACATCGACGTCGAGCGGCGTCGGATCCCGGCGCTCCTCGGCGGGTACTGGTCGTTCGGCCAGTACTGGGGCATCTGGGTGATCCTCGTGATCGAGCTCCAGAGCGCCCATCACCTGAGCTACGGCCGGATGGGCGCGATGCTCGCGCTGCTGTCGATCGTCGCGATGCTCGTGATGGCGTTCGTAGCGCCCCGGCTCGCGCGGCTCCCCCTCGGCGCGCTCTGTGCGATCGGCCTGATCGCCCTCGGCTTGGGGTCGCTCGGGATGGCGCTCCTGCCGACCGCCGCGCTGTGGCTCGCCTTCGCGACCGCGGGCGTGGGCAACGGGCTGATCGACGTGTTCCTCAACGTCGAGGGCCAGCGCGTCGAGTCGATCACGCGGCGGCCGGTACTGCAATGGTTGCACGCGACCTACGCGGTCGGCGGCATCACCGGCGCGGCGGTCGGCGGGCTGGTGGCCGCGACCAACACCGACTATCGCTTCGGGTTCGTGTTCGGCACCGTCTGTCTGTTCCTGACCGCGTTCTGGAATGCACGGGCCGGCACACGCGAACGGGGGGCGACCGAGGCGGACACGAGCTTTTCGCTGACGGCGTTCAAACGGCACCCCGCGCTGTGGCTGCCGGCGCTCGTCGTGCTGTCGGCGTTCCTCGTCGAGGGCTCGATGGACACGTGGTCGGGGCTGTACCTGACGCGGCAGCTCGGCGCGACCGCGTGGCAGACGGCCGCCGCCTTCGTGGCCTTCTCGGCATCGGTCGCGATCGGGCGGTTCTTCGCGGGACGGGTCCTGTTCGGGCTCGGACGGCGGACGACGATCCTCGTGGCCGGCATCGGCGGCGCGACCGGAGGCGCCATCGCCTCGCTGGCGAACGAACCGGTCGTCGTCGCTGCGGGGTTCCTCATCATGGGTGCCTCGATCGCCGCCGCCGCGCCCGCGGGGTTCGGGCTGGTCGAGACGCTCGCGCCCGAGGACCAGACGCATGCGATCGCGGCGGTGACGACGGTCGGGTACTCGGGGTTCGTCTGGAGCCCGCCGATCTTCGCGTGGCTCGCGACGGCGTTCGACCTGCGGGCCGCGATGGCGGTGATCGTGTGCGCGACGCTCGGGATCGTCGTCGCGGGCGCGCTCACCCCGCGCGACCGGCCTGTCCGCGAGACCGCGGGGTAAGGTCGAGCCATGCGACCGCGCGTGCTGCTCGTCCTGGCGCTCGTGGTGGTCGCGGTGGGCTGTTCGTCATCGCCGCCCGACCCCTACGCCGCGTACCGCCAGACCTCGACCGAGGACGTCCCGGGCACGCTGGACTGGCAGATCGGCCCCGTCCCGACTGACTACCGCGCTTCGATCGGGCCGGCCGACGCGTACGACGAGCTCTTCGACGCGGGCGACCGCAAGCAGGCGTACGCGATCCTCGGCCAGGTGTCGAACACGAGCGATCACAGCGTCGGGCCGCCGGCGTGGGTCTTCGTCACGCCGAAGACGTGCTACGCGACGGCCAAGGGCGACCTCGTCTCGCCGGGCAGGACCGGCAACGGCTGCACCAAGCAGAACCTGTACGTGCAGGGCGTGAACGCGACGACCGGTGAGCGGCTCGGCGGGTTCACCGCGTTCGACACGCCGACGCCGTGGGTGCCCGCGCGCGCCGGGACACCGGACGTCGTCGAGGCGGAGGTTCAGGCCGGAACGACCCTGCTCCACTGAGCGAGCCAGGCCGCGTCCTGCGACGGCCCGAACCCGACCAGCATCTGTCCCTGCGCGAACTCGGCCTCGGACACGATCGCGTCACGCAGGTTCGACGGCACCGCGTTGTGCCACCGGAACGAGGGGTCCGCGAACGCCTCTCGGGTCGCGCCCTCCATCGGCACCTGGTAGCCGTTCCACGCAAAGTTGTCGAGCGCCACATCGAACCGCAGCAGATGGTCGAGGAACGCGTGCGCCGCGACGGGGTTCCGGCCGCGCGCACACACGGCCGTCAGGTCCAGACCGACGACCCGCGCGGGCTCGCTCGGCGACCAATACCGCAGAGCGTCGGCGACCTCATTCGGGTTGTCGCCGTCCTTGGCCGCATACCGCGGGGCGGTGAGGATGTCGCCCGACCACGCCTGGTGCACCGCGAAGGTCTTCTCGGGGAGCCCTTCCTCCGCGCCGTCGTCGGTGAACCGCGCGTCGGTCTGCGCGACCGCGTCGGCCAGGAAGCTGCCGGCGACGTCGAGCTCCGCCGACGTCGCCGCGGTGAGATCGTGCACGCCCGCCTGTTGGAGCCCGAGCGCGATCGCGTCGCGGTACGCGTCGTAGATCCCAACCAGGTCGCGGTAGTGCCCGTCGGTGAAGATGGCGTACGGATCGTCGCGCGCGTCGGGTGCATCCGCTGGACGCACCATGTCGGCGCGCCACCCGATCCCGCCGGTGTAGATGGTGTAGGGCGTCGTGTAGCGCTGGCCGGGGTCGTAGAACGGCCCGTCGCCGTCGCGGAACCACCCCCACAGGTTCGACAGATGCGGCAGGTAGTCGTGGTTCAGCGGACGGAGCAGTTCGTCCGCGACCATCCCATCGAGCACATCGATGACCGGAAACACGACGTCGAAGTCTGCGGACGGCTGTTGCAGCCGCTGGATGGCCTCGTCGATCCGGGTGAAGCTTTCGACGTCGACGTGGACGTCGTGCTCGGCGTACGCCTGCTCGAAGCTCGCGAGCACCCGGGACGAGAGGTAGTCCTTCCACTCGTAGACCCGCAGTATGGCGCCCCGCTCGAGCGGTAGATCGCTCGCGAGCTCCAAGCCGGTGTCGACCGGCAAGGGCCCGAAGGCAGCGCCCTCGGGCACGATGCCGGTCGACGTTGGGCCACGGCGGTCACATGCCGCCGCGGCCCCCAGAAGCGGAAGGGCGGCCGCGACCAACGCCCCCCGACGCAGAAACGCGCGCCGCCCGATCCGCTCGGTCATACCGCGTACCCTCAACCCTCCATGATCATGCCATCGTGCCACTCGGGGTCGGCCTCGAGGAGCCCGCGCATCTCCATGAACCGCTCGTGCTGCGCCGGGTCATTGGCGTTCTTGTCGTAGCTGGCCCGGTCCTCGAAGATCACGAACAGCCAGAACGAATCGCTGTCGTTCTCGGTGAGGACGTAGGACTGCTTGTAGCCCGGGATCGGGTCGCCGCTCATCTGGGCGTCCATGACCTTCTTCAGGCTCTCGACGTTCTCCGCCTTGACCCGCATCTTGGCGCAGGTGCCGTACATGGGCTACCTCCCTCGCCGGCCGGCGATCGGCCGTCTGGTTCCAGAGTAGGACCGCTGGATGCGAGCGGGTACCCCGTGGGTTATGGCGTTTCCAGGGCGGGCGGGGCGTGCCCCTGCCCCCAGGCGTCGGCGCCCCCGTCGACCACCACGGTCGTGCCGGTGATGTAGCCGCCGCCGTCGCTCGCGAGGAACGCGATCGTGGCCGCCACCTCCTCGGCCGTGCCCGGTCGCCGCATCGGGATCTCCTCGGCGAAGGCGTCGACGACGTCCTGGCCGCCGTACTGCAGGACGCCGTCCGTCTGGATCACGCCGGCCGAGACGCAGACCGCGCGGATGCCGTACCGCGACCACTCGAGGGCGATCCCGGCGGCGAAGGTCTCGAGCGCGCTGCGCGCCATCGAGGACGGCACGACCTGTGGGATCCCGCGCCGCGGGCTGAACCCGAGGAAGGCGACGAACCCGCCGCGCTGCGGGATCATCCAGCGCTCGGCCACGCGTGTCGTGACGTCCCACGTGGCGTCGACGTTGAGCCGGTGGACCGCTCGCAGGCCCTTGAGCGAGGTGTCTTCGAGTCCCGCGGCGAACTGACCGCCCGCGTTGTTGACCAGGATGTCCACGCCGTCGGTGCGCTCCCCGATCGCGTCGAGGAACGCGACAACCTGTTCGGGCTCTCGAATGTCACAGGGTTGTTGAAAGCACCGGTCGCCGACCTCGTCCGCGACGGCCGCGAGCGGCTCCGGACGCCGACCGCAGATCGCGACGGACCCTCCGGCGCCGACGATCGCCCGGGCGGTCGCGGCGCCGATCCCGGTGCCCCCGCCCGTCACGATCGCGAAGCGGCCTTCGAGCGCGTCGGCGGCAAGCGGCCAACGGAAGCCCTCTACCATGGCGCGAGTATGCAAGAAGGACGGGTGGTCGGGGCAGACGGTGTTTGGCTCGCCACCCGGACGTGGTCCGGTCGTGCCGACGGCCCCGCGTTCGTGCTTCATCACGGACTCGCGTCGAGCCAGCACATCTGGGACCTGATGGTTCCCGGGCTCGCGCGCACCGGAACCGTTGTCACGTTCGACGCGCGCGGTCACGGCGAGAGCGGCAAGCCATCGAGCGGCTACGGCTTCGACCACACGGTGGCCGACGCCGTCGCGGTGCTCAAGGCCGCGCGGCGGCGCAAACCGGTTCTCGTCGGCCACTCGTGGGGCGCGATGGTCGCGCTCGAGGTCGCCGCGCAGAGACCCGCGAGCGTGTCGGGCGTCGCGTTGATCGACGGCGGCGTGGGGTCGATGCGCGACGGATTCGCCTCATGGGCCGAGGCACGCGAGGCGCTCGCGCCGCCGCATCTCGCCGGCACGCCGGCCGACGAGTTCCGCGCGATGATCCCGCGGTTCTTCGGCGATGCCGTCGACGTGACGCCCGAGATCGTCGACATAGTGATGTCGGTGATGCGGGTCGACCCGCACGGGCGCATCAGTCCTCGCCTCACGCGCGCCAACCACATGCGGATCCTCCGCGCGATCTGGCAGCAGGACCCCGTCGCGATGCACGCGCGGCTGCGCGTGCCGGCGCTCGCGATCCTCGCCGCGAGTGACGGTGACCCTGGATGGGACGCTCGCAAACACGAGGGCGTCGAAGCGCTTCGTACGGCGGGCGCAGCCACCAAGGTCACGTGGATGCAAGGCATCCATGACCTTCCGCTGCAACATCCTCGTGAGCTGGTGACCCGCATCCGCGCCTTCGCGCGCACGGCCGTACGATAGGGGGACGATGGTTGTCTTCCTGGTCGTCTTGATCCTGCTGCTGGCAGCGCTCGGCGTGCTCGGGCTCGCACTCAAGATCGCGCTCGCGGCGTTCGTCGGGATCACGATCGCCGTCATCGCGTTCGCGGCGGTCGGCTACTACATGGTCCGTCACCAGGTCCGGAAAGCGCAGCGGTCGTTCAACAGCGCCGTGACCACGCAGCGCCCGAGCGCGATGGGCACCACGGTCGAGGTCGGTCGCCCCACGCGCGACGATCCGCCGGTCGACGACCGCTACTGAGCCGGCGCGCCGCGCCGCACCACACGCTCGCGGTGCCGTGACGGCGCCTCGCCGACCAGCCGATAGAGCAACCCGCGCGGCTTCCCGGCGTCCTCGCGCATGTCGCCGCGTTCCAACGCGAACGCCGCTGCGCGGATCAGCGGATACCGGAACGGTTCGGGCGGCGCCAACGACGACTCCGGCCGGTTGACCGCCAGCGTGGACCACTCGTCAGTCTCGTCCAGCACCGTCGAGGCGAGGATGTGCCCGCCGACGAAGGTCTGGACCACGCCGTGGCCACTGAACCCGAGCCCCGCGTGAACGTTCCCCGGCGGAAGCGTCCGATAGAAGGGCACGAACGTCGGCGTCTGGTCGATCGGACCGCCCCACGCGTGCGTGAACCGGATGCCCTCGAGCTGCGGGAACATCCAGAGCAGCCCGCGCGCCGGCGCCTCGGCGAAGTGCATCCGTCCGTTGGCTGCTTTGCCGTCGCCGCGCCCGCCGTACACAGCGCTGCCGGCACCACCGCCGATCACGATCCGGCCGTCGTCGGTCGGCCGCAGGTAGTAGAGCCAGTCGCGCCCGTCGGCGATCCCCACCTGGCTCGTCCAGTTGATCTCCTCGAGCAGCTTCGGGATCCGTTCGGTCGCGACGACGTAGTCGGCGATCACGCCGAAGCTGCGCCTGAACGGCGCCATGTCCGCGGCCCATGCGCCGGTCGTGAGCACGACGCGGTCGGCGCGCACCGCGCCGCGATCAGTCCGCACGATCGCCGGCCGTGACGGCTCAAGGTCGCGCATCGAGGTCCGCTCGAAGATGTGCACGCCGCGCTCGAGCAGCAGCCGGCGCAGACCGCGGGCGAGCCGCGCGGGCTGGATCACCGCGCTTTCCGGGAAGAACGCGCCCTGCACGAACCGCGGCGAGTCGGCGTACGCGCGCACCTCCTCGGCGGTGAGCACCTTGAGGCCGCCGGACTCCTCGTACCGCTCACGGGCCGACGCACGGCCGCGACTGCCGAACATCTCTTGCCAATCACCGGTCCGTACACCCAGCACGCCGTCCTTGTGGAACCAACAGTCGATCCCGTTGACGCTCGCGAACGCGCCGAGCTGATCGACGGCGTCGCTCTGGGCCTGGAGGTAGCGAAGGCCCTCTTCCTCGCCGAACAGCGCGATGATCGCGTCGGCGTCGAACCAGGACGACGAGGCGAACCCGCCGTTCCGGCCGCTCGCGCCGCCGCCGACGATGTCTTGCTCGAGGATGACGATCCGCATGCCGGGCGCGCGCTCGGTCAGCCGGACGGCGGTCCACAGCCCGGCGAACCCACCGCCGACGATGCAGGCATCTGCAGTGACGTTGGCCTCGAGCGGCGGCGTCGGTTCGCCCGGATCGTGGGTGAGCGCCTCCTGCAACCAGAAGCTCCGTGCGGCGCCCGGCCGCGGCATGTCGATCACGTCGTCTCCTCCCACCGCATCACCCGGAACAGGACGATCACGACGAGCCGCGCCAGCCCGACGAAGATCGCCGCGAACAACAGCGCGACCACCGCGAACGTGAATATCTCACCCGCGGTCAGCGAGCCGACCACGGCCACACGGAGCAGCACCCCGATCGGGATCGCGATCGCGAGGTTGGCGGCCAGCCGCCCGTTCGACACCGGCCGGTACGTCCCGATCGCCCACGCGGTGCCGACCCAGGCGGCCACGAAGATCGCCGCCAGCGTGAAGAATCGGCTCACGGCGTCCTCGTGATGGCTCGACACCCCGAACAGGAGGAACACCAGGATGGCAACGACGTCGCCGATCAGGGCCGCCCGGGCGAGGCGGGTGCCGTCCAACAGAGGGCGCATGGCGCCCATCTTCGCAGGGCGCGAACGCCGTAGCCTGGGTGCATGGCCATCGTCACGGTCGCCTACGACGAGGACTGCGGCGCCTGCCGCTGGTTCGCCGACACCGTGCGGAAGCTGGACCGCTCGCACGCGCTGACGTTTGTGCCGATCCAGCAGGCCGGCCGGCTGCTCATGCCCGTTCCGAAGGAGGAACGGCTCAACGCGATGCACGCCATCACGTCGGACGGCCGGGTCTATACCGGCGGCGCGGCCATCCCGGTGATCGCCCGTGTGCTTCCCGCCGGACGGCTCGTCGCCGCCGCCGCCGCGGCCTCGCCCGCATTCACAGAACGCGTCTACCGCGCGACGGCCGCCCGTCGAACGACGATCGGCGGCTGGCTCGGCGCGGACGCCTGCTCGGTCGACCCAAGCCGGCTCTCCGGCCGTTCGTGAACGCCCGCGAGGTGCTCGAGGCACTTCGCGCGCAAGCGGACGCGTCGCGCCTCCCGGGAATGGCGCGGGTCGGGATCGAGACGTCCAAGGCGCTCGGCGTCTCGTTGCCTGTGATCCGCTCGATCGCCAAGCGAGCCGGTACAGACCAGACGCTCGCCCGGGACCTCTGGGCGACCGAGGTCCACGAGGCGAGGATGGTCGCCGCCCTCGTCGCGGAGCCGGCCACGCTGTCGTTCCGCGCCATGGGGGCGTGGGCGGCCGACCTCGACTCCTGGGATCTCACGGACCTGCTCGCCGACACGTACGTCCGGACGGCACATCTCGACCGGGCGATCCGAACCTGGAGCGACGCACGCCACGGCTTCACCAAGCGGTGTGCCTTCTCGATGCTCGCGCGCCTCGCCGTCGGACACGCCGACGAACCGGACGAGATCTATCTCGGTTACCTCGCGCTGATACAGGCGGCAGCGACCGACGATCGCAACGAGGTCAAGAAGGCCGTCAACTGGGCGCTCCGCCAGATCGGCAAGCGCAACGGCACGCTGCAAGCAGCCGCGATCGCCGAAGCCGAAGCGCTCCTCGCGCTGGACGACCGCACCGCGCGCTGGATCGCGCGCGACGCCCTCCGCGAGCTGCGGAATCCGTTGACCGTCGAGCGCATCCCACGCTGACGGCTTCGGGGCTCGCTCGAAGCGGTTCGCCGGGCGTCAACGCAGAAGTGTTCGAACTGGCCAGCTCGGGGTGGTCGACTTCAGCCACGACCGGAACACGTTGATGAACTCAGTCGTCAGGAAGGCCGGTGTCGAGGTGGTCGCGATCGACGGCACGCAACTCGGCCGGTCCGAGGAGGCGGCCACTGCACGGCCTTCGCCGCAGGGCGCCGCAAAAAGTCAGAGTCCGAGCACGAGCGGCGCGAGGTCCGCCAGTGCGGTGAGATCGCCGTCTCCCTCATTGAGTACCTGCACGCAGACATGGTCCGCACCGGCGTCGAGGTGCTCACGAACGCGGGCCGCGATGGTGGGCGGATCGCCCCACGCGAAGGCTGCGTCGAGCAGCCTGTCGTTGCCGTCCGGGTCGGCATCGAAGCCGAGACGTCGCCAGTTGTTGGCGTAATTCGGCAGCTCCAGATAGTGACGCGCCCACGCCCGTGCCGTCGCACGGGCGGCCACGTCGTCGAGGCCCGGTAGCACGCCGAGCTCGACAGCCAGCACCGGGTCGGGACCGAGCAGGTCGCGAGCGTGGACGGTGTGGTCGACCGGAACGAAGTAGGTGTGCGCACCATCGGTTCGCTCAGCCGCGAGCCGCAACATCGCGTCTCCGAGCGCGGCCAGCAGCGTCGGCGGCGGGGGGATGTCCTCCGCGGTCATCGCGTCCAAGTAGCGACGCGTTCGCTCGACGGGACGCGCCCACGTGAGAGCACGCCGTTCGGTCGTGTACTCATGACCGACGCCGATGCCAAGCGCGAGGCGGTCGGGATACGCATCAGCGAGAAATGCGGCTCCCCGCGCGAGCACCTCGGGCTGACGCGCGGTGATATTCGCGATGCCGCTCGCCACGGTGAGCCTTCCGCTCGACGCCAACGCCCACCCGAGGTTCGTAAGCACGTCGTTCGAGCCGCCACCCTCCGGGATCCAGAGCGCTCGGAAGCCCATCGCCTCGATCGCGCGAACATCGTCCCCGATCTCGGCGGCTGCCCTTCCGTCGAAGCCGAACGTCCACGCCCCGACACGGCCGAGGATCCGTCGCAGACGTTCATGCCCGTCGGTCACGTGCGCAGCCTATCGACGGAACGATGGAGCACAGTCACTTAGCTAGAAGCCAGTCGCCCGACACTATGACGAGCCAGTCGGACCCAGCGCCCTGGGGTCCGTACGTTGCGATCCGGGCGGGTCATGCGTGGGGCGGTTCGCGTCTATCGGTACCGGCGGGGAAGGTGCCGGAACGGCGAGTTCCTCGGGGGTGCGTGGGTGCGACCCTCGGATGATTCATGTTGTCTAACCGGACGACCCTGTCCCGCACACGGAACGACGCGGTCGGCATGGCCCACAAGCCACCCCGCGGGGCCGACCCGCTCTGATTCACCGCTTCGATGCTCCGAGATACGCGTAGGCAGACCTGAGGACGGCCCGGCCTCGATCCACCCGCTCCCGCAGCACGGACTCGAAGTGAGCAGTCTCCTCCTTGGTCAGTGCTCTGGCGATCGACTCACCCACCGTGAGGGCGTTCGGGTTCGGCGACGTTCCCATGAGGCGATCCCAGTCGACGACCCAGGAGCCCGGTTCTATGTCGACACGTAGCTCAACGTGCACCTCGTCCAACCCGGCTTCCTCCGCGTAGCGGACAAGGTCCTTCTCTGTGAAGTTCGACATCGGGTCTGAGGCGTCAGTCTCAGGACCCCAACCCTGGTGCGCCCAGATCTTCTCGACCAGGTCCGAGACCTCTGTCGAGTCGTAACCCCAGAACTCGCTCGCATCCCAGGGAAAGTAGTTGTTGATCGGCTCGAAGAGCGAGATCCGACCTTCCGGCCGCAACACTCGCTCGAACGCCCTGAAGGCGGCAGCCTTGTCATCTACGTAGATGAGGACAGAGCGCGTGGTCACGACATCGACCGAGCTGTCCGCCACTGGTTCGAGGTCCTCGGCTCGAGCAACGACGAACGACATGCGATCCGCGACACCAAGCTCCTGTGCGGCCCCGCTCGCATGTGCAACGAGATCGGCGGAGATATCGGACAGCGTCACAGCGCCGGCAGGCCCCGCCCTTTCCAGCGCACCGAACGCGATCAGCCCGTCACCGCCGCCGACGTCCAGAACGGTTTCGCCAGGCCTGATGTTGGCGTTGTCGAGTACCCGATCGCGGATCGGCAGCAGATGTTCGAGCGCCTTCGCTCGTTGCTCCTGATCCCCACCATCGCGCCTCTCGAGGAGCCACGCCGCCCACTTGTCGAGATCGCCGCCGGACACGTCGCCATGCTATGACCTGGGGTGAAGCAAAGAGGATCTGGTCTCGCTCCCGGCATGCCTTCTGACTGGAGACGGATACGAGCGCGAACGTCTACCTGATCGCGGGTCCTTCGAACGTTGGCAAGAGCACTGTCGCTGCCGAGCTCGCGGATCTCACGGATGCTCGGATCCTACGGGTCGATGACCTCGCGAGGCGTTCGGCCGACCCGGCGCTCGCATTCGAGCGAGACCCCAGCGTTTGGTCGAACGACCCTGCGATCCTGCGCAACAGATTGGAAGGTGAAGCTCTCTGGCCAGAGATCCGGGACTGGATCAACGGTTTCCTTGACTCGGAGCGTTCGACGATCATCGAGGGTGAGGGCCGTCGCCCGGCAACGTTTTCGACGCATCAGAGGACGCCGTTGTCAGAAGTGTGTTCGTGGTTGAGCCGAACGCCGAGCGCCTGTACGAAACGTTGCATCAACGGTCCGAGGCCTTCCGCATGCTGCCGAAGCTGGAGAGGTCGAACGTCGTCGAGATGAACGTCCAGTACGGGGACTGGCTGCGCGAAGGATGCGTCCGCCTTGGGCTTCCGTGCGTCGAGTCTCGCCCATGGGGCACGCTTCGTGAACGCTGCGCCGAGGCTCTCCGGATCGACGGCCATCGGGACTTCACGTGACCGACGGGACGTGGGTCTTGGCTCTCGATGGACTGGACGATCCACGCACGTTCGCCGCTTCGGGAGATCCGCTGGATCGCGGATGCACAACGCCTTCCCCGCGCGGATCGCAGGTTTGGGACAAGATTGGGAGTTGGAGCTCGAGGGCCGATCACTGTCGCTGACGCCGAGGGACTCCTGCGCGATCACGCGCAGGAGCCCCACTCGACGAAGCCGTTAGGAGGTCGGCCGGACGTTGGCGCCCTGCGGGCCCTTCGGGCCCTGCGTCACCTCGTACTCGACCTTCTGGTTCTCCTCCAGGTTCCGGTAGCCATCACCCGCGATCGCGCTGAAATGCACGAACACGTCGGGACCACCGTCGTCCTGGGTGATGAATCCGAAGCCCTTCTCGGCGTTGAACCACTTCACGGTTCCTGTTGCCATGAACGTTCCCCCCTTCCTTGCCCGGGACGAGCCTGACTGCTGCTCGGCGGGCGATCGGTCCAAAGACCGAGAGGGAACTGCTCATTCGGAAAACCGGCACAGCTGAACCCTCGGACGAGGAGGGTACAGGTTTCCTCGCGACAAGACGCGCCGGGATCGGCTCGTATGCCCGGCGTGATGCGACATCGCCAGCTCTGGGACGGTTACTGCACGTCTGCGACGACTCCGTGCTGCATACCGCGCCCGGAGTCCCTCGCATCCCGACGTTATCGGGCGTCGCGCCCCCAAATCGGACCCATCGCTCCCGGCGGATGAGATGATGCGTCGATGCGTCCATCTGGTACTGAGTCGTGTCGATGAATCGGGCGGACGTCTACCGGACAGCATCAGGCATGATCTTCCGGGTGACGCGTAGTCCCGACGGCCATCTGTCGGTCGATGTGTTGGTCGAAGGCGCTTGGCAGGCCGGGAGGACCCAGATGATCGGTCTTCGACTGACGGAGGGGACGCGGCGACTGACCGACCAACAGGTCGCTCGGCTGATCGACTAGGAGGCTGGCGGGCCGGAGTGCTGGATGGCCCCAGTTCAGCGTCGTCGGTGCTGGCTCCCGACTCCGACGCTCCCCCGCCCCGATGAACCGGCTTCTCGCTCGGCTCTTCGCTCTCATCATCGGTCGGTGATCGAGCACAGGACCGGATGGTCCAGCGGCTCTCCGGCGCGCAGAGCACTTAGGGGGCCCGGACGCTGATGCGGCCATGACCGGATCGCCGGGACTTCGACTACAGTCGGCCGATGGAGGTTCCCGCCCGTGCTGTCGTGGTGCCCGAACCGTCCCGGCGACCACTCCGCAAGGGCGTGATCCTCGCTGCAGGCCTTTCGACTCGAATGGCTCCACTCTCGAACGGCAGGTCCAAGGCGATGCTTCGCCTCGGCGGTCTTACGTTGCTCGAACGCGCGATCCGAACGCTCCGTACCCTCGACCTCGAGCAGATCCTGATCGTGATCGGACACGACATGGCGGTCGTGGCCGAACATGCGAAGAGGTTCGGCGGGGTCGTCAGCGTGATCGAAGCCGATAGCTGGGAGAACGGCAACGGATGTTCGCTCGCTGCCGCGGAGCCCTACGTCGAGGATGAGGACCTGTTCCTGCTGGTGACCGTCGACCATGTGTTCGCTCCCGACGCGTTGCATCGTCTCCTCGAAGCGCGAGCTCCCGCCGTTCTCGTCGACGCAGCGCCCACTCCCGAGGAATGGAGCGAGGGCACCAAGGTCGTGCTTGACGCCGGGCGAGCCATCGCTTTCGGAAAGGAGCTCACGTCGGAGGTCATCGACTGCGGCGCGTTCGTCTTGCCTTCCACGGTCTTCGATGCCCACCGATCAGCGTGGCGTCGGGGCGATCCCTCGCTCGCTGGTGCGGTCACGGCGCTCGTCGCCGACGATCCTCTTACTGCCGTTCCCATCGCCCCCGGGAGCTGGGTCGATATCGACGCTCCCCAGGATCTTGCCTTGGCTCGAGACCGTCTTCGACGATCCCTCGGGAAGCCGAGCGACGGACCCGTATCCACGTACCTCAACCGGCCGATCTCGACCCGACTGAGCATGCTCGTCGCCGGTCTTTCCCTCTCGCCGGATGCCGTTTCTTTCATCGTCCTTCTCGGGTCGCTCGCAGCCGCGATCCTGCTCGCATCAGGTCGCGGCGTGGCCGGTGGCATCGCCGTACAAGCGGTTTCGGTGCTCGACGGGGTCGACGGCGAGCTCGCTCGCTTGCAGCTTCGTGCATCACCCAAGGGTGCCATGCTCGACGGGGTGCTCGATCGGCTCGCGGATGCCGCGATCATCTGCGGGTTCGCCTTGTGGGCAGCCCCGCTTGCCTCGACGCGAACGGTCATCTTGCTGAGCTGCCTCGCACTCACCGGGTCGATGCTGTCCATGGCGTCCAAGGACCGGGCGAAGCTGTTGAACCTCCCGCCAGCCCCGGAACAGTGGATCGGTCGGCTCCTCGGCGGTCGCGACGGTCGTTTGCTGATCTTGGCGATCGCGGCATTGGCCGGCCGCCCCATCGCAGGTCTCGCGGCGGTCGCCATCACCTCTCTGGTTGCGCTGAGTATCCGTCTCAGCTATGTCCTCAGGAACGCAACGCCACGAACCGGCCGATAGCTCCGAACTTGCCGATAGGCGAACCGCGGTCGGGCCCTGGCTTGATCGCGAGGCCGCCGCGGCTAGCGACCTTTGAACAGCGGCCGGCGCGACTCGAGGAACGCCTGCATGCCTTCCTTCTGGTCCGCGGTGTCGAAGAGCTCGCAGGCGAGGTCCCGCTCAAATTCGAGGCCTTCCGCGAGCGGGCGGCCGCTGCCCGCGTTGATCGCTGCCTTCGCCGCGCCGATCGCGACGATCGGGCCCTGGGCGTAGCGGGCCGCCTCCTCGAGCGCCGCAGGGTAGACCGACGGACCGGGGAGCACTCGATCGACCAAGCCGATGCCAAGAGCCTCCCGAGCCTTCACGCGACGGCCGGAGTAGATCAGATCTTTCGCGACCGATGATCCGACAAGGCGCGGCAAACGCTGGGTCGCGCCGGCGCCCGGCATGATCCCGAATCTGATCTCGGGCTGACCGAGCAAGGCAGTCTCAGAGGCGAACCGGAAGTCGGCGGCCAGCGCGATCTCGCAGCCTCCGCCCAGACAGATGCCATTGATCGCCGCGATCACGACCTTCGGGATCGCTTCCAGCGCGACGACCGCTTCGGCGAGTGCCGCGATCACCGGCCTGATCGTGTCGGAGGACCGGTTCGACATCAGCTCGAGATCCCCGCCGGCAGAGAAGATCCGTTCTCCGCCCCACACGACGACCGCTCGGACATCGTCACGGTGACCGACGTCGAGTGCGGCCTGGTGCAGCTGGGTCGCGACGCGAAGATCGATGACGTTGCCGCGGGGACGGTCGAGGCGGATGGTGGCAACGCCCTCGGCCACATCCAGATCGACGACCCTCGTCGACCCGGGTGGCGGCGAGGCGATCTCAATCGCCGTGGTGTCGTTCGTCTGGCGTATCGCCATCGTGCTCCCCCAACCCGTTCGATCGTCCTGGATCCGCAGGAGCATCACGGCGCCGACGAGCCTCGATGGATGCGAGGACGATCGCGAGGCACCAGACATCCGGCGCGTGCTCGCTCAGGGTACGCGCATGTTCGGCGCACGCCTCGGCGCATGTCCTCAGCCAACCGAAGGGGGGCGGCGCGGGCAGCCGCCCCCCTTTCGGGCTTACGCGCGATCCGAGCCCTACTCGGCCACGCCCGCCGGTTCGCTGACCTCGGGGACCTCGACCACAGCCGAGTGGCCTTCGACGTCCACCTTCGGCAGCCATTGCAGCCACGTCGGCAGGTACCAGTTGCGATCGCCGAGCAGCTTCATCGCCGACGGCACCAGGACCGACCGCACGATCGTCGCGTCCAAGAAGACCGCGATCGCGAGGCCAAAGCCCATCTCCTGCAGCGCTGCGATCCGGCCGCTCGCGAACGCTGCGAACACGGCGACCATGATCACGGCCGCGCCGGTGATGATTCCGCCCGTCGTCCGCAGGCCGTAGGCGACCGCCTCGGCGTTGTCCAAGGTCTTGTCGTACTCCTCGCGGATCCGGCTCAGGAGGAACACCTGATAGTCCATCGAGAGGCCGAACAAGATCGAGAACAGGAACAACGGCAACCACGACTCGATCGCCTGGACCTGCGTGAAGTTGAGCGCGTTCGCGATCGAGGCCGCCCAGGACGGACCGCCCCGCTGGAAGATCAGCGTGATCAACCCGTACGCCGCGCCAACGGACAGCAGGTTCATCACGATCGCCTTCGCCGGCACGACGATCGACCGGAACACGACCGTGAGCAGGATGAAGGACAACCCCAGCACCAGCAGGATGATGATCGGGGTGTACTGATCCGAGACGTCGAAGAAGTCCTTCGTCGACGCGGTATCGCCGCCGACGAGAACCCCCGAGTCCTGACCGAACGCCTGCGGCACGTAGTCATCCCGCAGCCGGGTCACCGCATCGACGGCCGCCTGGCTCTGCGAGTCCGTCGCCTCGCCCGCGAACGGGATCGCCACGAGCGCCGTCGTCCCGTCCTGGCTGGTCTGGGGGGGCTGCGGCTTCGCGAACGCGGAGTCGTTCGCGACTGCCGCGTCGAGCGCCTGGATCTGCTGCGTCATCTGAGCGTCGGTGTTCGCATCGGGGATCACGACCTGCGCCGTCGACTGCGCGCCGCTCTGTGTCGGGAACTTCGCGACGAGCACGTTGAAGGCGTCCTTGGTCGGGATGCCGTCCGGGATCGCGTCGATCCCCGAGAACCCCTTCTTCATCCCTTGACCCACACCGTCGGGGCGCGACTGTGTCCAATACGGGACCGAAAGCAGGATCAAGAAGAGGGCCGTGACGATCAGGTACGCCCACGGGTGCTTCATCACCGAGCGCGACTCGCGGTCCCAGAAGCCGCCCATGCGACCCTGCTCGAGGGTGCGCCCGCGACCGAAGACGACGCCGGGCTTCACCAGGCGGTCGGCGAACAGTGCCATCAACGCCGGCAGCAAGGTCATCGAGAGTGCCACCGAGATCAGCACGACGATGATCGCGCCTCCGGCCAGCCCGCGGAAGATGGTCGTCGGCACGAGCAACATGCCGGCGAGGGCGATCACCACGGTGAACCCGCTGAAGAACACGGCCCGGTTGGCCGTTGCGCCGGACATGCCGATCGCCTCGAGGTTGTCTCGCCCACGGTGCCGCTCCTCGCGGTAGCGCGACACGATGAACAACGAATAGTCGATCCCGACCGCGAGGCCCATCATCGAGATCAGGTTGGGCACGAAGAAGCTCCACCGCCACACTTCTCCGAGCAGCCCGACGACGCCGAACGCGACGCCGATCGCGAAGATCCCCATGATGATTGGGGTCACGCCGGCGATCAGTGAGCCGAAGACGATCAGCAAGACGATGATGGCGACGACGACGCCGATCGTCTCGCCCTTCTTGAGGTCGTCCTCGGAGATCTTCTTGAAGTCGGCGGTCGAGGTCGGCTCGCCCAACATGTAGAAGTTCGTGCCGCCGGTTGAGTACTTCGTCTGGATCGCGTCGAGAGGATCGACGAGGGTCGCCGTCTTATCGCTGTCCTTGATGAGGACCACGTTGAACAGGACGGCGCTGCCGTCGTCGGACGCGATCGGGCCCAGCGCGGCGATCTGCGGGTTGGCTTGGTCCTGCTGTGACAGCGGGAACTGGGAGGGAACCTGCAGCACGACGTTGGAGTCGAGCGCGCGGATGTCGTTCAGCGCTCCGTTGACCTGCTGGATGAATGCCGGGTCGGTCGCCGCGCCCGGCGCACCGGTCATCACGAAGGTCTCCGGGGTCACATCCTGCTCGAGCCCCTTCTGCTGCAGCAGCGTCTGCGCCCGGATCGCCTCGGGGTTGTTCGTGAAGTCGAAGTCGGTCGTGAGGGCGCTGCTCAGCAAGGCGCCGGACGCCGCGAAGCCGACAACCAGGATCACCGCCCAGATCACGACGGTCCGCCATGCGTGACGACTGCTCGCTCGCGCGAGTGTTTCCGGGTTGATCTTCATGGTTCCCCCCTTGGTCCGATGGAGCGTCCTTGACGTACGGTGTATGCTTACGGTGTACGCAGGATAGGCGTACGGCGTAAGTGTGTCAACCCGCACCTCCGCCGCGCGTCACTCCGCATCGGAGCACTTCCTTACGAGAAAGACTCACCCCAGATGGGACGAACGACAACCCGCCCAACCGGCCGACCCGCCGACGCGAAGGCGCCGCGCACCCCGCTGACGCGCGACCGGATCACCGAGGCCGCGCTCCGCTTGATGGACAGCGAAGGCCTCGACGCAGTGTCGATGCGCCGTGTCGCACGCGAGGTCGGCGTCGAAGCGATGTCGCTGTACAACCACGTGCGCGACAAGGACGACCTGTTGAACGCGGTGATCGAGCGCGTGATGACGGAGTTCCCGTTCCCCGAGCCGGTCGACGACGATCCGCTCGCGTACGGCCGGCGCCTCGCGCACTGCTGGCGCAACCTGCTCCGCGCACACCCGAGCGTGATCCAGCTGTTCGGCGAGCGGAAGCATTCGGGCGCGTCGGTCGACTCCCTTCGCCCGATGGACGCCGCGTTGTCGGCGCTCCGCCGCGCGGGACTGTCCGAGGCCGACGCGGCGCAGGCGTTCCACACGATCGGAAGCTTCATCTTCGGAACGGTGATGATGGAGACCGGCCAGCCGTTCGGGAGCGGCGAGGCGCCGGGGGCCTTCCCTTCAGGGATCGAGGTCGAGCTGCCCAACGTCGCGGCCTGCGCTCCGTACCTCGCCGAATGCGACCTCGATGCGCAGTTCGAGTTTGGGCTCGACCTGATGCTCGAGGGGCTCCGCGCCAAGATCGGAGTGTCGTGATGGAGATCGACGCGTTCTTGGCCGACTCGGTGCAGGCTGCAGGCGGCAAGCTCCATGCGCTCGGCATCGGGTGGCAGGTGATCCAGGCCTCGGCGTTCCCCGTGCGGCACGACCGGATCGGGCTGGGGCTCGTGGTACGCACGGCGCCCGACGAGGCCGGCGCGCACACGCTGAGCATCTCGTTGATCGACCCAAACGGCGCGCCGCGGATGTTCGGCGACCAGCCGGTGTTCGAGGCGAGCTTCGCCTCGCCGGACGGCGAGGGCACGGCGACCCTCGCGCTGAACCTGGACGGGCTCGTCTTCGAGATCGAGGGCGCACACACGGTCGTGCTCGGCATCGACGGCAGTGAGGCGGTACGCCTGCCCTTCAGGGTGCAGACCCGTCCCGGACAGCCGCCGAGCGAGTTCCGCACCGGCGTCTACCTGTAGCGCTTTGCCACGGGTGGGTTGCCTCGTTCACTCGCCCGTTCGTTAGGGTGATGGATACATACCGGATCCATAGAGACAGGAGGGACCCCGCATGGATCGGTTGTTCTCGCGCATAACGATCGCCATCGCTGCCTTCGCCATGGTCGGAGCGGTCGCCTGCAGCAGCTCCACATCGAGCACCAGCACCTCGGCAGGCGGTTCGACCGCCGGCGGCGTCTCGGCTACGGAGAAGGACTTCGCGATCGACCTGGCATCGACCAGCGCGCCGGCGGGTTCGGTCACGTTCAACATCTCCAACGAAGGGCCGAGCACCCACGAATTCGTCGTCATCAAGACCGACGACGCGCCCGACGCGCTCCCCACCAAGAACGGCGTCGTTGATGAGGACAAGGTCAAGCCCGTCGACGAACAGGAGGACATCGCGCCCGGTACTACCGCGACGCTCACGACCAACCTCGACGCCGGCTCCTACGTGATCATCTGCAACCTTCCGGGCCACTACGAGGCGGGGATGCACACCGCCTTCACGGTCAGTTAGGGGACCACAGCTCCATCCTTCGGCCGAGGCCGGTGCGGACGGATCCGCACCGGCCTCTGCGCGTACGGTGCAAAACGCTTCGGCACTGCTCAAGTGCCTTGCGGCCAGGACCGATGGAACGGCATCCGTCCCCGCAGCATCGTTCGCCCTGAAGGAGCCTGGTGACCGACGAGCCGACCATGCGCCCCGATCCGCATGCGATCGAGGGCGGCTTCTTCGCATCGAACGACGGCGACGACGATCTGTCGGCGCGGCTTGCCGACCTCCAAGCGCGGTACCGCGGCCTGATCGACGCGCTTCCGGCGGTGATCTACATCGACGGTGTTCTGGACGACGACGCCATGGTGGACGTGAGTCCCGGCATCGAGGATCTGCTCGGCATCACCCGTGATGACTACATCCGCGAGGGTTCGGGGTGGATGGACTTCATCCACCCGGACGATCGCGATCGTATCGTCGCGGCGAGCGAGGAATCGGTCGCGAA
>Ga0136846_1237390_pt1 | contig 30875 bp, 20 predicted proteins | sample HopSoiMetagenom2_FD_96841 | JGI IMG/M metagenome (GOLD analysis project Ga0136846, IMG submission 96841) | Grasslands soil microbial communities from Hopland, California, USA - 2 Assembly 2016 (version 4) | ecosystem: Environmental > Terrestrial > Soil > Grasslands | place: USA: Hopland...
CCCGGGTTCACCTCGCCTTCCTTGAGCTCGCCGAGCCTGGTGATGACGCGCGAGAGCAGGATGATCACCAAATACGCGCGGTTGTTCTTCACCCGGAAGTCTTGCAGGGGGATGATCTCGTCCTTCGCCGTCGCCAGGCGCATCACGCCCTTGCGGTGCAGGTTGCCCTGCTCGTCGACGAACCCCTTGGGCAGCGTGAACTCGAACTCGGTCTTGAACGCCATCGCGGTGGAACCCCTCCGGAAGGTGGGACGTGCCGAAGGACATTGGCCCCGAGGCCTGTTCCCGGGTCAACCGGAAACGCCTCGGGGCCAGCGCCCCTCACGGACTTGCTACTTGTTCATCTGCAGCTCTTCGAAGGCGATCTCCAGCGACTCGCTGGCATGCCCGGAGGCGTGCGAGTTGAGCGCCGGCCCGGTCCACTTCACCGGGAAGCAATTGTAGAAGTTGATGCGGCGGGCCTCGTCGCTCTTGTCGTTGTGCAGCGTGACCGAGATGCTGCGGCGGTCGGTCTTGCCCTCGATCACCGCCTTGCGCCAGGTGAAGAAGGCCTTGTCGTTGCCGTGATCCCGCTCGACCATCAGGCGGCCCGGCTTGAGCTGGCCCGGACGGCAGTGGGTCAGCATGTCGTCGCCGTCGCTGTACTCGACCACCTCGGCCTCGAACTCGATGCCGTCGATCTTGTGGATGCCGCCGATCATCACGCTGTCGATCTCGCAGCCGAACTTGTGGCTGAGGTGGAAGTCGCCGTTGGTCTTGGTCAGGCCCTTCAGGGCGTCGCGATTGAACTTGGGTGCCATGGTTTGGTTTTCCTGTGTCCCGAAGGGTTAGATGTACTCGACCTTCTCGTACTTGATGTGCAGCTCCTCGACGATGTGGCCCGAGGTCCGCGAGTTGAGGCCGGTGAGCTTCCACTTGCAGGGCCAGCACTCGTGCAGGTTGATCCGCGACACCTCGGTGTTGTCGTCGGAGCTGTGGACGATGCTCATGCTCTTGCGCTGCACGTTCCCGTCGAGGACCGTCTTGAACCAGTCGAAGAACTCGGTGTTGGCGAAGGCGCGGTGCAGCACCAGCGTGCCGCACTTTTGCCGGCCCGGCCGCACGCGCATGAAGTGATCGTCGGCGTCCTGGTAGGAGATCATCTCGTGCTCGTGCTCGAGGCCCTCCACCTTGTGGATGCCGCCCACGAACGCGCCGTCAGCCTCGACGGAGAACCGGCTCTGCTGGATGAAGTCGCCGGACGTGTTCTTGGTGTTGGTCTTGAGCACATCGTGACTGAATTTCACTGCCATCTCGGGCTTCCCCTGTTTGTGGCCCGCGCGGGGCCCATGCATTGCAATCCGGCGGCTGACTTCCCCCCGGGCTTCCGCTTCCAGATCGTTTTTCCGGGCCCCACCCGGACCGCCAACCCCCACGCCACTGCGTTCTCGAACCAGCTTCCGGGAGGGCGTGTCGAACCGCCCTCCCGGAAGCTCAGATCAACTCAGATCACTTCGCCTGGCCGGCCATCTGGCCGATGCGGAAGATGACGAATTCCGCCGGCTTCACCGGAGCGATGCCGATCTCGCAGACCATCTGGCCCGCGTCGACGACCTCCGGCGGGTTGGTCTCGGAGTCGCACTTGACGAAGAACGCCTCCTCCGGCGTCTTGCCCATCAGCGCGCCCGAGTTGTAGATGCGCAGCAGGAAGGCCGTGATGTTGCGCGTCACGCGCTTCCAGAGCGTCTCGTCGTTGGGCTCGAAGACTACCCACTGGGTGCCGATCTCGATGGACTGCTCCACCATGAGAAACAGGCGCCGCACGTTGATGTACCGCCAGGAGGGATCGCTGGAGACGGTGCGCGCGCCCCACACGCGGATGCCGCGGTCGCCCATGTTGCGGATGCAGTTGATGCCGCGCGGGTTCATGAAGTCCTGCTCGGGCCGCGAGATGGTGTACTTGAGGCCCAGCGCGCCGCGGACGATCTCGTTGGCGGGGGCCTTGTGCACGCCGCGCTCCGCGTCGCTGCGGGCGTAGATGCCGGCCATGTGGCCCGAGGGCGGCACGTAGATGTTGCCCTTCTCGGGGTCGTAGACCTGGATCCAGGGGAAGTAGTAGGCCGCGTACTGCGAGTCGCGCGGCTTGGGCATCTTGGCGATGCCGTCCTTGCCCAGCTCTTCGGCCGCGTCGAGGATCGCGAAGCGGTACTTGTTGTTCTCGCAGTGCGAGATCACCGCGTCCTGGATGGCGGAATCGCTCTGGCCCGGGGCTGCGACCAGCGAGATCTCCGAGATGTCGTTGAAGACGTTGAGGCCGGTGCGACGGCCGGGGCCCTCGTCCTTGCCGATGTACAGTGCCGGGTTCGCGGCGGCGGACGGCGCAGCAGACGGCGCTGCGGCTGCCGGGGCGGCGGGCTTGCCGGCCTCGGGCGCCTTCTTCGCGTCCGCGGCCTTCCGCTCCGCCTCCTTGGCGGCCTGCTCCGCGGTCACCGTCTTCGACGACACGTTGCAGATGAAGGCCTTGGTGCCGCCGTTGTTGAAGAACCCGTAGACGGCGTGCGCGAGATAGGTGGAGTGCGTGAAGTCGCCGAAGGTGCGCGTGTATTGCGCCCAGTTGGTGACCAGCACCGCCTCGTTCGTCGGACCGACCGACGACTCGCCGATGAACGCCGCGGTCGAAGTGCCCACTGCTTCGATGGGCTTCGAACCGCGGTCGACCTCCTCGATGTACACGCCAGGGGACAGATACGACGTTGCCATTGAACTACTCCTTACCGTTCGGTGGTTGGAGACCGCACAAGGGAGGCGGCCTCGCGTGGGAGATTGCTTTGTTTCATGATCAGGTTGACCACTCTGCGAACGCTCTTGGTTGCGGGTTTCCAGGAAGCTACTTGCGCGGCGGAACCACGATCTTCGGTGGCTTCGCCTCCACCCCCAGCTCCCTGGCGCTCACGCTGCCCGGGGGTGGCCTCAACGGATCGAAGACGTCGATGTGGCGCTCGCGGACGCGCTTGCTGCGCCCGAGCTCCTTGCCCGAGAAGAGCCGCGCGTCGGTGCGGTAGCCCACCGCCACCCGCGCGGGCAGACCCAGCCCGGCGAAGACCGAGGCCGAGGTCTGCAGCGAGAAGTCGGTGTCGTGGTTGAGCGAGAGCGAGTCGCCGCGCGCGAAAGAGTCGCCCACCAGCTGCTCGCCGGAGAGCTTGGAGTGGTCGAGGAAGGCCTTCATGCCGACGGCGAGGATCTCGTGCTCGTCGGCCAGGTCGTCTGCGGCGGCGGTGACGAGGAAGTGAAGCCCGAGATCGAGCGGGCGCCCGTAGCGCACCACGTAGGTCTCGCCCTTCTCGTCGGTGACCTCGTCCTCGAGGTGCCAGTTCTCGTTGCTGCGCACGTCGAAGTAGGGGCGCACGTCGTAGAGGTAGAGCAGGAGGCAGGGCGCGTTCTTGCGCAAGAGCTCCGCGGTGGGCGCGGCCAGGAACGCCTTTGCCTTGCTGCGCTGCGCGGACAGCTCGGTACGGAGCACGCCGAGGAGGCTCTGGCCGACGTCGCGAATGACCTGATGCTTGGGCATGAAGACAGTCCGGTACCCTAGGAGTGAAGTCTCCCGAAGTGAAAGCAGAGGTGAGGGGGCCCACCCATTTTGGGAGAAATGTGGGTGGAGTCAAGCAGCGAACAGGAGCGAATCCTGCCGCTCCGCGTCTGAGCGCGGAAATCATTGATCAATTTGGAAATCACGGTCCCCCCGGCTTTACAGTGCTGCTCGACGGCGCCCCCGCTGCCTCAGCCGCCGTCGCCCTTCTTGGTGACGTCCTTCAACTTCGAGACGAGATCGGATGTCTCCTCCGCGGCCTCGTCTTTCGCGCCTTTCGCCTCCGCCGCCTTGGCGCCGGGCTGGGTGCCCAGCGCGGCTGCCTCGGCCGACCCCTTCGCGCCGCTCGCGGCAGCGTCAGGCCCCGCCGCGGCGCCTTGCACCGACTGCACGAACGACTTGCTCTGGGCTGCTCCGGGAACCGCCGGAGCGCCGGGAACGGATGGCACCGCGGGGGCTCCGGGCGCGGATGGCGCAGCCGGAGCTCCCGGAACCGCAGCGGCTGCGGATGGCGGCGCGGGAGCTGCTGGCACTGCAGGGCCTGCGGATGGCGCGCCGCTCGCCGCAGCTGCGCCGGGCACGGCGGCAACCGCGGGCGTACCAGCAGCAGCAGGCGCCCCCGGAACACCGGGCGCCGCACCCCCTGCTTGCGCCGCAGCCGCTTGCGACCCGCCCGCTGCCCCGCCGGCAGCTTGCGCTCCTCCCGTTCCCCCCTGCGCCTGCGCTGCCGCTCCGCCGGCCTGGTCGGCGATGCCGCCGCCCTTCTGCGATTCGCCCGCGCCCTTGGCCTGGTCGGCGATCGACGCCCCGCCTTCGCCCTGCTTCGCAGCCCCGCCCGCCTGTTCGGCAACACCCGCACCCGCGCCCGCGCCCGCACCCGGCCCGCCCGCACCCTCTTCGCGCGGCGGCTCCTTCTTCCCCGCCGCCTGCGCCGCGCCTTGCTGGCTCTTCTGCGCCCCCGCCGCCGCATCCCCCGTCGCGCTGGCCGTCGCCTGCTGCGCGCTCTTCGCCTCGCCCGCGCTCTTCTGCGCGCCCGCCGTATCGCCCTGCGCCGCGCTGTCCACCGCGCCCTGCGCCTTGTCGGCCGTCTCCTCCGCCTTCTTCGCCGCCTTCTCCAACTCGCCGATGGCGGAGGCCGCGGACTCCTTCACGCGCTCGTCGTCGGGCACCTGGGCCGCACTGTTGGCCGTCCCCTTCGCTTCCTTGCCCGCGGCCGCCGCGGACGCTGCAGCGCCGGTCGCGCTCTGCGCCGCCGCGGAGGCGGCATCGATGGCCTCGGCCGTCCCCTTGCGCATGGGCAGCCCGCGGAAGAGTTCCTTGTTCTGCTCGATGCGCTCCTTGGCCTTGGCCAGCGCGGCCTCCGCGCGCTTCACCGCTTCGCCCGCCTCTCGGGTGAGCTTCTCCGCCTCGACCGCGATCTCCTTCTCGTGCTCCTTGACGGTCTTCTCCGCCTCGTCGTGGGCCTTGCTGCCCTCGTCGTAGGCGCTCTTCAGCTGGGCGAACGAGTCCTCCACCTGGCCCTGGATCTCGGGCATGCGCTTGACCAAGTCGTTGATCGACCCGCGATGCTTCTCCGCCTCGTCGTAGGCGGCCTTGGCCGCGCCGTACGCTCCCTTCACCTGGTCCATGGCGCCGCGCGCCTGCGACATGAGGATGCCGGAGCTCTTGTCCACCGAGACGCCGCTCTTCTGGATGGTGTCGGCGAGGGGGCCCTGCATCTTCTGACCCATCTCGTGGAGCTTGCCGTACTGGTCCTTGAGCTTGCCGAGGAACTGCTTGGACTGCTCCTCGTGCTTGTCCTTCTCCTCGTCGTGGCCCTTGGACAGCTCGTCGTGCTTCGCCTCGGCCGCCTTGGAGTGCTCGTCGGCCTTGCGCACCGGGTTGTTCTGCACCTCGCCCGCGGCCGCCACGCTCTGGTCGGCGCTGCCTGCCGCCGCGTCGGTGCCCATGGCGAGGTTCATCAGCATCTCGGTGCCGGCCTTCTCCGCCACGCCCTTGAAGTCCTCGTAGAGCTTCTTCAGCTCCTCCTTGGCGTCCGCCAGCGCCTTCTGCATCACTTCCTTGATCTGCCTGGTCGCCTCCGCCTGGGTGGCGCTCTCCGTCTCTTTCAGGTCCCATGAGGTGGCCGCGGTCTCCAGGGCCTTCTCCAGCACCTTCTCCGCGCCCTTCATCACCTCGTCCTCGATCTTCTTCAGCAGCCGGTCGATGGCCGCCGAGATCTTCTTCTTCATCTCCTGCGCGATGTTCTCCAGCTGCTTCTTCGCCTCCGCCCACACCTTGTCGAACAGGCCCTCAGCCTGCTTCTGCGACGACTGCGCGCCGGCCAGGTTGTCGCCCTTGAGCTCGGCGAGCGCGTCGCGCGCGTGCTGCAGGATCTCCTGCGCCGTCTGCAGCGCCTGCGCCGACTGATCGACCAGCGGCTGGCCCGCCTGCTGCCCGCGCTGCGGGACCTTCTCGATCAGTTCCTTCAGCTTCGCCGCCGCCTCGTCGTGGGCGTCCTGGCACTGCTTGGCCACCCCCTCGGCGTCCTGCACGGCCTTCTCGCAGGCCGGCTGGTCACGGTTGACGGCCGCGTCGGCGCTGTCCTTGCCGTGCTTGACCAGGTCCTCCACCGCCTTGAGCGCGGCCTCCACCTTCTCGCGCGTCTTGTCGACGATGTCGGCGATGGCCTTCTCCGCGGCGCCACCCTTCTCGTCGAAGTCCTTCTTGGCCGCGTCGAGGCCGGTCTCGGCTTCCTTCGCCGACGCCTCGGCCTGCTTCTTCGCCTCCTCCAGCATCGACTGCCCGAGCTCGCCCGCCGCGGCCACGGCCTTGTCCAGTAGCTCCTTCGCCATGTCGTAAGCGGTTTTCGCCTGATCGAGCACGGGGCGGCCCAGCTTCTCGGCGCGATCGGGGAACTTCTGCTTCAGCGCATCGAAGCTCTTCTGCGCGTCCTGGTACGCCTTCTCGCACTGGGCAAAGACGCTCTGCGCCTGCGCGATGGCCTGCTCGGCATCGCTCTTCGCATACGCGTACGCCTTGTCCGCGGCGACCTTGCCGTGCTGCTGCAGCTCCTGGGCACGCGCGATGGCCGCTTCCACTTCCTTCTTGGTGCCGTCCACCAGCGCGTCGATGCCGCCCTGCGCGGACTTCGCCTCGGTCTCCAGCTTCTGCCTGGCCTCGTCGTATTCGGTCTTTGTCGACTCGGCGACCTCAGCAGCGTGCTTCTTGGCCTCCTCGAGGTAGCTCTGGCCCAGCTCGCCGGCGGCTTTCACCGCCTTGTCGAGCAGTTCCTTGGCCATCTCGTAGGCCTCGCGCGCCTTGTCGACCAGCGGCGTGCCGGCGCCCTTGCCCTTCTCGCCCAGCTTCTCGAGGTTCTCCTTCGCGGCCAGGTAGGCCTTCTCGCACTCGGCGAAGACGGCCTGCGCCTCGGCGACAGCCTTCTCCGCCTCGTCCTTGGCCCAGTCGTAGGCCTTGTCCGCGGCGGCCTTGCCGTGCTGGTAGAGCGCCTGCGCCTTGTCGACGGCGGCCTGCACCTGCGCGCCCAGCGTGTCGGCGATCTCCGAGACCTTCTTCTGCGCGGCGTCGGCGGTGCTCTGGAACTGCGCCTTGGCCTCGTCGTAGTCGCCCTTGAGCTTGTCGCCCAATTCCCCGGCCGCGCCCTTCACTTCGTCGATGGCAGCGCCGGCCAATTCGCCCACCGCCTTCTCGGCTTGCTCGATCAGCTCTTTCGCGTGATCGACCGCCTCGCGCAGCTTGTCGGCGATGCCCTGCACCATCTCCTGCGCCGACTTCTGCGCCGCCTGCTTCAGCTTCGCGGCCCACCCTTCCGCCTGCTGGTAGAGCTGCAGCAATTCGTCGCGCGCCGCCTTGGCCGCATCCAGCGCCTTCTTCGCCTCGTCCTTGGAGAAATCCCACGCCTTCTCGGCGGCCGTCTTCGCCTGCGTGAACGCCTCGTTCGCCTTCTGCAGCGCCTTCTCAGCCGCGTCCTTGAGCTTGGATGCCGCCTCTTCCAGCGCCGCCTTCGCCTTGTCGGCCGCGCTCTCCACGCCGGCCTTCGCCTTCTCGTAGGCGGCGAGCCCGTCGTTCCTCGCTTCCTGCAGCGCCGCCGCGAGCTTCTGCTTCACCGCGGAGAGCACGCCCGAATGGCTGCTCTTTCCCGACGAGAGCATCGCGCGCACCTTCTCCACCAGGTCGCGCACCGCCTGCTTCACGTCCTCGGGAACGTCGTTGTAGGCGCGCTCGGCGGCGGCCTCGGTCGCCTGCGCTTCCGCCTCCAGCTGCGTCAGCGTCGCGCTCGCGGCATCCACCTCGGCGCTCGATCCGTCCCAGTCTCCCGCCTTGCCCTTTTGGACGGCGGAGTTGACCTTCTCCTCGAGCTGCTTTCCCAACTCGTGCGCCTTCTCGCCGTGCTCCTTCGCTTCCTTCACCGCGGCGACGAAATCCTTCAGCTTCTCGATGTCGCCCTTGTGCTTCTCGTAGAAGGACTTGGCCTCCGAGACCTTCTCCTGCACCTTGCCGGACAGCTCCTTGGCCTTCTGCGCCGCCTCGCCGATCTTCTTCTCGATCTCCTTGAGCGTGCGCGAGAGCACGCCGTCGCCGCTTCCCGAGCCGGTCTTGCCCAGCATGGCCTTCACCTTCTCGACCAGTTGCTGCAGGACCTTCTTCACGTCGTCGGGCACGTCGGCGTAGGCCTTTTCCGCGGCGGCGACGCAGGCATCGCCCTCCTTCTTGGCTTCCTCGAAGCTGGCCTTCCCCGCCTCGCCGTCCGCCTTGGCGCCGTCCCAGTCGTGCTTCTTCGCCTTGTCGAGGGCCGTCTTGCACTTGTCGAGGACGTCCTTGCCCTTGGCGTACGCCTTCTCGCCGTGGTCCCTGGCCGCCTTCGCGTCCTCGAGAAACGCCTTGATCTTCTCGATGTCGCCCTTGTGCGCCTCGTAGAACTGCTTGGCCTCGTCGAACTTCGCCTTCGCCTTCTCGGCCAGCTTCTTCGCCTCGTCGGCAGCCTTGCCGATCTTCTTCTCGATCTCGGCGAGCGTCTTGCCCAGGACCGATTCCTTGGCGGGCTCCTTGCTCTTGGAATCGCCGGCGATCTTCTGCAGCATCGCCTTGACCTTCTCGACGATGAGCCCGACCGCGTCCTTCACCGACTGCGGGACCTCGTCCTTGGCCTTCTCGGCGGCCGCGTAGCAGGCCTCCGCTTCTGACTTCACTTCCTCGAAGAGCTTCTTCGCTTCCTCGACGTCCTTCTGCGCGCCGTCCCAGTCGTGCGCCTTCACCTTGTCGAGGGCCGACTTGCACTTGTCGAGGAGCTCCTTGCCCTTCGCGTACGCCTTCTCGCCGTGCTCCTTGGCGGCGTTTGCGTCCACCAGGAACTGCTTGAGCTTGTCGAAATCGGCCTTGAGGGCGTCGTACTTCTGCTTCGCCTCGTCGAAGGTCTTCTTCGCCTTCTCGGCCAGCGCCTGCGCTTCCTGCGCGGCCTTGCCGATGCCCTTCTCCACCTCGTCGAGGAACTTCTGGAAGGCGCTGTCCTTGCTGCCGCCCTTGGGCAAGAGCGACTTCACCTTCTCCACGATCTGCTCGACGACCTTCTTCACGTCCTCGGGGACGTCCTTGAGCGCCTGTTCCGCCTTGGCGTAGCAGTCCTCGGCCGCCTTCTGCGCTTCGTCGAAGAGCTTCTTCGCTTCCTCTGCGTCCTTCTTCGCGCCGTCGGTGTCGTGGGCCTCCAGCTTCTTCAGGCCCTCCTTCACCTTCGCGAAGCACGCCTTGCCCTTCTCGTAGGCGAGCGCGCCGGCGTCCTTGGCGGCCTTCGCCTCCTCGATCACCTTCTTGAGCTGGTCGAAGTCCTTTTTGTACTCCTCGTACTTGCCCTTGTACTCCTTGACCTTGGCCTCGGCCTCGGCGGCGAACTTCTTCGCCTTCTCGGCCAGATCGCCGAGCTTCTGCTCGATGGCGGCAAGCGTCTTCGAGAGCGTTCCGTCGCCCTCGCCCATCAGGCCCTTGAGCTTTTCGGCGAGCTGCTCGAGCGCGCCCTTCACCTGCTCGGGCAGCTTCTCGTAGGCCTCTTTCGCCTTGGCGTAGCAATCCTCGGCGTCCGCCTTCGCCTGCTCCAGCTTGACCTTGGCTTCCTCGCCGTCCTTCTTCGCGCCGTCCCAGTCGCGCTTCTTCACCAGCTCGAGCGCGTCCTTGCACTTCGCGACCGCTTCCTTCCCCTCGCCCCACGACTTCTCGCCGGCCTCGACCGCCGCCTTGGCCGACTCGTAGAATTGTTTGAGTTGCTCGAACTGCTTCTTGTACTTCTCGAACTCCGCCTTCATCTGATCGACGATCTTCTTCGCCTTCTCGTAGGCTTCCTTCGCCTTGGCGGCGAGCGCGCCGACCTTCGCCTTCACCGCCTCGATGAACTTGCCCAGGGACGACTCGCCCTGCGGCAGCATCTCCTCGAGCTTCTGGACGATGCCCGAAAGCGTCTGCTTCACGCTGTCGGGCAGGTCTTTCTCCACTTCCTTGAGCTTGTCGAAGACCAGCTGCGCCTCGGTCTTCGCGGTCTCGAAATCGCCCTGCGCAGGATCGACCTCCTTGCCCGCGTCGTCCCACTTCTTCTCCTTGAGGAGGTCCAGGCCCTTCTTGATGTGATCGAAGCAGGACTTGCCCGCCTTGTAGGCCTTCTCGCCGTGCTCCTTGATGTAGAGGCCGGCCTTGATCCACTTGCCGCCGTACTGGTCGATGGTGTCTTCGACCTTCTTCTTCGCCTCTTCGAACTTCTGCTTGTACTCGTCGACGGTCTTCTTGACCGTGTCGATCATGCCCTTGGCCTGGTTGACCAGGTCCATGAGCTTGTCGCCCACGTTCTTCTTGATGGTGTCCTGGGCCTGCTTCACCGCCTCCTTGGCTTTGGCGATGGCGTCCTGCGCTTCCTTGATGGCCTTCTTCGCCATGTCCAGGACGTTCTGCGCGCCGGCCGCGATGGCGCTGCCGATGGACTTGCCCGCGGCGTCCCCCGACCCCTTCACCGCCTGGATGACCTTGTCGAGCTGGCCGGCCAGCGCCTCCACCATCGGCTTGGCCGCCGCCAGCGCGGAGGCAGCGCACATCTCGATGGCGCTCTTGCCCTGGACGATGGCCGCCTGCGCCAGCGTCATGCCCGCCTTGCCCACCGCGATGGCGAGGTCCGCGGCGGCGACCAGGCCTTTCTTCAGCACGTTCACGGCGGGCGAGAGCGGCGCCTGGTCGTCGCCGGCGGTGTGCTCCGCGTCCTGCACCGCCGCCTTCACCGCGTCGAAGGCGTCCCTGGCGTGCTGGATGGCCTCCTGCGCGATGTCCGCCACCTGCGCCGCGGCCTCGTGCGCCTTGGTGAGCGCCTGTTTGGCGATGTCCTGCACCGCAACGGCGGCTTCCTGCGCCGCCTCGCTCACCTTGGACTGCGCCTGCGCGACGTAGTCCCGAAGGCCCGCCAGCCTGCTCTCGACCGCCTTGAGCGCCGCCGCCGCCACGTCGCCGGCGCCCTTCTTCACCTGGTCGAGCGCCGCCTTGACGTCGCTCCACACCTGCTTCGCCGCGTCCAGCGCCTGCGAGGATCGCTTGGCGGCCTCACGCGCGGCCTTCAGCGTCCAGGCCGCCGCGTCCTTGATGCGGTCGGCGATCTCCTCCGCCTTCTTGGCGGCGTCCTGCAGCGCCTTGGCGAACTTGCCCAGGTCCTTGGCCGGCGTGCTGCCCTTCTTGATGGCGTAGCGCCGCGCGCGGAACTCGGTGGCGTAGCCGGTGTCGACGAAGAACAGGTGGTCGGTGGAGACCACGTAGTACTGCCCGTCGACGCGCATGCCCGCCTTGTCCACCTCCACCACCGAGCCGGCGCGGATGGCCGGGTCGCCGGTGACGCGCGCCTCGGCGTGCACGAAGGAGCCGGCGCGCTTGTTGAACTCGCTCTTGGCCACCGCCTCGAGCAGGTTCTTCTGTCCGCTGGCCAGCGTGACCACCTGCTCGATCTCCCCGAACATCTCCTTGACCAGCTGCGCACCGGTGACGGTGCCGCCCTGCTTTCCGTATTCGTCGCCCTTCTTGCCGGGGCCGCTCTTGAGCTGCACGTCCTTGGGATCCCAGCCCTGGCTGGTCACCTTCGAGACCTGGTCGAAGGTGTTCACCTCCTGGACGAAGCGGCCGATGTTCTGGCGCCACACCAGCTTCGCCGCCGGGCTCTCGTCCAGCTTCGGCTTCTTGAAGAGCAGCTTCTTGTCGTCCACGTAGACGCGGAAGCCGGCCAGCGTGGCCCGCTGCATGAGGAAGTCGTAGTCGGAGAGGTTGTTCTGGATGACGTAGTCGTGGACCACCTTGCTGTCGTCCACGTCGGCGGAGAGCCCGTGCCGCTGCGCGATCTGCTGCGCCAGGTCGCTGTCCTTCACATCCTTGTAGGTCTTGGTGACGGTGCCCTTGTCGAAGGCGTGGCCCTTGTCGATGCCGGTGACCACGAGGCGGGTGGGCCCGTCGGGCGTGAGCACCATCTCGATGGTGGCGATCTCGCCCTTGCAGACGCTCTTGAGCCCGCCCTGGTAGCCGAGCTTGATCTCGACTGCGGTGCCCGGCTTGAACTTGTCCTGCTTGCTCAGCTTGCGGCCGATGTCCGAGAGGTGGACCCAGAACCGGCTGGCCTTGTCCATGTCGTCGGTGACGCGGATTCCCACCACCGCGCTCTTCAACTCCGCATCGGCCGCCGCACCGTCGACGAACAGCTGGAAGTCCGGCACGAAGTGCTTGTCGTCGGCCAAGAGAGCACTCCGGGGCGCTCGCCCTGTATCGGAACGAGGTCAGACGGGGGACGGCCGTAGTTTCTGCTGAATGACGCCACACCGTCAATGGGGGCCAATTCATGCCGTATTTACATTGACTTGCGCGTGTGCGCTCCGGCCGCACGCCCGCAGGCGCTTGCGAACCGTGTGCGCACTCCTGCTAGGATACCGGACGTGTCCGAGGGCCCAAAGACCGAAGAGCAGTTGCCCCCCGCTCCGCGCCTGCCGCAACGGGCGGCCATCTACATCGCGCCGGACGGCAACGTGCAATTCGGGGCGCTCTTTGAGGATCTGCTGCCCGTCGCCTCCGCCTTGGGTCGCGCGGACGAGGACGTGCACGTGGACGCAACCCGCATCGATCCCTGACCCTCTTGCTCCGCCGCCTTCTCGCCGCGCTCCGGCGCTCCTGGAACCGCCGCTCCGCCCGAAAGCTGCTTGGGCTGCGACTGCCGCGCGGGGTGGAGAAGGCGCTGCTCGTCCTTCCCGCGCCGCCGCGGCGGCCCGAGCTCTGGCAGCTGCTGCGGCTGCCCGCGCTGCCGCCTCCACCGCACGACCTCGGCATCGCGCGTCCGCGACACCTGCGCCTCGACGAGTCGTTCCGACTCCCTCCTGAACTGGATCTCCCCACTCCGCCGCGGTCTCCGCCGCCGCGCCGCGTGCGGCCGCGAACTCCGCTGGCGCGGGCTCCGCTTTCGCGCTTCTCGCCGCGCAAGTTCCGCCTCGACGCCTCGGCGGCGCCGGCGAACGGCAACATCCTGCGCGTCGATCGCGAGCGCGGCGAGAGCTGGGTGCTGCCGCGGTTCCGGCGGCAATACCTCGACCTGCCCTGGATGGCCCGCGACCGCGTCGCCTTCCTCGGCCCGCTCCAGGCCGAGTGGTTCCTGATGTGGTGGGACCAGAGCTTCACCGAGCGCCTGGGGCCCGGCGAGCCCGAAGAGTGGTCGCGCCCGGACGAGGTGGACTGGGCGATGGACACCTGCAAGGAGCAGATGCTCATCCGGCGCGACGTGGTGAAAGACGAGCGCGCGCCGGAGCAGCACCCGTGGTCCGGACCGGGGTTGGAGCACGCCATCGTGGCCTGGAACCCGGTGCCGGTGCCGGAGCTGGTGCCGGCCAAGGAATGGGTCTCCGTCGCAAAGCCGCACGAACTGCTGCCTGCCCCGCGCGTCGAACCCGCGCCGCGCGATGCCTATCTAGAGTGGCGCGCGCTGGTGGACGCCCTCGGCGAGAGGTGAACGGCAGCCGAACCTATGGAATCGGCATCGGCGCCGGAATCCGGGCGTCGAAGTCGATCCAGACGCGCTGGTCGTTGCGGCAATCGTAGACGCGGCACGGTCCGGGCCGGTCGGAATAGACGCCGCAGCCGAGGGTCGCGCGATCGAGGTGCGAGCAACGCGCGTCGGCCTCGCGGCGGAGGAGGTACGGCTCCTCGATGTTCCAGAGCAGCCGCCCTGCCTCGACTTCCTCGCGGCTCAGCCGGACGCCGAAGCTGCAGCACCGCGCCCGGCAGAGATGGAGGCGCGTCTCGCAGTCGACCGGAGTCACCCGCTCCATCCGCGCGTCCACCGTTCTCAGGAAAACGCGGGGCCGCTCCGCCTTTGCCCGCTCGCGCACCTTGGCGAGCAGCCGGCGGTGGCCGTCATTGATCGCGCCTTTGGCGGCGAGGATCTCGATCAGGAGGTCCAGCGTCCCGAGAAGCTTCGCCGCCGCATCCGCGGTGGACCGCTCTGTGGAGAGCTGAGCGCCCTTCTCCAGCAGCGCCTCCAGCGCCCGATGCAGCTCATCCGCCTCCATCGCCCGAGAATAACAGCGGTGTGCTTCGGGGACCTACCTCGAGCTGCGATGTCGCCTCACGGGGCTGCAGTCGTAGGCATACAGTCCACGCTCAGCGACAAGCCGCCAGGTGTTGACGATCCGTGGGGCGAGATCGGGGGAGAACTTTGCTTCCGTCGATGCAGGCAGGACGAGAACTGCCTTGATGGCGATGTCGTGAACAGCTGTGTCGCGAAGAAACTCGACGGGCGCGAAGCCCCCACCCGCAGTGCTGAAGAGCGACGTATCCGCTCTCGTCACTGCCGAGCCAGTCGTATTCATGCCCCGCAACGTCGGCGGCAAGTTTCAGTCTTCGGCCTCGTCGTCCGGGGTCGAGACCGCCGACTCGAACTTGAACTCCGTCATCCCCAGCGTGATCACGTCGCCGTTGCGCAGGAACCGCCGCGGGGTCTTCTTGCCGTTCACCAGCACGCCGTTCTTCGACCCAAGGTCGACGATCTCGAACTTGTTCCCGTCGATGGCGACGCCCGCGTGCTTCCCCGAAACCGCCCCGTCCATGATGCGGATGCTGTTCTCAGGCCCGCTGCCCAGCGACACCACCTTGCCCACCAGCGGCCAGGTCTTTCCCTTGGGCCCCGCGCCCTTCTGCATGATCAGCCGCGCCTGCGCGGACTTGAGGCAGAAGAGGCACACCTCCCACTCCGGCATCTGCGCGCGCTTGCACACCGGGCAGAAGCGCTGCGGGGGAGGCTTGGGGCGCGTGACCAGGTAGATGACCACGCCGATGACGATCACCAGCAAGATGATGGCGGCGATGATGCCGATGCGGAGCCAGTCGGTGAAGGCGGGCGTGTGCACCACGACGGAGGACTTGAGGGCCGCGCTGCCCTCGTTCTCCATGGCGATCTCGATCTTGTGGTCCTTGCCGTCGTGGTCCAGCCGCGTCTTCCACTGCACCACGTACATCTTGTTGATGTAGTCCTTGATGACGGTGAGCGCCTTGTTGATGTCGTCCACCGCCGGCGCGGCCTTGTAGGTGCCGCCGGTGCGCCGCGCCACCTGCTCCAGATTGACCAGCTCGTCCTGGCCCAGCTCGGAGTGGCCGATGGCGTGGATGGGGATGCGCCGCTTGCTCGCGTCGCTGATCACCTTCTCCACGTCGGTGGCGCTGCCGTTGTCGCGGCCGTCGGAGATGACGATGACGGCCTTGGCCGACGGCAGGAGCGCGGCGGCCGCTCCGGCCTTCGCCGCCGAGGTGGGCGCGGCGTAGAGCGAGATGGCCTGCGCGAGCCCGTCGTAGAGCAGGAAGGAGCGGCCGGTGAAGGTGATCTTGGCGGCCTTGCCGGCGACCTCGCCCTTGTCCTCGGAGAACGGCGCAACCGTCTCCGCCGACTCGGCGTAGTCCACCACCGCAACCTGGTCCTTTTCGGAGAGCCCGTTGACGAAGGCGCTGACCGCCTTCTTGATGTCGTCCTGGATGCCCAGCATGGCGCCGGAGGCCTGCACCACGATGACGATGGAGGCGCCGGTCTGCGCCGCCTCCAGCGAGTCCACCTTCTCCACCCGCGAGCTGTCCGCGGAGCCGCCCTCGTACACCTTGAAGAGGTCCTGCGAGAGTCCCTGGATGGGCGAGCCGGAGGCGCCGATCACGTTCACGTAGGCGCGCGCGTGCGGCCAGCGCTTCTGCGGCGTCTCGACCTGCTGGATGGAGAGTTGCGCCCCTGCTGCCAGCGCCACGGCGGGGGTGAGGAGCGCCGCGGCGAGGCCTGTCCACAGATGCTTCTTCACGATGGTCCTTACTCGCGCTTCTCGCGCATGGCGCGGGCCTTGAACTCGAACTCGATGTCTCCGAGCTTGACGATGTCGTTGTCGATCAGGTCGTGCTTCTGCACCTTCTCGTCGTTGACGAAGCAGCCGTTCGAGCTGTCCAGGTCGGCGATCTGGAACTCGCCACCCTCGTACCGCACGGTGGCGTGCTTGCGCGAGATCTTCTTGTCGGTGAGCACGATGTCGCAGTCGGCCGCGGTGCCGATCACGTTCTTGCCGATGCGCAGGCGGAAGTCCTCGCCCTTGTGCTGGCCGTTGAGCGCGACCATCCAGCCGCACACCTCGCGAGTCTTGTCCTGCGAGCCGCGCCCCTTCTCGCCGCCGACCTGCGCGATGTTGAGCATGGCGGTGCCCTGGCCCACCGAAGGCATGGGCATGGCGCCGGCTCCCCCGCCGCCGCCCATCATCGCCTGCTGCATCTCCAGGCAGTAGGGGCAGGTGTCCCAGCTGGGGTGCATGACGTGGCCGTTGGGGCACACCTTGCCCTGCTGCTTCTTGTCTCTCTTGAGGAAGGGCAGGATGCGGTCGAGCAGCGCGAAGAACACGGTCTTGGTCTCCTCAGGCCGGCTGGTAGAACCAGAGCTGGAACATGTTGATGTCCCGCTCGGCGGAGACGGCCTTGGCGGTCATCTCCAGCGAGTCGTTGGTGACGAAGGTGCCGGGCACCAGGAAGTAGTGGTTCCGCCAGCGGTGCTTGCGGTCGGCCTCGGTCACCTTCCACTGGCCCACCTTCTTGCCGTCCACGCTGATGTCGCAGATCTGCTCGCCGAGGATGGCGTCGAAGCGCTTGATCACCACCAGATCCTTGCCGGGCTTGAGGTTGTGGACCTGCCACTTGGCCTCTCCTCCGATGTAGGCCACGCCCGAGTCGGAGACCGACTCCTTGTCGGGATAGGTGAAGGTCTGGCGGCTCTTCCACATGTCCTTCTGGCCCTCGATGCGGAACTTGTGCGCCTTCTCCGAGTCGTCGTTGACCAGCTGGAGGTGATCGACGCGCACGAAGTTGGAGCCGTCGATGTTGAGCTCCTCGGGGAACTCCTTGGAGCGGATGACGATGTCCTTCCAGGAGGTCGGCTCGCCCTTGACGTCCTTCTTGGCGGAGGGCTGCAGCTTCTCCTTCACCACCGGCGTCAGCGCCTGGTTGCTGGCGTTGAGGAAACGGGCGATGCCCATGCAGCCGTCGGCGTCGCGCGGGCGGTCGCGCACCACCTTGGTGAGCGCCTCCAGCGCCTTCTTGTACTCGGCGAAGCCCTTGCGCGCCGCGACCTGCGGGAAGTCCTTCTCGATGGCCTCCACCATCTCGCGCTCCAGCTCCACCACGCCGGTGAGCACGTCGGCCAGGTTGAAGGGACCCACCGCGTTGGAGCTGCTCAGCATCTCCGCCGCCAGCACCGCGTTGCGCAGGAAGTTGGCCGGGGCCACGCCCATCTTGCAGAGCAGCTGGCTGAGGGCGGCCTTCTCCGAGAGGCCGTTGGCCACCTCCACGCGCAGCTGCGGCGTGGCGTGGCTGCCGGCGTAGCCGGCGATGGGCACGAAGCGCAGGTCGACCTCGCCGGGGCCGGGAACACGCGGATCCAGCGCGTCGCGGATCTCGCGCACGCCCTCCTCCAGCCGCACGCGGCCCAGCTCGATGGCCTCGACGCCGTCGGGCTCGCGCGCCATCACCTCGATCTTCACCTTCTCCTCGATGCGCCGGTGGCCCTTGAAGCGCGGGTTCTCCTTGTAGGCGATGAAGTCGGTGGGCTCCTCGAAGTACTTCATCGCCACGTAGACCGTCTGCGGCAGCTTGAGCTTGTCGGCCTCGATCACCTTGACCGCCGGATCGCGCAGCACCAACTCGTTGCCGCGGCCGTCGATGCCGTAGCCGGGCGCCACCTCGAAGGAGAGATCGCCGCGGCCGCGGGCCTGGACCTTGAGCCCGCCGCCGGCCACGGGCACCACGCCCGGGCTGTGCAGGACGCGGTTGTGCAAGCGCCGCTTTTCCACGTGGTACGCCTCGGCGGCGTTCCAGTCCTCGTCGGTGGTGAAGAAGCCTTCGAAGAAGTTGATGCGCTTGAAGTTGGCCTGCTCCGCCATTGCGTCCTCCAGAACCCCTGCACTCCCAGAAACAACCGAAGCGGGAGTGGTGTCAAATCCGCAAAAAAGCCCTTCGCCCCCGTAACTTTCAGCCCTGCTTGCGGCCCAGCGCGAGCTTCTGCAGCTCCTCGTCGTGGGCCTCCGGAACGTCCTCCAGCCCGCCGATGCGCGCGTCCACCCCCACGCGGCCGGTCTTGCCCACATGCAGGAAGGGCACCGCCTCGTAGGTGGGTTCGGTCTCCTCGAAGACCAGCGCGTAGTGCGCGTGCGCCGGCTTCTCCGTCTCCACCAGCGCCTGCACGGTGCGCAGGCGTTCGCGCGGGATCTCCGTCTTCTTGTCCGGCAGCTCGACGGTGAAGCACTGGCTGATGAAGACCGGCGGGGAGAGCACGGTGTCCTTGCCCACCGTGCTGGACCGGCCGATCACCATGCCCGGATAGGGCCATTCGCCCTCGTGGATCTCGGCCTTGACGTCGGCGAAGAGCCGCAGCGCGAGCTTGAGGCCCTCGGCGGTGCCGCGCTTTCTGTAGAGCTCGGGCGTGCGCTGGATGATCTCGCGCCGCTTCTCCTCGTCCCAGCCTTCCAGGAGCGGCATGGCCAGCCAGGAGGCCAGCCAGGGCAGCCACTTCGCGTTGGTGATGCGCGGGTCGAACAGCTCGTGGATGAACTCGAGGTTCTCCTCGATGCCGCAAGTGAGGTGCGCGCTGATCATCAGGAAGCGCTGGAGGAAGTCCGCGTTCTCCTCGTCCGCGTCCTGGTAGATGCCGGGCAGGTACTGGATCCAGGGCCGGGAGGCGATCTCCAGCTTGATCACGCGCGAGGAGGTCAGCTCGTCGCCCGCCTCCGGGTGCTGCCGCACCACCGTCAGCGCCTTCTCCTCCGAGTCGACGAGCCTGAACTCGACCTTGGCGTCGGCGTGGCGGCGGGCCATGCGCCGCGCCTGGCCGAGCGGGAGGCCGAGGAGGGACGGGGCGAGCGCGGAGGTCTGGATGGACTGCTCTGCCATGTCGGATTACCCGCGGTCGTAGATTTCGACGCCGATGAGGTTGGGCAGCTCGTCCTCGGAGAGCTTGAGCATCTCGACGCGGAGCCTGCGCCCCTCGTCGACGATCACCAGATCGGTGATGCGGTCCACGCCCTCCACCCCCTCCACCATCGGATAGAGGTCGGCCTTGCCCACCGCGCGGCCGAAGGGCCAGCCTTCGCCCTTGGGGCCGCCGTGCAGCGGGTTGAGCAGCCTGCGCACCCGCTCCTTCACGTCGGCCTTCACCCGATCTGCCGTGGCGCCCGGCTTGAGCGAGATGGTCAGCTCCAGCGAGACCGGCTGCAGCCGCGGCTTGCCCACGTTGACGCGGGCGGTGATCAGGCGGCGCTTGTCGATGTAGCTGGCCACCCGGTCGATGAGATCGCGCGAAGGCACGGCACGCGCGTCGCCGTCCTCGCGCTCGGCCTTGGGAACCAGCAAGAGCGAGATGCTGCCGTCGCTGGCCTGCACGCACTTGGCGCGCGCCACCCGCCGCGAGGCCGCCAGCGCCAGCGACTCGTAGTCCTCGGCGGTGATGGCGCGGTCGCGGTTCTTGATCGCGTAGGTGCCGCGGCGCTTGGCCTCCTCGATGTTCTCCGGATCGGCCCCGCCCTGCGCCGGGAAGGGATTGGTGACCGACTGCACGAAGGCGACGCTCTGCTTGAGCACGGTGAGCGTATTCGCGCCCACGTTGCCGGAGACGCCGCCGCCCAGCCGATACTCGCAGGTCACGCTGTCGCGGCCGGTGGGCGGAACCCAGCCCTTGCGGCCGTCGCCGAACGTGATCTCGCCCTTGATGGGGTCGCAGACGTAGTGGCGCGAGCCGGGCTGCGAGTCGAAGAAGTTCTCCACCTCGTGCCAGCGCACCCAGGTGCCGTTGCCGTCCTCGTCGGCCTCGACGGCGCCCGCGCCCTCCTCCTGCTCGATGATCTTGCCGTCGGCCGGCGTGGGCGCGTCGTGCTCGAGGATCCACACCTCGGGCCCGCCCAGGATGGGCGCGTTGGCCAGCTTGAAGCTCTGGTCGATGGAGCCGTCGGAGGAGCCGATCACCTCCTCGACGGTGATGCCGTTGAGGGCGTCCACCGCGTTGACCAGCACCGCGCGCAAGACCGGCGGCAGGTCGTAGCTGCCGCTCTCCAGCCGGGCGCGCAGCCAGCAGGCGTCGGTGTCGAAGACGCTGCGCCGGTCCAGGTTCTTCGGTCCGGTGAAGCTCAGGTAGCCGGAGCGGGTGAAGCCCGCGGTCCTGTCTTGCGGCAGCAGGTCTGCCCAGCGGCCGCCGTCCCAGAACTCCCAGACCACGCGCGGGCCCATCCGCACCACGTCGTCGTCGGCCGCCCCCGGAGGCGGTCCGCCCAGCTGCTCGCCGCCGCCCGCCGCGCTGTCGTCCAGCTCGAACCAGAGGTTCACGCTGCGCTGCGGGAACTTCGCGTCGAAGCCCAGGTAGAACGCCGGCGACTCGTCCTGGTCGGGCAGGAAGGGCTGGAAGTAGACGTAGGGCGTGTTCAGGTCGTCGGTGTGGTCGCGGTACTGGAAGTCGTTGTAGCTCATGCAGTGCGCGACCGGCCTGGGCTCGCGCACGTACTTGAAGACCAGCGACTTGAGGCAGGGTGGCCGCAGCGGCCGGTCCTCCTTGAACACCCAGTTCTGCCCCACCAGCTCGTAGCTGCCGGGCGCGCCGTAGTTGCCGGCGTTGATGCGGGCGCGGATCCAGAAGGTCTTCTGGCCGCCGACCTCGGTCTCCGCCATGTCGGTGGGGCGGTCGAAGCTGAGCGACCCGTTGCGGGTAAAGGCGCCGGACGAGTCGAGAAAGTTGAACTGGCCCTGCACGCCCGAGACGCCCATCGGTGAGGTCTTGCCCAGCTCGGCCCACTTGCGGCCGTTCCAGTACTCCCAGGCGACGACCAGGTCCGGGCTGCCTTCGGGCGTGGGGACGACGCTCGGCTCCACCAGGCCCGCCTCGATGCGGATGCGGGCCTCGGGCGCGGAGAAGAGCTCCTTGTGGCCCAGGTAGAGGGCGCAGTCGAACTTGGGCTCTTCGCCGAAGGGGTGGAAGCTCTTGCCCTGGTCCACCGGCAGGAAGATGTAGTTGCCGATGTTGACGAAGGCGTTCTCCGGCGCCATCCCCTCGCCGAGGATCTCGACGCGCAGCGATACGGAGTCGAGCTGCACCTGGCCCGGGTCCTTGAGCGGCTCGGCCAGCTTTCCGCGCACCCAGAACGTCTCCACGTTGTTGACGATCTGCTTCTCGATGCCCGGGTGGGAGCCGAAGCTGAGCCGCCGCGTGTCGCTCTCGGCGCGGTTCACGGTCATGTCGCGCCAGCGCTTGCCGTCGAAGTACTGCCACTCGGTGACGGTGGGGACGCGGGGACCCGAGCTGCCGGGCATGGCCTCGAAGAAGAGGTCCACCGCGGCCTCCTCGTTGAAGGCGTTGAGGCGGTCGTCGCCGAGGTAGAGGAACCGCTCCACCTCCTGCACGCCGGCGAAGAGCGGCTCGCGCGCCTCGCCCGAGGCCAACGCCTCCGTGTGATCGGCGACCGTCGCGCGATGGCTGGAGGCGGCGCGCACCACGTGGACGGGAAGCAGCGTGATGTCGCGCAGCGTCTCGAAGGTGACCGGGTCGCCGCCTGCGGCCTGCAGCGTGGCCACCTGGGTGCCCTTCTTCACCGTCAGCTCGCCGTCCGCGCCTTCGCTGGGCGTGAGCTCCAGGACCACCCGGGCCGGCTCGGGCGGCTTGAGCCGGACGCCGATCAGGTCGAGGAAGGTGAGGAAGTTCTTCTCCGGCACCTTGTTGAGCCGGTAGATGACCATCTCGGTCATCCAGGCATAGAGCTCGAGCAGCGTGATCCCGGGGTCCGACGCGTTGTGGTTCGTCCACTCGGGCGCGTAGCGCGGGATGAGGCGCACGGCCTCGTCCACGATCTGCTTCCAGGAGCGGTCGTCGAGATTGGGAACCGGCAAGGACATGGTGAAAGCTCCCCTACGATGCGTGTCTCAGCTGCCTGTCAGATAGAACGGGAACACCAGGTTGTGGACGCTGTTGGTGGCGCGGATCTCGTAGCGCACGTCGACGAGGATCCGCTCCTCGCTGTCGGGGTCGGCCATGGCCTGCACCTCGATGTTGCGGATGCGGAACTCGTGCTTGGCGAGGGCTTCCTCCACGTGATGCGCGACCAGCGTCTGGGTGGAGGTGTTGTTGGGGGCGAAGACGAAGTCGTGGATGCGGCATCCCCACTCCGGCCGCATCTGCCGCTCGCCCAGCGCGGTGCCGATGATGATGCGCACCGCCTCCTCGATGTTGGTCTCGTAGCGGCTCGTCTGGATGCCGCCGTTGGGCCCCACCGAGAAGGGAAACTTGAAGCCGGTGCCGAGGAAGTTGCTCATGAGGGTCCCGGGGCCTAGGCGGTGGCGATGCCGACTTCCACCGTGCGCTTGCACTTGGGGCAGCTGACCAGCGTGCGCCCCTGCTGCTCTTCGACGACGAGCCCCTCGGGGGCGTTGCACTCGGGGCAGACGAGGCCGCTGGTGCGACCGGCAGTCACCGCCTCGATCACCTCGTACCAGACCGATTCGAGTGCCGCGAGCCGGTCTTCGGCGTGCTCGTCCATGTCTGCCGTGTCCCCCTCGCGACGCACCGGGAGCATCTCAGCTTGACGCTGAAGATAAGTGAACGTGCTCTCGGGAGGCGCGAAGGTACCGCGGAGACAGGGGTGGGATCAAGTAAGGCTGGGCCGGGGCTCAGTTCGGCTTGAAGGCCAGGCGCACGGTCATCCCCGCGTCCTCGCCGGGCTTTCTCACCTCGACCACGGTCTGCGCGGACCTGTCCAGCTTGGCGATGCTGACCGATCTGCCGTTGACGCTGGCGACGCCCTTGGGCGTGGAGTTCACCTTCACCGTGAACACGCCCGCGGAGACGGCGTACTCCAGCCCGATACGGAACGGCGTGGCGGCGTCGCCCACTTCGATCCTGCCGCTCTCCGCGGTCACCGGCAGGCTGAAGGCGCCCACCTGCCTGGGCAGCGCGTTGCCTCCGTAGCTGACCTGGACGTTGGGGCCGGGGTTCAGGGTCAGGGTTCCCAGCGACTTGCCGGAAGCGGCGTGCCGCGCGGGCGGGGCCGCCGCGGGCTCCTCCTGCGCAGGAGCAACTTGCGTCTTGCGCGGTGCCCTCTCCTCGGCGGGCGTGGGCTGCGGCGCCGCCTCGGGCACGGGGCTCGCCTCGACCGGCGTCTCGTGGTGCGCGCGCCTTGCGCCCGAGGGGGAGTCGTCGGCGAAGAACGAGAAGAGCAGGACGACGATCAGCGCCACCGAGAGCAGCGTTCCCGCGCCGAGGGCGATCCACATGCCGCGGCCGCTCTTCTCCTGCCGCATCTCGCGGCGCTTGTCCTCGCGGGTGCGGGTGTGGACCACGCCCTTGCGGGCTTCCTCCAGCTTGACCAGCGCCTCCTGCTGCGCGGCCGCCGACTCCTCCGGAGTCATGATGTTGGTGGAACCCCCGGACGATGCGCGCGCCGCCGGCTTCTTGGCCGGCCGGCGCGGAGCGGTGCCCAGGAACGCGGTCCTGCCGGAGCCGTCGGTGGCGGGCGGAGCCGGATCTTCCGCGTCGGTCTCCGGCACGGTGTCTGTGGATCTGGGCGCGGCCCGGCGCGCCGGCGGAGGCGGCAGCTCCTGCCCGGGCTTGAGCATGGCGGTGGCGCCGGGGACGTCGTCGTCTGCCGCAGGCGCTGGAGGGCGGACCACGGCCCCCATGTCGATCAGCGTGTCTCCGGCGCCAGGGGGCCGCTTCGCCGTGGGCGACGGCTTGGGCGGTGTGGCGGGTTTTCCGCGCGGCGCCGCGGCAGGCATCAACATGGTGGAGGGGCTCTCCGGCACCGCCATCTCCGGCACGGTGCCCATGGAAGGCGATGCGACCGGCGTCTGCGTGGCCCTGGAGGGCGTCTTGGGCGGCAACGCGCCCGCCACCCGGTGGCGGTCGCTGTCCATCAGCATCTTCTGCTCTTCTTCCAGCTGCGCGCGGAAGAGCCGCGACATGAACGGGCCCAGCCGCTCGGGCGGCCGCGGCACCACCACGCGGCGCAGGTCGTCCTGCATCTCCGAGGCGTCGGCGTACCGGCGGTCGCGGTCCTTGGCCAGGGCACGCGCGATGATCGGATCGAAGGGCGCGTAGGCGGGGTCGTATTCGGAGGGGGGCGGCGGCTCGAAGCGCTGCACCGCCTCCAGCGTGAGCACGATGTTGTTCTTGTGGAAGGGGTTGATCCCGGTGAGCATTTCGTAGAGCGAGATGCCGATGGCGAAGATGTCGCTGCGCTTGTCCAGCTTCTTCGCCATCGACTGCTCAGGGCTCATGTAGACGAACTTGCCCTTGATCATCCCGGCTTCGGTCTTGACCGTGCTCATCTCCGACTTGGCGATGCCGAAGTCGATGATCTTCACGTCCCCGGTGTAGGAGATGAGGACGTTCTGCGGGTTCAGATCGCGGTGCACCATGTTGAGCGACCGGCCCTGGATGTCGGTCAGGTTGTGCGCGTAGCTGGCGCCGTCGCAGATCTGCTCGATGACGCTGCGGCACAACTCTGCCGGGACCTTTTCTTTACGCCGCATCGCGGCGTCGACGAGATCGCGCAGGGGCTTCCCCTGCACGTACTCCATGGCGATGAAGAAGGCGCCGTCCACCTCGCCGAGCTCGAACACCTGCACGATGTTGCGGTGGTTCATCTGCGCCGCGAGCCGCGCCTCGCCCAGGAAGGCCTCGATGAACTCCTTGTTTTCCGTGAGGTGGGGCAGGATCTTCTTGACCACCAGGATCTTCTGGAAGCCCGCGGGGCCCTGCTGCCGGGCGAGGAAGATCTCGCCCATGCCGCCGGAGGCGAGCTTCTTCATCAGGAAGTATTTCCCGAACGAGGTTCCGACGGCGCTCGATGCAGCAGCTTCGGGCATGAACAATCCGGGTGCGCGAGGTCCTCCGAGCGTAGCGTGCGCTCCGAGGATGGGTCAAGGACGCACCCCGTCGGCCGCGCGCGCAAAGCGCAATGGGATCGCGGCAATGCAAGCGCGGCGCCGGTTTGACGGAAGCCGATGCCGTTGGCTAACTTGGCCGGGGGCGTCCGCTCCCACCATTTCCGCACCGAGGACCAAACTTCAATGGCGTCGCTGCGCATCCTGAACGGGTCGCTGGAGAACCAGGAGATCGAGCTCACCCCGGACCCGATGACGGTGGGCCGCTCGTCGGCCTGCACCATCCGCATCGGGGACGCGGGCGTCTCGTCGAAGCACGCCAAGATCTGGTGCGAGGACGGCCAGTATTTCCTCATGGACATGGGGTCCACCAACGGCACCTTCGTCAACGACAAGGACGTGGACCGCGAGCAGCTCTCCGACGGGGACGTGATCACTTTTGGCATGACCAAGGCCGCCTTCACCGGCGACAAGCCGAAGGCGCGGGTCAATCCCAGCCGCGTTGCTGCGGCGGCCACGCCCGCGCCGCGCGCCGGCGCGTCGGCTCGGGGCGCCGCGCCGGCCGTGCGCGCCGAAGAGGTAGCGCCGCCCGAGGGCATCGTCACCGACAGCCCGCGCCGCAGCGCGCAACCCGGCCTGCGCGCCGAGGTCAAGACGCAGGACGAGGTGGAGATCGCCACCCTGCGCGGCAAGGTGTCCTTCTTCGAGGAGGAGAACCGCAAGCTCAAGGCGCAGATGAAGGTGGTGCAGGAGCAGGCGGCGCACGAGGCCGCCGCCTCTGCCCGCGCCGACGCCGAGAAGATCCGCGGCCTGCTCAAGCAGCGCGAGGACGAGCTGAAGAAGCTGCAAAAGGAGCTGGACGAGAAGGAGACGTACTACTCCCCGGCGGAGCTGGAGCGCGAGCGCAAGCGGATGGAGGCGGCCATCGATGCCGAGCGCCGCCGCGACACCGAGACGCTGCAGCGCCAGATCAAGGAGCTCGAGCACCGGGTGGCCGTCCGCGGGGCGGAGAGCGACACCGTCGCCCGCCAGCTCAAGGAGAAGGACGACCTGATCAAGATGCTCTCCGAGCGCGAGGACGAGATCCAGGCGGAGATCAAGGCGCGCGACGCAAAGGTCCAGGCGCTGCATCTGGAGTCGCAGGGCCTCAAGGACGCGGCCAACGCCGCGGTCGGCAAGGAAAAAGAGCTGAACGACAAGCTCAAGCAGAAGAACGCGCAGCTGGCCCAGCTGGGCAAGGAGCGCGGCGAGCTGGTGCAGGAGCTGGCCAAGGCCCGGCAGATCATCGCCAAGGTGGGAGGCGCGGAGGAGGCGGCCGCAGCGGTGGAGGAGCAGCATCGCGCCACCCAGGCAATGCAGGACCGCATCCTCCAGCTCGAGGCGGAGGTGGCGAAGGCCCGCGACGCCGCCAGCGTGATCGGCGGCAAGCTGGACGCGACCGAAGCCGCCCACAAGGACCTCAAGAAACAGCTGGAGGAGATGGAGGCGCAGCTCACCGACGCGGTGGACGGGCGGATGAAGGTGGACAGCCAGCTCTCCGAGCTCCTGCGCAAGTCCGGCGACCGCGACGCGCACGAGAAGCAGCTGGCCATGCTCAAGGCCGACCGCGACGCCCGGTCCGCCGAGGCGAGGTCGGCAGGGGAGGCGCGCGACGCCGCCGAGGCGCAGCTGTCGAAGATCCGCGGCACCTACGACGACATCGTCCACGAGCGCGACGAGCTGAAGGCCCGGGTGGAGGGGCTGGAGTCGGAGCTGCGCATGGCCCAGACCGGCAAGGAGCTGCGGGGCGACTGGGAGGCCCGTTACAAGTCCGCCTCGGAGGACGTGGGCGACCTCAAGAAGCAGCTCTCGACGATGAAGGTGGAGCTGCAGCAGGCGAAGGAAGCGGCAGCGCGCGGCGCCGGCGCAGGCGCCACCGTGGACGAGGGGCTGCTCCGGCTGGCCTCCGCGCGGGCCGAGCTGCACGAGACGCTGGTGGGGCAGATGCTGGAGGGGGTCAACAACGCCGTCTCCTTGCTCCGCCGCAACTCCGAGCTGCTCAAGGGCTACGTGGAGGACTGCGCCCTGCTCGCCAACGCCATCCGCCGCATCGACTACACCCGCCTCGAGCCGGCGCAGCAGCAGATGCTGGTCGAGCTGGTGGACCAGACCCAGCCCGACGTGATCGTCAAGAACATGCAGGGCATCGGCGAGGAGAACGCCGAGAGCATCGTCAAGGCCAAGAAGCTGATCCTCGACTATGGGGACGCGTTCAAGAAGGAGGACGCGGCGGTGGAGATCGAGGCTGTGCTGGCCCGCGCCCAGGGGCTCTTCCACGCCGTCGATCCCAGCTCGGACGTGCCGGTGAAGATCGAGGCGGTGCTGCCGGCCGTGGAGGCCTCCAAGGAAGAAGCCGTGCTCTTCTCCTTCGCGCTCCTGCGCGAGGCCAGAGAGCTCTCGCCCGAGGAAGGGGGGCCGGCCACCGTCAACGTGAACACCGACGGGCTGACCATCACCTTCACCGTCTCCCCCGTGGACGGCAAGGCCAGGGAGCGGTACCGCGATCCTCCCGACGCCCAGGCGCGGCTGGTCCGGGCGTTCGCCCACGATCGCTGCGGCGGCAAGGTCGAGGTCCGCGACGGCGAGGGTGGCACCTCGCTGGTGGTGACGCTCAAGGCGAAGCTCTAGGTGCTCCTCGTCGCCCTCCTCCTGATCTCTGCACCGGCGAAGACGGTGAAGATAGCGGAGAGCGGAGCGGCGCGGGTGGGCGGTATGGCGCCCGCCTTCGCCGGCTGGGACCTGACCGGGCAGCGCATGCTGACGCTTGCGGGACTGCTTCGCGCGCCCGGCGTGGCGGCGTTGCTGGTCTCTTTCGCGCGGTCGGATTGCCGGCCCTGCGCGGATGCGCTGCCCCGCTTGTGGTCCGTGGCGCAGCGGCACCGCGAGGTGCAACTCCTGCTCGTCGACGTGGAGGCGGACCGGGAGAAGGCGCAGCAGTTCGCCGGCCGCATGAAGCTTCTGGGCCCCGCGCTGCTAGACAAGTTCGAGCAGGCCGCGAAGGCGTATGGCGCCGAGCAGAAGGAGATGCCCCGTACCTTCCTGATCGACGGCAACGGCAGGGTGCGCGCGATCTACGGGCTGGACGCGGACGACTTCGAGAAGGTGGTCGAAGAGGACCTGGAAGCGGCCAGGATTCCGCTGCGACAATAGCCATCCGGCTCGGTGCCCGTGAGCGCGAACGGCGCATGGGGAGCCACCGCGAACATGAAGACAACCGAAAGCGGACCATCAAAAGGACCGGCTGTACAGGTCCGGATCCCAAAAAAGCGGATGCTGGTATCCCGTCGGGTCTGCTTGAAATAACTATGCTCGCATCAAGTATACTCCCTCCGAGCACTGGCCCGCCTTGCAGGCAAGGAGGAACCGATGAAGAGGCGAGACTTGCTCAAAGGCGCAGCGGCCGGGGTCCTGGCGGGGGCGTCGCTGCAGCGCGTCGAGGCTGCACCGCGGACGGCGGCGGCGGCGGTGCTCAAGCCGCCCGCCGAAGGGGCCATTCCAGTGGCCTTCCTCATCTCCGACGGGGCGGTGGTGATCGACTTCACCGGGCCCTGGGAAGTGTTCCAGGACGTGGAAGCGCCGGGGCAGATGCGCAGCGCCTTTTCACTCTACACCGTCTCCGAGAGCACCAGACCCATCCGCGCCAGCGGGGGGCTGCGCATCACGCCGGACTACGACTTTGCCAGCGCGCCGCCGCCCAAGGTGGTGGTGATCCCTGCCCAGCACGGTCCCAGCGCCGCGGCGCTCGACTGGGTCCGCTCCACGGCGCGGCGGGCCGACGTGACCATGTCGGTGTGCACCGGCGCCTTCTTGCTGGCGCGGACCGGGCTTCTGGCGGGCAAGTCGGCCACCACCCACCACAACGCCTTCAAGGAGTTCGCCATGGCCTTTCCCGACGTCAAGCTGCAGCGGGGGGCGCGCTTCGTGGAGGAGGGCAATCTCGCCTCGGCCGGCGGGCTCTCCTCGGGAATCGACCTCGCGCTGCGGGTGGTGGAGCGCTATTACGGCCGCGAGGCGGCGCGCAAGACGGCCTTCTACATGGAGTACCAGGGCGAGGGCTGGATGAACCCGGCCTCCAACGCGATCTACGCTACCGCGCCGGTGGCCGCCGCGGGCCATCCGCTCTGCCCGGTCTGCCAGATGGAAGTCGACGCGGCGACCGCACCCCGCTCCACCTACAAGGGCAAGAGCTACTCGTTCTGCTCGGCGGAGCACAAGCAGCTTTTCGACTCCGCGCCGGACAAGTTCCTCGAGTGAGCGGAAATCGGGGACACGATACGATCAATTCCGTATCGGTCGGGACCCACACACCTGCTCGATCGCGGCCAGCCGTGGTGCCAATGCCACCACGCGCGGTGGGCCGCGCACCGGGAGCCCTGAGCCTACGGCGACGCGCCGAGATCGCGCAGGCCCTGGAGCGCTCCCGGATCGCGCGGGTCGAGCCGCAGCGCCTCCTCGAACGAGCGCCGCGCCTCGTCGGTCTTACCCATCGCCGCGAACGCGCTCCCGAGCGTGGAGTGGCCCCTGGCGACGGTGGAGGCGCCCACCGCCCCGCCCGGCGTGACCTCCGCCAGCGGCGTCCGGTTGACGATCAGCTGCACGATCTCCAGCACCCGCCGCGCGATCTGCCCGATGCGCTCGCTCTGGTCGAGAAAGCCCGCGATCCGACCCAGGACGGCGTCGACGATGCGCTCCTTGAACCGCTTCTCGATGAAGGCGACCTGCTGCTGGAAGAAACCCTCCGCCAGCGGCCGCCCGAAGATCGCGAGCAGCAGCGTGAGCACGAGCGCGAAGCTGGCGCCGCCCGCGAGGCCGCCGAGAAACGCCGTCATGAACGGGGACATGGCACCTCCGGCGGGCACATTGCCGGACCTCTCCACCAAGTGGATAGTGCCCGAAAGGGACAGGTCCTGCGCGAACGGCCTTGCCGGCTTCAGTTGTTGTGGATCCAGCTGCTTGGTCCGGTAGATCCGGAAGCGCGAACGGCAGCTGCCTCGCATGCGGTTCGTGCATAGCCTTCGCCCGTTGGGGGAAGGTATGTGCACAAGGTGGCTGGCGGTCGCCGGCTTGCTCGCCGGAGGATGTGGGCACTCTTCTTCGCCGCCGACGCCCGGTTCCCCCGCGGTTCCCGACGCAGCTGACGGCGGTGTTGCGGCTGCTCCGCCTCCCGACGCTGGCCCTCCCATCACCATTGTCCCCCAACCCATCGCCATAGCGCCAGGACAGTGGGCGCAGGTGGGCCCGGGAGGCGGTTCCATGTCGCAGGTCGCGGTGAAGCCGGACGATCCGCGAATCGCGCTCGCCGCCGGCCGGCGGATCCTCTTCCGCACCACCGACGGCGGCGCGCGCTGGCAGGCCGCGGCCGTGAGGCCGGACCCGCGCGTCGGTTTCGAATCCGTCACCTTCTCCGCCGTCAATCCAGCCCATGCGTGGGCGGCGGATGACTCCGGCCGGATCTACGCGAGCGCGGACGCGGGGCTGGACTGGAGCGCTTCGGGCCAGCTTCCGTCGCCGGTGACGCAGCTTCTCGGGGACCCGCGCGACCCCGACTCCGTCTACGCGGCGACCTGGGGCGGCCTGTACGTCTCCCGTGACGGGGGCAAGACATGGAGCGTCCTCTTCGTTCCTCCGCACCAGTTCAACGAATCGACGCACGTATGCGGGCTGGCCTTCGACCCCTTCGCGCCGGCGACGATCTTCACCGGCCGCTGCGAAGACAGCTATGGCACCGGCTTCCGCTCGACGGACGCTGGCAGGACCTGGACCGCCATGCGGACCGAATTCGGCAGCTTCACCGCCTTCGCCGTCGATCCTTTGAGGCGGGGCCGGGTCTTCGCCTCGCTCGAATTCGCCGGCGGCGAAGTGA
>Ga0136846_1229107_pt1 | contig 30862 bp, 23 predicted proteins | sample HopSoiMetagenom2_FD_96841 | JGI IMG/M metagenome (GOLD analysis project Ga0136846, IMG submission 96841) | Grasslands soil microbial communities from Hopland, California, USA - 2 Assembly 2016 (version 4) | ecosystem: Environmental > Terrestrial > Soil > Grasslands | place: USA: Hopland...
ATGCTCATCGGCACCACCATCATCCTGCTGTTTCTGGGGGAGACGAGTGAGTTGCCGACTTTGCGGATTGCGACGATCTGCTTTTTGTCGGGAGTGGTTTGCTTTTTGTTGGCGCTGGTGTGTTTTCTGGCTGAGACTTTGCTGGCGACGCGCTTACTGAAGTTTGCCGAGCCCTCGCGGGCGGAGTAAGGTCACTGAACGTAACGGCGCCTGTCAGGTGATGTCCCTGTCAACGGTGGTCAAAGCGCTCTCGTTGAAAGCGTGGGCCCTGCGGCGCGTGCAATCGCCTACGCTTGGAGCCTCTTACAAAAACTACCGGAGTACCGCGATGACGACATCCACCACAACCACCACATCCGCCAGCCTGGCAAACCCAACAAACCCGACAACCCCCTTTTTGCGTGGCCGCAGTTTTGCGCTGGTCATGGCAGCCGCGCTGGCTTGCTCTTCCAGCTTTGCCGAAAAACCTGAATGGGCGGGCGGCGGCAAACACGGCAAGGGCAACAAGCATGACCAGGTGGAGCAGCAGTCCGACCAAGGGAATTCAGACCAAGGCAAAAAGGCCAAGAAAAACAAGCAGTCGGCTGAAGTCAAGGTCGGCGGTTACTTTGTGCCACAGCAGCGTGTGGTGGTCCAGAACTACTACGGCAAGCAGTTCAAGTCGGGCCATTGCCCCCCGGGCCTGGCCAAGAAAAACAATGGTTGCCTGCCTCCAGGCCAGGCCAAAAAATACGCCATCGGCCAGCCGCTTCCGCGCGATGTGGTGTTCTACCCCGTGCCTTCATCGGTGGTGGTGCAGCTCGGTGCCCCGCCGGCAGGCCACAAATATGTACGTGTCGCCACCGACATCCTGCTGATCGCGATCGGCAGCAGCATGGTGGTGGATGCGATTCAGGATTTGGGGTCGATCTAAGCGGTTCTGCTGAGGCTGCTGGCCGGTGACCCCATTCCGCAGCCCTCAGCCCTCAGCAGCCACCGCACAGGCAGAACACCCAAAGCGCTCAATCAAGAGAAAATCGCCCTGTAGCCCAATACCCACCTGCGCAAGCAGCTATAAATTTGATAGCTAGTGCCGAGCCTTGCTCCCGCCGGAGGCAGAAGGCAACACAGGCAGATCCACCATCACCGGCTGCCCCGGCGAAGTACACCCCGTATCGCAGCACTTCCCCGGCTGCCGGTTTTTCGTGATGGCGCGATCAGGGTCATGCGCCACGCCGCGCTCGAGGATGCGCTCAACTAACTCCACCTTGCTCCCGACCGGATAGTTGCGATAAATCTCCTGCTTCATCGCCGCGGGTGAGCCGCCGCCGTGCAGGCTGATCACGCTGTACCAGCCGCCCTGGTAGCCGGCCGTCAGGTCTTCGATAAAGCGGGCGGTTTCTATGCGCTGCTCATAGGGCACGCCGGGGTTGGCGCGCAGCACTTCAGACAGTTTTGCGCCGGTCTCGGGGTTGTGGTCTTCATCAGGGCCGGGCAGGGTGACGATCAGGCCGCCGCTCACATAGTGGGCGATGCGGTGCATGTCGTAAATTTTGGTGGCCAGCAGCAGCTTTCCGATGTTGCTGAAGACTGCATCGGGCACAAAGGTCTTGCTGTGTTCGTCGGCCTTGCCGTACACGCTGGCCGCTACGCCGCAGGCGTAAAAGCTTTCAGTGATGGTGATGAGCTCGACCATCTGCTCGCGCAGGTGGCTTTCCTTGCCTGGGTCAAAGCCATTGGCCTCGCACATCAGCGCGCCGGCGCCAATCAGCAAATCGCCAAAGCCGGCACGCGCGCCTATGCAGGTGTGGCGATGGTGGGTGGCGTAGCTGTAGGTGAGGTGGCCGGAGTGTTCCCAGGTGCCATTGCCGCCGTCGTAAAACACGCTCTCCCATGGCACAAAGACCTTGTCGAACATCACCACGCCGGTGCTCTGGCCGTATTTGCGGCTGAAGAGGGCGGCGCCGTGCTCGACCTTTTCGCCGGGTCGGCCAGCCGGGCGCGCAATGATGGTGATGCCCGCTGCATCGATCGGCACCGCGCAGCAGACGGCGAAGTCGGCGTCTTCTTTGCCCATGTTGCGGCAGGGCATGACGAGGAATTCATGCACATAGGGCGCACCAGTCACGATGGCCTTGGTGCCGGAAATCACAATCCCTTTGGCGTTGCGCTCAACCACATGCACGTAGCTGTCGACATTGGCTTGCTCGTGCGGCCTGCGGCTGCGGTCGCCTTTGGCGTCGGTCATGGCAATGCCCAGCGTCAAATCCTGGTCCTGCACGCGGTGCAGGTAGTTGAGGAAGCGGGCCGTGTGTTCGGTGCGCCCCTGGGCGTCGTCGATGCGCGCCGACACCTGGCCGATGGCGTTGAGCGCGTCGTGCGTGAGGTAGCGCTGGGCGCAGCCGGTCTCCTGGCAGACCAGGCGCACGGCTTCCAGCTTGTTGAGCAGGTCGCCACTGCTGGTGTTGATGTGCGTGAGGCGATTGACGCGCTTGCCGCTGGTGTGTTGCACGGCCGTCATGAGCGGGGCGTACTGCGGTTTGAGCGCGTAGTCGTAGGTCAGCGCAATGGCATTGATGCCCGGGCCGAAACCGCGCTCGTCCGCCACGCTGTCGACCTGCCGGCCATCCAGGAACACGCGGGGTTTATAGCGGCGCAGCGACTCGCGAAAGTCGTTGCCGGACATCAGGTTGGCGGCAGGGGCAGGGGCGTTCATGGTGTCTCCTGAAGTGATTTTGTGGTTTCGTTTAAATATTTGAACATTGTTCAAAATTTAAAACAAGCGTTAATTTTCACCACTCTTCAGAGGTTTTTTCGCTGACTTTGCGCTTACATTTGAACGATGCAAGCCCGACTAGACCGCCAGCAAGCCCAAAGCGATTCGCGCCGCAAAGGGGTGCTGGACGCCGCCCGCGCGGTGTTTGATCGCCTGGGCATTGAGGGGGCCAGCATCCGTGAGATCGCCAAAGAAGCCGGCTACACCGCCGGCGCCATTTACTCTTACTTCGAGAGCAAAGAGGCGATTTACGGCGCCTTGCTGGCCGAGTCGCTAGAGCGCCTGAATGCCGCGGTCGATGCCGCCGGCGCCGATTGCACTGAGCCCGCCGACCTGCTGGAGGCCAAGGCCGATGCCTGGTTCGGTTTTTTTGCGGCCAACCCGCGCGACCTGGACCTGGGCTTTTACCTGGTGCAGGGCATGCGCCCGCGCGGGCTCACGGCCGAGCTGAACTTCCAGCTCAATGACCGCCTTCACGACGCGCTGCGGCCCTGCGAGGCGGCCCTGCAGGCCATGGGTTTGAACGCCGAAGACGCCTTGCGCGAAAATACGGCTTTGTTCGCTCACGGGGTCGGCCTGTTGTTGCTCAAGCACACGGGCCGCATCCGCATGTTCGGGCAAGATGCCACCCTGCTGTTTGACGCCTACCTGATCAGCCTGGTGGAGCGCCTGCAGCGGCCGCCCGCGTGATCACCCGACTCGCCTTCAATTATTTCCAGGATTTCCCATGCTGCTCGATGCCGACGACTCCCAACTGGTGCTGGTGGACTACCAAGCCCGCCTCATGCCTTCGATTTTTGAAAGCAGCGTGGTGCTGGCCAATGCATTGAGGCTGGCGCGCATGGCCAAGCTGCTGGACGTGCCGGTATGGGGCACCGCCGAAAACCCCGATGCGCTGGGCCCCAACGTGCCCGAACTGCAGGCAGCCATTGAAGCCGCCGGCGGCAAGACCTTCAACAAAATGTCCTTCAGCGCCGTGGCCGACGGCCTGAGCGAGTTGCTGCGCCCGCCCGTGCGCAAGGCGCAGGCCGGCGGCAACGCGCGCAGCCTGCCCAAACATCTGCAAAAACCCGCACCCGAGCCGGAAGAGGGCAGAAGCACCATCGTCATCGCCGGCTGCGAAGCACACGTGTGCCTGATGCAGACGGCGCTCGATTTGCTGGAAGAAGAGTTTGAAGTCTGGGTCGTGACCGACGCCTGTAGCTCCCGCACCGAACGCAATCGCGACGCGGCCTTTGACCGCCTGGCCGGCAACGGCGCTGAGCTGGTGACGACTGAGATGGTGGCGTTTGAGTGGTTGCGTACGGCTGAGCATGAGGCGTTTAAGGATGTGTTGGGCCTGGTGAAATGAGGTGGGCTGGCTTCCAGCCTGCCATCCGCATACTCTGGCTTCTTCTTTTTTCGGTCATTGCGGGCTGCGCCTCTCCGGATGAAGTGGTGCAACCTGCAAGTCCGGCAAGCTCGTTCCCGCCTGCATACCCTGCCATCTCCAAGCGCCTTGGTGAGCAAGGCCGCGTGGTCATGCGGGTGCGTGTACTAGCCAGTGGTGATGCCGCCGAGGTGCAGCTTGTTCAAAGCTCAGGCTTTCCGAGATTAGACGCTTCGGCGATGGCAGCCATGAAGCAATTCAAATTCAACCCCGCACGAACCCGCTCGGGCCGTTCCGTGGATTCATGGGCCACGCAGCCTATCCAGTTCATCTTGAAATGAGCGATTCATTCCTCCGCTCCTATGCGCTCCGACTGGCTGCTCTGTTGGTTTGGGCGCTGGTCCAGTTGCAAGCTGCGCAGTACCGAGTACTGAGCCTGCCGCTAGGCAAGTAGCGTCCCGGAAGCATTTCCCGCTTGCTATTAATTCAGTAGCTGCTAGCCTATGTGGCTATTGGGCTAGAGGCGGATTTGATGCCTGAAACCTCTGCCAAAAACCTTTAGTCAGCTCGGTGAAAGCCCATTATCCATAATTAAGAATTCAGTTTCCCGGTACTCGTCCAGCCACTTTTACCGCTTTCCAGCCTATCCTGGCCTTCCATTTATGGAGACAAACTGTGTTCAAGTCCCTTCAACTGAGCAAGTCCGACGCCGGTTTTTCAGCCGCCATCACTGACACCGACGAGGCGCAACTGCCCGCCGGCGACGTGCTGGTGCAGGTCGACTACTCCACCCTCAATTACAAAGACGGCCTGGCCATCACCAACAAGGGCCCGGTGGTACGCAGCTGGCCCATGGTGGCTGGTATTGACGGCGCGGGCACCGTGCTCGAGTCCACCCACGCGGACTGGAAGGCCGGCGACCGTTTTGTTCATAACGGCTGGGGCCTGGGCGAAACACGCTGGGGCCTGATGGCCGAGCGGGCCCGCTTGCAGGGCGACTGGCTGGTCAAGCTGCCGGCGGCCTTCACTACGCGCCAGGCCATGGCCATCGGCACGGCGGGCTACACCGCCATGCTGAGCGTGCTGGCGCTGGAGGCGCACGGTGCCAAGCCAGGCGACGGCGAGGTGCTGGTGACGGGCGCGACCGGCGGCGTCGGCAGTGTGGCCGTCGCGCTGCTGGGCAAGCTGGGCTACACCGTGGTGGCCGCCACTGGCAAGGCCAGCGAAGAGGCTTATCTGAAACAGCTGGGCGCGGCCAGCATCATTGATCGCGCCGAACTCTCTGCCCCCGGCAAGCCGCTGCAAAAAGAACGCTGGGCGGCTGTGGTTGACGCCGTGGGCTCGCACACGCTGGCCAACGCCTGCGCGCAGACGCGCTACGGCGGCGTGGTCACGGCCTGCGGGCTGGCGCAGGGGGCAGACTTCCCGGCGACGGTGATGCCGTTTATCTTGCGCGGTGTCACGCTGGCCGGCATCGACAGCGTGATGGCGCCGCTGGCCAAACGCCAGCAGGCCTGGGACCGCCTGGCCAAAGACCTGGACCTGGCGAAACTGGAGGCCATGATTGAAGAAGTACCGCTGGTCCGTGCCGCTGAAAAAGCTGCGGACTTGATGTCGGGCAAGGTGCGCGGCCGGGTGGTCGTCAAAATCTGAAGAGTCAATAAATAAAACGGAGACAAGCAAATGACGAGCTACGCAGACTTCTACCGGCAGTCCATAGCCCAGCCTGACGCCTTCTGGACAGAGCAGGCCAAACTGATCGACTGGCACAAGCCCTTCACCCGCGTCTGCAACGACGACGAGCCGCCGCTTGCCCAGTGGTACGAAGGCGGGCAGACCAACCTGTGCCACAACGCGGTAGACCGGCACCTCAAAGACCGGGGCGACCAGGCGGCGCTGATTTATGTCTCCAGCGAAACCGGTGTTGAAAAAACCTACACCTTCAAAGAGCTGCATGTCGAAGTGCAGCGCATGGCCGCCAGCCTGCTGGCCATGGGCGTGGTCAAGGGCGACCGCGTGCTCATCTACATGCCCATGATTGCCGAGGCCGCCTTTGCCATGCTGGCCTGCGCGCGCATTGGCGCGATTCATTGCGTGGTGTTTGGCGGCTTTGCCAGCGGCGCGCTGGCTTCACGCATTGACGACGCCGCGCCGCGCGTCATCATCAGCGCCGATGCCGGCTCGCGCGGCGGCAAGGTGGTGGCGTACAAGCCCTTGCTTGACGAGGCCATTCGCCTGGCGAAACACCAGCCCGAAGCCGTATTGCTGGTCGACCGCGGCCTGGCGCCCATGAACATCGTGGCCGGCCGCGACCTGCACTGGGAGAACCTGCGCGCCAAATACATGCACGCGCTGGTGCACTGTGTGTGGCTGGACTCCGCCGCCATCAGCTACACCATCTACACCAGCGGCACCACCGGCAAACCCAAAGGCGTGCAGCGCGATACCGGCGGCTACGCGGTGGCCTTGGCCGCCAGCATGAAGCACATCTTTGACGGCCGCGCGGGCGAAACCTACTTCTCCACCAGCGACATCGGCTGGGTCGTCGGGCACAGCTACATCGTCTACGGCCCGCTCATCGCCGGCATGGCCACCATCATGTACGAGGGCCTGCCCACCCAAGGCATGGACCAGCAGCCCAACGGCGCGATCTGGTGGAGCCTGGTCGAAAAGTACAAAGTGACCGCGATGTTCAGTGCGCCCACGGCCGTGCGCGTGCTGAAAAAGCAGGACCCGGCGCTGCTCAAAAAACACGACCTCTCCAGCCTGCGCGCCTTCTTCCTGGCCGGTGAGCCCCTCGATGAGCCGACCGCACGCTGGATCAGCGACGGCCTGAACGTGCCCATCATCGACAACTACTGGCAGACCGAATCCGGCTGGCCCATCATCACCATCGCCAACGGCGTTGAAAAGAAGCCGAGCAAGTTCGGCAGCCCCGGCGTGCCCGTGTACGGCTACAAGGTCAAGATCCTGCACGAGTCCACCGGCGAAGAGCTGACCCGGCCCAACGAAAAAGGCGTGGTCGTCATCGAAGGCCCGACACCGCCCGGCTTTATGCAAACCATCTGGAAAGACGACACCCGCTTCGTCAATACCTACTGGAAGACCGTGCCCGGCAAGATGGTTTATTCAACATTCGACTGGGGCATACGCGACGAAGACGGCTACTACTTCATCCTGGGCCGCACCGACGACGTGATCAACGTGGCGGGGCACCGATTGGGCACGCGTGAGATTGAAGAGAGCATTTCAGGTCACGCTGGCGTCGCCGAGGTCGCGGTCATCGGTGTGGCGGATCAGCTTAAAGGCCAGGTGGCGATGGCCTTTGCCGTGCCCAAGGATTCGGGTGTGCTGGCCGACAAGGCAGCGGCGATGAAGCTCGAAGGCGAAATCATGAAACGCGTTGACGGCGACCTGGGCGCTGTGGCCCGCCCATCGCGAGTGCACTTTGTGTCAGCCCTGCCCAAGACCCGCAGCGGCAAGATGCTGCGCCGTGCGATTCAGGCGGTGTGCGAGGGCCGGGATCCGGGAGATTTGACGACGATGGATGACCCGGCGGCGTTGCAGCAGATTCGGGACCGGGTTGCGCCGAACTGATGGGATATTGATTTAGTCATTCTTCACGTAGTTATCGGTAGCGAAGGCGAACTATATGGGTCACCACTTTGTTCCTCAGTTCTACCTACGTGGCTTCGAAGCTGATGGAGGGATTTGGGCTCACGACTTTCAACGCCGCATAAGCTTCGCGTCTCAAGTTAAGACAATTGCAAACGAAACGAAGCTCTACTCCGAGAAGTTAGAAATGCGGCTTGCGGAACAGATTGAAGAACCTGCTAATAGTGCGTTACTTAAACTTCGCACTCGTGAAGTGATAACTCTCGAAGAAAAACTTGCTCTCGCGAGATACATCATTGTTCTTTGGAAGCGGGTGCCCAAAGCACGTCAGAGAGCTTTAGACCGCCTGCCGCAAGTTGCGGACGAGGTGCAAACTGAATTGGAGGCCGAATTAGATGCGTTGTCGCTCGCAGAGCCCGCAAAGAAAGCCCACTACGAAAAATTGAAAGTTCGAGCCGCGGAGGCAATTGCTCAGCAGAAAGCCAACCCTGCCGCTGATCTTTGGCACGGCAGCATTGAGTCTCAGAGCGGTTTCAAACTGGATCAAGCGCTGCTTTCGATGAATTGGGTATTTTTGTACAGCGAAAAAATGCAGTTCCTTACTTCGGATAATCCGGTTTTCTTTTTTGAGTTCGAAGGCATTAGCAAACCAACTTCAGAACTTACATTTCCAATTTCTAGCAACGTCTGTTTGTGGGCGACTCGCACGCAAGCACCATCCGGTGAGTTTCTTCAAGCTTCCACGGCTGCAATAAAAGAAATTAATCGACGAACTGCACAAAGTAGTCATCGTTGGGTTTATTCAAAATCGAATGAGAAGTGGGTTCTCCCATTTGTCCTGAAAAAGGACTGGCCGTTATCGAGATTGAGCTTGGCCGGCCCTTGAAGTTACGTCGGCTCCGCGAACGATCTTCAACTCTTCGGGGTTGTGTCTCATCTTGAGAAAAAGTGTTGAGACTTTGTTTCAGCCAAGGGTTTCTACCCAGACTCCCCACAACCCCCAGTCATAGCATCAAGCGCGCAAGGCCTTCGGGTAGTAGCTGGGTGAGTCGCTGAACAGCTGACTTTTGGAGGGGCCTGCAGATCCTGTCATTACAGCGACCAAGCAGAAACAAAAGGGACCTCACACCATGACAACAAAACTCAACGTGAATGGCAAGGCCGTTTCCGTTAACGCTGAACCTGACACACCCCTCTTGTGGGTGATCCGCGATGAGCTGGGCATGACCGGCACCAAGTTTGGCTGCGGTGCGGCCTTGTGCGGCGCATGTACCGTGCACCTGGACGGCAACCCGGTCCGCTCCTGTCAGACGCCGCTCTCGGCGGCTGCGGGAAAGAAGGTGGCGACGATTGAAAGCCTTTCACGCAACAACACGCACCCGCTGCAGGTGGCGTGGATCAAGCACGATGTGCCGCAGTGCGGCTACTGCCAGTCGGGCCAGCTGATGAGCGCGGCGGCCTTGCTCAAGGGCAACAAGAATCCGAGTGACGCGGACATTGACGCGGCGATGAGCGGCAACATCTGCCGCTGCGGCACCTACCCGCGCATCAAGGCGGCGATCAAGGATGCAGCTTCCACCATGCGTAAAGCCTGAGGAGAACGATCATGACTATCACCTCACTGACTTCACTGGCTTCTCCCAATCGCCGCACTTTCCTCAAGACCTCATCGGCCCTGACGGTTGCGGGCAGCGGGCTGATGCTGGGCGTCTCGCTCGGCGTTCCTTCGGCTGCGCAGGCGGCGGGCACGCTCTATACGCCCAATGCGTGGGTGCACATTGCCGACGACAACACCATCACGCTGCTGTCGGCGCGCTCCGAGATGGGGCAGGGCGTGTACACCTCGATGCCGATGCTGATTGCCGAAGAGCTCAATGTCGATTTGCGCAAGGTCAAGGTGGCGATTGCGCCTCCGGGCAAGGTCTATACCAATGCGCTGCTGGGCGCACAGATCACCGGTGGCTCGACCTCGGTGCGTGACGGCTGGGAGAAGCTGCGCATTGCCGGTGCGCAGGTACGCACGATGCTGGTCTCTGCGGCAGCGGCGAAGTGGAATGTTGACGCATCGACTCTCAAAGCCGAGAACGGCATGGTGATCGGGCCGAACGGCAAGAAGGCGACCTACGGTTCGCTGGCCGAGGCGGCTTCCAAACTGCCGGTGCCGGAGAAGGTGGCGCTAAAAGACCCGAAAGATTTCACCATCATCGGCAAGCCCACCAAGCGGCTGGACACGCCGATGAAAGTCAATGGCACGGCCGAGTTCGGCATCGACGTGAAGCTGCCCGGTATGGTCTACGCCAGCCTGCAGCAATGCCCGGTGATTGGCGGCAAGGTCACCAGCTTTGATGCCAGCAAGGCCAAAGGCATGCCGGGTGTGATCGACGTGGTGCAGATCCCCGACGGCGTAGCCGTGGTGGCCGACAGCTACTGGCATGCCTACAAGGCGCGCCGGGCGCTGACGGTGCAGTGGGACGAAGGCCCCGTCGCGGCCATCAGCAACGCCAGCATGCTGGACGGCATACGCAAGGCGGCTGATAGCGGCAAGGTGATCGCGATCATTCCGACCAAGGGGGATACCGCCGGCGCGATGAAGGACGCGGCCAAGACGCTGAAGGCCGAGTACGTGTCGCCGCTGCTGGCGCACGCCACGCTGGAGCCGATGAACTTCACGGCGGATTACAAAAACGGCAAGATTCTGCTGATCGGACCCACGCAGTTCCAGCAGGGCGCTGAGGGCAGTGTGGCGGCGGCGCTGGGCATCAAGCCTGAAGACATCACGCTGAAGACGACCTTTTTGGGCGGCGGCTTTGGCCGGCGGCTGGAGCTGGACTTCATTGTGCAGGCGGCGCAAATCTCGAAAGCGGTGGGCAAGCCGGTCAAGCTGCTGTGGAGCCGCGAAGACGACACCACGCATGACTTTTACCGGCCCATGGCGGTGAATCAGCTGTCGGCCGGGCTGGGCGCCGACGGCAAGCCGGTGGCGCTGAACTTCAAGGTGACCTCGCAGTCCATCACGCAGCGCGCCTTTGGCCTGCCCAAGGACACGCTGGACCCCTTCATGGCCGAAGCGGGCGTGATGCCCTACGACATCCCGAATACGCAGTACGACCTGGTGATCAACGACACGGGGCTGCGTGCGGGCTACTGGCGATCGGTGAGCCATGCGCTCAATGCCTTTGCCAATGAAAGTTTTGTTGATGAGATGGCGCTGGCGGCGGGCAAGGATCCGTATGCCTACCGCATGTCTCTGCTCGAAAAGCAGCCGCGCTTTGCCAATGTGTTGAAGATGGCGGCCGACAAATCCGGTTGGGGCACGCCGCCACCGGCGGGCCGCAGCCGCGGCATCGCGCTGATGGAAGGCTACGACACCTATATGGCGCAGGTGGCGGAGGTGTCGGTGAAGGACAACCAGATCACGGTGCACAAGGTGACGGTGGTGGCCGACCTGGGCCGCATGGTCAACCCCGACACGGTGCAGGCGCAAATCCAGTCGAGCGTGGTGTTTGGTTTGTCAGCCGCGCTGAACAACCAGATCACGCTGGACAAGGGCCGGGTGCAGCAAACCAACTTTGGCGACTACCCGGTGCTGCGCATGCATGAAGCGCCGGTGATGGACATCACGCTGGTGCCCAGCACTGAAAAGCCAGGCGGTATTGGCGAGCCGGCTACGGCGCTGGTGGCGCCCGCGGTGGCGAATGCGGTGTTTGCGGCTACCGGCAAGCGCGTGCGTACGCTGCCGCTGAATGACAACCTGGCCAAAGCCTGAGTTGTGCGTAAAGGCCCGCGCCGGAACGGGAAATACTCCGGGCTGCTAGCATTTGACGCATGGACAACATAGACCTCGAAGTTCTGAAAACCTCATCGCAGTGGCTGGCCGCGGGCCTGCGCTGCGAGCTGGTGACTGTACTCAAAACCTGGGGCTCCAGCCCGCGGCCTGAGGGCTCCATGCTCGCCATTTGCGAAGACGGCCGGGTGGTGGGCTCGGTGTCGGGCGGCTGCATTGAAGACGACATGATTGACCGGGCCCGCCGCGAGGGACTGAGCCAGAAGAAACCCGCCATCGTGACTTACGGTGTTTCAGCCGACGAGGCGCGCCGCTTTGGCTTGCCGTGCGGCGGCACCATCGAGCTGGCCATTGAGCCTTTGACGAAGGACAGCCGCATCGACGAGCTGCTGCAGCGCCTGCAGGCCGGTGAGCTGGTGGCGCGCCGGCTTGATTTGCACACGGGCGCCGTCACGCTCAGCACCGCACAGCCCAGCCAGGGCATGCAGGTGTCTGAAGCCGCGCTGGTCACCCTGCACGGCCCGCGCTGGCGTTTGCTGATCATCGGCGCCGGGCAGTTGTCGCGCTTTGTGGCGCAAATCGCGCAGGGCATGGACTATGCCGTGACGGTGTGCGACCCGCGTGAGGAATACCGGGACAGCTGGCAGGTCAATGGCGTGGAGTTGGCCACCGGCATGCCCGACGACGTGGTGCAGGCCATGAAGCTGGACGCCCGATGCGCGGTGATTGCGCTGACGCACGACCCCAAGCTGGACGATCTGGCGCTGATGGAGGCTTTGCGCTCTGAAGCTTTTTATGTGGGCGCCATCGGCTCGCGCCTGAACAACCAGCGCCGCCGTGAACGGCTGGCAGAGCACTTCGACATGACGGCCGAAGAGCTGGGCAAGCTGCACGGTCCGATTGGCCTGTATATCGGCAGCAAGACGCCGCCCGAGATTGCGATCTCTATCCTGGCTGAGCTGACGGCGGTGAAGAACCAGGTGGATTTGCCGGGCGCGGTGGGCATTGCCGAAGCCAAGGCGCAGGCGGGATTGCTGCCGACGGGTGAGGTGTGTGAGTTGCCGGCATCGCCTGGTGTGGCTTGAACTGGCATCGATTTACGCTTGCGGATGGATGGTGGGCTATAGGGGCGCTGCTGGCCCTCACCCCAGCCCTCTCCCCGAGGGAGAGGGAGCAAGAGTTCTTGCGTAAGGTACAGAATGGTTTTTACCGCCCTCTCCTCTGGGGGAGGGCTGGGGCGAGGGTTTTAGCATAAAAAGTGCCTCTAGCCCAGGTTCTGCCTTGGCCTTCAGCTACTAAATTGATAGCGCTATGGTTTCGCTGAACTGGCCGACGAGGGCACGTCAAATGCCGCAGGCGCCAGCCCCGCGCGCGTGCGCTCGGCCATCGTGGCCCATGCAGCTTCCCACTCACGAACGCGCGCTGCCAGGTCAAACAGGGGCGCGCTGGCTTTTGCGGCCCGCAGGTGTTGCCTCAGTTCCTGCAGCACTTGCGGGTTGCGCCCCAGACGCACCGCTTCAGCCCGATAGGCGTCAGGGCTGTCCAGGACGCATTGCGCAAGGCCGGCAGCATGAAGAATGCTGCCGCCCAGGCGTGATGCCGGGCTGCCGCCCGCACAGGTAATGGCCGGTATGCCGAGGTGCAGGGCGTCTTCCAGGCCCTGCGCGGCGTTGAGTCGCAAGGTGTCAAGAACCAGGTCGGCATGCCGCATGGCAGCCAGTGCCTCGGTGCGGTCCATAGGCGCTGAAAAAAGCAGCCGGGCCGGGCCCACACCGGCTGCCTGCGCTTCCCGCGCCAGATTGATCGCCGCCGCACCGCAGCGCGGAAGCCACAACACGGCGTCGGGCAAGGCGCGCAGGATTTTCATCCACACGGAAAAGCTGTGCGGATCGATGATTGCCGGCGGGAGGAATGACGCCAGCACCAGCGTGTCCGCAGGCAGTCCCGCGTCTTCGCGTGAGAGGGGGCGCAGGGGCATCTGCTGGCCGGCGCTGGCCAGCCAGCAGCTATGCGGCAGGCGGACGATGGCACCGTCCCGTGAAAGCTCACTGCCGTCGGGATGGGTAAACCGGTCCGACAGGCTGTAGTCCCAATGCCCGGGCACATGGCACCGGTAGAGGCCGGCCTGGCGCAATTGCACAGGCGCCACCCGCATGGCCGCGATGTCTTGCCGGCTCCAGGGTGAATCAAAGGCCATCTCAACATATATGTCCAGCCGGTCCAGCCGGATACGCGCGGCGGCTTCGGCTCCTGTCATGTGGCCGATTTCATTGACGCTTGCCGCATGGGGCCGTAGCGACTCACCGGACTGCAGGCCTGGTTGGGGCGTGAAGGCATAGACGTGCATCGCAAAACGCGACACGTCATGGTGTGCAAGCTGCTGTTTGAGTGCGTGAAGCTGGCGCGCGTCATGAAGGCTTTGCACGCCCAGGCCTACGTGGATGCGGCCGTCTTGCCGGGCAATCGGCTGTTGCCGCCTTGTAAAAGCCGGCAACGATGCCTTGAGCCGGGCGTCGAGCACGGGAATGGATTCGCTGCGCAGCTGCATCAGCTCGTCGTCCTGCAAGTCCAGCAGCAGGCCGTAAAACGCTGCATCGCCCCAGTTGCGGCCCACGCCGGTGGCGGTGTTGGCGGCCAGGGCTTCGCGCAGCAGGGTGGTGAGCTTGTCATGGCTGCGCCAGTCGCCGATGGCCATGGTCCTGAATGCCTGGTCGGCGTGGATTTGGAGGGCGTCGGGTGGCTGCAGTGCCAGCTTGCGCGCGTGGCTGACAGCGCTGCCGTGGGCATCCCCCGGGGCTTCGAGCTTTAGCAGGAATTTTTCAAAAACACCGCGCTCTTCAGCTTTCAGGTTTTTCAGTGCGGCATCCGATTTTGCAAGCTCACCCTGGAAAGCGAGAAGGACGGCATGGCGTATCTTCAGGTCGCTGTCGAGGGGGAATTGATCCATCGCGGTGGCAACAGCATCCAATGCCTCGGCGTAGCGCCGTGCGCCGGAAAGGTATTCGGCCAGATTGGCATGGTGCGGCGCATGCCCGGCTTGCAGGGCCAGGCACTTTCGCGCAAGCGCTATCGCGATGTCCCATTGCGACGAGCTGGCCGCCAGAATGGCGACGTTGTTGAGTGAGCGCAGGTGGCTTGGGTCAAGCTGCAGGGCCGCAGCGTAGGCGGCATTGGCCTTGGCCAGGTCGCCGCAGGCCTCCGCGGCGATGGCCAGGTTGGCCGCGCCGTCAGCGTTCTGCATCAGCAGGGCTTGTACCGACAGCAGAATTTTGTAGGCGGCCGCGGGCCTGTCGAGCAGGCTCAGCAGCGTGGCGCAAGCCGACGCGGTGTTCACGTCCTGGGGGGCAAGCGACAGGGCCTGCTCAAAAGCGAAGAGCGCCTGCTCGAGCCGGCCGGCGGCATGCAGCGCCGTGCCATGCAACATCCAGCCGCCATGATCTCGGGGGGCGGCAGGCGGCGAGGGCGCCTGTTTCTGCTCGGCGGGGGGGCTATCTTGCATGTCGGGATTATGTGGCACCCGCCTATGCCAGAACGCTGGTTGCCCGGGGATAATCGGCGGGAAATGACTGATCAACTGGCTTCGGCATCGTCCACGACTCTGCATTTGCTGGGGCGTTTCAGCGAGCTGTATACCGGCGCTGAACGGGAGCTGCTGGACCTCAGGGGCCTGCTTGCCGGGCGGCGGCCGGTGAGGCTCTGGTCGGACGTCCCCGTCAATCCGGCCTATGCCGGCGAAGGCATTACCGCGATCCAGCCGTTTGCCCACCAGTTTCCAAAAGACGGCACGCTGTTGATGGGCGGCGTTCATTTGCAGCCGGGCATCTGGCTCAAGTACACGCGCTTCGAGCGGATCATCCTTTTGCACAATCTCTCTAACCAGGGGCAGCTTTTCGCCATTGTGGAAAGTGTGCGCGAATCGACCGGGCTCGATCCCGAACTGGTCTTTGTTTCAAAACTGCTGCAGCGCAGCGCCGCCTTGCCGGGCCGCGTCATCCCCAGCTTGATTGAGCTGGCGCCTTTCCTGAAAGTCGCCGCAGAGCGCTTTGGCGAATCACCGGGTGGCGCGGTCGCGTCGCGGCCCTTCACTGTCGGGCGGGTGAGCCGGGATTTCCTGGACAAGCATCATCCCCACGACCTGGCCCTGTACCGCATGCTGGCGAGCCGTGGCGTTCGTGTACGCATCATGGGCGGCACCTGCCTGGCGCCGGGCTTGGGCGGGGAGCCGGGTATTGAGTTGTTGCCGGCAGGGGCCGAGCCTGTACCGGAGTTTTACCGCTCGCTTGACGCCATGTTCTACCGGACGGGCATGTTTACCGAGGCCTATGGCCGGGTGGTTCTGGAGGCCATGGGCGCCGGTTTGCCCGTGGTGGCGCATACGGCCGCCGGCTACGCGGAAGTCATAGAGCACGGGGCCTCGGGTTTTTTGATTGAGTCCCAGGAACAGGCTTATGACGCCCTGATGGCGCTCAAAGGGTCGGCCGGGCTCTGCCGCCAGACCGGCTTGGCGGCAAGAAAAAAAGCCATCGACGTGCATGGCACGCAGGCCACCGAGCGCGACCTGGCCTTTTACCTGCGCTGAAGGGTCAACTCAAGGCGTCTGGAAGACGACGCCCCCTGAGTAACGGGTGTTCGCGTTGGTGCCGGTGTATACCAGGCCCGCACGCGCTGCATTCACGCCGCTGAAGAAACCGTCGACGTTAAAGATCGGGCCGCCATTGGCGTAGCTGAATTTCGAGCCTGAAATGACGATATTGGAAGCCGAGAAGGTGCCCAGGCTTGTGTTGATGGTCACACCGACCGTACCGGTAGAAAAGTTGGCAGTCATCGAGGTCGAGGCTGTGGTCAGTGTCCCAGGCGCCATGGCTGCGTTGGCTGACGTGTCATAACCGCTAACCGGCGTCTGGCCGATCACCGAGTAGGTTGCGGAACCCGATGTGGGCATGGTAAGGGTTGGCTGGCCCATGACGTAGGCCAGGTCGCCGAGCGTATTGCCTCCCGGGTTTTTGGTGCCTGTGGTCCAGGAGCCCCAGCCAATAAAGTCGCCATTCGCGACATCGCCTACCGCGCCCGAACTGCTGGTGCTGCCGGGGATGAAATCGTTGCCGCCAGCAGTGAACGCAGTTAATTTTCCGCTGCTCAGAGTTGCAGAGCTTGCCGTGATGGGCTGCAAGACGTTTGCCGGGACCCCCGGGCCGGTATTTGTCGGCAGGTAGTAGGTCGCCGCCGCTGTGAGAGTGGTGAAAGTGCCGGTGTTGATCGGCGGGGGTGGTGGCGGTGCCGGTGGTTTGGGTGCTGGTGGCGCGGGTGGCTTGGGGTTGAGCGGTGGGCTGTTTACAACGATGTCGTTCTTACCCTCTTTGTCGGTCTTTTCGATCTGAATTTGTTCTGTTGGCGCCGGTGGTGTCGGCACAGGTGCCCGCACGTTGGTGCGCACTGGTGCGTCCTTGTTGTTGACTACCCGCACTGACTCGCCGGCCGTCAGCCCCACGCAGCCGCCGGCGTTGCAGACCTCGATGCCGTCGAACTCGGTGGTGACACCCAAGGAGCCGTCGGGGTTGTAGCCGGCGTTAAAGCCCGAGCCTCGTATGCCGATGGTGGCGGTGCTGGTGGTGACCTTGTAGTTCTCGCGGTTGCGCTTGCCGATGAGGCCCGTGACGGCCCGCATGCTGCCGCGCAGCAAGTCAACCAGAAAGCGGTCTTCTTTCGGGTCGGCTTTGTCGACGTAGTTGGCGACCTTGAATTCGGTGTTGGGCTGCAGGGACACCAGGCCGCCATCGGTGAAGCGCACCTGCGCGCGGCCGCTGGCGCCGGTCACGATGGCCTGGCCGCTTTCGATGTCTTTGCCCTTGACCAGGGGGGCGGTGCCGCCATCGGCCCGGCGGACATTGACGTCGCCCACGATGAACTGGGCCACGCCTGCGGAAGCCGCGACAGATGCCTGCAACGGGTAAATGGCCGCCAATGCCATGGCAAGGACGGTATGCTGAAGCTTGAAATGCGAGGTCATGGTGATTTCTCCGGGGCTTTTTCTAATGCGATGTGTGTTGGGCTGGCTGATATCAAGAGGGCCGTCGTCGTGATCATTGCGGCGGGTTGAAGATCAGGCTGCTTTGCTGAAAAACGGCCGCGCCGGAAATCTGGCCCGCATTGGGCGCCGGGCCTGTACCGGGCGTCAGGTTGTAAACCAGTGCCGCGCGGCTGGCATTGTTACCAGCAAAAAAACCGGCGACGTTTGTGCCGGAGCCGGTGATTTTTGAATAGTTGATGTCCACGTTGCTATTGAGCATGTAGTCGTTGCCGCCAAAGCGCGTAGTGAGATTCACGCTGCCGTACCCCACTCCCTCGCAGCCGCAGCCGAAATTGGCGATCAGCGAACCTGACGTGAGTTGGCCTGCGCCGAATACGCTGGAAAAAGCCGTACCGCCAGCGAGTTGGTAAGTGCCTTGCATGCCGGAGCCGGGCAGTTGCTCTGTTGGTGTCGGCCGGCCCATCACAAAGTGAACGGACTCAATCGCGGTGGTCAAGCCCGCCACGATCTTTTGGCCCGTTATCCAGCTGCCCCAGCCGACGAAGTCAGGGTCAGTCGGCACGCCCAGCGTGCCCTTTTCCATCGTGGTGAGGTTGGGCGTGCTGCGGAACTGGGTCCGGACGTCGCGGCTGTCGACGCTGTCGAAGTCGATCGGTTTGCCGCTGAGGAAGCTGGTCAGCACGGCAACGCCGGCCTCGGGGTAGTAGCTTTCGACTGCCGGGCTGGTCGTCGCGGAGTCGGTGAACACCACAGTTGCGGCCAGGTCGGTGAACACCTGTTTGACGGGCGCAGGTGGGGGAGTTGGAGGAGATGGCGGTGGTGGTGGCGGAGGAGGCGGGGGCGGTGGTGGAACGACGCTGGGCTTGCCGTCAGGCGTGGTCTGGTTGCCGGCTACCACCACGTCCTGGGCCGGGGCCGGTGTCGGCACGTTGGCCCGTACGTTGGTGCGAACGGGCGCTTCGGTCGGGCTGATCACGCGCACCGATTCACCCGCCGTCAGGCCCACGCAGCCGCCGGCATTGCACACCTCGATGCCGTCCAGCTCTGTGGTGATGCCCAGGGAGCCATCGGGGTTGTAGCCCACGCTGAAGCCGGAGCCGCGTATGCCAATGGTGGCCGTGGTGGTGGTGACTTTGTAGTTTTCGCGGTTGCGTTTGCCGATCAGGCCGGTGATGGCGCGCATGCTGCCGCGCAGCAGGTCGACGAGAAAGCGGTCTTGCTTCGGGTCGGCTTCATCAGCGTAGTTGGCGATCTTGAATTCGGTATTGGGCTGCAGGGAAATCAGGCCGCCATCTGAAAACCGGACCTGGGCGCGGCCGGCATTGCCGGTCAGGATGGATTCGCCACTTTCAAGCGGTTTGCCTTTGGCCAAGGCCTCGGCCTTGCCGTTGGCGCGCAGCACATTGACATCACCGGCAATGAACTGGGCCACACCCGCCGACCCGGCCGCCATGGTGTATGCGGGAATCATCGGAAAAGCCGCCACAACGGCCGATATCGCCGCGCGTTTGAGGGGAAGGCGCCGTCGGGCTTTCATGGGACCGGGTTCGTGTCGATGGGTTTTCGGTGCGCGGTAGTGATCAGTCGTTACCGGCTTAGAAATCGCGGCGCACCGTGACCGAGAACAGGCTGCGGTTGTAGTCGGAAATGGCGACGTTGGACTTCACGGTGGTCAGCGTTACCTGGGGTGTGACGCGCCACAGCTTGGCGGGCACCCAGTTGGCGCCCAGGTTCAGGTTCCACTGCTTGTCGTGGCGGGTGACGAGGAAGAGCGGGTCGGCGCCGCCGTATTTGCGGTCCTCGTAGCTCGCGCTGGCAAACAGGGCCCACGCATCCGACAGGGTTTTTTGCGTGCCGACGCGAAGGCCGACAAGATCATGGCCCAGGTGCGGCACACCGGCGGCGCGTTCTTTTTCCGTGCCGACATAGCCGCCGGCGAACACGATGACGTTGCTATCGCGGAAGGCATGCGCATAAGACGTACCGACGACCGTGCGGGTTGAGTCGCGAAGCGATTGCCCAGGGTAGGTCAGGTCGCCCCACTGGATATACGTGCTCCATTGGCGAAAACCGTCGACGCGGTAGGTCCACTCGCCGACAAGGCCTTGCTGGTCACGTGCGCGCGAGCCGGCGACGGTGTAGGTTCCGGCCTGCACAACGCCCGAGAATTCGTGTTTTTCGTAGCGGTAGCTGGCGCCGAAGTTGACATCGACCTGCCCGGTGTTGAAGTCGTTGTACTTGGCGTTGGCGCGGGCATTGCCGTAGACGTTGCCGATCAGCGACCAGCGCGGGTCCACCACATAACGGGCCGACAGGCCGCCGCCCAGCGAGGCAAACGCGTCCTTGGTTTCAACGCCGGCGGGGTTCAGGGTGAAGATCAGGCCGCCGAAAGCAGGCACGGCCACATTGGGGTTGCCGGGGCCGCTGTTGATGTTGGTGTCGTAGCCGATGCTGGCTTCCAGGAAGGGCTTGACCGACGAGCGGGCGGCTTCTTCGGTCCGGTCGATGGCTTGCAGGAACTGATCGATGGTGGCGGCAGCCTCCGCAGGGATGTTGTCCTGTTTGGTTTCCATCAGCACCTGGCGGGAGGCCTTGGTGTCTCCGACGGAGAACAGCGCGCGGCCCAGTTCGGCCCGTGCCCGCGAATTGCCCGGTTGCACGGCCAGAACGCGTTCCAGGGCAAATACCGCCCGGGTGTACTGGCCGGTTTCGTTGGCGGCGATGCCCAGCACGGTGTCGAAGTCCGGGTCGCCCGCGCGCGCCGCTTCCTGTGGCTCCAGCAGGTCAAAGGCTTTTTGCGCCTGGCTCTGTTCGAGCAATGTGCGTGCGTTGGTGACCAGCGCATCGACCTCCGCATGCGCGTGGCTGGCGATCATGCCGGCGAGAAGAACGAAGGCGGCAGGCGCGCAGCGGGAAAGGAATTTGTGTTTTGAGAGCATAAATATTATTTTTTGAAGGTCTGCGGTAACAACCCGTAAGTAACAAAAGTTTTATATCACGCGGCAGGGTCTTTCAGGGTTTTATTACACCTAGCACAGAAGGCAAAAGTGCGTTGCCGCAACACCTTTTCCCGACTTTGGTGATGGGTTGGTGATATTCCCCAGATTCATCACTGCCCGAGGGTAACTACGGTGTCTTACGTTTCCGTTTCACATGAATAATATTAGTCATTGCTTATATTAAGAAAATGTCGCTATGGACCAGATGATTCACGCTAGTGCGCAGGCCGAAAGAGGCCGGGTGTTTGAATTGGCAGCCGAGCTGTTTGCCGTGCTGGCCACGCCCATGCGCCTGCGGGTGTTGAGCGCCCTGTGCGAGCGCGAAAAATCCGTCAACGAACTGCTGGCCGAAATTGACACCACGCAGCCCAATCTTTCCCAGCATCTGGCCGTGCTGTACCGCACCGGTGTGCTGGCCAAGCGCAAAGAGGGCACCCAGGTGATTTACCGGGTGCAAAGCGAAAAAGCGGTGGCGCTGTGCCGCAGCGTGTGCACCCAGATCGCCATTGAGCTGGACGAGCCGGGCGCCTTGCCGCCGGGCGAGAGCCTGTCGCCCCGGCCCGGTGCTGCCGACGCCTGAAATAACGCCTGACCCGAAAGCTTTATCCGATGTTGAACCGATTCATTCAGCGCGCTCCCGAGCATTTCCTCTCGCGAGAGCAGATTCATGAGGTGCGGGCAGGGCGCCGCGGCTTTCTGGCCGGGGCGTTTGCCGCTGCGGCGGCCGCGGCAGGCCATGCCAACGCGCAAGGTAGTGCTGCTGAAGGCGACGCCAACATCCTGAATCTTCCGGCCCACAGCAAAGGGCTGGGCCAGCCGGTGGCGGCGCGCGGCTACGGCCTGCCCAGTGAGTGGGAAAAAAACCTGCAACGCCGCGAGAGCCCGGGCCTCACCCGCATCGGCCAGGCCAGCGTGAGCTTTTGCCCCCTGCAAGGCCTTTTCGGCATCATCACGCCCAGCGGCCTGCACTTTGAGCGCCACCACCAGGGCTGGTGGGACATTGATCCCTCCAAACACCGCCTGATGGTCAACGGCTCCGACGACAGCTTGCTCAAACGCCCCATGGTGTTCGGCATGGACGAACTCATGCGCCTGCCCAACGTCAGCCGCATGCATTTCATCGAGTGTGGCGCCAACACCGGCATGGAGTGGGGCAACGCCGCCGTGCCCACGGTGCAGTACACCCACGGCATGCTCAGCTGCAGCGAATTCACGGGCGTGCCGCTGCGCACGCTCCTCGAACTCTGTGGTGTGGACTTCAAGCGCGCCAAATTCATCCTGGCCGAAGGCGCGGACGGCTCTGGCATGACTCGCACCATCCCGATGAGCCTGGTGATGAGCGGCGAAGTGCTGGTGGCCTATGGCCAGAACGGCGAAATGCTGCGGCCCGAAAACGGCTACCCGCTGCGCCTCGTCGTGCCCGGCGTACAGGGTGTGAGCTGGGTCAAGTACCTGCGGCGCATCGAAGTGGGCGACATGCCGTACGGCGCCAAGGATGAGACCATCCATTACGTCGACCTGATGCCGGACGGCCTGCACCGCCAGTACACCAGCATCCAGGAAGTCAAAAGCGTGGTGACCTCGCCCAGCGGCGGCCAGGTCTTGCTGCAAAAAGGCTTTCACAACGTCACCGGCCTGGCCTGGAGCGGGCGCGGCAAGATCCGGCGGGTCGATGTGTCGGTGGACGGTGGCAGGAACTGGACGCAAGCGCGGCTTGAAGGGCCGGTGCTGTCCAAGTGCCTGACACGCTTTAACGCCGACTTCGTCTGGGACGGCAAGCCGGCGATCTTCCAGAGCCGCGCTGTCGATGAAACCGGCCAGATCCAGCCCACGTACAACGAATTGCGCAAGGTGCGCGCCTCGCGCAGCATCTATCACAACAACGCCATCCAGTCGTGGTCGCTGGAAGAAAACGGCGAGGTGAAAAATGTTCAGGTTTGAGCTTTACCGGGTTTCTACGCTCTTGCTGGGCCTTTGCATGCTGGGCGCCGGCCCTGCCCATGCACAGGCGGCACGCCAGGCGGCGCTGGCAGACGTCGGCAGAACCGCTACACCAGCCGAAATCAAGGCCTGGGACATCGACGTCCGCCCTGATTTCAAGGGCCTGCCCAAAGGACAGGGCTCGGTGCGGCAGGGCGAAGTGCTGTGGGAGGCCCAATGCGCCTCCTGCCACGGCAGCTTTGCCGAGTCGTCCGAGGTGTTCACGCCGATTGCCGGCGGCACGACTGCGCAAGACATCAAGAATGGCCGCGTCGACGGCTTGATGCCCGGGGCCAACCAGCCCAACCGCACCACGCTGATGAAAGTTGCCACGCTGTCGACCTTGTGGGACTACATCAACCGCGCCATGCCCTGGAATGCGCCCAAAACGCTGACGGCCGACGAGGTGTATGCCGTGACGGCCTATATCCTGAACCTGGGCAATGTGCTGCCCGACAACTACACGCTGTCGGATGCCAACATCCGCGAAGTGCAGGCCCGCCTGCCCAACCGCAACGGCATGACCACGGCGCACGCGATGTGGCCGGGCAAGGAGCTGGGCGGCGCGGCGAAGCCTGACGTGCAGGGTTCGAACTGCATGGCGAACTGCAAGACCGAGGTGGTCATCAAAAGCTTTTTGCCAGACTACGCGCGCAATGCGCACGGCAACCTGGCTGAGCAATCCAGACTGGTGGGCGCCAGCCGCGGGATAGACACCACGCAGCCGCCGGTGGCCGCCGGTTCACAGTCAAATAGTGCTCTAGCCCAGACAGGGTATGTACAAGCAGCTCCTGAAAAGATAGCAACTTCGGTGGTGGCCCCGTCCAGCCCGGCAGCGCCAGCGGCCGCTGCGGCGAAATTGCCCGCCCCGGGCGCGGCGTCGCTCATGCCATTGCTGCAAAAAAATGCCTGCCTCGCCTGCCACGGCATGGACAGCAAACTGGTCGGCCCGTCCTTCAAAGATATAGCGAACAAATATAAGGATCGTGCCGATGCGGTGAATTACCTCTCGGGCAAAATCAAGGCTGGCGGACAAGGGGTGTGGGGCTCCATTCCCATGCCGCCGCAGGCTTTGAGTGCAGCCGAAGCGGCCCAGGTTTCCCAATGGCTTGCGCAGGGCGCGGTCAAGTAGGCTCCCGGTTTTTTTTGCGGCATGCTCAGGAGAAATACCCTCCCGCATTTTTGAGTTTTTGTGTCCAATCGTGCTCAGTGTTTAAGACATTCAAGTTATATAAAAAGGAGTTCAGTCATGGAACGTCGTGATTTTTTGGCAAGCAGTTCTGGCGCTACGGCGCTGGTGCTGGCCGCCACCGCCGGCTTGAGCCCGGCCCATGCACAAAACGCAGCCGGCTGGAACAAGGCGGCCTTTGACAGCAAGTCCCTGGCCGACGCGGCCAAGGCCATGGGCGCGACCAGCGCGCCGGTCGAAAGCAAGGACCTGCTGCTGCAGGCGCCCGAAATCGCCGAAAACGGCAATGTGGTGCGCGTCGGTGCGCAGAGCAACATCGCGAACACGACGCAGATCGCCCTAGTGGTCGAAAAGAACCCCAGCGCGTTGGCCGCTATGTTCGACATTCCTGCGGGCACTGACGCCAACGTGTCGACCAACCTCAAGATGGGTCAGTCGTCCAACGTGTATGCGCTGGCCAAGGCCGGCGACAAGTACTTTTATGCGGTCAAGGAAGTGAAGGTCACGCTCGGAGGCTGCGGCGGTTAATCCGATCCTGCAACCGATCACCACCGCAACCTTTGAATCAGGAGAAAAAAATGTCAGAACCGATGCGAATCCGGGCACAGGCCCAAGGCGATAAAACCACGGTGCGCGTGCTCGTGAGCCATGAAATGGAAAGCGGCCAGCGCAAAGACGCCGCCGGCAAAACCGTGCCGGCCTGGTTTATCCAGAGCATTTCGGCCACCTGGAACGGCAAAACCGTCATGAGCGCCCAGTGGGGCACGGCTGTGTCCAAGAATCCCTTCATGCAGTTCGCCTTCAAAGGCGGCAAGGCCGGCGACAAGATTGCGGTCAGCTGGGTCGATAACCATGGCGACAAGCGGACTGACGAAGCCGTCATTGCCTGAATCCCGGCTGTCCCGGCTGCTGGCAGCGTGTTTTTTTCGCCGCGGCAGAGCTTGCCCATAACGATATTTGAGGAGTCCACGATGAAATCAAGCCTGTTCGGGCTGGCGGCATTGGCCGCGATTGCGGCTTTGCCTTTGACTGCGGCGGCGCAGAAAAGCACGGCCGAAGGCATCGCCGAATACCGCGCCATGCTGGCCGACGGCAACCCTGCCGAGCTGTACGAAGCCAAGGGTGAAGGCCTCTGGAAAGAGGCCCGTGGCCCCAAAAAAGCCTCGCTTGAACAATGTGACCTGGGCAAAGGCCCTGGCGTGGTGAAAGGCGCTTTTGTTGAGCTGCCGCGGTTTTTTGCCGACACGCAGCGCGTGCAGGACCTGGAGTCGCGCCTTTTGACCTGCATGGAGCAATTGCAGGGCTTTAACGCCGGCGAGATCGCCAAGACGCGTTTCGGTGCGGGCGAGCAGAAAACCATCGAATCGCTGGTGGCCTATATCTCGGGCGAGTCGCGTGAGCTGGCCTTCAATGTGCCCCAGTCGCACGCCAAGGAAAAGCTGATGTACGAAGTAGGCAAGAAGATGTTTTATCTTCGCGGCGGCCCGTACGACTTCTCTTGCGCGTCTTGCCACGGCGAGGACAACAAGCGGGTGCGCCTGCAGGACTTGCCCAATCTCACCAGGCAGCCCGGCGCCGGCGTCGGGTTCGGCTCCTGGCCGGCTTACCGTGTCTCCAGCGGCGACCTGTGGAGCATGCAGCGCCGGCTGAATGACTGCTACCGCCAGCAGCGCTTCCCCTTCCCGGGCTACGCGTCTGACGCGACCATCGCCCTGGGTGTGTACATGGGCGTCAATGCCAAAGGCGGCGCCTCGATTGCGCCAGCCCTGAAGCGCTAAGCCCGCAGTGAGGATTCAAAAATGACCATGATGAACAAAACACACGCCCAGGTTAAAAAAGCGGCCAAAGCCGTGCTGCCGGCAGCCGGGCTGGCCCTGGCCGCGCTGCTGGCCAGTTGCGCCATCGCGCCTACGGCACAGCAGGTGGATGAAGCCGCCCAGCAGGTGCTTAAAAGCTCTTTCAGCGAACAAGGCATCGCCAAGATGGACCGCCTCATGCCAGATGCTTCCAACCAGGCTTGCTCAGAAGCCGCCGGCAAGCCGCTGGACGAAAAACTTGCCAAGTCGATCGAAGAAGCCAACCTGAAAACCGTGAAGCTGCCTTCCGACGGCAAATATCTGGGCAACTGGGCAGAAGGCGAAAAGATCGCGCAAAACGGCCGGGGCCTGACCTGGACCGACAAGCCGGGCGAAGCCAACGGCGGTAGCTGCTACAACTGCCACCAGATCAGCAAGGCCGAGCTGTCCTTCGGCTCCATCGGCCCCAGCCTTTACAACTACGGCAAGCTGCGCGGCGTAAGCAACCCGGCTTCGGCCGAAAGCAAACCCATCGTGGACTACACCTGGGGCAAGCTGTGGAATGCCAAGGCTTACAACGCCTGCTCCGACATGCCCAGGTTTGGCCACGCTTCCATCCTCGATGAGCAGCAGATCCGTGACGTGATGGCGCTGCTGCTGGATCCGAATTCGCCTGTCAACAAGTAGTCAGGCAGTTGGCTGGTTATCAGTCTTTTAGGCCTCTAGCCCATAATCCGTCTGGGCTGGTAGCTATTAAATCAATAGCAATTTGAGTATGTGCCCGTCGCCATGGGCAGGATGTCCAACGCCATGAATCTCTCACGCCGCGAGTTTGCAAGTGTCATGGGCGCCGCCCTGGCCGCCGGTTTTCCTTTGCGTGAGGCGGGCGCTGCCCAGGCCGCCAGCCTGTACGAACTGCCGCGCAGCGGCAATGTGCATCTGCTGCACATGACCGACTGCCACGCCCAGTTGCTGCCGATTTACTTCCGCGAGCCGTCCGTCAACCTGGGCGTGGGCGCCATGCGCGGGCAGGCGCCCCACCTGGTGGGGGAGCACCTGCTCAAAGCCGCCAGCCTGAAGTCGGGCACGCCCGAGGCGCATGCGCTGACCTTCCTCAACTTTGAAAAAGCCGCACGCCAATATGGCAAGGTCGGCGGTTTTGCCCATCTGGCCACGCTGGTCAAACAACTGAAGGCCGGGCGCCCCGGCGCTTTGCTGCTGGACGGTGGCGACACCTGGCAGGGCAGCGCCACGGCGCTCTGGACGCAGGGCCAGGACATGGTGGACGCGGCCAAGCTGCTGGGCGTGGACGTGATGACGGGCCATTGGGACTTCACCTACGGCGAGGAACGCATCAAGAAAATCGTCGAGCAGGACTTTGCCGGCAAGATTGACTTTCTGGCGCAAAACGTCAAAACCAATGACTTTGGCGACCCGGTGTTCAAGCCCTATGTGATCAAGGAAATGAATGGCGTGCCAGTCGCCATCGTCGGCCAGGCTTTTCCCTATACGCCGATTGCCAACCCGGCGTGGCTCACGCCCAACTGGAGCTTCGGCATTCGCGAAAGCGAAATGCAGGAAACCGTGAACGAGGCGCGCGCCAAAGGCGCGCAGGCCGTGGTGCTGCTCAGCCACAACGGCATGGACGTGGACCTGAAGATGGCCTCGCGCGTGACCGGTATCGATGCAATATTGGGTGGCCATACCCATGACGGGGTACCGGTGCCGGTCATCGTCAAAAACCCGGGCGGCCAGACCATCGTGACCAATGCAGGCAGCAATGGCAAGTTTCTCGGCGTGCTCGACCTCGACGTCAAGGACGGCAAGGTGGCCGGCTTCAAGTACCGCTTGATGCCGGTGTTTGCCAACCTTTTACCCGCTGACGCGGCAATGAACGAGCTGATCAGCAAGGCGAGGGCGCCTTATGCCGCCAAGCTGGGTGAAACGCTGGCGGTGACGGAAGGCACGCTCTACCGCCGGGGCAATTTCAACGGCAGCTTTGATCAGCTCATCCTGGATGCCCTGATGAATGTGCGCGGCGCGGAAATCGCGTTTTCGCCTGGGTTCCGCTGGGGAACGTCGTTGCTTCCGGGCCAGGCCATCACGCGCGAACACGTCATGGACCAGACCGCCATCAGCTACCCCTGGACCACGCTGACCGACATGCGCGGCGACATGATCAAGACCATTCTGGAAGACGTGGGCGACAACCTCTTCAACCCCGACCCGTATTACCAGCAGGGCGGCGACATGGTGCGCGTGGGCGGTCTGACCTATACCTGCGAGCCTGGTGCAAAAATGGGTGAGCGTATTCAGGACATGCGCCTTGGCGGCAAACTGATTGAGGCCGGCAAGACCTACAAGGTGGCTGGCTGGGCGCCCGTAGCGGAGGCCAGCAAGAATGCCGGCCCGCCGGTGTGGGAGGTGGTGGAAAGCTACCTCATGAGCCACAAAGTCATCAAACCCGTCAAGCCCAATACGCCGAAACTCTTGGGCACGGCCGGCAATCCGGGCCTTGCCGCCTGAGCTTTTGCCCTCAACTGCAGGTTACTGATGAGGAGTTGATGGGGCGCTGAAGAGGCGGCTGTCAATGAACCGTCATCAGACATGTGAGGGCATGTAAAAGCGGTGATCCATTCGATATACGCATAACCACGAACTTTGTGCTGTCACAGTTCGGTGGCACAATCCAGGTTGTTTCTGAAGGCCCTTCCTGCCACAGTCGCATCCGCTAATCGGTCCAGCCGTGTTGCGGAAGGTTAATTAACAAGCTTTAACCAGCTAATGTTTCCCTCAGGGAAACGGAGGTCAGCGGATATGAGTTCAAACCCGGCAGCATCGTCTGTCTATTCGGCCTATCAAGGCAACACCTATCTCTTCGGCGGCAACGCGCCCTATGTCGAAGAGATGTACGAAAACTACCTCGCCAACCCCGGCAGCGTGCCCGACAACTGGCGCGAGTATTTCGACGCACTCCAGCACGTTCCCGCCGTAGACGGCTCCAATGCCAAGGACGTTCCGCACCTGCCGGTCGTCAATGCCTTTGCCGAGCGCGCCAAGCAAGGCCAGACCAAAGTTGTGGTCGCCAGCGGCGCTGACTCCGAAATGGGCCGCAAGCGCACGGCCGTCCAGCAACTGATCGCCGCCTACCGCAATGTCGGCGCACGCTGGGCCGACCTGGACCCGCTCAAGCGCGCCGAACGCGACAAGATTCCCGAACTGGAGCCGTCGTTCTACGGTTTCAGCGACGCCGACCAGGAAACCGTGTTCAACACCAGCAACACGTTCTTCGGCAAAGACACCATGAGCCTGCGCGAGCTCATGAACGCGCTGCGCGAAACCTATTGCGGCACGATTGGCGCCGAATACATGTACGCCACCGACCAGAACCACAAGCGCTGGTGGCAGCAAAAGCTCGAATCGATTCGCAGCAAGCCCAATTTCGCGAAGGAAAAGAAGCTTCACGTCCTCGACCGCCTGACGGCCGCTGAAGGCCTGGAGCGTTTTCTTCATACCAAGTACGTCGGCCAGAAGCGCTTCTCGCTTGAAGGCGGCGAAAGCTTCATCGCCAGCATGGACGAACTGATCCAGCAAGGCGGCATCAAGGGCGTGCAGGAAATCGTGATCGGCATGGCCCACCGCGGCCGCCTGAACGTGCTGGTCAATTCACTGGGCAAAGTCCCGGCCGACCTGTTCGCTGAGTTCGACCACACTGCCCCTGAAGACCTGCCCAGCGGCGACGTCAAATACCACCAGGGCTTCAGCTCCGACGTGACGACGCCTGGCGGCCCCGTGCACCTGACGCTGGCATTCAACCCGTCCCACCTTGAAATCGTCAACCCCGTGGTTGAAGGCTCGGTGCGTGCCCGCATGGACCGCCGCGCCGACCCCCAGGGCATGCAGGTGCTGCCGGTACTGGTGCACGGCGACGCCGCCTTTGCAGGGCAGGGCGTTGTCATGGAAACGCTGGCGCTGGCCGAAACCCGTGGCTACTTCACGGGTGGCACGGTGCACATCGTGATCAACAACCAGATCGGTTTCACCACCAGCGACCCGCGCGACAGCCGCTCGACGCTGTATTGCACCGACGTTGTCAAGATGATTGAAGCGCCGGTGTTGCACGTCAATGGCGACGATCCCGAAGCCGTCGTGCTGGCCACCCAGCTGGCGCTCGAGTTCCGCATGGAGTTCCACAAGGATGTCGTGGTCGACATCATCTGCTTCCGCAAACTGGGCCACAACGAGCAGGACACGCCTGCGCTGACCCAGCCGCTGATGTACAAGAAAATCGCACAGCACCCCGGCACCCGCCGCCTGTACGCCGACAAGCTCGCCGCGCAAGGCATGGGCGATACGCTCGGGGACGACATGGTCAAGGCCACGCGCGCCGCGCTGGACGCCGGCAAGAGCACCTTTGATCCGGTGCTCACCAACTTCAAGAGCAAGTACGCGGTGGACTGGGTGCCTTACCTGGGCAAGAAGTGGACTGACGCTGGCGACACTGCCATCCCCATGGCCGAGTGGAAGCGCCTGGCTGACAAGATCACGGCCATTCCTGCGACCGTCACGCCGCACCAGCTGGTCAAAAAGGTCTATGACGACCGCGCAGCCATGGGCCGCGGCGATGTGCCGGTGGACTGGGGTATGGGCGAGCACATGGCATTCGCCTCGCTGGTGGCCAGCGGCTACCCGGTGCGCCTGTCGGGCGAAGACTGCGGCCGCGGTACCTTCACCCACCGCCACGCTGTCATTCACGACCAGAACCGCGAGAAGTTCGACACCGGCACCTATGTGCCTCTGTCGAACGTGGCCGACAACCAGGCTCCGTTTGTCGTCATCGACTCCATCCTGTCTGAAGAAGCAGTGCTGGCGTTTGAGTACGGCTATGCCTCCAACGACCCCAACACCCTGGTGATCTGGGAAGCCCAGTTCGGCGACTTTGCCAATGGCGCGCAAGTGGTGATTGACCAGTTCATCGCCTCAGGCGAAGTGAAGTGGGGCCGTGTCAACGGCATCACGCTGATGCTGCCGCACGGCTACGAAGGCCAGGGCCCCGAGCACAGCTCGGCACGCCTTGAGCGCTTCATGCAGTTGTCAGCCGATACGAACATGCAGGTGGTGCAACCCACCACGGCCAGCCAGATCTTTCATGTGCTGCGCCGCCAGATGGTGCGCAACCTGCGCAAGCCGCTGGTCATCATGACGCCCAAGTCGCTGCTGCGCGCCAAGGATGCGGCATCGCCCTGGAGCGAGTTCACCAAGGGCAGCTTCCAGACGGTGATTCCAGAGAACAAGGAAGAGATCAACAAAAAGGCCGACAAGGTCAAGCGCGTCGTGGCCTGTTCAG
>Ga0136846_1231896_pt1 | contig 30856 bp, 23 predicted proteins | sample HopSoiMetagenom2_FD_96841 | JGI IMG/M metagenome (GOLD analysis project Ga0136846, IMG submission 96841) | Grasslands soil microbial communities from Hopland, California, USA - 2 Assembly 2016 (version 4) | ecosystem: Environmental > Terrestrial > Soil > Grasslands | place: USA: Hopland...
CGGCATCGTGCGCGATGACGTCGAGCAGATCCGGGCCCAGATCCTGAAGTGGGTGGGCGAGGGCGCCGAGGCCATCGTCACCACCGGCGGCACCGGCATCACCGGCCGCGACGTGACGCCCGAGGCCATCGAGCCGCTGTTCGACAAGAAGATCGACGGCTTCTCGGTGATCTTCCACCTGGTCAGCTACCAGTCGGTGGGCCTCTCCACCCTGCAGTCGCGGGCGGTGGCGGGCATCGTCAAGGGCTGCTTCGTCTTCTGCCTGCCGGGCTCGAACGGGGCGGTGAAGGACGGCTGGGACAAGGTGATCTCCGCCCAGCTCGACAGCCGCCACGGCCCCTGCAACATGGTGGAGCTGATGCCCCGGCTGATGGAGGCATGAGCGGCGACGAAGCCGGCCGGCTGACCCACATCGGCGAGGACGGCCGCGCCCGGATGGTCGACGTCTCGGACAAGGCGGTGACGGCGCGCGAGGCGGTGGCCGAGGGCTTTGTGCGCATGCGCCCGGAGACCCTGGCCCTGGCGCTGGCCGGCGGCGGCCGCAAGGGCGACGTGCGCGCCGTGGCCGAGGTGGCCGGCGTCATGGCCGCCAAGAAGACCTCCGACCTGATCCCGATGTGCCACCCGCTGGCGATCACCAAGGCCGAGGTGAAGGTCGAACCGGCCGAGGGGGGCCTCTCGGTGACCGCGCGGGTGAAGACCACCGGCCAGACCGGCGTGGAGATGGAGGCGCTGACCGCCGTCTCGGTGGCCTGCCTGACGCTCTACGACATGCTGAAGGCGGCCGAGAAGGGCATGGTCATCGAGGCTGTGCGGCTGACCGCCAAGCGCGGCGGCAAGAGCGGGGACTGGACGGCGTGAAGCTGCTGCCCGTCGACGAGGCCCGCGTCCGCATGCTGGCGGAGGTCGCCGCCCTGGCGGTCGAGCCGGTGGCGCTGGCGGACAGCGGGGGCCGGGTGCTGGCCGAGGACATCGCCGCCGGCCGCGACCAGCCGCCCTTTGCCGCCTCCGCCATGGACGGCTGGGCGGTGCGCGGCGCCGACACCCCGGGCGCGCTGAAGATTGTCGGCGAAAGCGCCGCCGGGCATGGCTTCGAGGGCGTGATGGGGCCGGGCGAGGCGGTGCGCATCTTCACCGGCGCGGCCATGCCCGCCGGCGCCGACGCCATCGTGATCCAGGAGGACGCGACCCGGGACGGCGAGGTTGTCACCGTGCCCCAGGTGGCGGCCAGGCACTACGTCCGTCCTGCGGGCGGGGACTTCAAGGCCGGCGAGACCCTGCTGCGCCGCGGCGTGCGGCTGGACCCCTGGCGGGTGTCGCTGGCGGCGGCGGCGGGGCGGGCTCAGGTGTCGGTCGCGCGGCGAGCGAAGGTGACGCTCTTCTCCACCGGCGAGGAGATCGTCGAGGCGCCGGCGGTCCCCGGCCCGTTCCAGATCTATGATTCCGGCAGCCAGGCGCTCGCGGCCTTGGTGGCCAGCTGGGGCGGCGAGCCACGCCGCCTCCGCCCCGTGCGCGACGACCTGGAGGCCACCATCGAGGCGCTGCGCGGGGCCGAAGGGGACCTGGTGGTGACGGTGGGCGGCGCCTCGGTGGGCGACCACGACCTGGTACGTGCGGCGGGCGAGGCGCTCGGCCTCTCCATGAAGGTGGCCAGCGTGGCGGTGCGGCCGGGCAAGCCGACCTTCTTCGGGACCCTGGCGGACGGGCGGCGGATGCTGGGCCTGCCGGGCAACCCCGCCTCGGCCATGGTCTGCGCCGAGCTGTTCCTGCGCCCGATCCTGGCGGCCTTCCAGGGCGCGGACGCGGCGCTACCGCTGCTGGGCGCCGCCCTGGCCGAGCCGATGCCGGCGAACGGGCCGCGCGAACACTGGCTGCGGGCGAAGCTGACCCTGGCGGACGGGGCGGTGCGGGTGCAGCCCTACCGCGATCAGGACTCCTCGCTGGTCAGCGTCTTCGCCGTCTCCGACGCCCTGCTCAAGCGGCCGCCGAACGCCCCCGCCGCGGCGGCCGGCGAGGTGGTCGAGGTGCTGCCGCTCTCGCGGGCGTAGCGCAGGGCCGTGATCTCGCCGATCACCGAGACCGCCACCTCGAACGGCGCCTTGCCGCCGATGTCGAGGCCGATCGGGGCGTGCAGGCGGCCGATCAGGCCCTCGGGCAGGTCCAGGGCCCGCAGCTCCTCCAGCCGCCCCGCCAACCGCCGCCGCGCGCCCAGCAGGCCCACATAGCCCGCCGGCGACGGCAGCGCCGCCAGCAGCGCCGCGCGGTCGGTGTCCAGGTCATGGGTGGCGATGGCCACGGCGGTCCACGGATCGAGACCGATGGCGGCCATGGCCGGGCCCGGCTCGTCGCGGCGGTAGGCGACGCCGGGGATCGGCGGCGGCGTCTCGGGCCCCTTGGGCCGCACCAGGGTGGTCTCGAAGCCGGACTTCACGCCCAGCTCGGCGATGGCCAGGGCGGTGGGGTCGCCGCCGACGATCACGAGGCGCGGCGCCGGATCGTAGCGCTTTTCCACCAGCGCCTCGGGCCAAGGCGAGACCTCGGCGGCGCAGACCCGCCCGACGCCGTCGCTCACATAGGTCACAGGCCGCCGCTCGGCCTCGGCGGCCAGCAGCTCGCGCAGGGCCGCATCGTCGGCCGCAATGCGCTCCAGCACGATCTCGATCCGTGCGCCGCACAGCAGGCGAATGTCCGGCCAGGGACTGCCCTCGCCATAGACCAGGGTCCGCGGCTGACCGTCCTGCAGGCAGGCCCAGGCGTGGCCGGCCACGTCGCCCTCCACGCAGCCGCCCGAGAAGTAGCCCGCCAGCACCCCGGGTGCGAACACCATCTGGGCGCCTTCCGGCCGCGGCCCGCCGCCGCCCACCGAGACCAGCGTGGCCAGCACCAGGGCCTCGCCAGCGGCCTGCGCGCGGCGCAGGGCGGGGCGCACATCCTCGGCCACGCCGAAGGTCGGCCACTCGGGAAGGGGCTCGATCAAAAGTTAGATTCCTCGCGAAACGCCGGCGCTCGGATACGGGTTCTTAGCTTTCGTGCCGGCAAGATGGCGACTCGAAGGGATTCCACCAAGGCCCGCATGACCGCACCTTTCCGCAAGCTCGGCCTCGGCGCCGCCCAGTTCGGGCTGGACCAATCGCCCGGCGGTCGCGGTCGGCCGCGCGAAGCCGAAGCGCGCGACATCCTTTCGATCGCCGGCCGTTCGGGCCTCAGCGTCCTGGACGTGGGCCGCCAGACCGTCACTGCCGACACCCATCTGCGCACGGCCCTGCCGCAACCCAACCCCTTCGCGCTGGCGCTCACCGCCATCCGCCCCGACCGCGGGCCGGACGTGGTGGAGGCCGAGCTGCGCGCCCAGATGCTGCGCCTCGGCGTCGAGCGCGTGGACACCCTCCTGGCCCCCTCCGCCACCGACCTCTTCTCGCCCCTGGGCCCGCAGCTGTGGGATCGGCTGAAGGCCATGAAGGACGCCGGCGTCTGCCGCCGCATCGGCGTTCCGGTCTATGCGTCCGACGATCCGGTGGGGGTGGCCCGCCGCTTCAAGCCCGACTTGGTGCAGGCCCCGGCCTCGCTGCTGGACCAGCGCCTGCTGCTGGACGGCTCCCTGGCCACCATCGCCGAGCTGGGGATCGAGGTGCACCTGCGCTCGATCTTCCTGAACGGCGTGCTGTTCCTGCCGCCGGACCGCGCGCCCAGCCACCTGAAGGCGGCCGCCGGCCGCATCTCCCGCGCTCGCCGCCTGATCGCCGAGGGCCGGTCCGACCCGCTGCAGGCCGCCCTGGGCTTTGCCCTGACCCGCCCAGAGGCCTCCGCCGTGCTGGTGGGCGTCAGCTCCGCCGCCGAGATGAGCGCGGTGATCGCCGCCGCCATGAGCCCGCCCCCGGACCTCGACTGGGACGAGATGGCCATCCACGACCCCGAAGCCCTGAGCTGGGTCGCCGCCTGAATTCGCCGCCGCAGGCCTGAAGAAAGAAGACCGCCAAGACGCCAAGCGCGGCAAGGCGTGATCTCCCCGACATCTGAACCTTGGCCTTTTGGCGTCCTTGGCGTCTTGGCGGTCTGTCTTGGATCGCGCTGCGCGCAGCCAACTGGGTCACCTGAACGGCTTCTCCAGGCTGGGCTGGGGCTCGGTGAACCAGGCGGCGCCGTCTTCGGTGACGTGGAAGTGGTCCTCCAGTCGCACGCCGAAGGCGCCGGGGATGACGATCATCGGCTCGTTGGAGAAGCACATGCCCGGCTGCAGCGGGGTCTTGTCGCCGCGCACCAGATAGGGCGCCTCGTGGATCGACAGGCCGATACCGTGGCCCGTGCGGTGCGGCAGGCCCGGCAGCTCGTAGTCCGGGCTGAAGCCCTCCGCCGCCAGCACGCCCCGCGCCACCGCGTCGATGTCCTCGCACCGCACGCCCGGCTTCACCGCGGCGAAGGCGGCCGCCTGGGCCCGCTTTTCCACCGTCCACACCCGCGCCTGCTCCTGCGTGGCTTGGCCGAAGACGTAGGTGCGGGTGATGTCGGAGTTGTAGCCCTGGACCTGGCAGCCGGTGTCGATCAGCACCAGGTCGTCGCGCTTCAGGGCCTGCTCGCCCGGCAACCCGTGCGGATAGGCGGACGCCTCGGCGAACTGGACGGCGCAGAAGCTCGATCCGTTGTCGGCGCCCAGGGCCCGGTGCGCCTGGTCGATGAAGCGGCGCACCTCGCCCGTCGTGATCCCCTCGCGCAGGATCCGCGCGGCGCGGCGATGGACCTCCAGGGTCATGGCCTTGGCCTGGGCCATCAAGGCCAGCTCGGCCGGCGACTTGATCATCCGGCAGCCGTCGATCACCGGGGCGGCGGTCGGCATCGCCACGCCCGGCGCGGCGTCGCGCAGGCCGTCGAAGCTGGCGAAGGCCAGGGCCGGGTCGATGGCCAGGGAGCGCGCGCGCCATGCGGCCAGCACCTCGGCGCACAGGGCAAAGGGGCTCTCGTGTTCCTCCCAGAGGCGCAGGTCCGCGGGAACCGCCAGCGCGGCGCGGAGCGAGCCCTCTTCGAAGCGCGGACAGATCATCACCGGCGCGCCCGCCTTGGGCAGCAGCATGGCCACCAGCCGCTCGGTGGCGTTCCACGCCACGCCGGTGAAATAGCGCAGGGAGGCGCCCGCCCCCACCACCAGGGCGTCGGTGGTCATCAGCGCCTGCGCCTTGGCCAGGCGCGCCAGCCGCTCGTCGCGGGTGATGGGTGGGGCGGGGCTGGGCCAGGGGCCAAGCTGCGCCAGTTCCTGTTCCGCGGTGGATCCGCCGACGCCGTTCATGCGGTCATTCCCTGGAGGCCTCGAGAGGCCGCTATTCCGCCGCCATGACCGCGGCCGGCGTCAACAGCGGCTCGAGCAGTTCGTGCGCCAGCCAGCGCACCACCGGCACGGCGACGCCGTCCCCGGCCACCATTAGCGCGCCCGTGGTGGTCGGCGGCAGGCGGTAGCTGTCGGGCAGGCCCATCAGGCGCGCCGCCTCGCGCGGCGACATCAGGCGCGAGCGCGCCCGCCCGTCCTCCACCACCACGATGGCCTGGCGCGAGGAGCCCCCGCGCGGCGTGCGCAGGCAGCCGGCCAGGCCGTCGAAGCGCACCTCCGCCCGCTGGACCTTGCGACCATCCTCGATGCGCGTGCGGCGGAAGACGGCGCCGACCGCGCGGCCGTCGCTCATGGCGAGCCGGGCGCGGTGCAGCGGGCCCATCAGCGACAGCAGCCGCTCGGTCTGGCGGGGGGTGTGCCAGGGGACCGCCTCGTCGGCCTCAAGCAGGGCGGCCAGGTCGGTGTTGCGCGCCGGCGGCGCAGCCAGCCGCCACCACACCCAGCGCTGGGCCAGGGGCTCGGGCAGGCTGGCGTAGGCGGCGCGGACGGCGCGGGTATGGAACGGGCTCTCGCCCACCAGGGCCGAGGGGACGTCGCGGGCGGCGACGACGAACACCCGCGGCCGCGACTGCGGCAGCACGCTCGCCGCATCGATCTCCAGGGCGCCGAAGCGGTAGCCGCGGGCTCCGAGCGCGGCGCCGAGGGCGGCGAAATCGGCGCCCCCGTGGGAGGAGAGCAGGCCGACGACGTTCTCGATGACGATGAGCCGGGGCGCACGGCCCTGCGCGTCCAGGGCCTCGATCAGCCGCCAGAAGCCGAAGAAGGCCGAGGAGCGGCCGCCGCCGAGGCCCGCCCGCGCGCCGGCGAGGCTGAAGTCCTGGCAGGGGCTGGACGCCCAGGCCAGGTCCGCCCTGCCCGGCAAGGCCGCGGCGTCCAGCGCCCAGACATCGCCCTCGTGGAAGTGCGCCGCCGCGTCCGGGAAGTTCGCGCGATAGGCGCCCGCCTTGACGGGATCGAAGTCGTTGGCGAAGGCGCAGGTCCAGCCCGCGCCGAGGCCCAGCCGGGCCATGCCCCCGCCGGCGAAGAATTCGTAGACACTGAACGGCCCTGCCACACGCGGACGCTAGCCTGATTTGGGCTGGCAGGTCCTAGGGCTTCAGTCGCCCCCTTAAGGCTTCAGATCGATCGTCTGCACCTGCGGCACGGGATGCGCCTGCGGCTTGTGAGGCCCCGGCAGGGCGAAGGCCACAAGGGCGGCGGCCAGGGCGGCGAGCGGGAACACGATGCGCGCGTGCATGGACTCCTCGTTCCGGCTTCTCCGGAGCCGCAGTCCAATCCTTTGAAAGGTTTCGGGTTCCCGGCCGCGCCGCCGATCCGCGCTTGACCGACCCCACGTCACGGGCGGCAGAATGCGGAAAACACGGTATGGGAGACGCGCCATGGACACGGCCTTCGACCTAGTCCTGCGGGGCGGGACGGTGGTGGACGGGACCGGCGCCCCGGCCTTCGAGGCCGATGTGGGCGTCAGGGACGGCCGCATCGCCGCCGTGGGCAAGCTTACCGGCGCCGGGGCCGAGGAGATCGACGCCCGCGGCCAGCTGGTGACGCCCGGCTTCGTCGACATCCACACTCACTATGACGGCCAAGCCACCTGGGACGAGCGGCTGCAGCCGTCGTCGTGGCACGGCGTCACCACCGTGGTGATGGGCAACTGCGGGGTCGGCTTCGCGCCCTGCCGCCCCGACGACCACGAGCGCCTGATCCGGCTGATGGAAGGCGTCGAGGACATCCCCTTCCCCGTGCTGGCCGAGGGCCTGCCGTGGAATTGGGAGAGCTATCCCGAGTATCTCGACGCCCTGGACGCCCGTCGCTTCGACGTGGACGTGGGCAGCCAGCTGCCGCACGCGGCGCTGCGGGTCTATGTCATGGGCCAGCGCGGCGTGGACCGCGAGCCGGCCACCGAGGCCGACATCCACGCCATGGCGGCGATCGCCAAGCGGGCGATGGAGGCCGGCGCCATCGGCTTCGGCACCTCGCGGACCCTGAACCACCGCTCCTCCGACGGCTCGCCCATCGCCACCCTGACCGCCGGCGAGGATGAGCTCACCGGCATCGCCCTGGGCATGGCCGCCGCCGGCAAGGGCGTCCTGCAGGTGGTCTCCGACTTCAACGAGCCCCAGGCCGAATTCGACATGCTGGAGCGGATCGTCCGCGCGTCCGGCCGGCCGCTGTCGTTCTCGATGGTGCAGAGCCCGCGCAGCCCGGCCGGCTGGCGCGATTTCCTGGCCCGGCTGTCGGGGGCCAAGACCAAGGGCCTGCAGATCCGGGCCCAGGTGGCCAGCCGCCCGGTCGGGGTGCTGTTCGGCCTGGAGCTGACGGTGAACCCGTTCAGCCACCACCCCAGCTACCAGGCGATCAAGGCCCGGCCGCTGGCCGAGCGGGTCGCCGCGCTCCGCGACCCGGCGTTCCGGGCGCAGCTGCTGTCCGAGGACGGGACGGCGCGAGCCATCGGGCTCAGCCCCTCGCGCTTCTGGGACCGCGTGTTCCTGATGGGCGAGGAGCCGGACTATGAGCCCACGCCGGACCAGGCGGTGGCGGCCATCGCGGCGGGCCGCGGCGTCGATCCCTATGAGGTGGCGCTGGACCACATGCTGTCCGACGACGGGCGGGGCATCCTCTACCTGCCGCTGCTGAACTATCCGGAGTTCACGCTCGACCCGGTCTACGAGATGTTCCAGCACGACTGCGTGGTGCCGGGCCTCTCCGACGGGGGCGCCCACGTCGGGATGATCTGCGATGGCAGCTTCCCCACCACCAACCTGGTCTTCTGGAGTCGCGACCGCAGTCGCGGCCCGAAGCTTCCGCTGGAGCACATGATCCGCGGCCAATGCCGCGACACGGCCGAGACCGTGGGCCTGTTCGACCGTGGCGTGATCCAGCCCGGCTATCGCGCGGACCTCAATGTCATCGACTACGACCACCTCAAGCTGCTGGCGCCGCAGGTGACCTACGACCTGCCGACCGGCGGGCGGCGGCTGATCCAGCGGGCGGAGGGCTATACGGCGACGATCGTGGCGGGCGCGGTGACCTATCGCGACGGGACGCCCACCGGCGCCCTGCCCGGCCGGCTGCTGCGGGGCGGCCAGGCTGCGCCTGTGGCCCTGGCTGCGGAATAGGCGGCCGCGATGAACGCCGTGACACCCGAACTCGTCCCCGAAGTGCTCGAGACGGCCTGCGAGTGGACCGCTCGGGATGTGGCCGATCCCGCGGCCTGGACCGAGCGCCTCTCCGCCGCCGAGGTGGCTGAGCTGGAGGCCGCGGTCGCCCATGCCGCCGCGATCTCTGACGACGTCCTGGCCATCGGCAAGGACCAGTTCCCGCTGCCCACCCTGGGCCCGCGCCTGGCGGCCATCGCGCGCGAGCTGATCGACGGCCGCGGCTTCGTGCTGATCCGCGGCCTGCCGCGCCAGTGGTGGACCAACGACCAGATGAGCCTGGCCTATTGGGGCGTCGGCATGCACCTGGGCCGGCCGTGGCCGCAGAACGCCAAGGGCCACCTGCTGGGCGACGTCACCGACCACGGCAAGGCGCTGGACGACCCCACCGCCCGGGGCAATGAACTGGGCCAGGTCGGCCTCGACTTCCACTGCGACGGCTCGGACCTGGTGGGGCTGATGTGCCTGCAGACCGGCGTCTCAGGCGGGCTTTCCGCGGTGTGCAACTCGGTGGCCCTGCACAACCGCCTGGTCCGCGAGCGGCCCGATCTGGCGGCGGAGCTCTACAAGCCCCAGCCGTTCGACTACCGGGGCGAGCAGGCGCCGGGGAAGCCCGGCTGGTACCCCATGCCGGTGTTCTCGCGCCTGAACGGGCGGCTCTTCATCCGCCTGATCCGGCCCTACATCCTGGCCTCCCAGCGCCATGCCGATGCGCCGCGCCTGACCGAAAAGGCGATCGAGGCCCTGGCCTGGATGCAGGGCATGGCGGAGGGCGGCGAGTACTCCGTGGTGATGGACTTCCAGCCTGGCGACATGCAGTTCATCAACAACTTCCACGTCCTGCATGGCCGGAGCGCCTATGTGGACGACCGCGCGTCCGGCCGCGTGCGCCACCTGAAGCGCCTGTGGCTGGAGACCGACGTGCTGAGCGAGCGCCCGGCGCAGTTCGTGAACCGCATGGGCGCACATTGGGCGAAGCAGCTGACGGTCAGCCGCCTGGACGTCAACTAGGTTTCAGCGCCCCACGAATCCCGGGGAAAAGCGCGAACGCCGCATGGCGCACAGGGGCGTTCGGCCGCATAAGCGGGGCGTGAGTCTCTCCGTCGCCGAACCCGATCTCAGCCCGCTGGACGCGGCCCGCGAGATCCTGCGGCGCACCTTCGGCCATGCGGAGTTCCGCGGGCTGCAGGCGGATGTGATCGCCGAGGTGCTGGCCGGCAAGAGCGCCCTGGCGGTGCTGCCCACCGGGGGCGGCAAGAGCCTCTGCTACCAGATCCCCGCCCTGGTGCGGCCGGGCCTGGGCCTGGTGGTCTCGCCGCTGATCGCGCTGATGACCGACCAGGTGGCGGCGCTGGTGCAGTCGGGCGTCGCCGCCGCGCGGCTGGACTCCAATATCGACCTGTCCGAGCGCACCGAGATCTGGCGGCGCATCGAGCGCGGCGAGCTGGACCTGCTCTACGTCTCGCCCGAGGGGCTGATGCAGCCCTATATGCTGGACCGTCTGGCCAGGACCCCGCTCTCCATCATCGCGATCGACGAGGCCCACTGCGTCAGCCAGTGGGGCCACGACTTCCGGCCCGAGTACCGGATGCTGGGCCGGTTGGCGGAGCTGTTCCCGGCCGTGCCACGGCTGGCGGTCACCGCCACCGCCGACGCCAAGACCCGCGAGGACATCCGCGCGGAGCTGCGGCTGGAGGGTGCGGCGGAATATGTGGCCAGCTTCGCGCGGCCCGAGCTGATCCTGTCGGCCGAACGGAAGCGCGGCAATGCCGCCAAGCGGGTGGTGGAGCTGGTGACGGCGCGGCCGGGGCGCTCGGGCGTGGTCTATGCGGGCTCCCGCGACAAGACCGAGAGCCTGGCCGAGGCCCTGCGCGGCGCGGGCGTGCCGGCCCTGGCCTATCACGCCGGGCTCGAGAAGGGCCTGCGCGCCAAGCGGCTGGAGGACTTCCTGGAGGCCGATGCGGCGGTGATGGTGGCGACCATCGCCTTCGGCATGGGCGTCGACAAGCCGGACGTCCGCTTCGTGATCCACGCCGACCCGCCCGCGGCCATCGAGGCCTACTGGCAGGAGATGGGCCGCGCCGGGCGCGACGGCGAGCCGGCGGAGGGCATCACCCTCTATGGCGCGGCGGACATGGCCTGGGCGCTGCGGCGCATCGGCGAGCGCGACGTGGACGACGGCGTCAAGCAGGTGCAGGGCAAGAAAGTCCGCCAGCTCTACGCCATGCTGGACGGGACCACCTGCCGCGCCGCCGCGGTGCGCCGCTATTTCGGCGAGGAGGGCGTCGAGCCCTGCGGCCAGTGCGACCTGTGCCTGGGCGCGGTGGAGACGGTCGACATGACGGTGGCGGCCCAGAAGGCGCTGTCGACGGCCCACCGGCTGGGCGGCCGCTTCGGGCGCGGACGGCTGGTGGACCACCTCCTGGGCAAGACCAAGGACGTCAGCGACTGGGAGGCGGGGCTCTCCACCTGGGGCGTCGGCCAGGAGCTGTCGGCCACCCAGTGGCGCGACCTGACTGAGCAGCTGCTCTTCGAGGGCCTGCTGAAGGAAGACCCCAACGACGGGCGGCCACTGGTGGGCCTGGGTGAGGGCGAGGCGGTGCGGGCGGTGTTTCGCGGCGAGCGCCGGATCGGCATGCGCAAGCCGCCGGAGGGCGCCGAGGCCCGCGCCGGCCGCAGTCCCCGCAAGGGCGGCGCGCGCGAGGCGATCGCGGTGTCGGAGGCGGACCGGCCGCTGTTCGAGGCCCTGCGCGCCTGGCGGGCCGCCGCCGCCAAGGCCCAGCACGTGCCCCCCTATGTGATCTTCCACGACCGCACCCTGGCCGAGATCGCCCAGGTCCGCCCCGCCTCGCGCGCCGCCCTAGGCCGGCTCAACGGCGTCGGCGAAGCCAAGCTCGCCCACTACGGCGCCGCGGTGCTGGAGGTGGTGGGCGGGTTCATCGGCTAGCAGCAGCGCCTTCTGCGGTCAGGCCGTGCGCGCTGCAGGCTCCGTCTATTTGTCCACGAACCACACGAAAAACACGAACAGGTCCTGCAGGGGGCGAAGCCCCGATTAGACCTCCGGCGTCGCCGTCTTGAATCGCCGCTTCGCGGCCGCACGGGCCCGTTGGTGTTTTTCGTGTGGTTCGTGGACAAATTCTTGGGACGCTGACGCGCCCCGAAAGGTCGCAACGGGCCGCCGCCTCCACACGGAAGACGACGGCCCCAAGCGCGATCAGAACTTGGTCTTCACCTCGACGCCCAGGGTGCGGGGGTCGTTGACGAAGCCGGTGAGGTTGTTGAAGTCGATACCGCCTTCGAGGCTCTTGTCGTTGGTGATGTTGCGGCCGAAGGCGGCCACTTCCCACTTCCGATCCGGCGCGCGGTAGCCCACCCGCAGGCCGCCTTCCAGGAGGTGGCCGTCCTGGTACTCGGCCGACTGGTAGAGGAAGAAGTTGATCTTCGAGCGGTAGGCCCAGTCGGTGAAGACGAAGAGCTCGCCCGAGGCCAGCGGGTAGGAATATTCCGCCGTCCAGTTGGCGATCCACTTCGGCGCGTTCGGCAGCGGGTTGCCGTCGATGCGTACGGTGCCCGCCAGCGGGCCCGCCGGATCCAGCACCGTGCACCCCGAGCCACAGGGCTGGGTGAACAGGTTCGGGTCCTTCATCTCCGTGTGGTTGTAGGAGAAGCCGGCGGTCAGCAGCAGCCGGTCGATCGGCTCGGCCTCGGCGTTGAACTCCACGCCATAGCCTTCCGCGTGGGCCGCGTTCAGCAGGCGGTTGAAGTTGGCGCCGCCGCCCACCGCGGTGACCTGCAGGTTGGTGGCGCGGTAGTAGAAGACGTCCGCGTCGAAGCGGGCGCGCAGTTCCGGGACCTTGCCCTTCACGCCGGCCTCGTATGACATCTCGGTCTCCTTCTTCGCCACCGAGAGGGTGTCGCCGAAGAGGAGCCGGCCCTGGATCGAGGGGGCGCGATAGCCGCGGGCCACCCGGGCATAGAGGTTCAGCCCGTCATCCAGCTTGTAGCCGGCGTTCAGGTTGAAGCTGACGTCGCTGGAGCTCGGGCTGGTGGTCAGCACGCCCGTGGAGCCGCCGCCGATGGGGGACACCAGGCGCTGGGCCAGGAAGTCCTTCTTGTCGTGCGAGAAGCGGATGCCGCCGCCGACGTTCAGCGGGTCGCTGAGCTGGTAGTCCAGGTTGGCGAAGGCCGCATAGCTCTCGGTCTTCTGGTGCTGGTAGGCGAAGCCGTCCTTCGCCCCGCCGGCCAGGGTGTTGTAGTCGTAGCTGTCGATCTTCACGTCCTCGCGGAAGTAGAACGCGCCGATCGTGTAGCCCAGCTTGTCCATCTTGCCGGCCAGCCGGACTTCCTCACTGAACTGGCCCAGCATCGGGATGCCGTCGGCGCTTTCCGAGGGGAACGGGATGAAGCCCGGACCGAAGGGCGGCGCGAACGAGGCGCCGAAGCCGCCGTCGATGTCGGCCCGCGAATAGGTGTGCAGGTGCTCGAAGGCGGTGATCGAGGTCAGCACGGGGCCGCCCTCACCGAAGTCGTAGTTGACCTTCAGGTTGGCGCCCGAGGACTCCACCTTCTGGGTGTCGCGCGGCTGGGCGTCCTGGGCGACCTGGTCGCGTTCGAAGCCGGGCACGAAGCCGCCGCCCTTGGCGATGATGTTGGCGCGGAACAGGCGCGGCTGGCCGTCCAGGTGCTGGTAGTGGACGTTCAGCAGGGCGCTGAGGTCCGCCGTCGGCTGGAACATCAGCTGGCCGCGCAGGGCGAACTGGTCGTAGCCCTCGGCGGCGTTGTTTTCCTTGGTGAAGGTGTTGTCGACCCAGTTGTTGCGGTGCTGGTAGAGGCCCGACAGGCGGCCGGTCAGCATGTCGCCCCAGATCGGGCCGGAGACCGCGCCTTCCAGGTTGACGGTCGAATAGGTGGCGTAGGACGCCGAGGCGTAGCCCTGCAGGTCCTTGGTCGGCTTGGCGCTGTCGAACTTCAGCACGCCGGCGGGGGTGTTGCGGCCGAACAGGGTGCCCTGCGGCCCGCGCAGCACTTCCACCTGGTCGATGTCGAACAGCGGGAAGCCCTTCAGCACCGGGTTCTCCAGCACCACGTCGTCGTAGACGAAGCTCACCGGCTGGCTGGCGTTGAGGTCGAAGTCGGTGTTGCCGAGCCCGCGGATGTAGGGGCGCGGGAAGGTGCGGCCGAAGCTGGATTCCAGCGTCAGGCTGGGCACGCGGGCCGAGAAGACGCGGATGTCGCCGCCGGAGGAGCGGAAGGCGTCCAGCTTGTCGCCCTGCACCGCGGTCACCGACAGCGGCACGTCGTTGATGTTCTCGGCCTTCTTCTGCGCGGTGACGATGACTTCGCCGACGGTGTTGTCCGCCGCCGCGGCCGCCGCAGCGGCGGCGTTCGGCAGAGCCAGGACGAGGGCGAACGCGGAAACAGAGGCGCTGGCGGTGAGCCAGGCGCGCAGCGACGCGGACGTCTTCATGGGGAACCTCAAGATCTTCGGCGAAGGGGAGACTCGCCTTCCAGAGGGGCTAGCTACACCATGAAGGGAGTATCCGGACGCCTTCGCAGATCGGCGTCACAATTCTGTCGCGGGCCGTGACCGCAGTGCAACATAGGTATGGCGGTCAGGCGGCGGCGCTGTCCCGCCCCGCGCCGTCCTGCTGCAACACCCGGCCGATGGCGGCGAACAGCTCGCCCACGTCCAGCGGCTTGCCGATCACCATCTGCATGCCGGCCATCAGATAGGTCTGGCGCTCGCGCTCCATGACGTTGGCGGTGAGGCCGATGATCGGCGTCCGCGCCGCCGCCGCGTCCAGGCCGCGGATGCGCAGGGTGGCTTCAACGCCGTCCATGTTGGGCATCTGCACGTCCATCAGCACCAGGTCGAAGGGCCGTGCCTGCACCGCCGCCAGGCCCAGGGCGCCGTCGTCGGCGGTCTCCACCGTGGCGCCCAGTTCCTCCAGGATCAGCTTGGCGACCATCTGGTTGGTGGCGTTGTCCTCGACCACCAGGATGCGCACGCCGCTGAGGTCGCCCTCGCCCTGCTGCGTCTCACGGGCCGGGCCGGCCACCACCGGGACATCGATCTGGGCCCAGAAGGTGGAGCCCTGGCCCTCTCGGCTGGTGAAGCCGATCTGCCCACCCATCAGCTCCACCAGCGAGCGGCTGATCGACAGGCCCAGGCCCGAGCCGCCGAACTTGCGGGAGGTGGCGCCGTCGGCCTGGGTGAAGCGGGAGAACAGCGCCGCCTGCGCGGCCTCAGGAATCCCCACCCCGGTGTCGGCCACCTCGAAGCGCAGGCGCTGGCGGCCGGCGTCGTCGGGCGCGCTGGCGATCAGCCGCGCCTCCACCCGGCCCTGCGGCGTGAACTTCACCGCATTGCCCACCAGGTTCAGCAACACCTGGCCCAGGCGCAGGTCGTCGCCCTCCACCCAGCCGGGTTCGCCCTCCACGAAGAGCTGCAGCTGTACGCCCTTGGCCTCGGCCTGCGGGCGCAAGAGGTCGACCACGCCCGCCACCGTCTGGGCGGGGTCCATGGCCTGCGGGCTCAGCTCCAGGCGGCCTTCCTCGATCTTCGAAAGGTCGATGACGTCGTCCAGCAGCTGCTGCAGCAGCTTGCCGCTGCGGATCGCCTCGCCCACCAGCTCCTGCGCCGTCGGCTCCAGCGGCTTGCGGCTCAGCACATAGAGCAGGCCCAGCACGCCGTTCATGGGGGTCCGGATCTCGTGGCTCATGTTGGCCACGAACTGGGACTTCATTTCGTTGGCGGCCTCGGCGGTCTCCTGGGCGACGCGGCTGTCGATCAGGGCCTGCTCCATCCGCTGCTTCTCCAGCGCGCCGTCGCGCAGCACCCCCAGCGCGCGCGCCAGTTCGCCGATCTCGTCCGCGCGGTCCTGGAAGGGGATCGCCTCGTCCAGGTCGCCCTCGGCCACCCGGGTCATCGCCTGGGAGATCCGGCGCACCGGCCCCACCACGCCGCGCGCTACGAAGAGGGTGGCGACCACGCCCAGCACCGCCGAGATCGACGCCAGGGCCACGGCGATGCCGGCCTCGGTGCGGGCCCGCGCCGAGCGCGCCGCCGCCCGCTCGGACATCAGGCGCGTGGCGACATTGGTCACGGTCATCAGCCGGGCCAGGCTGTCGCGCGACATCGCCCCGATGGTCTGGGAGTCGATCGGCGACGGCCGGCCTGCCGCCAGCGCCGCCGTCGCGGCGGCGGCGGCGGGGCGCACCTTGTCGAAATAGGAGGTCTGGGCGGCCAGCACCGCGGCGCGCAGGACCGGCGCGGTGGTCGCGCGGCTCGTCTGCTCCGCAACCGGCCGCCAACTGGCCTGCACCCGCCCATCCAGGTTGGCCAGCCGCAGCCGCTCCTCGAGCGTCAGCCGCGATCCACGCGCGACGGCCTCGCCCAGCAGCATCAGCTCGTCGCCGGCCGCGTCGCGGGTGTTCCAGACCGCATGCCGGACCTGGAACATGTCGGTGATGAAGGGGTCGGAGGCGGCGGTGTTGCCCGTCAGGCGGTGGGAGAGGTCGTGCAGCGACTGCACGAAGTCGGTCTCGGCGGCCACCCACGCTTCGCGCAACTCCGCCCGGCGCGGGGCGGCCGGGTCGCGCAGGGCTGCATAGGCCTCGGCCCGCACCGCGCGCACCGCGGCCTGGCGCGTGCGGATGGTGGCGATCGCCGCGTCCAGCTCGGCGCGGGGCGCGCCGGCGGTGTTCCGGGAGAGCTTGCCGATGGCGGCGTCGACGCTGCGGTCGGCGCTGTCGCGCCAGCCCGCCGCATAGCGCCAGCTGCTCTCGGGAACCGGCTTTCGCCCCGCCAGGGCGACGATCAGGCCGCCGCGTTCGAGGCGCGCCTGCTGCATGGCGTTGAAGATGTCGGCGGAGACGCCCGTGGTGAAGGCCACCCGGTCGGCCAGCTCCAGCCGCCGCTCGGCGGCCACCGCCCAGAACGAGCCGCCGGCGATGAGCACCAGCGACATGAAGGCGGTAATCGCAGGCAGCAAGACACCGACGGACAGCAGCCTGCGCATCTCGTTCCTCAAGAAGGGTTTTTGGCCCGTTGGCCGTACCCTACCGAGGAAGTGATGGCGTGAGGTTAACTGTGGGCGCCCAGGCTGCGGCGAAATGACGCGCGCAAGGGTTGCTGTCGCGGAGGGCTCACCGCAGGGGTTGCGCCCCTGGCTCGGCGGTCAGGCTAGGCGAAGCGTGCGCCGGCGCAGGGCGGCGCCGGCGAGGCCGAAGCCGCCGATCATCAGCGCCCAGGCCGCCGGTTCCGGCGTCGCGCTGGCGCTGTAGGTCACATTGTCCATGACGAAGTAATCGCGGTCGCCGCGCACCCGGACCTCGTCGACCGGGCCGGCGTAGCCGGACGCCAGGAACTGAGGCGTGCCGGAGATGTGCAGCTCGGCGGACGTGTGGACCAGCACGCCGCTGTTGTAGAGGCCGAAGCTGATCGGCGCGAGGTCATAACCGGAGAAGAACGCCCCGCTGAACACGGCTGGGGCCGCGAAATAGAAGTTGGTGTCACCGACCTCAAGGGAACCCAGATTGTAGTCCGAATAGACCCGCGTCCTGGGCGACTCGGCGGTGTACTGCGACTGGCTGAAGTCATAGTAGTCCCAGTTTCCACCCCAAGTGACGCCACCATAGCCGTCGGCCACCACGCCACTGCCCGTCAGGTCATCGAAGTTCACCACCGTCGCAGACGCCGCGCCGGCCACGGCCAGGGCGCCCGCAAGCGCGGCTGTCGCCAGCCAGGTCTTGATGCTCATCCTTGACCCCCGTCCGCCACGCCCCTGATGGGACACCTAAGCCGTAACCCATAGAAGGGCCTGCGAAAACAGCATTCGCCCAACGGGGGAGCCCACCCGTCTCAGCCGTGCACGGTCTCGTGGCGCTCGAGCATAGCGATGAAGCCAGCGATCTTCCGGGCGCGCGTCTCGGGCTTCTTCACCGCGCCGATCCGGTAGAGGATCGCGTAGCGATTGGCGCCCGTCAGGGTCGCGAAAAAGGCGGCGGCCTCCGGGCTCCGGTCGAGGGCGGCCTGGAAATCGGGCGGCGGCTGGGCCTTGCTCGCCGGCGCATAGGCCGCGTCCCACCGGCCGTCCGCCCGGGCCGCCTCGATCTGCGCCAGACCGCCGGGTCGCACGCGGCCCGCCGCGAGCAGCTCTTCAGCGCGCGCCCGGTTCACCTGCGACCACTTGCTGCGCGCCTTGCGGGGCGTGAAGCGGACGAGCCAGGACGCTTCGTCGTAGGTGTCGAGCTGGCCGTCGATCCAGCCGAAGCACAGCGCTGCATCGATGGCCTCCGCCTTGGTCACGCTCTCAATGCCGGAGCGCGCCTTCGCGAACTTGATCCAGAGCCCTCGCGCGTCGGCCGGCTGCGCCTCCAGCCAGCGCTCCAGGGCCGCCAGATCCTTGAAGGCGATGATGGGCAGGCCGGCGCGGTGTTCGGTCATGTGACGAGTCCGGGTGAGGCTTGAGGGGTGGACGGGTCGCAGCGCGAAAGCGCCGGCCGCCCTGCGGCGCACATCTACCGCGAGATTTATGCCCCGGTCCCCATCGGGGCGATGGGGCCGGAGAGCGGACTCCCGGGAGGTCTGCTCCTCTCCCAAGCGCGGTAGCGCTGTGGGAGAGGCCGGGTGAGGGCGGCGCGGCCTCGCCGCTGCGGCGCCTTGGATCGAGTATCCCTGACGGCCTCGGGTCCCACGCCGCAGGTGTAACCACCGCCGCGCCGCCCCCACCCGGCCTCCCCCACGACGCTGCCGCGCCTGGGGGAGGAGCCCTCTGTCCCAAAAGGCTCGCGAGCCGACGTGCCCACAGCGGCCCCAACCGCTCCTTCGACGCCCTAGGCTCTCTCAGTTCACCAAAATCGCCCCCAGCAGCACCCGCGCGCCTGGTCGGCCGAGGACCTGGTCGGTCTGGCGTTGGAGGGTGGCGGCGATGTAGTCGGCGCTGGGGAGGGAGCCGGGGGAGAGGCCTGCCGCATAGGATTGGATGATCTGCACGAAGGCGGCGCGCAGGCGCGGGGTGGAGCGGTCGGCAAAGTCGCGGAGGGCCGGGTCGGGCACGTCCAGCCCGCAGTCCACCGACAGCACGCCGCGCGCGCCGTTGGGCCGGACGGTGCTGCCCAGCAGGGTCTCCATGGGCAGGTAGGTGCCGACGCCGGACTTCTTCTTGCTCTCGGCCTGCGCGGCGACCGGCGCGGCGGCCGTGACGACGGCGACGAGGCCGGCGAGGGTCAGGAAGCGGCGACGATCCATGGCCTTGAGGCTCGCCGATCATGGTTAGCGGTCTCTTTACGCGCGCCTGCAAAGACTGCGGCGAACCTACGCTGCCTGGAGCGCCCCTTGGGCCGATTCGCGCCGACCTCCCTGGACCTGGACGGCAAGGTCATCCTCGTGACCGGCGGGACCGGCTCGTTCGGCCGCCGCTTCATCGAGACCGTGCTGAGCCGGGCCAACCCGCGCAAGCTGATCGTCTATTCGCGCGACGAGCTGAAGCAGAGCGAGATGCAGATCGATCTGGCCGAGAAGGCCGAGACGTTCGGGCCGGAGAAGCTGTCGGCCATGCGCTTCTTCCTGGGCGACGTGCGCGACCGCGAGCGCTGCGCCCTGGCCTTCCGCGGGGTGGACATCGTGATCCACGCCGCGGCCCTGAAGCAGGTGCCAGCGGCCGAGTACAACCCGTCCGAATGCATCCACACCAACATCATGGGCGCCGAGAACGTGGTGCGCGCGTGCCTGGCCAACCAGGTCAAGCAGGTGGTGGCGCTCTCCACCGACAAGGCGTGCAACCCGATCAACCTCTATGGCGCGACCAAGCTGGCGTCCGACAAGACCTTCGTGGCCGCGAACAACCTCTCCGGCGACATCGGCACGCGGTTCTCGGTGGTGCGCTACGGCAATGTGGTGGGCAGCCGCGGCTCGGTGATCCCGTTCTTCCAGCGGCTGATCCAGCGCGGCGCGGCCGAGCTGCCGATCACCGACCCGCGGATGACCCGCTTCCTGATCACCCTGGAGGAGGGCGTCGACTTCGTGCTCTCCTCGCTGGCGGAGATGCATGGCGGCGAGATCTTCGTGCCCAAGATCCCGTCCATGAAGATCACCGACATCGCCGCCACCCTGGCGCCGGGCCTTTCGACGAAGGTGGTGGGCATCCGGCCGGGCGAGAAGCTGCACGAGATGATGATCTCGGCGGACGATGCGCGGAACACCGTCGACCTGGGCGACCGCTACGCCATCGAGCCGGCGTTCGTGGAGTACACCCGTGAGCCGCTCACGGGCGGGCGCATCGCGGACGACTTCAGCTATGCCAGCGACACCAACCACGACTGGCTGGACGGGCCGGGCCTGCTGCGGATGCTGGAGGAAGGCCGTCCGCGGGAGCGCCGCCGGCGGGCCGACGACTAGGAGGGCGGCGTGAGCGAGCCCCTGCTGCCCTATGGCCGCCAGACCATCGAGGACGACGACATCGCCGCGGTGGCCGAGGCCCTGCGCGGCGACTTCCTGACGACGGGACCGACGGTCGAGGCGTTCGAGCACGCCTTCGCCGAGACGGTGGGCGCGCGCCACGCCGTGGCCTGCGCCAACGGCACCGCCGCCCTGCACCTCAGCATGCTGGCCCTGGACGTGCAGCCGGGCGAGGCGGTGATCGCGCCGTCGATCACCTTCCTGGCCACCGCCAACTGCGCCCGCTACGTCGGCGCGGACGTGGTGTTCGCCGACGTCGACCCGCAGAGCGGGCTGATGACGCCGGACACCTTGGCTGAGGCCCTGACGCGGCTGGAGGGGCGCAGGCTGCGGGCGGTCCTGCCGGTGCACCTGCGCGGCGACGCCTGCGAGCTGCCGGCCCTCGCAGCCCTGGCGGCGGACGCCGGGGCGGTGCTGGTGGAGGACGCGCCGCACGCCCTGGGCACGACCGCCCGGTTCGGCAACGCGTCCGAGATCATCGGCGATGTCCGCCACTCGGCCATGGCCACCTTCTCGTTCCACCCGGTGAAGACCATCGCCACGGGCGAGGGCGGCATGGTCACCACCAATGACGCCGCCCTGGCCGAGCGCCTGCGGGTCCTGCGCAGCCACGGCATGGTGCGCCCGCCCGGCGCCGATCCGTGGTGCTACGAGATGCCGGAGCCCGGGTTCAACTACCGCCTGCCGGACGTGCTGTGCGCCCTGGGGCTCTCGCAGCTGAAGAAGCTGCCGCGGTTCGCCGCGCGCCGCCGCGCCCTGGCCGCGGCCTATCTGGAGGCCCTGGCCCCGCTGGCGCCGGTGGTGCGCCCGGCGGCGCGGCCGGCGTGGAGCGAGCCGGTGCTGCACCTCATGGCGGTGCTGATCGACTTCGAGGCGGCCGGGACGACCCGGCGGGCGGTGGTCGAGGCGCTGAAGGCGCGCGGCGTCGGCAGCCAGGTCCACTACATCCCGGTGCACCGCCAGCCCTATTACCAGCGGCTCTATGGCGCGCTGGACTTGCCGGGCGCGGAGGCCTGGTACGCCCGCTGCCTGTCGCTGCCGCTCTACCCGGGGATGGCCGACGGGGACGTGGCGCGCGTCGTAGCCGCGCTGAAGGCCGCGCTCGGCCTCTGAGGCGGCGCCTGAATTGCGCCGCAGCCGCGCTGGCCGGTATCTGGGCATTGAATACTGCCCCGGAGCGCCGCATCGTCGGATCGCAAGGGGCGCGGGCGGAGGACAGGATCGCCGGATGGCGGGCCGCAGACAGAGGATATGGATCACCCGGGCGCAGCCGGCGGCTGACGCCACGGCCGAGCGCGTGCGCGCGCTGGGGCACGACGCCGTGGTGGCGCCGCTGCTGGCCGTGCGTGCGCTGAGCGACGTGGCGGTGGACCTGCGTGGCGTCGCGGCCCTGGCCTTCACCAGCGCCAACGGCGTGCGCGCCTTCGCCGATGTCAGCGGCGAGCGGGCGCTGAAGGTGTTCGCGGTGGGTGCCGCCACGGCCCAGGCGGCCCGCGCCTCCGGCTTCAAGTCGGTGTTGTCCGCCGACGGCGACGTGGAGGCCCTGGCCGACGGCATCGCGGCCCGGCGCGGCGAGCTGCGCGGCGCGGTGCTGCACCCCGGCGCGGCCGAGCCGGCCGGCGACCTCTCGGGCGCGCTGGAGAAGCACGGCGTCGAGGCGCGCCGGCTGATTCTCTACGAGACCGCGCCCGTCACCCTGGCCGAGGCCGAGGCCGAGGCCCTGGGGCGCAGCGATGCGGTGCTGCTGCACTCGCCGCGCGCCGCCCAGGTGCTGGCCAAGCTGCTCAAGGCCCATCCCGCGCCGCACCTGCGGGCCCTCGGCCTCTCCAAGGCGGTGGTCAAGCCGCTGGCGCGCACCCCGCTGGCCGGCAAGGCCTTCCCGCCGTTCCCGCTGGAGGCCGCCCTGCTCAACCTGATCGACCGACGGCCATGACCCCGCCCGACCTGCCCCGCGATCCGGCCGAGTACCGCCGCCGCCCGCTGATGGGCGTCGGCTTCTGGGCGATGATCGCCTTCGGGATCCTGTGCGTCCTGGCCGGCGCGGGCGTCGCCTACCTCGCGCCCCGCTACCTGGCGCCGAAGCCGCCCGCGGCCCCGGCCAGTGCGCCGCCCGCGGCCGCGGCCGCACCGGCCCCTTCCGCCGCCATGGCCGCGCCCGCCGCCAGCGCCGACGAGGTGGCCCGCCTGAACGCCCGCATCGCCGCGCTGGAGAACCAGGGCGCGCGCAGCAGTGAGGCGGCGCAGGCGGCCCTGGCCGCGGCCGTGCTGGCCGAGGCGGCGCAGGGCTCGCGCCCGTTCGGCGCCGAGCTGGCCGCCATGCGCGCCGCCGAGCCGCAGCTGCCGGAGCTGGCGGCGCTGTCGCACCTGGCCGAGGTGGGCGCGCCGAGCCATGCGGTCCTGGCGCAGACCTTCCCCGACTATGCCGCCCGCGCCGCGCGCAAGGCCCGCAAGCCGCAGCCGGGCGCCGGCATGGGCGCGCACCTGGCCTACGCCCTGACCAAGATCGTCATCGTGCGCCGGATCGACGAGACGGCCGGGGCCAGTCCTGACGCCGTGCTGGCCCGCGCCGGCCGCGCGCTCGACGACGGCCAGGTGGCGGCCGCCCTCAAGGCGCTGGACACCCTGCCGCCGGCGGCGCGTGACGCCCTCTTGCCATGGCGGGCGGGCGCCGAGCGCCGCGCCGAGATCGACCGCCAGCTGGCCGCCCTGCGGCTGCGCGCGCGGCAGGACCTGGCGCAGCAGGGGCCGGCCGCATGATCCGCGCCGGGGTCGTCCTCATCCTGCTGGCCGCGATCGCGGTGGGCGGCCTGGCCCTCACCGAGGACGCCGGCCACGCGACCGTGACCTGGCTGGGCTGGCGTGCGGACTCCACGGCGGCCGCGGCGATTCTGGTGGCCCTGGCGTTCGGCCTGCTGGCGGCCGTGGTCTGGCGCACCATCCTGTGGATCCTGGACGCGCCGCGCCGGGCCGAGCGGGTGCGGGCCGAAGCCCGGCGCCGTCAGGCGGCGGACGTCCTGTCGCGTGGGTTCCTGGCGGTGGCGGCGGGCGACGGTTCGGAGGCCCTGCGGCTCTCCAAGAAGGCGGCGGAGCTGGCGGTCGACACGCCGGCGCTGGTGCGGGTGCTGGCCGCCCAGGCCGCGGAGGCGGCGGGCGACGTGGCTCAGGCCCAGGCGGCCTACACCGCCATGCTCGGCTTCCCGGAAATGCGCCTCGCCGGCCACAAGGGGCTGATGCAGCTGGCGGCGGCGCAGGGCGCCCGCGAGACCGCGCTGCGCCACGCCCAGGAGGCCTATGGCGAGGCGCGGTCGGCGCGCTGGGCCTGGCGCGCGATCCTGGAGGCGCGGCTGGAGGCCGGCGACTGGGACGGCGCCCTGGGCCTGGTGAAGAGCGCCCTGGACCGCAAGATCGTGCCGCCGGTGGTGGCCGAGCGCGCCCGCGCCGCCCTGCTGGCCGCCTCCGCCGCCCAGCTGGAGCACGCCCCTGAGCCGCGCGCCCGCAGCCAGGCGCTGGACCAGGCGCTGGAGGCGGCCAAGCTGCAGCCCGGCTTCGCGCCCGGCGTGGTGATGGCCGCCCGACTGCTCGCCGAGGACGGCAAGCTGGGCCGGGCGACCGCGACCCTGGAGACGGCCTGGCGCGTCGGCCCGCACCCGGCCCTGTGGCTGGCCTACCGCGACCTGAAGACCGACGAGACGCCCCGCGAGCGCGCCCAGCGGCTGGGCCAGCTGGCGGCGGTGAACCCGACCCATCGCGAGAGCCTGTTCCTCTATGTGGAGCAGGCGCTGATCGTCGGCGATCCGCAGGCGGCGCGCGAAGCGGCCCGGGCGCTGGAGGGCGAGCCGGTCACGGCGCGGATCGCCGGGCTGATGGCGCGCGCCGCCTATGCCGCCGGCGCCATCGACGAGGCGCGCCTGTGGCTGGCCCAGGGGATGAACGCCCCGCCGGAACCCGACTGGTCCGACCTGGACCCCGAGGGCCGCGCCTTCGCCTACCACGCCTCGGACTGGGCCCGGCTGGTGATCACCTTCGCCGAGGCGGGGGAGCTGATCCATCCGCGGCTGGAGCGGCGCGAGCGCACCCTGCGCGAACTGCCCGACCTGCCGCTGGCCTATGCGGACGCCGGGCCGATGCTGTCGGAGCCCGTGCTCTATCCGGTGGACGAGGGCTACAGCGAGCCGGAGCCCCCGCCCGCCGAACCCCGCCGCATCGAGGCGCGCCGCCCCCGCGGCCGCGCGCCGCGGGCCGGGAAGTAGGTCGGCTCTGAGCCGCATCGCCTATCTCGCCCCGTCCTCCGCCACCGCCAGCGGCGGCAACAAGGTCGTGTTCCGCCACGTGGAGGCGCTGGTCGCCCACGGATACGATGCGGTCGTGCGCATTCCGATCTCGGCGCCGGTCCCGGAGTGGTTCCAGCACCATGCGCCGGTCGAGCGCATGACCGGCCGGCCCGGCGTCGACGATATCCTGGTGCTGCCGGAAGATGACGGGGAGCTGCTGGCCGCCTGCTCGCGGCTGCCCAACCGCAAGGTGATCTTCTGCCAGAACCCCTACGCCGCCGCGCTCCGCGGGGTGCTGGCGGTGCGTGAGGCGGTGCGCGCAGCCTATCCGGTGATGATGGCGTGCAGCGACGGCGTCGGCGACTGGGTGCGCCGGTTCGTGGGTCCGGAGCGGGTGGTGACGGTGCCCGGCTTCGCGGACGAGCGGCTGTTCGTCCCGGCGCCCAAGCTGCCGCTGATCGCCTGCATGCCGCGCAAGCGCCGCATCGAGGGCGCGGCCATCCGCAACATGTTCGCGCGCCTCTACGACGGGCCGACGGCCTGGCGCTGGGACCTGGTGGACGGCCGCACCGAGGCCGAGGCCGCCGTGGCCCTGGGGCGCGCGTCCGTATTCCTCAGCCTGGCGCGGCTGGAGGGCATGAGCATGACCATCGTCGAGGCCATGGCCTGCGGCTGCCTCGTCGCCGGCTTCACCGGCATCGGACCGCGGGAATACGCCGGGCCGCAGAACGGCTTCTGGGTCGAGGAGGACGATTGCGAAGCCGCCGCCCACGCCCTGGTCCGCGCCACGCGACTGGCGGAGGCTGGGGGCCCGGCGGCCGAGGCCATGCGCGCCGCCGCCCGCGACACCGCCGCGCGCTGGAGCCACGCCGCCTCGGTCGAGGCCCTGCTGCGGTTCTGGCGCGACGAGATGGGCGTGACGGCCTGACGCTTCCCAAATCGAGGCCTTGCGGGTAAAAGCCCGCTTCCCGGTCAGGGGCCGCCTTAGCTCAGCCGGTAGAGCGGCGCATTCGTAATGCGTAGGTCAGGTGTTCGAGTCACCTAGGCGGCACCATCCCTTCCCCGATTGATCGCCCATCCCTGGATGCGCGCGTGAGGCGCCGGTCGCCCCGCCGCGGCCGTTCTCTGCAAGGCGCACCGCGACTAATGCGCGCGCGACGAAGACCCGTATGCTTTGCACGTGACAGCTCTGCTGTAGGTTGTGCTATGCAAGGCGATGCCTGCGTCGCTGCACCCCCCTGTTTGCGTGGCGCAGGTCGGCCCGGAGCGCTCCGTCGGGTGAGCTCCGGGCCACAAGGGCCCCTTGTCGCGCCGTCGGGTCTGGGCGCGCGAAGGACCACACAACCGCCTGCGGCCTCACGACACGTGTTCGCGACCAACCTTGGCCGCTAACTGTGACGCCTCGGGTTCAGCGAACGCCGTCCAGGCGCGTGCGGCGCGACCGGCGGGGCGGGGCCACGAAGGTGGCGGGGGCAAGCAATGGGGTGGCCGCGGTTCTGGTCATCGCGTGACCGGGCGGAACTGGAGCGGCTGCGCGAGAGCGAGGCCCGTTACCGGGTGCTGGCCGACGCCGCGGGCGACCTGGTCATCCAGTACGACCTGAACGGGGTCATCCAGTACGCCTCGCCGTCCGCGGCCGCGTTCGGCCATCGGCCGGAGGACCTGGTCGGTCGCAATTCCCTGGACTTCTTCCATCCGGACGACGCCGAGCAGCGCAAGCGCCGACTGGAAGGCCTGCGCTCCGGGGCGTCGCTGCCGCGCGGCGCGATGAACGAGCGTCGGCTGTGGCACGGCGACGGCCGCTGGATCTGGGTGCAGGGCCATCCCACCGTGGTGCGCAACAAGGCCGGCGAGCCGATCGGGGCCGTCACCATCCTGCGCGACATCACCGAGCGCCGGCAGCTGGAGGACCAGTTGCGCGCCACCCAGGCCGAGACCGACGCCGCGCTGGTGCGCATGCGCGAGAGCGAGGCGCGCTACCGGCTGGTGGCGGACCACCTGCGCGACGTGGTGGTGCAGTACGACGTGGATGGGATCATCCGCTACGTCTCCCCCTCGGTCGCCCACCTCGGCTATCGGCCGGAGGACATGGTCGGCCGCCCGATGGCCGACTTCGGCGAGCCGACCTCGGGCCAGATGATGCCCGAGCGGCTCGGCGACCTGAAGGCCGGGCGGACGCTGGTGGGCGGGCTGGAGAACGAGTTCCGCGTCCGCAAGGCCGATGGCTCATGGGTGTGGATGCAGGGCAACCCCACCGCCATCGTGGACGATGCGGGCCGCCCGCTGGGCGTTGTCAGCATGCTGCGCGACGTGGAGGAGCGCCGCGCCCTGGAAGGCGAGCTGACCCGCAAGCGCGAGCAGGCCGAGGCCGCGGTGATCGCCAAGGCCGAATTCCTGGCCAACATGAGCCACGAGATCCGCACCCCGCTCACCGCGGTGGTCGGCTTCGCAAGCCTGATCGCCAAGATGCAGGGCCTGCCGGACAAGGCGCGGGTCTATGTGGATCGCATCGCCCGCGGCGGCGAGGCCCTGACCTCGATCGTCAACAATGTGCTGGACTTCTCGCGGGTCGAGGCCGGCCAGCTGGAGCTGAAGCCGGAGCCGTTCGAGGCGCGGGCCCTGGTGGCCGAGACCCTGGGCCTGGTCCACGACGCCGCGGTGGCCAAGAGCCTGACCCTCACCGCCCACGTGGCCGACGGCGTGCCGCGCCAGCTGCTGGCGGACGCCGGCCGCACGCGCCAGGTGCTGCTGAACCTGCTCAGCAATGCGGTGAAGTTCACCCGCGATGGCGAGGTGCGGATCGAGGTGACCTTTGCGGCGGGGCGCCTGCGCCTGGCGGTGCGCGACACCGGCGTCGGCGTGCCCAAGGCCCTGGCCGACCGGCTGTTCCAGCGCTTTTCCCAGATCGACGGCTCCAACGCGCGCCGGTTCGGCGGGGTGGGGCTGGGCCTGGCGATCTCCAAGGGCCTGGTCGAGCTGATGGGCGGCGAGATCGGCATGACCAGCATCGAGGGCGAGGGGTCCACCTTCTGGTTCGAGATCCCGGCGCCGGAGGCCCGCGAGCCGGAGCCGGTGGTGATCGAGAGCGAGGACGAGCTGTCGGTGGCGCCCATGCGGGTGCTGGTGGTGGACGACGCGCGGCCGAACCGCGAGCTGATCCTGGCGCTGCTGGGCCCGTTCCACCTGAAGCTCACCGAGGCCGCCGACGGGGTCCAGGCGGTGGAGGCCGCGCGCAGCGAACGCTACGACCTGGTGCTGATGGACCTGCAGATGCCCGGCATGGACGGAATGGCCGCCACCCGCGCGATCCGCGAGACCTCGGACCTCAATCGCGAGACCCCGATCCTGGCGGTGAGCGCCAGCGTCCTGCCCAGCGACGTGGAGGCCTGCCGCGCCGCCGGCATGAACGACCATATCCCCAAGCCGATCAACGCGCGGGAGCTGATCGGCAAGGTGGCGCACTGGACGCGGAATGCGCCCGGCGCCGCGGTCTCCGAGCCGGCCTGAGCTTCGGCCGCGTCAGGCGGCGGCGAGGCCGCCCCGCATGGTGACCTGGGCCTGGAAGAGGTAGCCGCCGCCGCGCAGGGTCTTGATCATCTCGCCGGCGCCGTCACAGGCCGACAGCGTGCGCCGCAGGCGCGCCACCCGCGCGTCGATGGAGCGGCCTCCGGCCACGGCGCCCTCGCCGTGCAGCAGGGCCACCAGGGCGTCGCGCTTCAGCACCTCGCCCGGCCGCGCCGCCAGGGCGCTGAGCAGCGCCGCATCGGCGGGGCTGAGTCGCACCGTGCGGCCGAGGGGCGAGGTGACGTAGCCCAGCTCTCCGTCGAAGCGCCAGGTCTCCAAGGCCGCGGCGGCGGTGCGCCGGGCGTGGCGCGCGGCGCGGCGCAGCAGGGCGCGCACCCGGGCCAGCAGTTCCAGCGGGTGGGTGGTCTTGGCCAGCACGTCGTCTGCGCCGAACTCCAGCCCGGCGACGCGGTCCAGCGTGTCCGCCGCCCGGGACATCACCATAACCGGCGCAGCTTCGGCTTCGCTGAGCCGGCGGCAGAGGGCCAGGCCGTCGGCGTCGGGCAGGGCCGTGTCCAGGATCACCAGGTCGGTGGTCGTGGCGCCGTCGAGCAGGGGGCCGGCCTCGGCCGCGCTGCCGGCCTGGGCCACCTCGAAGCCATGGCGGCGCAGCATGTCGACCCCCGGCTCGATCGCCTCGAGGTCGGCGTCGATCCAGACGACGCGCGACGGCGCGATGGGGGTGGCGGCGCGCGCGCCGGGCGCGCCGGCGGCAAATTCGAAGGCGTTCATCTCAGTCTCCAGGGCCGCGAGGCGCAGGGCCAGGCTTTGCCACGAATGACTTTATATCGAACGCGAGAAGCTTCGTGACGACTTCTCGTCATACTTCACATGAGCACACTTCATGTGTCACAGGGCGGTGACAATTGTAACAGAGGTCAATCGCTGTTTTCTTTTTGCAACATTCTTCCAGGATCGACTTGGCCGCTGGTCGGAACCATCCCGGCGCCGAGGGGTCGGTCCCGCCCGCGGGGTGGCGCTCTAACTTACTATTAAATCGAGGTTTTTCGACAGACTACGAGCTCTCGTTGCGCTGCAGCGACGACCGACGCATGAGCGTCCCTCATGGATCGTATAAGACAAATTCAGTAAAGCGACGCTATATGCGACAATAGTTTTTCGCGCAGCGGCGCTTGTGGGCGCAGTCGGTTCTCGCCGGCTGCATGGGGGCCGATTTTCATATGGGGATCCGGCCGGACGGGCGTTGCGCCGCTGGCCGCTGGAGGACTTAGACCTTGAGCATCAAGAGCATGCGCGAACGCCTTTTGGCGTCTTCGATGATTTGCGGCGTGGCCGCGCTGGGCCTGGCGGCGCCGACCACGGCGTCGGCCGCCGCGGCGGCTCCGGCCGGCGAGGAAGTGCAGGAGGTCGTGGTCACCGGCACCCGCATCCCGACGCCGAACCTGACCAGCGTCAGCCCGGTGACGGCGATCAACGCCCAGGACCTGAAGGCCCAGGGCGTCACCCGCGTCGAGGACATGATCAACTCCCTGCCGCAGGCGTTCGCCGCCCAGGGCGCCGCGATCTCCAACGGCTCGACCGGCACCGCCACGGTGAACCTGCGGGGCCTCGGCGCCACGCGCACCCTGGTGCTGGTCGACGGCCGGCGCCTGATGCCCGGCACGCCCAACACCTCGGGCGCCTCGCTCGCGGCGGACCTGAACTTCATTCCTTCGGCCCTGGTGCAGCGCGTGGACGTGCTGACGGGCGGCGCCTCGGCGGTCTACGGCGCTGACGCCGTGGCCGGCGTCGTCAACTTCATCATGCAGAAGAACTTCGAGGGTGTGCGGGTCGACGCCCAGTACGGCATCTACAACCACCACAACGGCAACGACGCTGCCGCCGTGGTGCTGAAGGCGCAGGGCGCCGCAGCCAACAAGCAGTTCTACCAGCTGCCCGAAACCAATGTGTCGAACGGCGAGAGCTCGGAAGTCACCCTGATCGTCGGCGTCAACGCGCCCGACGGCAAGGGCAACGTCACCGCCTACGCCGGCTATCGCCACGTCGAGCCGATCCTGCAGGCCAACTACGACTATTCGGCCTGTACGCTGAACTCGGGCACGACCTTCCTGGCCGCCGGCTGCGGTGGCTCGGGCACGGCCTTCCCGGCGCGCGTCGGCGGCTTCGTCGTCGACCCGGCCGGCCCGGGCAACACCTTCCGGCCCCGCAACGCGGCGACCGACCTCTACAACTTCGGCCCGACCAACTACTACCAGCGTCCCGACGACCGCTATGTCATGGGCGCCTTCGCCAACTATGAGCTGGCCTCGTGGGCCAAGGTCTACGCCGACCTGATGTTCATGGACGACACGTCCACCTACCAGATCGCGCCGGGCGGCATCTTCGCCGGCACCTTCTCGGTCAACTGCGCCAACCCGTTCCTGTCGGCGCAACAGCGCGGGCTGCTGACGGCGACCGCAGCCTCGGGCGGCGGCACCTGCGCCAGCAATCCGGGCGGCACCTTCACCGGCACCGTCGCGCGCCGGAACATCGAAGGCGGCGGCCGCCAGGGCCAGACCGAGCACACCCAGTACCGCTATGTGATCGGCATGAAGGGCGACCTGAACGACGCCTGGAACTACGACTTCTACATGCAGTACGGCCGCGTGGGCTTCCACCAGGTCCAGACCGGCTTCTTCCGCACCACCGCGATCCAGAACGCCCTGAACGTGATCGCCGACCCGAAGACCGGCGCCCCGGCCTGCGCCGCGGCGGTGAACGGTACGGACACGGCCTGCGTGCCCTACAACATCTTCCAACTGGGCGGCGTCACCCAGGGCGCGCTGAACTACCTGCAGACCCCCTCCAGCTCGATCGGCAACCTCTATGAGCGCGTCGTCGACTTCTCGCTGGGCGGCGACCTGACCCAGTACGGCGTCAAGAGCCCGTGGTCGACGCAGGGCGTCGGCATCTCGATCGGCTCGGAATACCGCCGCGAGCAGCTGGACTTCGCGTCCGACTTCGTCTCCTCGGCCGGCCTGCTGAACGGCTCGGGCGGCGCGGCCCCGCCGGTGCACGGCTCGTTCGA